>Ga0075520_1000870_pt1 | contig 13937 bp, 11 predicted proteins | sample NGEPerB_FD_75100 | JGI IMG/M metagenome (GOLD analysis project Ga0075520, IMG submission 75100) | Arctic peat soil microbial communities from the Barrow Environmental Observatory site, Barrow, Alaska, USA - NGEE PermafrostAB12-B | ecosystem: Environmental > Terrestrial > Soil > Wetlands > Peat ... | reverse complement strand
CTACTTTTCCCCCTTTGGGGAAATAAGAAAGGGGGTGTTTAATAATGTAATAATAATTTCTGTTTATGGACATTTTACTATTAGGTCATTGTTTTAACAAATCTTCAGAGATCTCAAGTAAGTTCATTCCGTCAAAATCCCCGGAACTCATAAAAAGGTAAACAGGATTCCTGAATTTTTGTTTCCTTATATACGAAAACATCTTTATTGAATTGTCAAATACCATAATATTTGTATCTCCAAATGCTTTTCTGACCTCATTTATTGACAAAGATGGGAGCTTCTTTAAAATAGTTGCATGAGGATTAAAATAAATAAATGGGAAGGATGCATTTTCAAGCGTTCCGTGATACTGGGGAAGAAAATTAATGTTAAGGCTTGAATAGGTATGAAGCTCAAGACATGCAATAATATCCCTTCCCGGGTATCTTGCAGCAACCGCCTCAACTGTCGCCTTTACCTTTGATGGCGAGTGGGCGAAATCGAGATAAGCATCGCCATTCTCATTACTGTAAAGCTTCTGAAGCCTTTTTGAGGTACCTTCAAAGCTCTGGATCGCTCTGTAAAAGTCATCTTCGGATATACCTGCAGCCAGGCAAGCCTCTTTTGCCGCGGAGAGATTCTGCATGTTGTGCCCGCCAAAAATCTTCATAGGCACGACCCGGTTATGCGTGGCAGCATAGAATCCTGTTTTATTCTGAAAGTACCCGTGGACTTTATATGGTTTTTTGAATATGTTGTTTTTAGCGTCAAGTGCAATTTTCCTGACTTCAGAATCATCTTCAAAATAGATCAGGGTTCCCCCTACAGAGATCTTGTCTATGAAGATCCGGAACTGGTCGACATAGTTTTCAAAAGTAGGGAAAACATTCATATGGTCCCATGCAATGCCATTTAGGATCGCTATGTCAGGCATGTAGAGATGGAATTTCGGCCTGGGATCAAGTGCTGACGTGAGGTATTCGTCTCCCTCAAGAACAGCAAATTCAGATGTGTCGTAGAGCCCGACCATTGTATCGAAGCCATCTATCATTGACCCCACCATGTAGTCGAAGCTTATTCCCAGGAACCTGAATACATGCATAATCATTGCGGTGGTTGTCGTTTTTCCATGGCTGCCGGCGACCACAATCCTTTTTTTGTTTTTGGTCTGTTCATAGAGATATTCCGGGAACGACATTATCTTCAGTCCCATCTCGCGTGCATGAATGAGTTCGGGATTATCACCCCGGGCATGCATGCCAAGGATGACGGTATCTATATCAGCTGTAATTTTTTCAGGGTCCCAACCCTGCTTTTCAGGCAGAAGACCATTTTCTGACAGTCTTGATCTCGAAGGCTCAAAGATCTCGTCATCAGAGCCGGTAACGCGATAGCCTTTTTTGTGAAGGGCAATGGCAAGGTTGTGCATCACCGCCCCGCCGATAGCTATGAAATGCACTTTCATTTACATATCATGGATTTGGATGCATTTTTTCAGTTCAAGGCATTTAACTGCTGCAAAGTAATACAAAAATACAGGAAATGGGAATGACAGGTTAAACTCTTATCTTTATACCAGGGAAAAGATCCGGATAATTTATGAGCAGACGATCACAAGGGATCGCTTATAAGAGCGGACACCAGGTAACACTTCTCCGCAGCGGGGAAGAGTTTTTTGCAGCCGTCGAAAGCATTATTGACGGGGCGAAGAATTATATTCACTTCCAGTCATATATCCTTGATGAAGATGAGACGGGGAACAGGATGATCAATGCACTGGTCAGGGCTGCGGGACGGGGCGTGAGGACATATATTCTTCTCGATGCCTACGGCACCAGGTATCTCTCCGACGAACTGGTCAAAAAGATTGAAGATTCCGGCATACTGTTTCGTTTTTTTTCTCCTACTTTCATAACAAAAGGCTACCAGCTGAGCCTCAGGCTCCATTCAAAGGTAGTTTTGGCCGATGGCGATGTTGCAATAATAGGCGGGATGAATTTTGCAAACCGCTATCATGGGTATGGCAAGAAAAAGGAATGGCTCGATTTCGCAGTGAAGATCAGAGGACCTGAATGTGCCCAACTTCTGGATATTACGAGAAAATTATGGAACAAGAAATTCATATCGAAGGAGGAACGTTCAAACGAATATATTCATGACCCTCAGTCTTATCCTGATAATATTTCTGTTAAGATACTCCAGAATAACTGGTACAGGAACAAAATTGAAATACTGCAGGGATATCGTACAATTTTCAGAAAATCTCAGAAAAGCATGATCCTTTTTTCAGGTTATTTCCTTCCGGGCAGGAACGAAAGAAGGCTCCTGAGGCTTGCAAGCATGAGGGGAGTCGATATAAAAATAGTCTTAGCTGCAGAGTCCGACGCTCCGGTGTTTGATAGGGCAACGCAGTTCCTTTATGATTTCATTCTGAGGAATAACATAAAAATATATGAGTACCTGCCTTCGAATCTTCACGCCAAGGTGGCAACGGTTGATGGCGTATGGTGCACGGTTGGCAGCTACAACCTGAACCACCTGAGCGACTATGGAAGCATTGAGATCAATGCTTCCATTTTCGATGAAGGATTCACGCAGGATTTTGAAGAGAAGCTCCTCGAAATTATTAAAAATGACTGCCGTGAGATTACGCCGGAAATATTTAAAAAGCGGAGAACATGGTTCTATCGTGTCTCGGGCTGGTTTTCTTACCAGATGATAAGGATCATGATGAGAATAATGTTCCGGCTCACGACAAAAAAGAAGAAGCCATAAAAGATTTTAAATAATATGATTCCAATGAAAATCAGGCTATTCAATATTGCCAATTTCAAGGTCGACGGGGGCGCAATGTTCGGAGTGGTGCCAAAAGTGCTATGGTCGAGGGTTTATCCATCCGACGAAAACAACCTGATCGTCCTTACCCTGAGATCGCTTATTGTCGAAACCGGTGGGCATGTCATTCTTGTTGATACAGGCTGGGGCGACAAGCAGGATGAGAAATTTTTCCGCCATATTCACCTTCATGGCGGTGAAGGGCTTGTTGAAGGAGTGGCTGCAGCAGGGTATAAGCCTGAGGATATCACTGATGTTTTCCTGACTCATCTTCATGCCGATCATTGCGGAGGCTGCGCAAGGAAAACTCCGGGGGGAAGCGGATTCGAAATGGTATTTCCGGAGGCTGCATATCACGTGAGCAGGGCGCAGTGGGATTGGGCCTCTAAAAACAATATTCGTGAGGAAGATTCCTTTCTCGGGGAAAACATACTGCCTCTTCTTCATTGCGGCAGGCTGAACCTCGTTGAGGAGGAAGACGAATTATTCAAGGATTTCAATGTGCGGATGTGTTATGGACATACACCCGGACTCATGATCCCGGTGATCAATTATAACGAAAAAACGCTGGTTTACACAGGCGATCTTATTCCAACGCTGGCCCACATCCCGTTAATCTGGAACATGAGCTACGATATCGAATCGCTCAGGACAATCGAAGAAAAGAAGCAGATACTTGAGGAATCTCTGGCAAACAATTATATTCTGGTATTCCAGCACGACGGCAGTACGGAGTGCTGCACCGTTGAAATGACTCCCAAAGGGATAAGGGCTAAAGATAAACTCAGGTTTTCGGAGATATAGCCCCCCATCCCCCCTGAATGGGGGCTAATACTGTTATGTCGAATGGGCTAAGCCCCCTTTAGGGGGAAGTCCGTCAGCTGACGGACGGGGGTCAATTATTAGGTATACGTTATTAATCAATTCGATGTGTTTTCTCATTGTTTCTTAAATCATTTCTGCATAAATTTATAAAAACCTGAACAGCAGGAATATAATAATTGTAATTCAATCATTGTTAATTAATTAACAGTAAAGCCATGGCAGAATTTATTTATGAAAAGCCTTTTCAGATTGAAAAGGACACAACGAAATACAGGCTTCTTACAAAGGATTATATCCAGGTTTTTGAAGCTGGCGGAAAGCAGATATTAAAGGTCGACCCGCACGGCCTGGAGCTGCTCGCAAAGACAGCAGTCTCTGAAATCTCTTTCTTTCTCAGGACTTCGCACCTCGAAAAGCTGGCTGCAATTCTTGACGATCCCGAAGCTACCGATAATGACCGTTTTGTAGCTTACATGATGATCCGCAATACGGTTATCTCGGCTAAAGGCGATCTTCCCTGGTGCCAGGATACCGGCACTGCAATAGTGATCGGGAAAAAGGGCGAAGGAGTCTGGACCGGAGCGAATGATGCACTCTATCTCTCGAAAGGCATTTATGAAACCTTCAAAGATAAAAATCTCAGGTACTCCCAGGTAGTTCCCATTACTATGTTCGAAGAAAAGAATTCAGGGACCAACCTGCCTGCACAGATCGATATTTATTCTACTGAAGGTAATTCCTACGAGTTCCTTTTTATAACAAAAGGCGGAGGATCGGCAAATAAAACATTCCTCTACCAGCAGACAAAATCGCTTCTCAACGAGCAATCTCTTATAAAATTCGTGAATGAAAAGATCAGGGACCTTGGTACATCTGCATGTCCTCCATATCATCTTGCTCTTGTTATTGGAGGGACATCGGCTGAAGCGACTCTCAAAACAGTCAAGGAGGCATCGGCAGGGTATCTCGATCATCTGCCGACAACGGGAAATGAAAGCGGACGGGCTTTCCGCGACATAGAGTGGGAGAAGAAGATTGAAAATATTTGCCATGAATACGGAGTCGGAGCGCAGTTCGGAGGAAAATATTTTGTTCATGATGTGAGGGTGATACGAATGCCGCGCCATGCAGCATCGTGCCCTGTAGGACTTGGAGTAAGCTGCAGCGCCGACAGGAACCTGAAGGCTAAGATCACTCCCGAAGGGATCTTTATTGAAGAGCTCGAGAGGAATCCGGCCCGCTTCCTTCCGGCCAAAGCTCCGGAACTGGAGAAGCCTGTCGAAGTCGACCTTGACCGGCCCATGAATGAAGTGCTTGCCCAGCTGACAAAATACCCTGTAAAAACGAGGCTGAATCTGAAGGGCACGCTGATAGTGGCCCGCGATATCGCTCACGCACAGATTAAAAAACTTATAGATGAAGGGAAGCCGATGCCGGATTATTTCAAGGATCACCCCATCTATTACGCCGGTCCTGCAAAAACACCGGAGGGGATGCCTTCAGGAAGCTTTGGTCCGACTACAGCCGGCCGGATGGATGCTTATGTTGAGCTTTTCCAGAGTCTGGGCGGTTCACTGATCATGGTTGCCAAAGGAAACAGGAGCAGGGCTGTCATAGATGCATGCAAAAAGAACGGAGGGTTTTATCTCGGTTCGATCGGAGGTCCTGCAGCAATACTTGCGGCAGAAAATATCAAATCGGTTGAGATGGTCGATTTCGAAGATCTCGGCATGGAGGCTATCAGGAAAATCCGGGTCGAGAACATGGCGGCATTCATCATCACCGACGATAAGGGGAATGACTTCTTTGACGAATTCAATAAATATTAAATATCTCGTGCCTGTCCAGATCCCTCCAGTATTTAATGGTGTTCTTCCTGACAAGCTCCCAGTAAATGTTGCTGTCGATGCCATAAACGAAGTTTATCTCCTTGAGCTCGGATGATATTTTCGAGGCTATTTCAGGTTTGAGTGTCAGTCGTATTCTGCGATTGAGGTAAGTAAACACAGCCGAAGCCGAAAGGATCGTATCATTTCTTACAGTGAGAAGTCCATGGCCTGGTGTGGCGCCGGTGCTGACCTGCAGTCCGTCGTTCATGCAACTGAGAGGAGGTTCTGATCCTGCGAACGAAGTTACTGAGAATTCATCAACTCCGGTATCGAAATATTCCCTTGCCCTGATGCCCATTTTCACGCCAATGATCGCAAAAACTCCAAGATGCCTGTGAAGCTCATTGGCCAGCACCCCGGATGTCCATTCATCGATGCCGTATTTGTTTACAATTTCCGTGACCGACGGTTTGATGTCATCGAAATAGAAAGAGGGATCGAGGGGAAGATCCTTGATAACCTGGTTCCTGGGAACCGTTTCACCTTTAAGCATTTTAAGCAGATCGTCGCTCAGCATCTTTTTTTCCGGGGAAGAGTATTCAATGGTTTTTTCTGTCGAATCGGCTTTAAAGAGTGAAGGGAACTGAAGGAACAGCGGTACCATTTCATCAGTGGCGCGGTACGAAAACGCATGTCCCTGTGCATTGTCAGAACTGAAATATGCTGTCAGCTTTTCAGCATACCGCGTCTTAATCTCAGAAATTTCCTTTATCAGGTTTTCATCAAAAAAGATACTGTCAGTAAAATTGCTAACCAGGGAAACAGGGATGTCTTCTTTCAGGATCTTTTTTGCCGACGAGGGATCGATGTTATAATTGAACCCTTTATAATCATTTACCCCGTCCACACTCCAGAGTATTTCCTTCACCTGTTGTTTGAAAAGCGGTGAATTTTTAAGTGCATTGTATGCCGTACTCATTCCCCCGATACAAATGAAACTGATTTTGGTTTTCTCGCTCGAGAGTATCTCTTTTATAAGCCCGGTACAGTCAGGAGCAGAAGAAGGATCGAGATTACCTTCCTCACCCCATTTTGCATTCAGGGCAACATTGTATTCAGGAGACTTAAAAGCGGCACTCCTGTTTATTCCGACTGGAATTCCTTCGTGATGACAGGCATTAAGGAGGCTTTTTACTTTCAGGTATACTTCATTGCTGCTGAGGACACCTGGTGAAACAGTGATGGCAAGGACCCTGATGTCGGGTGATGCCAGCATAAGTGTAATCGCCCTCATGTCGTCAATTCCGCCGTCGGTGTCGATAATTACATAATGGGAAGGCTTCCATGGATGCGAATTCAGAAGAATGGTGATCGACAAGCCGGCCAGAAGAAGCAGAATCCTTTTCATCAGTTATCATTTTAATAAATAAAACAACTTGTAAAAGTTATTAACCTTAAAAGTCTCCGGCTATTGCGTCAGCTGATTTTTTTTTATCTTCAACCGGTTATTGCAAAGCTATGAAAAGAAAAATATTCATTTTATATTCAATCCTGGTCCTTACAGGATTATTCAGTGGCGGATGCAAAAGGAGCGAAAAACTACTTGCGGTAGGATTCACGGAAGGGAATGAAAAGGGAATGGCGCTCTTCGATTTGAACACCAGAAATGGAAACCTCCGACTGATCACCCAGACCGATGCGGGAGCCAACCCGTCGTTCTTCTGCTTCTCTAAGGATAAAAATCTGGTTTATGTACTAAACGAGGTGATGGATTTCAGAGGAACTGCGACGGGAGGAGTTACAACAGTTAAGTATGACCCCATAGGAAGTGCTATCGGGAAAATAAGCGAGATACCCGTTCCATTCGGAGGACCCTGCCATATTTCATCGTCGGCTGACGGTAAACTTCTAATGGTTGCAAGCTATTCGAGCAGCTCAGTTGCAGTGGTGAAGCTGGGAAGTGACGGCATCCCGGTTGAGGTAACTGATACAATTGCATTCAGCGCTGATGCGCCACTCGTTTCACACCCTCATATGATAGCACAGGATCCGCTCGCCAGGCATGTGTATCTTACCGACCTCGGCTTGGACAGGGTCATGTTATATGACCTGGACACTAAGTCCGGGAAACTGATCCCCGTGCCGGACGGCGAGATTAAAATCCCACAGGGCTCTGGTCCGCGGCATTTTGCTTTCAACCAGCCGGGAACGAAGATGTACCTGATAAATGAGCTGGGATCGACCATCATGGTTTTTGATGCCGACAAAGAAGGTATGCTGAAACTTAATCAGACGGTGCCAGCGACGGCCGAAGGATATAAGGGAAATAATGCATGTGCCGAGATACTTATCAGCAGGGATAGCAAATTCCTTTATGGTTCGAACCGCGGCGAAAATTCAATAGTCGTTTTCAAAATTGAAGCTGACGGATCGCTGACTCTTGCAGGCCGTTCGACATGCGGAGGCGACTGGCCCAGGAATTTTGTGATCGATCCGTCAGGAAAATTCCTCCTGGCTGGCAACCAGAGGTCAGGAGACATTTCAGTATTCAGGATAAACAAAACAACAGGATTACCTGAAGGGCCAGTTGCGAAAGCAGCGATGAAGGGCGCAGCATATATAGAGTTTTCTAAATGATATCATTCAGAATGAACCGCAATAAGCTTATATCAGAATTAAAAGATCACAACGAAAAGGAGTGGGACATAGTCATCATCGGAGGCGGAGCGACAGGACTCGGCATTGCGGTGGATGCAGTTACCAGAGGATACGATACACTTCTGCTTGAGCAGGCCGATTTTGCCAAGGCTACATCATCAAGGAGCACTAAGTTGGTGCATGGCGGTGTTCGATATCTTGCCCAGGGCGATATACTTCTCGTAACCGAAGCTCTGCATGAGCGGGGATGGATGCTTAAGAATGCTCCGCACCTTACAGCCAACCAGGAGTTCATAATACCGGTTTATACATTGTGGGACGTCATCCTCTACAGTGTGGGACTGAAATTTTATGATCTCCTGTCGGGAAGGCTCTCGCTGGGAAGATCACATTTCATCGGGAAAAATAAAACGATGGCCCGTCTGCCGCTTCTGAAAAGCGAAGGGCTGAAGGGAGGTATCGTTTACCACGACGGCCAGTTCGACGACTCGAGAATGGCAGTCGCGATGGCACAGTCATGCACTGCAAACGGAGCAATCATTCTGAATTATTTCAGGGTCGGGAACCTGCTGAAGGATGAAAAAGGAAAGGTAACTGGTGTGAAGGCCATGGATATGGTGTCAGGGTTGGAATACGACATCGCGGCAAACCTGGTGATCAATGCAACTGGAGTCTTTGCCGATGAGATCCACAGGATGGATGATCCGGCATCGAAGCCGACAATAAGGCCGAGCCAGGGTGTTCATATCGTACTCGACAGTTCATTTCTTCAGAGCAACTCTGCTATAATGATCCCGAAAACAGACGACGGGAGAGTTCTGTTTGCGATTCCATGGTATGGGAAAGTTGTTGCCGGTACCACTGATACGCCTCTCGATACGATTACCCTGGAACCAAAAGCTCTCGATGAGGAGATCGATTTTATACTTAGAACTGCGGGCAAATACCTGACCAGTAAACCCACCAGGGCAGACGTCCAGTGCATCTATGCCGGTCTCAGGCCGCTGGCGGCTGATCCTGATAATCCACAATCGACAAAAGAAGTTTCGAGGAGACATAAGATCACCCTTTCTCCATCAGGACTGCTTTCGATAGTCGGTGGTAAATGGACCTCATACAGGAGAATGGCTGAGGAGACAATCGACAAGGGAATAAAAGCGGGAATGCTTCCTTCTGCAAAATGCAGGACAAAAAATTTCCCCTTCTATCACAATGCGACTCTGCTTAAAGATGACCGCCTGAAGATTTACGGCGACAGGGCATGGGAGATAGAGAAAATAATTGCAGATGATCCTTCCTCAGGGAGGCAGCTTCATCCCGGACTTCCATATACAAAAGCCGAAATAATATGGATCTGCAGGAACGAGATGCCGGTTAAGCTCGAAGATGTACTGGCAAGGAGAACGCGGTCCCTTCTTCTCGATGCGCGGGCAAGCCTGGAAATTGCTCACAGAGTTGCTGAAACAATGGCGGCAGAGCTGGGATGTAATGAAAAATGGATTGAAGAGCAGGAAGCTGAATATAAACAGATAACAGTGAATTATCTTTGATAAGTTATTCAACAATGCAAAAACAGGCAATATGAAAAAATTCATTCTGTCGCTTGACCAGGGAACAACCAGCTCGAGGGCGATAGTATTCGATCATAACGGCCTGCCGGTAGCATCGGCGCAGAAGGAGTTCAGGCAGATATTTCCCAAACCCGGATGGGTGGAGCATGATCCGGGAGAGATATGGTCGACCCAGGCGGGAGTGGCTCTTGAGGCAATAACAAAAGCAGGGCTTGAAAGCCCTAATATATCTGCCATTGGGATAACCAACCAGCGCGAGACGACAGTCGTATGGAACAGGAAAACAGGGAAGCCAGTTTATAACGCGATAGTATGGCAGGACAGAAGGACGGCCGACTTCTGCGACCAGCTTAAGAATGAGGGGAAGGCTAAAAAAATACTTGAGAAGACGGGACTTATAATAGACGCTTATTTCTCCGCTACCAAAGTAAAATGGATACTCGACAATGTCAAGGGTGCCCGCCAGCTGGCAAATAAAGGTGAGCTTGCATTTGGCACAGTTGACTCGTGGCTGGTATGGAATCTGACAAAAGGGAATCATCACCTGACAGACGTGTCTAATGCTTCGCGGACAATGCTTTTCAACATTCATACTCTGAAGTGGGATAATGAGCTGCTGAAGATATTTGACATCCCGGCAAGCGTGCTTCCGGAAGTAAGGTCATCGAGTGAAGTCTACGGCAAAACAACAGGGCTCTTTTCATCATCCATACCTGTGGCTGGTATTGCCGGCGATCAGCAGGCAGCGCTTTTCGGACAGATGTGCGTCGACCCCGGAATGGTCAAGAACACATATGGAACCGGCTGTTTCATGATGATGAATATAGGAACGCAACCCATTGCCTCAAAGAGCAGGCTTCTGACAACTATCGCCTGGAAGATTGGCAATAAGACAACCTATGCCCTGGAGGGGAGCATATTCATTGGCGGTGCGGTGGTTCAGTGGCTGAGAGATGGTCTTGGCATTATAAAGAAATCGGCCGACGTGGAGAAGCTTGCTGCAAAGGTAAAAGACAGCGAGGGTGTTTACTTTGTGCCGGCTTTTGCAGGGCTTGGAGCCCCTTACTGGAACCAGCATGCAAGAGGAACCATTACCGGTCTTACCCGTGGTTCGACATCGGCGCACATTGCTCGTGCTGCACTCGACAGCATCGCTTACCAGACCCTTGAGGTGCTGCTCGCCATGAAAAAAGATTCAGGTATTGATATAAAAGAGCTAAGGGTTGATGGAGGAGCAACGATCAATAACAACCTTATGCAGTTCCAGTCAGATCTCCTTCAGGCAAAGGTAGTGCGTCCGAAGATAACTGAGACAACAGCACTGGGAGCTGCTTATCTTGCAGGGCTGGCAGCCGGTTACTGGACAGATATTAAAGAGATCAGGAAACAGTGGCAGGTAGAGAAGGCTTTCTCTCCATCTATTGCAGAAAAAGAAACACGAGCACTGATAAAGGGCTGGCACCGGGCTGTTGGGGCTACAGAAGCGTGGGCGGAAGAAAGTAAAAAGTAAAATATAACACGATGGATAATAAAATCATTCTGGTAATCTGCCTTACTTTTCTGATAAACCTGATAACGACATTATCGTATTCGGTAAGGATAGTGGGAATAAGGACCGGCAGGATAGCAGTCTCCTTTGCTTTGTTCAACATTCTTGTACTTATTTCAAGGACGGCAAATGGATTCCAGGCGCCCCTTCTGGCAAACACCATAGAGACGAACATAAATTCAGGGACCGGTCCCGACCTGCTGAATTTCAGGCTGATAATTTTGTCATGCACAGTTGCCTCCATCATCGGAGGGCTGATGATCCCAACCTTTCAGCGGATACTGTCTATTGCAGTCGAGAGGTTCAGCGTTTACAAGTCAGTACCGAAGGTTCTCTTTCACGGATTCACCAAGACCGGGGCCACATCGATAAAGGATAGTATTGTCATCCCAAGCTCCAGGAATCTTACTTCGCTCAATTTCAAGTCGGATTTTCCAGTGAAGGTTTTTATAATGAATGTTGTGGCTGTAGCTATTGTCACCATTGGAGTGTTGTCTGCCCTGTATGCCGGCTATTTTACACCTGAGTACCGGAGCACAGCAAGTAACTTGTCGGCTATTATAAATGGGATGGCTACAATACTGATGTTTGTCTTCATCGACCCTTTCCTGTCGGTGATGACCGATGAAGTGGTACTGGGAAAAGCGAGGGAGAGTCTCTTCAGGAAGTACATAGTTTACATGGTAATTGCCAGGGTCGTCGGTACACTCATAGCGCAAATCATGTTCGTACCTGCAGCGAAGCTTATATCTACAGTAGCAGGGATGATATAATAAAAGGCAGGGTTCACAGGACTATCAGAGCAGGATTTTATTGCCGGTACTTTTTTTAACGGGCCGTTTGGTTTTTGATTTATGGATCTTTCTGCCGGCTCTTGCTTTCGGAGGTCTGCGTCCGGCTTTAGCACTTCTCCCGGAATGTTGTTCCGTTTTGGCACTTTGAGTCGTCTTATGGTTTTTATCCATTGAAAAACCATTTATGGAGGAAGCCAGGAAAGCAGCCATCATTAAAATAAGTGTCTTCTTCATAAGGTAAGTTTTGATGTTTTGTGCCCCATGTCACAAATATAAAAAAATGGTTTGATAAAGAGAGTATGAAATGGGAGAAAATGGGACGAGTTGGAATAAGGGCGATGTTGAGAACTCAGTAGGATGGAATATTTTTATTTGCTTTAATATAACGACAAAAGATAAGAAAATTTGTCGAAAACAGAGTCATTTCAAGCCCTTGAGGGTTCGCTTCAAGCAATTTTATACATTTCTTCATTAAAAATTCATGTGTGTTGAATATTTTTGCAACAAGATTGTTTCTATATTTGGACTTAAATTATTAATTTAAAATGTTTCAATTATGAAGAAGTTATTTTTTACATGTTTAACCTTAGTTGCATTTATGATTCCTTCACTCGCACAGGTGGATCATGATTACAATGTAACAGACCGCGAACCTGCGATAAGTGCCAAAATTACGAAAGACCAGGTTCCTGCTGAAGTCGTTAAAGCGGTTAACGTCCAGTTTGATAAGAATAATCCTGTCACATGGTCCAAATTCCCGTATGCATTAAAGGAATACGGATGGGTTTATGATGTGGCAGCAGAAAACCTTAAGCTTGATCGCTATGAAGTTACAATGAAAACCCCCAAAGGCGATGACTTGTGGGCAGTATACACTAGTAAAGGAGAGCTTGTAGAAACAAGAGAGATGTCAAAAAATACGGCTGTCCCTCAATCTATAATGGACGAATTAAATAAAAGTCAATACAAAGACTGGAATATTGTCGGAGACAGAGAGGTCATAAAATTTTATCATGATCATGAGATGAATAAAAATAATGTTGAACAGCATTTCCGCATTACAGTTGAAAAAGGCGGTGTGAAAAAAGGCATATCCTTTAACTGGCAGGGATCCAATTAATATTATCGACAAGAAATAGCAAATCAGTTAGCTGTGATATAATCAGCTAACTGATTTTTTTTGCATTTTGCCCATCCCTCAATCGAATCTGCTTCTGCCTTTAATGATGTTAACGCCACACAGCTTGAAAGCCTTATAAAACTTGTATATATTTACAACTCACTTTACTGAAACTTTGAAAAGTGATGAAAGAGTTTGTGCCGAACCTGAAGATTATTACAGGATTTTTATTTCTTTTTTTATTTACCCCCGGAATTGTTTTCAGCCAGTCCCAGAGTGGCCGGGTTTTATCGAGTGAAACCAATTTGGGGATTGGTTATGTGAATATCGGGATTATTGGTAAAAATGTAGGCACAGTTGCAAATGGGGCCGGAGACTTCACATTGATCCTGGACAAAATTTATAATAATGATTCATTAAGGTTTTCCATGATCGGATATGAATCGAAAACCTTGCCGGTGAGTCAGTTCAAAAAGGATTCAGTAAGAAACGTTTACCTGAAACCGGTACTTTACAGTTTACAGGAAGTAAAAGTCATTTTCCACAAAACAAGAGAAATAAAATTAGGGACTGAAGTCGTCTCCAATGATCTCAGATCTGGTTTTGCTTATAACGACTTGAGTTCCGAACTAGGTATAAAGCTGCACGTAAAGGGGCTGGTGAAATTAGAAGATATAGCTCTTAACGTGGCTGTTTGCACATATGATTCAGTCACTTACAGATTAAATATCTACCAATCGGATAATCAGGTTGATTATAAAAATATTATGACTG
>Ga0075520_1000869_pt1 | contig 13948 bp, 14 predicted proteins | sample NGEPerB_FD_75100 | JGI IMG/M metagenome (GOLD analysis project Ga0075520, IMG submission 75100) | Arctic peat soil microbial communities from the Barrow Environmental Observatory site, Barrow, Alaska, USA - NGEE PermafrostAB12-B | ecosystem: Environmental > Terrestrial > Soil > Wetlands > Peat ... | reverse complement strand
TACCTGCTCAACCAGGCGATAGACAACTATCTTGACCTACAGCAATACCACGTCGAATTGATCGAAAAGGGCATTCGACAAGCTGACGCGGGAGAGCTGGTTGACCACCGCGATGTAGAGAAGGTTGTGGCAAAACTGCGCCGCAAGAAATGACGATCCAATGGGCGGAAGACGCGGTCAGGCAGCTTGTCGCTGCGCACGCTTATGTCGCCGCGGATAACCCGAGGGCTGCCGACCGGCTGCTACTCCAGATCACCCAGGAGGTAAAACTTCTCGGCTCGTATCCCAGCGCAGGACGTGAGGGCCGAGTCGCGAACACCCGCGAACTGGTAATCGCCAACACCCCATATATTGTTACTTATCGAATCGAGAACAAGAACATGGTTCAGGTACTGGCGGTGCTGCACGGCAAGCGGAGATGGCCGGAAAGCTTCTGACGAGCCTGCTCGCAGGTCGTCCCCTACGCCTTCGCGCTCGCCGGCTGGTTCGCATCCAGTTGGGCCAGCAGGTCATCCACTCGCGCCTCCAGGATGTTGCGGATGGAGCAGATGCCCAGCACTTTGCCCTGATCGTCCACGATCGGCATATGGCGGTAGTGCCGTTCCAGCATGACCTGAAGCGCTTCGCTGGGACTGGTCTCTTCGGTTGCCATCTCGACCATGGGACTCATAAGCTCGTGTACCGGCGTGCGCTTGGGATCGCGCCCGCTGAGGGCGAACTTCGCCAGCACGTCGCGTTCGGTGAACATGCCCGCCACGACGCCGTGCTCATCGATGACGGCCACTGCGCCCACTTGTTTTTCCAGCATCGTCTGGATGGCATCGTCCACCGTCGCTTGCAAGGACACCGTCGCCGGGCCTTCGTCGCACCATTTGAGGAGGCTCATGATTTCCTTCTAGCTATCAGCCGTCAGCTATCAGCCGTCAGCTATAAAATCTAACATTGAAGATCTAGCCGCTGAAACGAAACCACTCCAGTCTCACTGCGGCCTGGGTGGCCTATGAATAGCTGAAGGCTGACAGCTGACAGCTGACGGCTTCTTCACGCACTGATCGCCATGCCAAACACCGCATTCGCCGCATCCAGCATCGACTCTGACAATGTGGGATGCGCATGGATAATGTTGGCCAGCTCTTCGGCGGTGCATTCCATCTCCAGCGCCAGCACGGATTCAGCGATCATCTCGGTCGCGTTTGGCCCGATGATGTGTACGCCCAGGATCTCGCCGTACTTGGCGTCGGTAACAATCTTGACGAAGCCTTCGTGCTGCCCCACGATGCTGGCGCGCGAGTTCGCGGTGAAGGGAAACTTGCCAACCTTAACAGTGTAGCCCTTTTCTATGGCCTTGGCTTCGGTGAGTCCCACACTGCCGATCTCGGGACGGCAGTAGGTGGCGTTGGGAATGCGCAGCAGATTGATCGGCTTGACCGGCTTGCCGGCAATGTGGGTCACGGCGATAATACCCTCCCTCGCGCCGGAATGCGCCAGCAGCGGGTAGCCCAGCGCAATATCTCCAATCGCGTAAACTCCCGGCTCGGCGGTGCGCATGTATTCGTCAACCTTCACAAAGCCGCGCTCCGACTCGATCTTGGTCTTCTCGAGGCCGATGCTCTCGGTCATGGGCGCGCGGCCCACCGCGACCAGTACTTTCTCGGCTTCCAGCTTCTGCGGCTTGCCATCGACGGAAAAGGTGACGGCGACGCCCGTCTTGGTCTTCTCCACCTTCTCGACCTTGGCGTTCACAAAGCTGTTGATGCCGCGCTTGCGATACACGCGCATTAACTCCTTCGAGACCTCTTCGTCTTCGAACGGCACGTAACGCGGCAGCATCTCCAGGATAGTCACGTCCGCCCCGAAGGACTTGTAGATGCTGGCAAACTCCACGCCCACCGCGCCCGAGCCAATCACGATCAGCGACTTGGGGATCTGGTCCAGGCTCAGCACCTCGATGTTGGTCAGGACCTGCATGTCGGGTTGCAGACCGGGCAACATGCGCGCCGACGAACCGGTGCACAGTATGACGTTCTTCGCCTGGAGCGACTTCAGTTCGCCGCCTTCCAGCGCGACCGTGTGGATGCCATCTTTCGCGGGGCCGGTCAGCTTGCCGTAGCCGCGCACCACGTCCACCTTGTTCTTCTTCATCAGGAACACCAGGCCCTTGGCATGTTTGTCCACGATGCCCTGCTTGCGCTTCTGGATCGCACCCCAGTTCAACGAGACGCCCGCCGTGTTCTCCAGCCCGAGTTCCACGCCTTCCTTCACGTGGTCAAAGACTTCCGCGTTGAACAGCAGCGCCTTGGTCGGAATGCAGCCGACATGCAGGCAGGTGCCGCCCAGGTACGGATCTTTCTCGATGAGGGCGGCCTTCAGCCCGAGCTGACCGGCGCGAATCGCCGCGGTGTATCCCGCGGGCCCGCTGCCGATGATGGCTACGTCGTAAATTGTCTCTGGCAAGTTCGTGCTCCAGTCTTAGGAACGTGATGATGGCCGGGAAATGAGCCTAGACAAACAGATGATTGTAAATCACGGGAAGACGCAGGACGGTGGTGCGCCCAGTCTCCCACGTGTCATCCTGAGCGTAGCGAGGTCGCCAAAGGCGACCGAACAGAGTCGAAGGACCCCTATCCTGCCCGGAATCCGTGGTTATGCCGTCCATGAGTCTTTTTCTCGCGCTGCCTCGTATATCCCGTTAGTATGATCGCCACCGTTTTCAGTTCGCTGGTACCGATGGAAACCGAAGAGTCGCAAATTGCGCGTGGGCTGCGGCGTCGCGATCCTGACCTGCTCGACGCTCTGATCGAGCAGTATCAGCACCGGCTGCTGCGCTACCTGCTGCACCTGACCGGCAATCGTGCCGCCGCCGAGGACCTGTTCCAGGAGACCTGGCTGCGCGTGCTGGAAAAAGGCCATCAGTACGACGGCCGTAATCGGTTTGTGACCTGGCTGATGTCCATCGGGCACAACGTCGCGATTGATTACCTGCGCAAGAAAAATCCTCGCAGCCTGGATGAACTTCAGGACCCGGAAGATGGCGCACCCTTTGAACCTCCGGCGACTGGCCCGTCGCCCTTCGACCTGGCTTTGGCGCAGCAGCAGCATGAAATGTTCGACGCCGCCTTGGGACAAGTGCCGGCAATTTTCCGCGAGGTGCTGGTGCTGCGCTTCCAGGAACAGATGAAGCTGGAGGAGATCGCGCAGTTGATACACATTCCCGTTGCCACCGTAAAGACCAGAATTTATCGCGGCGTGATGGCCTTGCGGCCAGCGCTGACCGGAGGCGCCCAATGACCAATCGCGAGCATGATCGCGCCATTGATCTCATCACCCGTCGCGGCGCGGAAGACGTCGCCGCTACTGATACGGCATGGCTGGAGTCGCACTTGGCGATCTGCGCCGAATGTGCCGAATATGTTGCGCTGACGAACAGCACGGGCCGGCTTCTGCGGTCGGTTGCGATCACCGCCAGCCCGGCGCTGGTGGCCACCACCCAAGCCCGGCTGCGCGCCCGCGCGACCTATTTGCAAGAGCAGCGGTCGCGCATGGTGCTGATCGCGATTTCATTTTGTATCGGAGCTATGTCTTCGGCGCTGTCCGCGTGGTTGTGGTGGCGATTCGGCGGCTGGGTGGCGCGACATGTGGGACTCTCTTCGGCGATCGTCGAGCCGGGAATCCTGCTATTTCTGCTGCTGCCGGCCATCGTGATCGCCGGCTTGCTGCTGGCGTTTCCTCATCCCATATTCGAAGGCTCACTCATGCTGGCATTGGCGAGGGAGCATGAAGGAGAAAAGCGATGAACCAGGCAAAGTCTCACTTTCGCAGCGAACTGGCGATCATTCCACCGGTGGCAAGAGTCATTGCGGTATTGGTGTTCGTAGTGATGCAGATCTGCCTGCTGGGGCTCGTGCCTCACTTTGTACACGGTCCAGACCTGCCTCCGATGCCGGCGTTGGTGGCGATCAGCCTGGTTGGTGGTTTTATTATGGCCGTCATCATCTTGATGATCGGCTACGTGTACGCCGACTCCAAGCGTCGCGGCATGAATGCGCTGCTGTGGACGCTGCTGGTGATTTTCGTCCCCAAAGCCCTGGGCTTTATCGCATACTTCCTGCTGCGCAAGCCTCTGCTGATACCGTGCCCCAACTGTGGTACCGAGGTCGGATCGGATTTCCGCTATTGCCCGAAGTGCGGCCATGCTCTTACTCCGAGCTGTAGTCACTGCGGCCGCTCCATCAGCGGCGATTATGTGTGCTGCCCCTATTGCGGCAAACCGGTGGGGGCGACGGCGACCACTTAGGCTTATGAATGCGCGCTTAGGTTAGAATTCCTTACTCATGGCAGCCGTCACCTATCTTGAAGCCATCCGCCAGGGAATCTGGGAAGAGATGGAGCGCGATCCCGCGGTCTTCTGCATCGGCGAAGACATCGGTATTTACGGCGGCGCGTTCAAAGTTACCGAAGGGCTGATCGACCGCTTTGGTCCCGAGCGCGTGGTGGACACGCCCATCTCGGAGATGGCCATCGTCAACGCCAGCTTCGGCGCCGCCCTCACCGGCATGAGACCGGTGGCCGAGTTCCAGTTCATGGACTTCATCAGTTGCGCCTTCAATCAAATTAACAACATGCTGGCCAAGGCGCATTTCCGCTGGGGCGCGCCGGTCCCGGTGGTGCTGCGCGGCCCGTCGGGTGGCGGCGTCCACGGAGGTCCTTTTCACTCGCAGAATCCCGAGACTTACTTTGCGCACACCCCGGGCTTGAAAGTCATCTGCCCGGCGAGCGCCTATGACGCCAAGGGGCTGATCAAATCGGCCATCCGCGACAACAATCCGGTGCTGTTCTTCGAGCACAAATTTCTTTACCGCCGCATTAAGGAAGAGCTGCCCACCGGCGATTACACCGTGCCGATCGGCAAGGCGAGGACCGTGCGCGAAGGCCGCGACGTCAGCGTCATCACCTACGCCGCCATGGTGTACGTCGCGCTGGAGGCGGCGGAAATCCTGGCGAAAGAAGGCCTCGAGCTGGAAGTGGTGGATTTGCGAACGGTGCTGCCGCTGGATCGCGATGCCATTCGTCAGACGGTGGAAAAGACCAATCGCGTCATCGTGCTGCACGAAGACACCAAAACCGGCGGGATTGCCGGCGAGGTGGCGGCCATCATCAACGAAGAGTGCTTCGACGCGCTGGACGCGCCCATTGTGCGCATCGCCTCCGCCGACAGTCCTGTACCGTTTTCGCCGCCGCTGGAAGAAGCCTTTCTCCCCAAAGTGGAAGACGTGGTGCGCGAAGCGCGGCGCTTGCGGAGGTACTGAGCGCCCGCAGCGATCAAATGTTTTTAAGTCTGCCATCCTGAGCGACGAGCGGAGCGAGGAGTCGAAGGAACCCTATGGTGGGCAGCAATCCCAGACTTGTACTGTTACAATCGGCCACCCTGTGATTTCTTGCAGGTATAGGGGTCCTTCGACTCCGCGTCCGCCTGACTCGCAAAAGAAGCGAGTCAGGCGGACGCTGCGCTCAGGATGACAGTATTACGGTCGTCGTTTTCTGGATGACATTTCGATGATGTCCTGCTTGCGCAACGGCAATTGAGCCGGCTCATAGTACGATAAGGAGTCCTCCGGCGAGTGGCCGGTACAAAGGGGGAACATGCGCGGATTCATCCTGGGAATCATCCTTACACTGCTCGTCGTTTTCGGCGGGGCCTACTACTACGCGACTACGGGACACTTCGATACCCGGGCGGTGGGCAATACGCCCAGCACCATGGAGCGCAGTTCTGCCCTGAAGTCGGTGGACGCCTGGGTGGAAGGTCACGCTCCCAAGCAGCCCAACCCCTTCCAGCCGACCACCGACAACATCATGGACGGCTCCATGACCTACGACAAGAACTGCGCCTTGTGCCACGGCAGCCTCAAGGATCCCACTTCGCCCATGCGGACGAAGTTTTATTCTCCGGTGCCGCAACTGATGACCAACACCCCCGACGATCCCGACGGCAATCTTTTTTATGTGATCAAGTACGGCATACGTTACACCGCCATGCCGGGCTGGGACGGCGTGTTGTCGGATGACGACATCTGGAAGACCGTGCTCTTCGTCAAGAATTCCAACCAGATGAAGGACAATTCCAAGCAGCCGCCAAAGTAAGCTTCGGGTTGCCCTATTTCGCACGGCCGATGGCCGACTGCTGATTGCCGACTGCTGATTGCTATGGAATGAACATCGCACTGTTTGGCGGAACCTTCGATCCCATTCATCGCGGACACGTGATCGTGGCGCAGGCTGCCGCCGTGAAGTTCCAATTGAAGCAAGTGTGGTTTGTTCCCGCCGACATACCGCCGCACAAGCAGAAGACGCCGATACTGTCGTTCTACCATCGGTACACCATGGTTGCGCTCGCGCTTGCGAGGGAAAAGGGATTCGTGCCGTCGCTGCTGGAAGCTCCCGATCCCGCGACTGACGGTAGCCGCCGCCAGCCGAGTTATTCGATTGACACGGTGCGTCGCGTGAAAGCGATGCTGGGCAAGAGCGATCGCCTATACTTCCTGATAGGCATGGACGCGTTCAAGGACATCGCCAAGTGGCACGAGGCCGAGGCCCTGCTGGGGGAATGCGATTTCATCGTGGCCGCGCGTCCGGGATACTCGCTGGCCGATGTTGCTTCGTCGTTGCCGCTGAAGTTGCGTCCGGCGGCGGCCGTGACAAAGCTGTTCCGCAAGCAGAAGATGGAGGGACCGCTGGTGTTGCCGGGCGCGACCCTGCACATGCTGCCCAAGACCCACGAAAATGTTTCGGCCACGCAGATCCGCGCGGCCGTGGAACGCGGCGCCGCGCTGAAGCGGCTGGTTCCCGACGCGGTGGCGGAATATATCCACAAGGAGCAGTTGTATCGGAATGCAGCCGGCAAAAAGAGAAGCGAGTCGAGACAAACCGAGCCGAACCTATGAAGCGTATGAAGAGAGATGAACTGAGGGCGCAAGTCGCTTTAGCCGTGCGCGCTTGCCAGGAGAAGAAGGCCGACAGCATCAGCATTATGCGGCTCGATGAGCAGGCCAGCGGGTTCACCGATTACTTCGTCGTCTGTTCAGGCGCGAATCCGCGGCAAGTGCAGGCCATCGCCGACGAGGTGGACGAGAAGTTGAGCGCCACCGGAGTGGAACCCTTGCACCGCGAAGGCTACACCCAGGCCGATTGGATTCTGCTGGACTACGTGGATTTCGTGGTGCACATTTTTTCTGAGAAGGCGCGCAAGCTCTACGACCTGGAGCGACTGTGGAAGACGGCAACGCGGCTGCAACTCGCCGACCTGGAAAAGCCAGTCCGCAAACCCGCAGCCAAGAAGACGCTCGCCGGCGCCAAGCGCGCCAAGGCGGCAAAATCAGGGGCCAAGTCCGCAGCCAAGTCCACAGCAAAGTCCACAGCAAAGCCCGCCGCTCGCAAGCGGCGCAGCTCGACCGCGCGCTCGCGCAAGAGTTCCTGAGCCGTGAAGCTTCGCATTGCATGGATCGGCAGGACGCGCAGTTCGCCTATTCAGTCTCTGACCGCGGAATACCTGAAGCGGCTGTCGCGCTACGCCGCCTGCGATGCGCAAGAGCTGACGTCGGAAGCCGCGCTGCTTAAGCTGGTGGAAAAAAGCGCAAGCCGCAAGCCTCCGGTGCTGGTGCTGCTGGATGCGCGGGGCCGGCAGCTCACCTCGGAAGAGATTGCCAACTTTCTTGAGTATCACCAGGGGCACGACACTCAGGAGTTGCTGTTTGCGGTGGGGCCTGCCGATGGCTGGAGTGACGCCACGCGCGGCGCCGCGTCTAACATTTTGTCCTTCGGGAAGGTGACGCTGCCGCATGAGCTGGCGCGCGTCGTGCTGTTGGAGCAGCTCTATCGCGGGTTCACCATTCTTAAGGGCCATCCGTATCATGGAGGGCATTAGAGCGGTTTCACGATTGGTGTGCAGGGAGAAGCACTTCAGTTCGATCATTCATGAGCGCAGGTAGTTTCTTGGTGTGTCATCCTGAGCGACGAGGTCGCCGCGGCGACCGAGTAGTCAAAGGAACCCTTTGGCTGCCGGTAATCCAAGATTCGTTGCTGTACCGGGCGATCACACCGTGATTCGGGCAGTAATAGGGGTCCTTCGCTGCGCTCAGGATGACACCTTAACCTTCATGAATGATCCAGCCGAACGCCCGCTCTATCCAAGGTAAAGCAACTCTAGGAATTGCTCTAGAAGGAGCCACATGAAGTTTCAGCGGCGGTGCATCGCCAGCATTTTCCTGATATTTGCGATGGCAATCTTCTCGTCTTACTGTGCGGGACAGGCGACTTCACAGCCCGCATTCCCGCCTCTGGAGCAATGGAAGGCGGCGGTGATCAGCGGAAACGTCGCCGCGTTGCAGGCGCTTTACAGCAGCAATCTTCCGGCGCAGGTGGCCACCGCCGCAGGTGCGTCCAGCGTTACTTCGGAAGTCGCCTTCTGGAACGGCCTCAAAGCGCGCCGCATAAACCTCAGTGTCATCCAATCGGAATCGCCTCAGGCAGGCGCGCAGCAGGTGATCTTTGAGGCTGAGGTCCATACCAGCGCGAGTCCTGGCGGCCGGACGCTGTACGTAACCGAGGGACAGCTATGGCAGAAGCAAGGTGAGCAATGGCGGATAACCGGCACGAAACACTCCGATGCTACGAAACTGCAACAGCCGGCCTCGACCAGCAAGGTCATCTATGCTCCTGGCGTCGATGCCCACGCCGAGATCAAGCAAGCTTTACAGCTCGCCGCCAAGGCACACAAGCGCGTGCTGGTGGTCTTCGGCGCCAACTGGTGTTACGACTGCCACGTGCTCGACCTGGCGTTTCATCGCCACGACGTCGCCGGGGTGCTGCAACAGAACTTTGAAGTGGTGCACGTGGATGTGGGCGAAGGCGACAAGAATCAGGACATCATGCAGCAGTACGAGGTCCCGATGAAGCGCGGCATTCCGGCGGTCGCGGTGCTCGATAGCAGTGGCAAGCTGCTCTATAGCCAGAAGGGCGGGGAGTTTGAGAAAGCCCGCGCCCTGGCGCCGGAGGATGTGCTGCAGTTCCTGAACAAGTGGAAGCCGGTTGCGCGGTAGGGCGATTCCAGTGTCACAATATGAAGACCATGATTAGCGAAGAAGATTGGAACGCCATCCAGGAGACGCTTTACCTTCTGTCGATCCCAGGCATGCGTGAATCCATCCGTGAAGGACTCGCAACGTCGGTGGATGAGTGCGAGAAAGAACCGGGGTGGTGACGCTGTCTGAGGGTTCTGGTTACCTCCGCGGCTAAAGCCGAATTCAGACGCAACTCTCAAATGCGCCGCTGAAGCGGTGCTCCACCGGGATACGCCAACTCAGAATCTGCATTAACCACCAGCATTCGCCGCAAACCGCAGCGGCGAGAACGGCTGCAACTCAAACTCTGGCTTGCGTCCCCGCAATAGCTGGCTCATGACGAGCGCGGTGATCGGCGCCAGCAGAATTCCATCGCGATAGTGACCGGTCGCGGCGAAATATCCTGGCAGCGTAGTTGGCCCGAGGATGGGCAGGTCGTCGGGCGAACCCGGACGCAGGCCGGCCCAAACTTCATGGATGCGCATCTCGCCAATCGCGGGCGCGACGTTGGCGGCGGCCTGGTGCAATCGCTGGACCGTGTCGGGATCGACCCGCTTGTCGAAGCCAGCCTCTTCCACGGTAGAGCCCAGGAGAATGCGCCCGTCGCTGCGCGGAACCATGTACACCTCGGGCGTGCGAACAACGTGCTGGATGAGCGGCCCGGGACGATGCGCCCCAGGTCCCGGTACCACGCAGACCATCTGTCCTTTCACCGGACGAGTGGGCACGCCGAAGGGTTGAATCATCGACGCCCACGCTCCCGCGCAGTTCACGACAGCATCGCCGGCGTAAAAAGATTTCGCAGTGCGCACCCCGGCGGCGCGGCCTGCCAGCACGGCCACCTCGTTGACCGGCGAGCCGGTGACGAAGTCCACGCCGGAATGGCGCAAGGTCTTCTCCAGCGCGCTGCCCAGTTTTCGAGGATCGACGCTGCTCTCCGGCAGCAAGTAGGTCCGTCCGCGCAGGCTGACCAGCGGCTCGATCCGCGCGAGCTCGTCATCTGTGATGGTACGGGCCCCCGCACAGCCTGGCGACTCATCCTCCCCAAGGAATGCAATGGTACCGGCGGTGCGCAGGTCGGGTGACTCGAACGATTCCTCGCGCAGCTCGCGGACGAACTCCGGATACATGCGAGCGCTGGCAGCGATCAACGCAGCCAGCGCGGGCGGGTTGTGCGGATCGCAGTGCGCGATCATGCCTGCCGCGGCGTGGGTCGCTTCGCGCGCCGGCTCGCTTTTCTCGACGATCAGCACGCTGGCGCCGTCACGGCGCAAGCGCCGCGCCAGCGACAGTCCAATGACACCTCCACCGACGATCACAACGTCCCAGGTCTTCACGATTCGATTGTAGTGGAGGACGAAAGCGCGAACAGGCTAGCGCGATGGTTCGCCTCAGAAATTGTCATTGAAATTGTCGTGGGAGTTGTCATTACGAGCGAAGCGAGGAATCTGCTGTTGTCTAGGGTGGGACTACGTTCACAAGATGCTCATTGACAGGGCCTTGTTACTCTCCGAGAATTGGCAATAGCAGGAAAGGATTTATTGATGCTCCTAGAAGCTGATAGCAATGCTCCTGAAAACGCCTACGTTCCTCCGCCCTCGCGCCGAAACGAAATTATCCTGTACGTCCTGATCGGCGGCGTCGTTATTTATGGGATTGTGTCCCTGTACCTCATAAACGGCATGAGCACACGTCTGGGGGCGATGGAAAAGAAGCAGCAAACGCTGGAAGTCGCCCAAGTCGCACTGGGCGATCGCATTCACGAGACCTCGTCGCAGTTCAAAGAAGCCTTGAGTTCGGAAGTCGGCATGACCAAGCAGGAGCTGGGGCGTCGGGCCGCCGAACTGGATCGCCAGCAGAAAGCTGCGGCCGCCAAATTGTCTGCCGCGCAGAGCCAGCAGGGCAAGCAAATTGCAGCCGTCAGTGGCGAAGTCAGTGGAGTTAAGACCGACGTGGGCACGGCCAAAACCGATATCCAGAAGACGCAGACCGACCTGGCCGCCACCAAGGCCAAACTGGAACGCACCATTGGCGACCTCGGGGTGCAGAGCGGACTCATCGCGCACACCGCATCCGAGCTCGAGGCCCTCAAGCGCAAGGGCGACCGTAACTACTATGACTTCACGCTCTCCAAGGGCGCGCGCACTCCCGTCTCAACCATCAGCCTGCAATTGAAGAAGGTGGATCCCAAGAAGAGCAAATTCACGCTGAACGTGATGGCCGACGATCGTACCATCGAGAAGAAGGACCGCACGATTGGCGAGCCATTGCAGTTCTATACCGGGCGCGACCGGATGCTCTATGAAGTCGTGGTATTTACCGCTGGCAAGAATACCATCACTGGGTATCTGGCTACTCCCAAGACCGCGCCCACCCCGGTAACGCCGTAGAGCGCGAGCCTGTAGCTCATCAGGAAAGGGCCGATTCTTAAGGTTGGCTTCAGCTTCGGGACCGTAGCACCGCTAACGTGGCGGCGGCATCCAATGTATTAACAGACCCCGAAACAACGGACCACACTTCGGGTTTAAATGGATGTCAGTCACGTTAGTTCTTGCGTGCTGCGGTTTGCAGAAAGTTCGCCTCCAATAAGGGACAGAAGTAAGGGCTCGGGGGCGCAAGGAGTTTCAAAATGAAATCACGGCGGCTTGGATGGATACTCGCGGTACTATTCCTGGTTGCGAGTTCGATGGGCACAATTCTGGCCCAGGACCAGGAGAACGCCCAGCTACCGGTCAACGAATCGGTGCAGAACAACGCTCCGGACAACAACGCTTCTGGGCCGTACGACAACAATGCGCCGTACGACAACAGCGCTCCGGGGCAGGACAATGCTTCCGCACAGCAAGTGCAGGACCCTCCCGGACGCGTGGCGCGCGTGCAATATATGTCCGGCGAAGTCTCCATGCAGCCCGGCGGCATCAACGATTGGGTTGCGGCCAGCCAGAATCGGCCCCTCACAACCGCTGACCGGGTCTGGACGGACAAGAGTTCGCGTGCCGAATTGAACGTGGGTGATGGGTTCATCCGCATGAATTCCGAGACCAGCGTGACCCTCACCAACGTTGGCGACAACACGATCCAGGTCGAACTTGATCAGGGCGTTCTGGAAGTCACGGTCCGCCACCTGGAACGCGGAGAAATCTACGAAATTGACACTCCCAATCTCGCCTTCACGGTGATGAAGTCGGGCGTTTATCGTTTCGACGTTGATCCCAATGGCGACCAGACCCTGATCACCGTCAGAAGCGGATACGGCGAGGCCACAGGCAAGGGAAGTGCGGTGCGGGTCAACTCCGGGCAACAGGTCCGCTTCAGCGGCAGCAATTCCTTGACGCATACAGCCCAGGGCGCGCCGGCCCGCGATGGTTTCGACGACTGGGCGCAGGTGCGCGACAAGCGACTCGAAAATTCTGTGTCCGCGCGCTATGTTTCGCCGGGCGTAATTGGTTATCAGGACCTCGACGCCAACGGCACTTGGCAGACCTCTCCCCAGTATGGCTCGGTGTGGGTGCCAACTTCGGTGCAAGCGGGTTGGGCGCCGTACCGCAATGGTCACTGGGCGTGGATCGAACCTTGGGGATGGACTTGGGTGGATGACGCTCCCTGGGGATTTGCGCCTTTCCACTATGGACGCTGGGTTGATTGGAACGGCGGATGGGGCTGGGCTCCCGGACCCCTCGGGTACTGGGACCCCTATTACTCTCCGGCGCTAGTAGGCTGGATCGGAGGCGGCGGCTTCGGTGTCGGCTTTGGATTCGGCGGAGGCTGGGGCATAGGCGGCTTTGGCTGGTTCCCGTTGGGCTGGGGTGAACCGTTCTTTCCCCGCTATTGTGGCTGGGGACACGGCGGATGGGGACGTAACGGCGGATGGGGATGGCGCGGCGGACACGTAAGCAACGCCTATCTGCGCAATGTCAACGTCACCAATACACGCATCTCGAATTTCAACAAGATCAGCAACAACTACCACAACAACAATATTGCCGGGACGAATTACGCCTTCCGTAACCGGGCAGGCGCGGTCACGGCCGCTCCAAAATCTGCATTTACTTCTGGAGCCGCGATCAACCGGGTAGGCACCGTTGTTCCCAAGTCAGCACTCGGCAAGGGACAGCTTGTCGGCGCGGCCAATGTGGCTCCGACTAAGCAATCCGTTCTTGGCGGACGCACACCTGTGACCCACGGTGTTCCTCCGGCTTCGGCGACCAACCGCAGCGTGGTGACCCACGCGACTCCTCCGGCCCGCTTCAACGGAAATCAATCCGCGATGGCGAGAGGCAACGGCGCGGCTACGACGCAGGGCAATCGGAACGTCGCGCACGGACCCGGTGCAACGGCCAGCGCGAATCAGGGAAATGCCGCGCACAACGTACCTCGGCCTCCGGCGCAGAACGATAGTTTTGCGCGAGGCAATGCAAATGGCGCGAACAACGGCTCGACGATGAACCGCAATCCGCAAGGCCACGCGATGAACCGCGGTCCACAAGGAGCGGCGACGGCGCGCAACTCCCAGGTGCCGCGGCCACCGGCGAACTACACGTATCGGCCGCCCAGCGGAGCGGCGCAGCAGTCGGCTCCGTCGCATCAAGCGGCGCCGTCACAACATGCAGCTCCGCAAGGCAATTCGCGGGGTGGTTCGCAAGGCAACACCCCCCATAGCGGCAGCGCGTACAACAACTCTGGCTCGGCGCCCCGCACCACAGGGTCGGCGTCAACTAGGCCGCCCGCCGGATACGCCTATCACGCAGCGCCGGCCTATTCGCCTTCTTCGCGATATGGATCGGCTGGCTCTGGAAATGGCTACGGCGCAGGAAGCAGCCGCGGATCGTATC
>Ga0075520_1000868_pt1 | contig 13956 bp, 9 predicted proteins | sample NGEPerB_FD_75100 | JGI IMG/M metagenome (GOLD analysis project Ga0075520, IMG submission 75100) | Arctic peat soil microbial communities from the Barrow Environmental Observatory site, Barrow, Alaska, USA - NGEE PermafrostAB12-B | ecosystem: Environmental > Terrestrial > Soil > Wetlands > Peat ... | reverse complement strand
GGGCAATGGTATTTGTTTTCATGACAAGCTGGGTTGACCCGCCGCTGGCGCGGCCGTGGCGGCGACGGGGGATCCCGCCCGGGTGCGTGAAGACTCGATGGGCATCGATGTTCCCCTCAGGACCCTCGGATTCCATCCTCTACCGGGCGGCGAGCGGGGTGGCGTTTCCAGGTGGCTTCGATTTCCTCAAGCGAACGCCCTTTGGTTTCAGGCACGTAGCGCCCGACGAGTGCCACCAACAACCCGCAGCACGCGGCGTAGCAATAGAACGGGAAGGCGTGATGAAATTGCCGCACCAACCAGGAGTCGCCCGCATCCATCAACGGAAAGGTCTGCGTCACGGCATAGTCGGCCAGCCAGAGGAAGAAGGCGACCAACCCGAGGGCGCGCCCGCGGACTTCGGTCGGGAAAATCTCCGAGAGGATCACCCACGTCACCGGCCCGACGGACAGTCCGAAGCAGCCGATGTACAGGACGATCAAGAAAAGCATCCGGCCGCTCGCCGCGGCCGGGTCGGCCAGAGATTGCGCCATCACCCCCATGCCGATGAGACTGGCGGCCATGCCGCTCGTGCCGAGAATCATGAGCGGCCGCCGGCCCCATCGGTCCACCGTGGCGATCGCCACCAGAGTGAAGAGCATGCCGGTGCCGTTGATGACGACTTGCTGGACCAGACCCGCATCGACGCCGGTCGAGGCGCTGATGTCCTTGAAGATGGTCGCGCCGAAGTACAGGAAGACATTGACGCCCGTGATCTGCTGCAGGATCGCCAGGGCCAGGCCCACCAGCAGCGGCCGCCGGAGTCGGGGCGACCATAATTCCGCCCAGGAGCGCGTGGTCTTCCCGAGCGCCGCCTTGATGCCGGCAAGCTCGGCGTCGGCGAATTGCGGCCCGCCGATCTGCCGCAGGATGCCCCGGGCCTTCTCCTCGCGTTTCGTCTCCACCAGCCAACGCGGGCTCTCCGGGATGGCGAACAGGAGCAGCCCAAAGAGCGCGGACGGCACAATCCCGGTGGCGAACATCCACCGCCACCCGAACTCGGTCAGCCAGTGCTGCACCCTGGGCAGCGCCGGATCGCCCTGCGAATGGGCGATGACATAATTGATGAAGGCCGTTGCGGCAATGCCGCCGGCAATCATGATCTGGTTGGCGGAAACCATGCGTCCGCGGAGACGCGCCGGCACGATTTCCGCGAGGTACATCGGAGTGGAGATGGAAGCGATTCCGATGCCGACTCCGCCGATGATCCGGAAGAAAACGAAGGTCTGGATGTTGTGGGGGAAGGTCGTCCCGATCGCCGAGGAGAAAAACATGATCGCGGCCAGATACATGGCCAGCTTGCGACCGAACCGGTCGGAGATCGGCCCCATGAGCAGCACGCCGGCCGCACAGCCGACGAGCACACAGCCCGAGACCCATCCTTTCATGAAGCTGTCCAGCGCGAATTTCGCGGTCAGCGGTTCGATGGCGCCCGAAATGATCCCCGTGTCGTAGCCAAACAACAATCCTCCGAGCATCGGGACGAGACCGACGGCGATGAGGAACGGGAGATTGGCGCCAACGGCAGTCCTGGGTGGCGCTGGCCCCGTGGGCCTGACATCAGGAAGGTTTGTCGGCATGAGAACGGAGCGTGGAAAAATATTTGGTCATCGCTTCAGGCGCCGGCATTAAAGGCGTGCACCGCCTCGAACATGGCGACGACGTTCGCGAGGGGCGTCCGCGCCTGGATGTTGTGGATCGTGTTGAAGACGAAACCACCATCGCGACCGAAGATCCGGCACCGCTCCAGGACCTCGGCCCGCACCTGGGCCGGCGTGCCGAAAGGCAGCGTGCGCTGGGTGTCGACGCCCCCGCCCCAGAAGACGAGATCGTTTCCGTAGGTCGCCTTCAGGTGTTCCGGGTTCATGCCCGCCGCCGAGCATTGGACCGGATTGATGATGTCGAATCCGGCCCGGATCAAATTCGGCAGGAGCGGATCGATGGCCCCGCAGGAATGCTTGAAGCACTTCCAGCCGGTATGGCGATGCACCCAGTCGTTCACCCGCCGGTAATAGGGCAGATAGAGCTCGTCGAACACCGCGCGGGAACAGAACTGGGAGGTTTGCGTGCCAAAGTCCGTGCCGCAGATGTACAATACGTCGACCGTGTCGCCGACGATCGCGTGGAAACGCGCCAGATTCGCCAGCGCGGTCTCGCATTGGCGCGAAAAGATCGCGTGCACGTAATCGCGTCGCATCGCGAGTGACATGTACCATTCGCTGATATCGCGGATGCCTTTCGGCCGCCGCAGGAAGGGCGCGGGCACGAGCGCGATGTCGCCGAAAGCGGTGCCGCCGAGGCAGGCGACCACCGCGCGTCCGCAACCGCGCAATTCCCCGGCGCGCGCCTGCCAGTAGGCGACGTCGGCGGCGGTCAGCGGGGTGAATTCCTCAAGGTTGTCGGCCGGATCAAGTGCGTCCTCGTCGATGGGTTCCTGGCGAATGACCGCATCGAAGAAATAACCCGTGGCCGGCATATGGCCGCTCGGTGAAACGGTGGTGTCGCCCTCCGGAAAGATATAGATGTCGCCATCGGCGGCGGTGCGCGTCCGGAAGCCCGACGGCACGAGCACGCTCTGGCCCCACGGACAACGCCACTCCTGCCAGCCGCCGTCGAGCGGAAAGCCAAACATCGTGTCGCGGGCCGGCACGCCGACGCAATCGATGTCCAGCGCGTCAAGGAGATCGTCGGCGATCTCCCCGAGCATCTGATAGGGTTCCACGACGCGAACCGGCCCGCCCGCGAGGCCGAAATAATCCCGCAGGGCCGCGACGACGCTGACATGGATGCCGGTGACCGCGGTGCCGCCGAAATCCGTCGGCACCCGGCCGGCATGGTGGCCCAGCGCATCGAGAACTCTCTGTTTCCGGTTCATGTTGACGAGTTCGAATTCTGACCGATACGACAAGAAACTGGCGGGTAGCGATGCGACATGAGGCGAACCGGAGGGCGACGGTCAGAGGCCGTACTCCGCCGGGAGGTATTTGGCCGGATCGGCCAGCGACATCTGCCGGGCGATGAAGGCGGCCTCGTCAGCCGGCAGCTCGTCGAGTTGGCGAGCCATGGAGTCGAGAAAACCGAGTTCGCGCGAGGCGATCTTGAGGGAACCGGCGGCGTGGCCGGTGCGCAGGAGATCGATGGCGCAGCGCGCGGCGGCGACGCCCGCCTGGTAATGGTCCGGCGCGTTCACGATCGCGCGGGCGATCGCCATGACGCTGTCCGGGGTCAGCACCCAGGCCTGTGGATCGAGCCCCGCGTCGGACTCCACCAGCCAGCGCCGCAGGGTGAGCGCGGCGGCCTTCCCGTCCGCCAGGGCCCGGTTCATCAAACGGCAGTCGTAGATCAACTGCTCCATGTAGCAGGTCGGGGCCATGCCGGCGAGCAGGCGGACGTTCTGCACCGACTCGTTGGACCACGTGTCGGCGTAGGCCGCCGCGATGTTGCCGAGCGGGCTGAAATGCGCGCAGGCGGAGGTCTTGCCTTCCATGGCCACCGGATAGCCGGTGATGGCCTTGAGGTAAGGGTTTTCGTAGGCACAATCCTTGCCCGGGCCGACGGCGCCCTGTTCGTACGCCACGAGGGTGCGCACCGTCGTGACGGCTCGCACGACGGCGGCAAAGACCCGGGGAATCATCTTCTGCTCGGCCAGCACCATCGCGGTGTTGCCGAAGCCGCAGGCGGTGTCGCCCGCGCAGATGGCGCCGTGGCGGCGCGCGATGACGGCGAGCTGTTTCCACAGGAATTCCATATCGCGCACGCCGAGCACGCACAGCGCAAAGATCACCTGCCCGAGGTCGCAGTTCATCAGCGCGTCGTCATGCAGCTCCTTGCCGCCCACCGATTCGATGCTCAGCAGCTCGGCCCCGGCGCGGGCCGAGCCATCGAAGAGCTCCAGCATCCGCTCCCAATGCTCGCCCGAACGCATGACCGGCGGGCGCGCGAATTCCCGGTTGTCGTTGGGCGTCATGCGCAGCGCCGTCGGCAGACCGTATTGCCGGCGGGCTTCCTCCATGCCGGCGAGGAGAACCTGGACGATCTCGAGTCCGAAGGCCGGCGTGGCGGTCATGGGCGGGACGGTCTCGAATTCGATCACGACGCCGGGAGCCTCGAGTTCGGCCGCGCGGCGCAGCGCGTCCTTGATGATCTCCTGGTAGTGGCGGACCACCACGGGCATCGTCGCCGCCGTGACGTCCATCATGGGCAGCGTGAAATTGAGTTCCGGATAAACCAGCCCGCCGCCGAGACGCAGCCCTTGGCGGGTCACCAGTGGCTTGGGCGCACTGCCGAACAGCAGGTCGTCCGAATTCGTGATCGCAAGACTTCGGTATTTCATCGGCGAAAGGATTGAGGATCGGCCTCCGCCGCCGGCGGGGGGAGCGGGGTCATCCTCACACCACCCCGGCGAGCGTCCGGGCCTTGTCCGCGGCCGAGGCCGCGTCGGGGGCGTATCCGTCGGCGCCGATCTCCTCGGCAAACTGCTGGCTGATCGGCGCGCCGCCCACCATGATCTTGACTGGCGGGCAGCCGCTGGCGCGGATGGCCCGCAGGGTTTCGACCATGGCCGGCATGGTCGTGGTCAGCAGCGCGGACAGGCCGACCACCTGCGGCCGGTACTCGTTGATCGCGGCCACGAACTTGCTGGGGACCACGTTGGCGCCCAGGTCGATGACGCGGAAATTGGCCCCTCTCCACATGACGGCCACCAGGTTCTTGCCGATGTCGTGCAGGTCGCCCTGCACCGTGCCGATCACGGCCGTGTATTTGGGCGTGATGCCGGCGGCGAGCAGCCGCGGTTCCAGCACGTTCATCGCCTCCTTCATCGCCCGGGCTGCGATCAGCATCTCGGGCACGAAAATCTCGTTGTTCTTGAATTTCTCGCCGACCGAGGCCATCGCCGGCACCAGCGCCTGGTCCACGAGGGCACCGGGCTTGACGCCCTCGTCGAGGGCCCGCTGCGTGAGGGTTTTGGCCTCCTTGCTCTTGCCGGCGGCGACGGCTTCGGAAAGTTGTTCGAGTGTTGTCATGAGCGGAGCGGCGTTGAGAAAACGGGTCGCAGCCTAGCAGAAGCCGGGGCGGCCGGATTGGACGGCGGTGCTTTTGTTTGGGACTTTGGTGCGTCGGCCGCAGGGCCGTGGCGGTACTCGCCGGGCGTGTGGGCCGTCCGCCGGCGGAAGACCCGCGAAAAATAACTCTGGTCGCCGAAGCCGCACTCCAGGGCGACCTGCACCAGCGGGGCGTCGGTGCGGACCAGCAACTGGCAGGCGCGGTCCACCCGCAGCCGGGTGAGCAGCTCGGTGAACGACCAGCCGGTCTTGGCCCGCATCAGGTGCGAGAAGTGACTGGGGGAAAGACCGGCGACGCGGGCCGTCTGCTCGCGCGAGAGGTCGTCGGCGAGATGCGTCTCCATGAACTCCAGCGCGCGCGCGAGCAGCACCGAGTTGGGCAGCCGGGTGTTGGCTTCGATGGCGTCGATGAGCTGTTCGAGCATGTCGCACAGCCAGACCGCCAGGGCCTCCTGGTCGGCGACCTCGGCCAGCGCGGTGAGCGATTGGTAGTTGAGGCCGAGGATTTTCGCCGGATCGCCGCCGGCCTGCACCGCCGCCCGGGTCATCATCACCACGAGCTCCAGCGCCAGGCTCTTGAGCAACTCGGTGTGCGCCTGGCCGACGGCGTAGATGGCGGTGAGCACCCGGTTGATGATGCGGCGGGCCTCGGTGCGTTCCCCGCGGCGGATGGCCGCCAGCAACGCCGGCTCCTCATGCAGGTAGATGCTCCGGATGTCGTCGTGCAGCCGGTCCTTCAAGGTGTGGAGCGCCTCGGCCTTCTCGCGCTCGCGCCGGGCCGCATGGCGCCGCTCGCCGAGCAGCGCGGCGTTCGTGAGATTGGCTTCGGTGGCCAGGGTCAGCAGCCGGTTGCAGGCGCCGAGGATGCGGCGATCCAGACTGCCGGCGCGGCTGGGACGTTTCAACGCGACACCGGCCACGAGCAGGCCGCCGTGCAGGCGCTGGTTGCTCATCACCGGAACGGCCCACAACGCCCGGTTGCAGCCGCAGCAGAGCACGCAAGGCTCGCCCCAGCGCAGCGCCTCCGCCACCGCCTGCGCCCGAAAGATCCGGCACGCTTCGCTCCGCGCACACGCGGCCACGCCGGGGGCGCCGCGCAGGAAACATCCGTCGGCATCAACCGCCGCCAGCGCCAGGCCCGTCGCCCGCCGGTGCAGGCGCGCCAGCCGGTCGAACCCAGCGGCGTCGAGCAGGCCGGGAAAGATCTCCGTGGTGTTCGGCGCGGGCATGTCAGGGCAGCAGCAGCTGGTCGATGTAGGCGTTCTCGAAACCGGGCTGCAGATTGAGCTCGATGGCCTCCATGCTCCGGCACGCGTCGGCCATCTCCGCAAGCAGGCTGCGGTCGTTCAAGGCGAGGAAGGCGCCGCCGAGCGAGGTGTTGCCCACGACCTGGATCTGCCCGGTTGCAAATCCCGGAAGCAGCCCGCATCCGATGGCGTGTTCCAACGACAGATGCAGGCCGAATCCGCCGGCAAGGTAGAGCCGTTTCACGGCGGGCGGGGTGGTGCCGAGCAACTTCAGCAGCGTCGCAATGCCGGCGGCGATGGCGGCCTTGGCCTGCAGGAGCCGCGCGACGTCCCGCTCGGAAATCCAGACCGGACCCGAGACGCCGCGGGGATGCAGGCGCAGTTTGCGGCCATCGGCATCGGCCTGAACTGCGTCGCCGGCGCCCGAGCAGAAGGCGCAGGTGAACCGGCCGCTGGGCTGCAGGAGTCCCCGCCGCCGACCCTCCCAGAGAAAATCAATGTAGGCCGAGCCGCAGAGTCCGAGGGGGCGGGCGGCTCCGCCGATGACGCCGAGTTCCGCCGCAAACGGGTCCGTTTGCAGTTGCACGCGCTCGATCGCGCCCTGGACAGCGCGCATGCCGCTCGTCAAGCCGGCGCCCTCGAAGGCCGGCCCCGCCGCCGTGGCGCAGCCGATCAGCCGGTCGCCGACCTTCGCGACGATTTCGCCGTTGGTGCCCACGTCCACCAGCAGCGCTGGGCCCTCGTCGTAGAGCAGGCCGGTGGCGACCATGCCGGCGGCCAGGTCGGCGCCCACGTAGGCTGCCGGCCCGGGCAGCAGGTGCACCTCGGCGGCGCCGTCGCCAAAATCCAGGCCGAGATCATGTGGGGCGTACCGGCGGTGCTCGAGGAAGACCGGCTGGAACGGATGGACGCCCATCGGCGTCGGGTCCACGCCCGCGAGCAAGTGCAGCATCGTGGTGTTCCCGGCGACGGTCATCCCGCCGACGTCGCGTGGCGAAATGCGGGCTTGGCGGCACGCCTCGGCGAGCAGCGGATTGATGGTCTCGCCGGCTGCGGCCCGCTGCAGCCGCGCCAGGGCCCCCGGTTCGGTGCTGCACAGTTGGATCCGCGTCAGCACGTCTTCCCCGAAGCGGATCTGCGCGTTGAACGCCGAGGCTTCTCCGATCACCCGGCCGGTCGCCAGATCGCACAGCAGCAGGGCGGCGGTGGTCGTGCCGAGGTCCACGGCCGCGCCGTAGCGCGCCGCGGGAAGCAGCGGATCGTGCGCCCACGGGATGTTGAGGCGAAACTCCGCCACGACCGCCGGCGCATGGCGCAGCAGCGAACGCGCCGGCACGGCCAGCTCGACGGGCTCCGCCCCCAGACGCAGTTGGCACGACGGGAAGCTCCCCGGCGAACCGGCCGTGACGCGGGTGCCGGCGCCGGGGCGGAGCAGGGACCCCGCACGCAGGATGACTGCGCAACCGCCGCACCGCCCGTGTCCGCCGCAGCGTGTATTCAATGGGTAACCACGGCGGGCGAGCAGTTCGGAGACCGGCAGCCCGGCTTCGTCGGCCGGCACGGTCAGATCGTGACGCCCGTCGGGCGTGAAGAGGCGGAGGGCGGTGGTGGTCACGGCGAAATCGGCGGCGGGATCGCGCGGATGATGGTGGCATCGGCCGTCAGGGCGATGTCGTGGCGCGGCGGCACGAGCAGAAAGCGGCTCTCGTTCCAGCGGCCGGCCAGCAGGTCGCGCAGCAACGAGGCGTCGCCGGGCACCTGGGGCAGATCGGCGACGAGGTGGCGCACTTCATCTTCCCGCACGGCGCAGGCAATGACCGCGAGGGATGGCGTGGGGCTCATCGGTGGGGGATCGCAAACCGGCGTGGAGCGAGGGCGGAGAGCGGGGGACGGCGGTTCAACCGGAGGAACTCACCTCCCGCAAGTCGGCGCGGGCGGTGGCGTAGCTGGTGTGGTAGGAGAGCACGGCAGCGTCCGGCGGGAGTTGGTGGACGCGGCACCATTCCCGATAGAGCGCCGGCCACCAATTCTCATGCTGCGTCAGGCCCTGGTCGCGGTAGCTCGCCCAGTCGATGAGCACCTTGGACCAGCACTTGTCACCGTAGTCGACGGCCTCTTTCGCCTTGCCGAATTGCGCGACGTACCAGTCGCGTCCGATGCGCGCATGGAGCACCTCGTCCGCCCAGTCGTAGTCTTGAATCATGGCCGAGAACGGATCGCCCGACGCCACGCCCACCTCCCACTCGAAGCGCTTGCCGGTCTTGGGCATGAGGCCCTGCTCGATGAAATAGAGCACGCCGTGCCGCTCGCGGGGAGCCAGTTGGGTGTTGAGCGCCAGCGACCAGGTGAAATTGACCCGGACGAACTTCGGCCAGTCGATGCCCGCCCGGACGAAGCCGATCTCACCCATCATGGCGTGGCGCGCCTCATCCCAGAGCTGCCGCGTCATGTCGACATAGTATGCCCACGGCTGGCCGGCCGTTTCGGTGATGATGCTGGCCATCATCTCGGGCACGTCGATTTCGCGCAGCCGCTTGTAGTACAGCATGAGCGTCTTCGGGGGGGCCGGCAGCTTCTCGTCGTAGAGAAACACCTCGGCGTGCACTCCCATGTTGTAGGGATCGGAAAAACGTTCGTCGCGCCGCGGGACCGGGTCATAGGCATGCGGTGTCCGGGAAAACTGCCGCTCCAGCGGACCCGCCTCTGCCGGCTGCGCGCCGTCGAGTCCGCCGGCCTGCCGGAGCACGCGGGCCAGGAGTCCGACCCAGGGCGCCAGCTCGGAGCGTTTCTCCGGCGTGACCAACCGGCTGATGCAGCCGGTCCCGTACTCCAGCATCTCTTCGACTTCAATCAGCGCAAACCGGCAGATGCGGACGCTCGGATGATCGACCAGACGGTTGGTCTCCGCCAGGTGGTGTTGGAGGGCGCCGCGCAACGCCGGCACCGCGTGTTCGTAAAGGCCGAGCAAGAGGGTGGCGGTGTCGGGCGCAGCCAGCACCTCGTCGAAAAAGACATCGAGCGCCGGGTGCGGCCCGACGTCCAGCCCGAGCGGCGGCTCGCGCATCTCGGCGACGCGCTTCCGCCAGGCGGCGGCGTGCTCGGCGCAATAATGGGCGTGCAGGCTGAAGCCCATCTTCAGCTCGTAGATCGGCTCGGCGGTGAGCCGATTCACGAAGATCTGGTGCAGCCGGCGAAACGCCCAGTGATGGCGCTTCAACCGGCCGACGCAGTCGTCGATCGAGAGGCCGATGCGCATCGCCTCAGAGAGGGTGGCAATGCCGGCCACGGGCGGCAGATCGCGATAGGAACGGAAGGAGGTTGGATCCATGAGGGAGGGGCGTGGCGGCGCAGCGGGGGATGCAGCCGAGTATACCGTGACGCCGCCGCGCTGTCTCCGCCGCCATTAGCCAGTTCTGGGCTTTAATTGACCAATTGGTTTGAACGGTCATGATTAACCGGTCATTTTTGTGTCATCCGATGCGTCCGCGCTTTGAAAAAATTTTGGTGGGGCTGGACCGCTCTTTCCACGTGGAGGAGCGGAAAATCGCGCGATTCGATGTGCCGTGGCATTTCCATCCGGAACTCGAGCTGACCCTGATCGTGGCGAGCCGGGGGCGCCGGTTCGTGGGCGACAGCATCGAGCCGTTCGCCGAGGGCGACCTGGTGCTGCTGGGACCGAACCTGCCTCATTTCTGGCACAACGAGGGCCGGCAGGCACCGGGAGCCAGGGCTCATTCGGTGGTGGTGCAGTTCCGCCTGGATTTTCTCGGCGCGGAGATTTGGACCAGGCCGGAGTTCGCCGCCGTGCGGGATTTGTGTGCGCGCGCGGCGCGCGGCCTGCATTTCTCGGGCCTGGCCGCCCGCCGGGCGATGGCGGGGATGCGCACGTTCCCTTCGCTCAAGGGCCTGCCGCGTCTCCTGGAACTTCTGGCGGTCCTCGAGTTGCTCGCGGGCGCAGGCCGGGCCCGCCCCCTGGCCAGTGCGGCCTATGAGCCGAGCCTGGACTTCCGGGCGGAGGAAAGGCTGGCGCGGGTCTACACCTTTCTCATGCGGAGCTTCCGCGATCCCTTGTCCCTGGCGCAGATGGCGCGGGTCGCGGCCATGACGCCCGAAGCTTTCAGCCGTTATTTCAAGCGCGCCACGGGACGCAACGTCTCGGTGTTCCTGAACGAACTGCGCATCGACGACGCGGGGCGGTTGCTCCGCGAGACGCCGCGCCGCGTGGCCGACATCGCCGCAGAGGCGGGATTTCCCACACTCTCCAATTTCAACCGGCGGTTCCGGGAGCGGACGGGCTGCACTCCGCGGGCTTATCGGGAGGCGTTCGCGGAAAGGCGGGAGCCGCCGGCGACGTTTCTGGCGGTGAGCTGGCCCGCGGCCGGGCCGGCCCGGTGAGCTGAATCCATGTAATCAGTACGATTCTCGCACGCAGTTCTGCGAACTGTCTGGTGCGGTGCTGGAGGGCGCGGTCGCCGAACCGCGCCGTCGTTCCGTGCAATTCGAAATTCCCGGCGGGGTCGCGCTTTTGCGCGGGTGGTCGCTAACGAGAGAGTAGACCGCGCCTTTACCCTTGGGGGGCCGCCACTACGATTCCGCAATCGAAACCTACGTCTCGATTACCCTCACCCCCAACCTGAACTCGCTATGAGAATTCCAAGCAAACAGATAGCTGTCATCAGTGCGGTATCCGCATTCTGGCTCGTGACCGCGGCGCACCTGCGAACGCAAGAGGCGCCTGCGCCCGCCGCGCCCAACCCGGGGACGACCCCGGAAGAATCCGTGGTGAAAATGTCTCCCTTTTATGTGACTGGAGACGAAGACATCGGCTACCGTGGCACCGCCACGCTGGCCGGAACACGCATCAAGACCGATCTGAAGGACGTGGGCTCCGCCATCTCGGTCGTGACCGAGCAGTTCTTGAAGGACACCGGTGCAAGGAATAACCAGGACCTGCTGGTCTACACGACCAATACCGAGGTCGGTGGAATCCCCGGCAACTTCGCCGGCACCGGTAACGGACAAGTGTTGGATGAGACGAACCTCCTGCGGTCGCCCCAGACGAACACCCGGGTGCGGGGTTTGGCTGCCGCCGACAATACCCGCGATTACTTCCTGACCGACATCCCGTGGGATTCCTACAACGTCGCGCGGGTCGATATGCAACGCGGCCCCAACGGGATTCTTTTCGGTTTGGGCAGCCCAGCGGGCATCATCAACAGCACCACCAACGGGGCGTCGTTCAAGGAGGGAACCACGGTGGAAGCGCGCTTCGGCAGTTACGGGAGCTACCGCGGCCTGTTGGATATCAATCACGTGCTGCTGAAGGACGAACTGGCCATCCGGGTCGAAGGACTGCGCGATGACACTGAATATCGGCAGGACCCGGCCTTCAACCTCGACAAGCGCCTGTACGCCGCCCTGCGTTACGATCCGAGCTTCCTCAATAAAGGCTCTGCGCACTCGTCATTCAGGGTTAATTACGAACAGGGTGACATCACGGCCGACCGGCCGCGCTCGCTGCCGCCGGGCGACAACATCACCCCGTGGTGGAATTTCGGCAAGGCGACGTATGATCCGTTTGAGTCCTGGGTTTTTGACTCGGCGAATCCCCTTGCCTCGGGTGCGCATTTAAAAGCCGGGACTGCGGGTGCGGTCAATCCGGCTTTCAATCCCTGGTTGGGCGACTACGGCAATGGGTCGGTGTTGGGTGGCATCTATCTGACGTACCCCGACGCAAATTCCAGTACCCATGATGCGCCGATCCGCACGGGCGAGCTCGATACGCCATTCGGCGTCGGCCCGACCGGCGCGGTCGTCAAATCCATTGGCGGCATCCAGTTTAACCGCCTGGGCGGCATCATCGGCTATTCGAATTACGCGATCAACGTGCGTAATGCCGATGGCACCTACGGTCTTCCCTACTCCAATCTGGGACAATACAAGAATACCTACATCACGGATCCGTCGATCTTCAACTTCTGGGACAAACTGATTGACGGCCCCAACGCGGCGCAGTGGGAGGGCTTTGAAGCCCTTAACGCCGCATTCTCCCAGACCATCTTGGACGACCGCCTGGGCATCGAACTGGCGTATGATTTTCAACGCTACCACAATGGCCAGGTCTCCGGCGGCCCGGGAAACATCCAGATCGACCTTAACACCAACCTCATCGACGGCAGCCCCAATCCCAACGTTGGTCGTCCGTATGTCGATACCGGCTCCCCTTATGGGAACAACTCATACGCCACCAAGCGTAATGACTTTCGCGTGACCGCCTTTGGCAACCTCAATTTCACGGACTTCATGAGCAAGTCGCTGCTCACCGACATTTTGGGCCGCCACGTGTTCACCGCGCTCTATAGCACGGACCAGAAAGATATCGAGCAACGATCGTGGAACCGCTGGGTCGCAGATCCGGTTTATGGGCTGAATTATTTGAACTCGCCCTACATGACTGACTCCTACCGCCAGGTCAACGTCGTCTCCTATATTGGGCCCTCGCTTCTGGGCACCACTTCAGCGGCGGGCGCCGATCTTTCCAACGTCTCGACGGTCCAGGTGCCTCCGAGTTCCGGAACGGTGAAGCTTTTCGATTCACACTGGAACACGTCCTCGACGGTTAATCCAGGCTCCCCTTATACCTTGGTCCGATCATACTATAACCAGATTCCTGATGGACCGGAAGGTGCTTCGTACCAGGCGTATAATCCGGCCAATTATATCGGTTGGAGCTCGGTGCCGTTCAGCGTGATGAACGCCGACACCGGCGACATCAACCAGCTCTATTCGTCGGCGGCCAAGAGCCGCGACAAGATCGAGTCAAAGGCCATGGTCTGGCAGGGCTTCTTCTGGGACGACACGATTGTTGGGACCGTCGGTGTCCGCCGGGATACCGCGAAGAGCTACAGCATCATTGCAGATAAAAACGCCGACAATTCGGCCAACGTCTTGGATCCAGGATATGTGCTTCCATCCACTCCCAATAATGTCGTCTCGGGCGATTCGACCAGTTGGAGCGTGGTGCTCCACACCCCGAAGTTCATCAAGGCCAAGATGCCGGCCGGGACCGACGTCAGCCTCTTTTATAACCATTCGAGCAACTTCCAGCCGGCGGCCGGTCGCGTGGATGTAATGGGCGATCCCCTGGCCGCCCCCACGGGCGAGACCAAGGATTACGGCATCGCGCTCTCCACCCTCAACGACCGCATCACCCTCAAGGTGGACTGGTATAAGACCACGGTGAAGAATGCCTCGCTCGATAACGTGCTCCCCATGTATTTGATCGGCTTCACCGAGGAGTGGGGCTACACCTTCGCCAAGATCAACATCGCAGGCTTGGCCGGCGATCCGGCCGGTGGTCCCAGCTGGCAGTGGGATTATTATTCCAATCCGTTTGTTGGCCAGACGCCGGACCAGGCGCACGCCGTCGAGGTGGCTGCGGACACCGCATGGTTTGCCAACGCGGTACCGGCTAAGTTTCTTACCGCGTGGCATATCGACACCAGCCAGGCGGCGTGGTCGAACCGGTTGCAGACTTACGTCCAACCCCAGGGTCTCACGGCCACGGGCGACACCGTGTCCAAGGGCACGGAGTATGAACTCTCCGC
>Ga0075520_1000867_pt1 | contig 13964 bp, 16 predicted proteins | sample NGEPerB_FD_75100 | JGI IMG/M metagenome (GOLD analysis project Ga0075520, IMG submission 75100) | Arctic peat soil microbial communities from the Barrow Environmental Observatory site, Barrow, Alaska, USA - NGEE PermafrostAB12-B | ecosystem: Environmental > Terrestrial > Soil > Wetlands > Peat ... | reverse complement strand
GAGCGCACCCGACGGGTGGCCTGCCCCACCGGTAGCATCGGGCGGGCGACGACAGCGAGTTGGGGAGTGCCGTGAGCAAGTGGCTTTCCGCGGAGTGGTTCGACGAGACCCGGGCACTGGCGGCCGACCAGCCCGAGCGCCCGGGCCTGTCCGCCCGGATCCAGTACGAGATCACCGGCGGGCCCGACGGCGAGGTCTCCTACCACTGGGTCCTCGAGGACGGCCGCCTCCGCGACAGCGCGCTCGGTGCGGTCGACGATCCCGATGTGACCCTCACCTTGGTGTGGGACGACGCCGTGGCGGTGCAGCGGGGTGATCTCGACCCCAACGTGGCCTTCATGCAGGGGCGGATGAAGGTGTCGGGTTCGATGGGGTTGATGATGGCCCTGCTGCCCGCCACCAATACGCCCGAGTATCAGGACCTGCGGCGGCGCATCGCCGCGGTCACCGAGTTCTGAGCGGTCCGAGCGACCCGGGGTTGGCCCCGCCCAGGAAGGGGAGGTGGATGGCGCCCGCACTCTGGAGGAGGATGAGCGTGACCGCAGCCCCGATGAACACGACCAGGGCCACCACCAGGTAGGGCTGCACCTTCGACCAGGCAGACGCCGATTCGCCGTTGGGGGTCCCTCGGCCACGTTGCGATCTCCGGTCCGAGGCGATCACGGTGGTCACCGACGAGGCTCCCGACGGCCCCTGGTGGCTCACCGCCAACGCCGCGACCCGGCTGGACAGCTCGGTCGGATCCCCCCCCGCTAGGAGGAAGCGGTAGATGCCCGTAGGGGTCTGGATGCCGATGAGGGCGCCGGGCTCGACATGGGGCACGGAACGGCTGGTGGCATCGGGGTCGGTGACCACCCCTGCCCGCACTGCCGGTGGGTCGTTGCGGTTGAGCTCCGGGTCGACCCACCATTCGGGGATGAGGCCACCGGCCCACGGCTCGACCACGTGGGCCGTCATCGAGGACCAGGGAAGCACCCGCGGCGACTCGCCGAGGTGGCGCACCACGCCCACCCCGTCGTCGTCGAAGATGAGGCGGTCGATGGCCACCGGGTCGTTGCCGGTGGTGTCGAGGAGCAAGAGACCGTCGAGTTGGAACGGCTGGGGAACGGGCGCAGGTGTGGCGGCGGGCACGGTCGACGCCGGCGCCGCGGTGGCACCCCTGACTCTCCACTGTTCTCCCTCGGCCACGGCAGCTCCCATCGGTGGTCCCTCAGGATATCGGCGCCGTCGCGGGGAACGGCGACCGGGAGCCACGGCCCGGGGCCTGCCGATCGGGGGCCGACCGGCCGTCAGCGGTGGCGCATCGCCTCGTGGAGCGGCCGGTACCCGATGAGCGTGACCCCGGCCTCGGCGATTGCCTGGTCCAGACCGCGATCGGCGACCAGGAGCACATGGTCGGCCACCCGGGCCTCCCAGTCGCCGGTGATCGCCCGCAGCTCGGAGGTGTCGATTGCCGGGTGCAGCGTGACCTCGGTGAGGCCCGGTTCGAGGCCGGCGACCAGTTCGAGGAAGGCATGGCGGGCGCCCCGCGGAGGGAGGGTGGCGTAGCGGTCGGCGAACAGCACTCCCTCGGCGGCGGCCAGCTGCCGGACCGGAAAGCCCACGTTGGGCTCGGCCTCGGCGCCGAGCACACGCAGCGGCAGGGCGAAGTCGACTGCCAGCTCGAGGTAGATGTCGAAGAACTCGGGGCGCATCAGCAGGGCATCGAGGTGGGCGTCGAGATGGCTGATGTCGAACCCCCAGAGGACCGCCCGTTCCACCTGGGCCCGTAGCTCCCGGCGTACCTCGTCGAGGTCGGCGTGATCCCACACGTCGGAGACCGTGCGTGGGAAGCCCCCGTCACCGTCGAGCAGTGAAGGGGCCTGGGTGATCGGGCCCCATCGGTACAGGTCGTGCTCGGCGTTGAGCGTCAACCGGACCCCCACGTCGTCCCCGCGGAACTGTGAGGCCGACTCCCGGGCCCAAGGGGCCGGGACGATCAGCGAGGCACTGGTCCCGATCCCGTTGCGGAGTGCGGCGTAGACCCCCACGGTGGCGGCATGGCACAAGCCGAGATCGGCGCAGTTGAGGATCAGCAGCTTGGCGTCGGGGGGGTAGTCGAGGCGCTCGGTAACGGTCGGCATCCCCCGACCGTAGTGCCGCCGACGCTCACGCGGCGCGGCCCGCCGGTCCCCGGCCTCGACCGTCGGGCCGCCCGCGCCCCTGGGGAGACGCTCCCGTGAGGAGGGCCCGGGCGGCGGCGATCCCCCGGAGGCCGATCCGGCGGGTGTCGTCATCGAGGCGCCAGCCGCCCGCCGCGGCCCCGCCGTCGGGGTCGCCCTCCGCCCCAGGGTCGCCGGCCGGTCGGGCCGCGCCCCCCGATGGCGGTGCCCCGAGGGGGAGTTCGGGCTGGGGGCCCGGGAATCGACGCCTGTGATCGGGCTTCATGCCTCCAGCGTGCCCGAAGGGTGTAATACGGGGACCATGACAGATGGGAACACAGGAGCGCCGACCGCACCGCGTCGAGGGATCACGATCCCTTTCGACGGGGTCACTCTCGAGGATCACCGCAGATGGTTCGAGGAATTGGTTCGCCTCGGCTACACCGATGTGTGGTCGGCGGAGACCGATGGTGTCGACGGGTTCACCCCGCTCGCCCTGGCCTCGGCGTGGACGCCGTCGCTTCGGTTGGGGGTCGCCATCATCCCGGCATTCACCCGGGGGCCGGCCCTGCTGGCCCAGAGCGTCGCGGCTCTGGCCGAAGCGGCACCGGACCGGTTCACCTTCGGCCTGGGCACCTCGTCGGATGTGATCGTGAGCCGGTGGAACGGGATCGAGTTCGACGAGCCCTACAAACGGGTCCGCGACACGATCCGCTTCCTCAGGTCGGCCCTGGCCGGCGAGAAGGTGGACCACGAGTACGAGACCTTCACCGTGCGCGGATTCCGGTTGGCGCGGCCGGTGGAGCACCCGCCACCGATCTTTCTGGCGGCGCTCCGGCCGGGGATGCTGCGGCTGGCGGGGCGGGAGGCCGATGGCGCCATCCTCAACTGGCTGTCCGCCGAGGACGTGGCGACGGTCAAGCCGGAGCTGGGAGCGGACTGCCCGGTCGCCGCCCGGATCTTCGTCATCCCGTCCGAGGACGCCGACGCGGTGCGCGCCATGGGCCGCCGGATGATCGCCGCCTATCTCAACGTCGGCGTGTATGCAGCGTTCCACCGGTGGTTGGGGAGGGGGCCCGAGCTGGAGCCGATGTGGTCCGCCTGGGAGGCCGGCGATCGCAAGGGGGCACTGGCCGCCATCCCCGACGAGTTGGTGGACGCGCTCATCGTGCACGGGTCGTTCGAAGCGTGCAGGGCCCACGTGGGCCGGTACGTGGCCAATGGGGTGGACATCCCGGTGATGGCGGTCATCCCATTCGGCGTCTCGCTGGAGGACGCGGTGGTGGGGCTTGCCCCGCCGTGGCCGCCCCTCTGAGCGGGCCGGGCGCCGGGGGGCCCGGCTGCCCCATTCCTAACCCTGCTTGTAGCGGGCGACCATCTCGGTGTCCTGGTCGCGCACCTGGTCGGCCAGCTCCTGGGTGTACCGCGCCAGCTCTGCGGCCAACCGCGGATCGGAGAGCGCCATGATCCTGACGGCGAGCAGCGCCGCGTTGCGTGATCCGTTGACGGCCATGGTGGCAACCGGGATGCCCTTGGGCATCTGGACCATGGAAAGCAGGGAGTCCAGGCCGTCGAGCGTGGCCAGGGCCACCGGCACCCCGACCACCGGCAACGGCGTGGTGGCCGCCAGCACACCGGCCAGATGGGCGGCCCCACCGGCCGCGGCGATGATCACCTTGATGCCGGAGTCGGCCGCCCCACGGGCGAAGGCGATGGCGTCGTCGGGTGTCCGGTGGGCCGACAGCACCCGAACCTGTACCGGGACCCCGAAGGTCCGGAGGGTCTGGACGGCGTCGTCCATGATCGACGCGTCGGACGTACTTCCCATGACGATGGCTACGGACATGAAGGCATTCTGCCCGACTCACGGGCGGTTTTCCTGTTGGTACCCGCCGTGCTGCATGCGGGGAGCCGAACCGGCCGGTACGGTGGGCCCTCGGCGGCAGGCCGTGCCCACGCCGGGTAGGGACAGGGTTCGACCGCCACATGAGGAGGAGCGATGCGCATCGGCGTGATGTTCGACACCGAGCAGCCGTTCGAGGAGATGGTGGGGCAGGTGGTCGGCCTGCGCGACGCCGGCATCGAGATGGCGTGGTCGTCGCAGATCTTCGGCTACGACGCCCTGACCGCCCTGGCGGTCATCGGCCGCGAGGTGCCGGACATCGATGTGGGCACTGCCGTCATCCCCACGTACCCGCGGCACCCGGTGATGCTGGCCGGCCAGGCACTGACCGTCCATGCGGCGACCGGCGGTCGGTTGACGCTGGGCATCGGGCTGTCCCATCAGATGGTGATCGAGAACGTCTTCGGGCTGTCGTTCGAGCAGCCTGCCCGCCACATGAGGGAGTACCTGTCGATCCTGATGCCGCTCCTCGAGGGCGAGCAGGTCACCTTTGCCGGCGAGACGCTCAGTGCCTCCACGTTCGGACCGCTGCAGATCGACGCCCCCGCCCCCATCGTGCTGGTCGCCGCCCTGGGGACCACCATGCTCGGGATCGCCGGACGGATGGCCTCGGGCACGGTGACCTGGATGACCGGCCCGGCCACCGTCGAGTCCCACATCGTCCCGACCATCCGGGCGGCGGCCGCCAAGGCCGGACGGCCCGAACCACGGATCGGGGTGGGACTCCCGGTGTGCGTGACCGACGACGCCGCTACGGCCAGGGAGAAAGCCGCCGAGGTCTTCTCCATCTACGGCCAGCTGCCCTCCTACCGGGCCATGCTCGACCGCGAAGGCGCCGGCGGCCCGGCCGATGTGGCCATCGTCGGCACGGAGGCGGAGGTGAAGGCCAAGGTCAAGCGTCTGGCCGACATTGGCACCACCGATTTCTGCGGCGCCCCGTTCGGCACGGCCGAGCAGATCAAGGCGTCGGTCGGAGCACTGGCCTCGACGGTGGGCATCTGAGCGCTGACCCTCAACCGGTCAGTCGGGTGTGCTTGAACTCGTTCATCTCGGGCCGGTCGGTGATCAGTTCGAGGAGGCGGTCGATGGTGGTGCGCGCCAGGGCTGCGTCCCCATCGGGGCGGTTCATCAACCTGATGAACACCGCGCTGTCACCGACGATGAAGGTCGGCACCCCGAACACCTCCAGTTGACCGACAACGCGCTCGTGCTCGTCGCGGATGGCCTTCGCCGGCCAGCCGGACTCCACCTCGGCGAGGACGGCATCGGGGTCGGCACCCGCCCGGGCTACGGCATCGTGCACCACTGCCCGGTCCCGGAGGTCACCGCCCTCGTCGTGGCGGGCCGTGAAGAGTGAGCGATGCACGGCCCAGAAGTGCTCGGGGAACCGCTCCTTGACGACGACACCGGCGGCGAGGCCCAGCAGGTCCGGCTGGTGGGCCGGATCCTCCCAGGACGGGACGCCTCCCTCGGGCACGTGGGCCTGGTTGAGGAAGAACGGCACGAATTCCACGTCCCAGGGGGCGCCGGCTTCCAGGCCGTCGAGGAGGTGCTCATGGCCGTTTCTGGCAAAAGGGCACCGATAGTCCCAGGTCACGGCAAATGTCTGACGAGATTCCATACCTCTCCAACCCCCGGGCGAGCAGTTCCATTCCGCCAGGGCGGTCAGACCAGCCGCCTGCCCACCAAACCCAACGCGACTCCGATGGCCGCCCCACCGACGACGTCCGAGGCATGATGGGCCCGGAGGTGGAGCCGACTGACCCCCACCAGTGCCGCACTGGTGAAGAGCAGGGCGTTGCCCGAGCGGTCACCCCGCTCACCCATCACCGTTGCCGCACAGAATGCCGCCAGAGTGTGGCCGCTGGGGAAACTGCTCGTCTTCGGCTCGCGGACCGGCACCCCGCCTTCGGCCACCCGAAGACCGGTGCGGTCCGGGCGTGATCGCCCGAAGACCGCCTTGATGGCGGCATTGACGAGGCTCGACTCGACCCCGGCAACGGCCAGGGCTCGGACGGCCCGCGCCCGCGACGGCCCCGGGCGCCGGGCCCGCCACGCTGTGGTCGCCGCCCACATCAACCCACGGTCACCGAGTCCGGTGATCACCTTGGCGGCGCCGTCCAATCCGGGTTTCCCCCGGAGTGGTTCGAACCAGTCGTCGACCCGGTCGTCGACGGCGCGCACCACTGTCGCCAGACCGGTGACCCCATGGTCTGTCGGCATGCCTGCCTCCTGACCGTTCATGCTGCACCGGGCATGCCGGCGCCGAGGACCAGGGCTGCCCGGGAAGGGTCGCCACCGTAGGCGGGGCAGAACTCCCGGAAGCGGCAGTAGTTGCACAGCGGGGAGGTGCGGGGTCGGAAGTCCTCGTCCCGGCAGGCCCGTTCGATGGCGGACCAGACGGCGACGGCCTTCTGCAGATGCCCGCGCAGGGCCTGTTCGGAGGGCTCGGCGACGATGGTGGTCGGCTCCTTGAGGTGGAGCAGCTTGACCTGCGCCGGCCGCCGGCCGAGCACCTCCTGGCAGAGGAGGGCATAGATGTGCACCCCGATGAGCTTCGACCGCTCATAGGCGGGAGCGGGCGCCCGGCCGGTCTTGTAGTCGATGACCACCAACTCTCCGTCCGACGTCAGGTCGAGACGGTCGATGATGCCGCGGAGCCGCATGTGCCCGACCCGGGCCTCGAGGGTGAGCTCGATGCCCACCGGGTTGATCTCGTCGGGGTCCTCGAGCTCGAAGTAGTTGCGGACCAAGGCCTCCGCCTCCGACCGGAAGCCGTCGGCGGCATCGGGCGAGAGGGCAAGTGCCGTGTACTCAGGGTCGGCCTGCAGCTCGTGCCACGCATGCCCTAATTCCGCGGCGCCGGAGGCCGGGGTCCTGTCTCCACGGGCATGATGCCAGAAGAGGCGTTCCAGGGCCCGGTGGACCAGTGTTCCCTTGACCGTCCAGATCGTGGGCAGCTCGGGCAGGTGCTCGATGGAGGTGAACCGGAAGGCCAGGGCGCAGTCGCGGAACGAGGTGACCTTCGACGGCGAGAGCGATCGCGGCAGTTCGAAGGGCATGGGGACAGGTTACGACGAGGAAGCGACATCGACGGCGCCCAGGGCCCGGCGCACCGATTCGGCCACCAGCTCGGGGCGCTCCAGCGGGCCGAAGTGGCCGATGCCGTCCAGGACCTCGACCGTCGACTGCGGGAGCCGAGCGGCGTCGGCCTCCATGAGCTTGGGACCGAAGGCGTCGGTCAGGGCGCCGCAGGCGAGGGTGACCGGGCACCGGACCTCGGGGAGGCGCCCGAAGGTGCCACTCGAGGCGGCGTTGGCGAAGACCTCTGCCTCGTCCTCCCGACGGCACCGCAGGCGGATGGCCCGGCCGTCCCCTCCGTCCCCCGACGGCACCGGCTCGAACCCGGCCTCGACGTAGCGGCGGAGCACTTCGGGATCGCAGCCATCGAGGGGAGGCTTGGAGGAGAAATTGACGAAGGCATCCTCGGCCGAGGGGAAGGTCTGCCGCCGCCGCCGGGCCCCTGCGGAGAGCGGGTTCTCGCCGGGAGGGAACCCCGCCAGCCCGTCGGGCACGACGACCGGCTCGAATCCATAGAGGGAGCGGAACGTTCCCGGCCTTGATGCCTCGGCCAGGAGGATCGACGCGCCACCGCAGGAGTGACCGAAGGCGGACGGCTGCGCGAGGCCCAGGTGGTCGATGGCGGCGAGGACGTCCAGAGCGAATCCGGACCAGGCGAAATCCCCGTCGGACGGACGATCGGATCGACCATGGGCCCGCAGGTCGAGCCCCCAGCAGCGGTGGTGGTCCGACAGGGCGCGTGCCAGCGGGAGGAGCACCTCGGCGCAGAACCCGGTGGCGTGCACGAACAGGAGGTCGGAACCCTCGCCTCCGAAGTCGTAGACGGCGATACCCACCCCGTCGGGGGTGGTGCACCGGTCCCGGGTCGGCCCGAGTGGGTGGTCGTCCGTGCTCACGGTGGTGACGGTAGCCCAGGGGGTGGGGACCAGCGCCGGGGCGCATGCCGCGCGTTCCGACCCGCGACGGAGTAGACAGTGGGGTCTCATGGAGCATTTTCTCGAGACCTGGGGCTATCTGGCCGTCTTCGCGCTGAGCTTCATCTCTTCGATGGGCCTGCCGGTCGGATCCGAGCTCGCCGTCATCTACGGGGGAGTGTTGGCCAGCGGCCAGATCCCCAACGAGCCCCACCACCTGCTGCTGGTTGTCGTGATCGTCCTGGCCACGCTTGGGGAGGTACTGGGTTCGCTTGCCGGGTATCTCATCGGCTACTTCGGGGGCCGAGCGCTTGTCGACCGGTTCGGCAAGTACGCGCTGCTCACGCACAAGGACCTCGACCGGGCCGAGGCGTGGTTCGCCCGCCACGGCGAGCCCCTGGTGCTCTTCGGACGGTTCATCCCGTTGCTCCGTTCCTTTGTGTCCTTCGCGGCAGGTCTGGGCGAGATGGCGATCGGAAAGTTCGTCGTCTTCACCGTGATCGGTTGTGCCATCTGGAGCACGGCGCTGGCGAGTCTGGGCTACGCCCTCGGGTCCAGCTACAGCCACGTGCTGAAGGCCTTCAGCTATGCCGGTTACGTGGCTGCCGTGCTGGCGGTGATCGCCGTTGTCGTCCTGTTCCTCCATCGCCTTCGGGTGGTGCGTGAAGAACGTCGCTGAGCCCTTGCCGGCTCCGGACGCGGTCCTTCGGGACAACCAGGCGACAGGCGCGGGCCCGACGAGGACGGCCCGGTGAGCCGGGCGAGCCCTCCGTCCGCTCGCCGCGCCGCCATCCGGGCATCTGAACACCTGGACCGCACCGAGACGTGGAACGGGCTCCGGGCCGGTGACCCGGTGAACGTCGCGGGATTGACCCTCAGAGGGGCGACATGGGAGTTCCGCGCCCGCGTCGTCAACCGCCACAACGGGACCGAGTCGATCGAGGTGATCGGCGGACGCCCGGGCGACCGGAAGATCCGGTCCTTCGAGCCCGACCGCATCTTCGCGGTGACCGGCCGGAAACGGCCTCGGGCCAGCTCCGAACGAACCATCGCCGGCCAGCTCTCGCTGGCCGATGCGCCTCAGCTGCCGCTGGGATGAGCCGCCCGCCGCGGAGGGTGGGCTCGGGGAGGCCTCCCGGGCGGCCGCAGGGGCATCACAGGGGCACCGCAGGGGCAAGGAGGCGCGGAGGGAGGGCCTGTCCTCGCAGGTAGGGTGGCGGCAATGGCCACCGTCACCTTCTTCCATGCCCATCCGGACGACGAGGCCATCGCCACCGGTGGCACCATGGCGGACCTGGCCGACCAGGGGCACCGGGTGGTGCTGGTGACGGCCACCCGCGGTGAGCTGGGCGAGACCCCCGACGGCCTGCTGGCCGCGGGCGAATCGTTGGCCGACCGGCGAATTTCCGAGCTCGCCGAGGCCGGCCGGATCCTCGGGGTGTCCCGCCAGTCGTTCCTCGACTATCACGATTCGGGCATGGCCGGTGAGGAGAGTAACAACCGGCCGGGGTGCTTCGCCGCGGCCGACCCCGAAGAGGCGGCTGAAGCCCTTGCCTCCATCCTCGACGAGGAGGCCAGCGATGCACTGGTGATCTACGACGAACACGGAGGGTACGGACATCCCGACCACATCCAGGTGCACCGGGTCGGCATGCGCGCTGCAGCCAGGGCCGGCACGCCGGTCGTGTACATGGCCACCATGGACCGCGACTTCTTCCAGGGACTGCGCCAGGAGGCCGCCGACTCCGGTCTGACGCCACCGGGGGACCAGCCCGACGAGGAGGTCACCATGGGCGAGCCGGCCGGCCGGATCACAACGGAGGTGGACGTGACCCGGTGGATCGACACAAAGCGCCAGGCCATGCGCGCCCATGCCAGCCAGATCGGCGAGGGCAGCTTCTTCCTCTCGATGCCCGATGATCTGTTCAACCGGGTCTGGGGCCAGGAGTGGTACATCCGGGTGCGTCCAGAGCCGATGGCGGAGACCGCGGGTCGGCGGGAAGCGGCCCTCCTCCTCTCCCCGGAGTCGACGAGCGGCCCCTTGGGCGCGGCGAGCGGCAGCGGATCCGTGCGATGACGGCGAGCCATCGTGTGCTGCGTGTCCACGGGGGGCGGCTGGTGGTCAACGAGCGCCGGCTCGAGCTCGAGGCGGAACTCGATGCCGCCGCCGCGGAGGGGTTCGCCATCGTCGACTCCTTCGCCGTCGACGACAACGTCTACCTGGTACTGCAGCGGCCCGGCTGAGAGTGGTGCCTGCCGTGGCCGCTCGGGCACACGGTCGGCCGCCGGTGGCAGGGGAGTGGGCGCATCAGAACCCGGTATACGACTGGATCGACACGACCCGGTCCCGACCGGACTCCTTGGCCCGGCAGAGCGCCTGGTCGGCTCGCTCGATGAACGTCACGGTGTCCTCCATCCCATCCCAGCTGGTGAGGCCGGCCGAGAGGGTCACCCCGAAACCCGAGGTGGCGTAGCGGCCACCCGTACGGAGCTTGTCGAGAATGTAGTGGCCGCCGACCAGGTCGGTGTCCGGCATCACCAGGCAGAATTCCTCGCCCCCGTACCGGGCCACCATGTCCTGGCGCCGGATGTTGGACACCATCACGGCGGCGATGGAGCGAAGCACGGTGTCGCCGGCGACGTGCCCGAAGCGATCGTTGTACTCCGCGAAGTGGTCGATGTCGATCATGGCCACGCTCAAGGGCGTTTCGGAGCGGATGGCGTGGGCCATCTCGGCCTCGATCCGCTCGAACAGGGAGCGCCGGGTGGCCAGCCCGGTCAGTGGATCGGTCCGGCTCTCGGCGCGGAACCCGTCGACGAAGTTGGCACGGCTGGTCACGCGCAGGAACGCGGCGGCCAGCAGTTCGGCCGCCTCTGCGGGCTGATGGGCGACGCGCCCGTCGCCGGTGCTGCGCTCCACGACCATCACCAACTCGCCGTCGGTCGAGTACCCGACCGGGATGACACAGTGCAGGGTGTCGAGGGTCGGCGAGTTGCGCATGAGCGCCTCGTTGAAGGACGGAAGCCGGGCCAGATCCGAAACGTCCCCGTGCTCGGCGGGCCATGCCGCAACCACTACGAGCTGCTCGAGGGTCCCGTCACGGAGGAAGACGGCGATCCGTTCGGCAGGCATGATGCTGGCGACCAGGGGGAGGCCGCGTCGGAATACCTCCGGGAGGGTGTCGGCGCCGGGGCCTGTGCCGTCGAGCCCGAACTCGCCGAATACCTCGTTCAGGGCGTCGAAGGCCTGCCGGAAGTTGACGTGCCTGTTGAGCGAGGCAACCGTCCGGACGCAGATCAGGGTGATCACCGCGATCGTTGCCGCATAGACCGAGATCGTTGTGAGAAGGCTCGCGCCGCGCATGCCCTCCACCCAGCTGATCAGGGCGATCAGGGCGATGACGTAGAGATCGACCACGATCTGCATGCGTCGGTCACCGATGGTGCAGACGAACACCACCCCGATCAACATGGCCGGCGTATAGAGGCCGTCGCCGGTGGAGGCGGCCACCTCGATGCAGGCCAGGCCGGAGATGGCCAGGCAGACGATGACGAACCACATGTTGGCCTGGGTCTGGATGCTCGATTTCGTCTTGGTGATGACAACGAAGAGGGAGAGGTACACGATGGAAACGATGAGGCAGGCGATGGCGGCGCCCAGGTAGCCCCAGCGGAGCGGATGGTGATCGACCACGCTGGCAGAGATGATCAGGGGGATGATGATCGCTTCCGCGATGAGTCCGCAGGTCACACCGTCTCGAAGCTGCCGCTCCGTCGGGTGCTCCAGGTCGAACTTCACCAACGCGTTATCGTCCTCGGAGCCGCCCTTCTTTACTCCGCCGGCTGATGGCGGCGAAGTTGCAGGTCAGCGTCCTGTTCCCTCGGTGCCGCCCGGACGGATCAGCAGGGCGGCGGCGGGTCCTCGTCTGCGCCCACGGCTCGCCTGGGCAGTAAGCCCGTGAAGAAGAGCCCGACCACAGGCCGCCCCTGCGTTGGAAGCCGCGAGGGCGAAGCTCGCACAGTGGGACGGCGATCTGATCGTCCCGTGTCCCGAGCGCTCCGATGCGCTCATGGCCTGCCTGGGAGTGGACCTCGACACGCCGGATGGCCTCATCCTGCGGTCACAGATGCGCCGGGCCCATGTCCGCAACCATCGACTTGCGGCCTGAGGAGAAGCACCTCAAGCTGATCGGGCAATCTGCCGATGCCAGAGGTGCTGCCGGGCCCGCTGAGGAGCGGCGGGCTCACGGGCTCGGCACCGATCGCCCATGCCAGGAGCGCATCCACCGGAGAGAGGTGCCCAGAGGAGGAGTTCCTGTTCCTCTGGGGCCCTGGACGAGGTAGGCGCGCCATCCGCGCCACCGGGACGAGTGATGGAGTGCGACAGTGGGTACCCGATCCGTACGGAGGGGCTTGCAGCGGACGGCGCCAAGGCCCGAATCGGCGTCTCAGCCCCCCACTCCCCGTTGCAGCTGCCGGATCCGTGGGACGCTGTGCCATGACGAACTTCGACCATCCGGGTCCGGGCTCCGGTCCAGACGCGACCCGGGCCGTCACCTGCGACTTGGCCTTCCTGGTGTCAGAGCCGACAGAGGTGGTCGTTCAGGTGGTGGCGTCGAGCTCGGCCGGCCACGCCGACAGTGAGCACTTCGAGGTCCTGACCGACGGCGAGGCTCCGTCCTCACTGGCAGAGCTCCGTGACCTCGAAGGTGCGACGATGCACATCATCCACTCGGATCCCGGTCGGCTCACGGTGAGCTACCGCGCCCGGGTCCGGGCCGGCGCCGTGGGGTCCCCGGAGCGCCGCCGTGTCCATGCCACCTCCGGCGCCGGGGGCCGGCTGCCCTCGGGCTACGAGCGCCAGGTGTACCTCCGACCGAGCCGGTACTGCCCCAGCGACCACCTCATCGGCTTCGCCGTCGCCGAGTTCGGGGCAGGTCCGGATACCGGGGACCGCATCGCCGCCATCACGGAGTGGATCCGGCGACGGATCGAGTATGTCCCGGGGTCGGGCACGGTGCACGACTCCGCAGAGCACACCCTCCTCACTGGCGTGGGGACGTGCCGCGACTTCGCCCACCTCGGCGTTGCCCTCTGCCGGGCCACCGGAGTTCCCGCTCGATTCGCGGCCGTCTATGCGCCGGGGCTCTTCCCCATGGACTTCCACGCTGTATTCGAGGCATTCGAAGAGGGGCGCTGGTGTGTCCACGACCCCACCGGCCTGGCTCCACGGCCATCCCTCGTGCGCATCGCCACCGGACGGGATGCGGCGGACACTGCCTTTGCCGCGGTGACCAGCGGCATCGCCGAACTCGAGCGCATCGAGGTATCAGCGGTCGCTTGGCCCGCCCTTCCGGTGGACGACCATTCCCGGATCGTCGAACTCGCCTGAGGTAGTGCGTGGTCGCTCAGTGGAATGGAATCGGCCCGCAGAGTCCGGCCCGTGGTCACACCCGACTGACCGTCTCGACCCTCATCGGACGAACCGCAGATGGGTATCGCTTCCCGGCGATCGTTGACACCCCTCGGCCAACTTGGCGGCCGCAGTCATGGGCCATGCCGAGTGGAAGGAACCTGTCATTACCGGAGCGCGGGGCCGGAACACCGGGGCCGTGTGGTCTGTCGCCATGTGGAGCTGCCGCGACCCCACAACCAGCCCGATGCTCTCCCACATTCCGGAGTCGACCAGCGCGAGCAGCTCTGTTGCCATATCGCCCGTGAAGTTGCTCGCTCCCGCCGGAAACTCGACGACGAGGTAGTCAACGGGACCCAATTCCTCCAGGGAAGCATTGGTCATCGTCATTCCGTTTCGTTGGCCCGACTCCGCTGTCTCGAAGTGGAACTCTGGGCCGGCCGCAGTGTAGATGGGCTTCTTTCCCGCGACCAGGGAGGACGGGCGCTCCGGATCTGCGGGGTGGGCTCCGG
>Ga0075520_1000866_pt1 | contig 13980 bp, 14 predicted proteins | sample NGEPerB_FD_75100 | JGI IMG/M metagenome (GOLD analysis project Ga0075520, IMG submission 75100) | Arctic peat soil microbial communities from the Barrow Environmental Observatory site, Barrow, Alaska, USA - NGEE PermafrostAB12-B | ecosystem: Environmental > Terrestrial > Soil > Wetlands > Peat ... | reverse complement strand
CACGTGGCAGATCCATCGACTGTCAGCGCCCAGGACTGGCTCCCTTCGACCTCGCATGCCGTCGCCGGGCGGTCCATCGTCGTGCTGGAGTCAGAGCCCCAAGTAAAGAGCTGAGCGCCTCTCACGACGCCCAGCGCAGGACTTCGCCATGCAGCTCAGATGGCGCGGCTGGCACGGGCGGTGCGACGCTTCAGGGCGCGGCGCTCGTCTCCTGACATCCCACCCCAGACCCCGGTCTCTTGGCGAGACTCCATCGCCCACCTCAGGCACGTCTCAGCGACCATACAGGGTCGGCAGATGACTTTTGCCTCTTCGATCTGGAGAAGCGCCGGGTAGGCGTTCCCGATCGGGAAGAACAGCTCGGGACCCACGTCCAAGCAAGCGGCACTGTCGCGCCACGTCACCGGGACCGCGCTCCTCCGAGCGGGTTCATGGGACTGTGCATCATGCTGGTCAGCTCGGGCAGCGCATCCTTCGGTATCACTGTGCTCCTTCGGTGTCACTGTGATCGTGCATGAGGTGGTCGTTCGGGAGTTGAGTCAAACTGCTGAGAATGATACTCACTGACTGACGTTTGCGCGTGTTCAAAACCGGTTTAGCCAATAATGCACCAATTGATCAGTCGTTTACCTGCTCATGAGTTACTCCCACAGCGAGGCACGGTTCTCTGGGCCCTGAGTATGACCACGTCGCCGATGGACCTGAGCACGAGATACGACTTTTCACCCTCGGCGTGCTGCGTGCGCCCGCCCGACTCCACAAGTAGGGGAGCCCCGCCTTTGAACGCTTTGACTACGGAACGCGGTGCCTTGGGTGACAACGACTTGGTGCGCCACTGCGGTGGACAGTCTTGACCCCAGATGATGGCCAAACCACACAAGATCCACGACCGCGGCCGACGGCAACTCCAAGCAGACAGCATTGTGCTCGTTGGGCCACACGCGTCATCTGCTCCTTGATCCAACCAAACAGGATCATCTCGACGTCGGCACGGGCGACGGCGATGACCGCGCGAGCTCTGCAGCCCGAGTAGCCGCTGGTGAGAAGGACCCAACAACGGGCGGTTCACGATTACGCGACCCACCAGGAACAGTTGATGCCGCGCCAACGGTCAAGCTCGTAGGTGATGTCCGATAGCCGGTCCCCTCAGCAGAAAGTCGCGCTGCCGCTGCGAGGAAGGCAGCGACAACCCATCGGGAGCTGGAGCAGGGACCGCCCGGCGGTGCCTGCCGGATGGACGATGTGATGCTCACAGCAGAGCTGCCCGGGAGCATGACCTTCCCGGCCGCCTGGCGAAGTGCACCTGCCGCAAGGCCCAGATTCCACCTGAGTCGACCGGCGCCACGTCTCCGGTCATGGCGTGAGGTTGCCACTCAGGCCCACGTCGAGGAAAGGGGGTATCAAGATGGAGACCCCCTTGTCGAGGATTCGTGCCTCGAGTAGACGACCAGAGCACGCACCTGGGTGCAAGGATGGCGCCCATGCGCGTGCTCCTTTCCCACGACGATCTGGGCCGCTGGGCCCCCGGTCATGACCACATGATGGATTCCGAGGCGCTTGCTCTCGCCTACGCCTACCCTCAGCTTTCCGGAGAGCAGACTTGGGTCAGAGCCAACTTCGTCGCGACCTTGGATGGTGCCGCAGCCGGCGACGACGAGCACTCCGGTTCCATCAACACAGGTTCCGACCGCGAGGTCTTCGCGCTGTTGAGGGCATTGGCCGATGTGATTCTCGTCGGCGCGGGAACGGCACGCACGGAGGGGTACCAACGGGCCACCATCCGGGCACCCTGGGCGCAGCTGCGCCGGGGCCGACCTACCCACCCCACCACGGCGGTCGTCAGCCGCTCAGGTCACATTCCGCCCGGGTTGAGCCGGGCCCGACCGAACTCCGGTGACGTGTTGTTGATCACCTGTCGGCACGCGGGCGCCGAGGCTGTTGACCTCGCCCTAAACACCCTGGGCGACAACCAGGTCATCGTCGCGGGAGACGACGCCGTTGACCTGGCTATGGCGGTGGACGCCCTTGCCGTTCGAGGACTAAGGCGAATCCTCTGTGAAGGCGGTCCACACCTCATGCGCGACTTGACCGCCTCGGGGTGTGTCGACGAGCTCTGCCTGACCATTGCCCCGACCTTGGTGGCGGGAGAGCACCCGCGCATCACTGCCGGACCCCCGGTAACCGCGAACCTGCTGCCCCGGCTTCTCATCGAGTCACAGGGCACACTCCTTGGGCGCTGGGTCCGGCAATGAGATCAGGCGAGCCGGCCGCGTGGAAACCCCCTGAGCTCGACGCAACGTCCGTCCTGGGTGACTAGCACACCCAGCGACAGCGACCGATGAGCTTGCGGTCGGGCACACTGTTCAATGGGGCTCAACCCCCTGGGTAAGGAAGTCACGCACGACCGCATCCCATCGCTGCGGGTCGACATTCCACTCCTTGGTATGCCGTGCTTGCTGCCAAGGCTCGAAACGAACCAGATCGGGGCGCTTGGCGGCCAACGAGACGGACGGCCCGGCAGGAACGAATTCGTCGTCAAGGGAATGAATGAGCAGGGTGCGGTGCTTTAGTTCTCCTGCCCGGTTCTCCCAGTTCGTCAGGGCCACGTCAATGGGCTCGTGCACCCCAACAAGACGGCGTGCCCACCGATGACCGATCAGTGAACGGCTCAGAATACCGATCGGGCCCGGAATCTTGTTCAACGCCCCGTGGTGCCGCAACACGTCGGCCCAGTCGATGACTGGTGCGTCCAGAACCACCGCAGTCACACGATCTGAGAGCCACGAACGATCCAACGTCTGCAGGACGATCGCCCCACCCATCGACCACCCGAACAGGACGATTCCCTGCGCGCTGGCGTCAACGGCATAGAGCATCGCGGCCTCGAGGTCCCGCCACTCCGAAAGGCCCAGACTGTATCTGCCGTCCGAGCTCTGTGGGGCGCCGATGTCATTGCGATACGTCGGTATCAGGACCGTGAAGCCGAGGTCATGAAGCACTGGCACCGCGCGAAGGCACTCCTCCCGCGGCGCTCCCCTGCCGTGGACAAGAATCGCCCACCGACCCGTGTCAGCGTGGGATGCCGGCACCTCCCATGCTGCGAGCACCCCGAGCTCCGAGTCGACCTCCACGTCACGCGAGGGCAGCCCCAAGGTGTCTTGCGGGTTGCCGGCGAAGTAGTACTGGTTCCAGCGGGCGGGACCGATCCGAAGCTGGCCGGCGTCCACGCCCTCGAGCACCCGTCGGACGCGGCTTGATTCTTGGTCCACCTCCAGGACCGCGCCCACTCTGGCGTGGCCCTGACCGCCGTCGAACCACAGACCGTAGCGACCAGGTTGCACGGTCTCAGGTGTCAGCCCCAGGGACACGCTGTCATCCTCAATGCCCAGGATCTGTGTGTCGTCCGACTTCAGCAGATCTGGCGTCAGCACCTTGCGGGCGAAATACGCTGCGGCACTCACGGCAGCAGCGGCAGAGAGGGCGCCGGCGCCAGCCGCCGCCGTACCGACCGCGGCGAGACTCTTTGGGGCAACCCGACGAATTGATGACACAGAAGTATCGTCGCAGGTTCAGAATGCTTTCGTGGACCTGCCGATCGCCCTACCCGTCTCACCCATGCTGGCAAAGGCCGTTGAGGGTGTGCCCGCTCCCGATTCGGTCGCAGGAGGCCTGGCCTATGAGCCGAAATGGGATGGCTTTCGGTGCATCGTGCTGCGCGACGGCGAGCAGGTAGAGCTCGCCAGTCGGGGCTCCAAACCGTTGACGCGCTACTTTCCTGAAGTTGTTCAGGCGGTCCTTGAGCATCTGCCGCCGCGTTGCGCCATCGACGCAGAGATCGTGGTCCGCGCAGGCCCGCCCGGCACACAGCGACTCGACTGGGAAAGCCTGTCACAGCGCATCCATCCTGCGGACTCTCGAGTGCATCGTCTCTCCACTGAGACGCCTGCCGAGCTCATCTGCTTCGACATTCTGGCCTTGGGCGACGATGACCTGACCGGTATACCCTTCATCGGCCGCCGCGAGCGTCTGGAGTCTGTGTTCTCCGGTGTCCCGGTCGAGGCTCCGATTCACCTGACCAGAACCACCACGGATGCCGCCACCGCCAGTGACTGGTTCGAGCGGTTCGAAGGTGCCGGTCTCGACGGCGTGGTCGCCAAGGCTCTGGCCGCACCATACCAACAGGGCAAACGCGCCATGTTCAAGACTAAGCACTCGCGGACCGCAGAGGCGGTGGTCATTGGCTACCGGATCCACAAGTCGGGCAGTGGTGTCGGCTCACTTCTCCTAGGTCTGTTTGACGAGCACGGGACTCTCTACCCAGTGGGAGGGATCTCAGCGTTCACCAACATCCGACGCCTCGAACTGGTCGACGAGCTGGCGCCTCTGGTGGTCACCGACGATCAGGGGAAGGCAGTGAAGGGCACGACAGAGCGCTCCAGGTTCAGCGGCAACAAGGACACGAGCTTTGTCAGGTTGAGGCCCGAGCGGGTGGTCGAGGTGAAATTCGACCAGATGGAGGGCAAGCGCTTTCGCCACACCGTCACATTGCTGCGCTGGCGCCCGGACCGCGATCCGCAGTCCTGTTCGACAGCACAGGTCGACCGAGCAATCGCCTACGACCTAGCCGCCGTCCTGCAACGCTGAGCGGAAGGACGCACAGCGTGTCAGCGCGCCATCTTGGCTCAGACATGGTGTGATCAGAGTTGGGTCTCACGACGAAGCACGACGGCTGGGCCCACGGGGAGCTTCGGCAGAGGGCCTGAGCAGATCACCACGCGACTGGAGAACGATCATGACCGCGGCCACGGAGTGACCACGCACGCCCTGCCTGCCCGAGGCTTGCAACCGATTACCTGTGCGCCGTGGTGTGAGGCCGGTGACGGACACCCCAACCAGAGATTGCGCGAGGACCAGTGCTGCTTCGGCCCAGAGCACCGGGTTCCGCTGTCACGCGAGCCGGACGAGCTGTTCGGCGAGGCGAGCACAGAGCAGCAGTACCTCAACACGTACCTGATGCGGCTGGCGGACGACAGTGCGCCCCGGGTGTTCATCGGATATAACGAGGCGCCGGGCAGGCCGGCCACCATGGACGAGGCGCGACGGTTCGCCCTCGAGATCCTCGCGCTGGTCGACGGGCACCAGGCCTGACCCGTTGCAGTCCTTCCGGTGTGGACAGGCCCGGTTCGGACCGCATTGACACCCCATGCCGAACGCCGAAGACGATCCACCGCATGAGATACCGTTCTCGGCGCCCAAAGACACATCAAGATCACTGCTTTCGTTGCGTGCACGGGGAACCGAGAGTCTGGCCGCACCCAGCACAGAAACGTCCCCATCGGGAGATGGAGGTAGTCTCCTCGTGCGGGCCGTCCCTCGTGCGGGCCGTCCCTCGCGCCGGTGAGGTCTTATGGATCGAAATGTGCTTGAGCATCCCTCGCCCTTCTTCGGTCTGGTCAGGCCCTGTCAAGACGAGCCAGCGGCGTTCACGCGACCTGCCAAGCTCCAGAGCATCGCCCCGATCAAGCCGGTCCGGATAACGTGACATGTCATCAATGCGATCTGTGCTCCAAGAGCACCGTACGCAACAGCCCTGAAGAGCACAGACATGGTGATGCTGTACCGGAATCGAGGATGCCGACACCCAGTTCAGCGAATATCGTCGGGATCACGACGCTTTCGGCTGGGTTGAACTCGGCGCGGCTCCCCCGGCATCTTCGGGAAGTCGGGTGGGAACGGCAGCTCCCCCAGCCCTCGCTCGGCAAGATCCTGGTCCCACAGGGCGATCGCCTCAGATACGTCACCTACCGCGTCGTCAATCCCGGCCCAGGCGTCGCCCTCGACCGCAAGAATCGCCGGCACCGTGCGTATCGTGAAATCGCCTGGTCTCACATCGGCAAGTCGCTCCCACGGGACAGGCATCGACACCGGTGCGCCCGGCAGAGGCCGAGGGCTGTAGGCGGAGGCGATGGTGCGATCACGGTTGGCCTGGTTGAAGTCGACGAAGACCTTCTGGCCGCGCTCTTCCTTCCACCAGGCGGTTGTGACCTCGGCTGGCATGCGACGTTCGAGCTCGCGGGCGATCCCGATGACACCGTGGCGGACGTCGAGGAACTCGCGGGTGGGGCTGATGCGGGCGAAGACGTGTACCCCACGGTTGCCCGACGTCTTGGCCCAGCCAGTGAGGCCAATCTCCTTGAGCAGGCTCTTCAGGGCGTATGCCACCCGTGCCGTGTCCGCGAAGCTCGTCCCAGGCTGAGGGTCGAGATCAATGCGCAGCTCGTCGGGATTGTCATTGTCGGCGCTACGGACCGGCCACGGGTGGAAGGTCACCGTGTTCATCTGTACCGCCCACACGGCGGTGGCGATCTCGTCGATGACCAGCTGAGGGTGCATCCGCGCGGACGGGTAGGTGCAGACCACCGATCGCGCCCACTCCGGCACCCCGCGAGGAGGGTTCTTCGAGAAGAACTCCTCTCCCTCGATGCCCTGGGGACAGCGCTGGAGGGTGACCGGCCGATCGCCCAGGGCACGCATCAGTCCGTCTTCGACCGAGGCCACGTAGGTTGCGAGGTCCCATTTCGTGATATCGGACTCTGGCCACATAACCCGATCCGGGCTGGAGACCCGGACGTCACGCACCACGCCTTCCAGACCTGGGACCTGCAGGACTTTTGCGCTGCTCGCCATGGTGCGAGCGTAACCGGCGGGCACCCATCGCGAGTTGTCCAAGCCCTGGCCAAAGAGCCTGGCAACACCGACAAGACTCCGAGACCCACCCCGGTCCTGCGGCTTGCGATGCGAGCTGTGACCTTCCCTGACCTGCTCAGACCTTCCTGCAGACAGCGACGCCAGCGGGGAACGTTTCCCGCCTAGGGTTGTTGTGTAGATCGTGAAGCTGTTTTCAGCCCTGCGCAGGAGGACCCCCATGAACGACGGCCGCGCCTATCCCCTGACCAAGACCGACAAGCAGTGGCGCGAGGATCTCACCCCCGCTGAGTATGAGGTCCTGCGCCAAGCCGGAACCGAGCGCCCTGGTGTCGGTGAGTACACCGGCACCGCGACTCAGGGGGTGTACTCCTGCCGCGCCTGCGGTGTCGAGCTGTTCCGCAGCGATACCAAGTTCGAGAGCCACTGCGGCTGGCCCTCGTTCTACGCACCTCTGGCGAAGGACCGGGTCGAGTACCTCGACGATCTCAGCATGGGCTCGAAGCGCGTCGAGGTCCGTTGCGCCAACTGCGGGTCGCACCTGGGTCATGTGTTCGAGGGTGAGGGATACGACGTCCCGACGGACCAGCGATACTGCATCAACAGCATCAGCCTGCGACTCGAGACGGCGTCGGAGTGACGCTGAGCCGAAACGGTCGGCGGGTTAGTAGGTTGGGGTCATGACGACTCCAGACGCAGGCCGATTCCGTCAGGACCCATCCCACGTGGCCGGCGAGAGAGAGATGTACCAAGGTTGGTTGGACTTCCATCGCGGGACGTTGCTGTGGAAGGGCGCCGGCCTGACCGACGACCAGCTGAAGACTGCCTCAATCAGTCCCTCGAGCATGACGCTCATCGGTCTCTTGCGACACATGGCCGAGGTGGAGCGATGGTGGTTCCGTACCAAGGCAGCCGGGCTCCCGCTGCCGGATCTCTACAGTCCTGATGAGGAGCCGGATGGTGACTTCGGCAACGTCGCCGACGCTGTGGTCGAGCAGGACGTCGCCGCCTTCACGGCCGAGTGCCTGGCCGCTGACGAAGCTGTCCGGCAGATGTCCCTGGACGACACGTTTGACGGTAGAAATGGCCCGATCTCCTTACGCTGGGTCTACGTCCACATGATCGAGGAGTATGCCCGCCACAACGGCCACGCCGACCTGCTGCGAGAGTGCATCGATGGCTCGAGGGGCGACTGACTAGCCCAGGGAGAACACGGCAGGGTCCGCGCGACGATCACGGCAGGGCGTCGACCAACGCTGCTATCTCGACCCGAGGTCCGGCGTAGAAGGGCACCTCTTCACGGACATGGCGGCGGGTCTGTGAGCCCCGGAGGTGGCGCATGAGGTCGACGATGCGGGTCAGGTCGTCCGCCTCGAACGCCAGGATCCATTCGTAGTCTCCCAGGGCGAAAGAAGCGATCGTGTTCGCGCGCACGTCTGGGAAGTCACGGGCCATCTGCCCGTGCTCGGACAGGAGGCCGCGACGTTCCTGGTCCTCAAGCAGATACCACTCGTAGGAACGCACGAACGGGTAGACACAGATGAAGTCCTTGGGGTGCTCGTCAGCCATAAACGCCGGGATGTGTCCCTTGTTGAACTCCGCCGGACGGTGCAGTGCGGCGACCGACCACACCGGCTCGAGGTGGGAACCGAGCTCCGTGCGGCGAAGCCGGTGGTATGCGGCCTGCACCGTACGGATGTCCTGGCCATGCCACCAGATCATGAAGTCCGCATCGGCCCGTAGCCCAGCGACGTCATACACCCCTCTCACTACAACACCCTGCTCGGCGCCGTCAGCGAACAGGGCCTCGACCTCGGCAGCGACCTGGGCGCGATCCTGCGGCAACGCGCTGGTGACCTTGAATACAGACCACATCGCGTAGCGGATGCTGTCATTGATGTCGCGGATCTGGTCGGCGGATGGCTTGGGGCTCATGCCCTCATCCTGTCGGATGGTTTAACCGCCTCGCAGTGGGGTGCCTTGCGTCGGTGTCCCGTGACCAAACAGAAACGTTGGGCCGGGAACGAACGCCGGGGTGCACCACTCCAGGGGTGGTACTGCTCGTCCAGCGCTTCTCCCCGGAGGTTGTCATGCAGCGTGCGTCCACCCACCCCGAGTCCCGCCGTAGCAATCGGCGACTCAGAAGCCTGATCATCCTCGGCGCCCTGTCAGCAGTGTTGCTCGCCGGTTGCGGCAGTGGCGGCGCATCAAGCACCAGCACGGTGGGAATCGCAGGGGGCGGTGCTCGACCCCAGGGCAGCTTTGGCGCCAACGAAAGTGTCCCGGCAGTCGCGCCCGTTCCCAGTGCGGTTGCCGGGCCAGCACAGGTGCCCAAGATCGGGCCAGCTGTCAGTACCGGTCCCAAGCTGACCAAGACCGCCAGCCTCGGCCTCCAGGTCCAGGACATCGACGCCGCTGCGGCCCAGGTGCGCAGCATCGCCACGGCACTGCAGGCTCAGGTGCTCAGCGAGCAGATCGGGTCAGGCATTCCCGGCGGCCCGGTTCCTCTTGAGAACCGGTCCACTACCGCGACCGGCTTTGGCACCGTGACCCTGTCCGTGCCGGCGGACTCGCTCGACACGGCTTTGGACCAGCTCACTCGGGTCGGCACGGTGCTGCAGCGCACCCTGTCCAGCCAGGACGTCACCGCCCAGTACATCGACACGGACAGCCGGCTGCAGACGATGCGCGCCAGCCTCGCGCGGGTGCGTGCCCTGATGGTCCAGGCCAAGGACATCGGTCAGGTCGTGGCCCTGGAGGGCGAGCTGAGTCAACGGGAGGCCGACCTGGAGTCGCTGGAGTCGCAGCTAGGGGCTCTCAAGAACAGTGTCGAGCGCTCCTCGTTGACCATCTGGCTGAGCACTCCCGAGAACACGCCCGTGACCCATACCGGTTTCGTTGCCGGTCTGCGCTCCGGCTGGGACGCGTTCACGGCGTCTCTTAGTGGGCTTCTGACAGCCATCGGGGCGGTTCTGCCGTTCGCTGCGGTGTCCGCCCTGGTGGCGGCAGCGCTCTGGCGGTTGTTGCGCAGGCGCCGGGAGCGCGACAAGTCAGCTCAAGAGCTGAGGTCAGCCACTGATACCGGCCAGTAGGTCACTGGGTGGAAGCCTCATGGACCAGAGAGACAACGCGGGTCAGCACCTCAGGATCGGTGGTCGGCAGGACTCCGTGGCCGAGGTTGAAGATGTGTCCGGGCGCCTGAGCGCCTTCTGCCACGATCGATCGCACAACCTTCTCCAGCGCCGGCCAGGGTGCGAACAGCAGCGCCGGGTCGAGGTTGCCCTGCACTGCGTACCGGTCTCCGAGACGCGCGCGGGCATCCGTCAGTGAGGTGCGGAAGTCGACTCCCACGACATCGGCGCCGGCCGCCCCCATCGAAGCCAGCAGCTCGCCGGTGCCCACGCCGAAGTGGATCTTCGGGACGTCGAGATCGGCCACGGCCGACAGGGTCGTTCGCGAGTGCGGCTGGACGAAGGTCTCGTAGTCCGCGCGAGACAGCACACCCACCCATGAGTCGAACAGCTGCACGGCCGACGCCCCGGCCTGGGCCTGAACCCGAAGGAATGCCCCGGCGATCTGTGCCAGTCGCGCGCACAGCTGATGCCACAGCTCGGGGTCGCCGTGCATCATGGCCTTGGTCTGTTCGTGGTTCTTGGACGGCCCCCCCTCGACCAGGTACGACGCGAGAGTGAACGGCGCACCGGCGAAGCCGATCAGTGGGGTGGCGCCCAGCTCCGGGAGCACCAGGTGCACCGCCTCGGTGATGTAGGGGACGTGCTCAGGGGTCAGCTCCGGGATGCGGTCAAGGTCGGCGAGGGTCCGGAACGGGTGTGCCACCACAGGCCCAACCCCGGCAACGATGTCAAGATCGACGCCGACCGCGGCCAGCGGCACGACAATGTCGCTGAACAAGATCGCCGCGTCGACCCCGTGGCGACGCACCGGCTGCAGCGTGATCTCGGCGACCATGTCCGGCCTTCGGCATGAGTCGAGCATTCCCACGCCCTCGCGCAACTTGCGGTACTCCGGAAGGGACCGGCCCGCCTGACGCATGAACCAGACCGGCGTGTGAGGCACGCTCTCACGCCGGGCGGCGCGGATCAGGGCACTATCGCGAGGGCTCTTCGGGGGGGATGCCACCCGCAGATTCTCGCACGCAGCACCTGCCCCCAGAGCACGGGTCAGACCGCGATGGCGACCACTCCCACGAGGGTCAGAGCAACTCCCACTGTCTGGACGCGGCGCAACCGCTCGGCCAGCAGCAGCCTCGCCCAGAAGAGGGTGGCCACCGGGTACAACGAGCCAAGCACGCTAGCCACGCTGACCATGCCCCGGGATGCAGCAAAGGCGAAGAGCCCGTTTGCGGTGACGTCGCCCAGACCGATGACGGCCAGTGCCGGCAGGTCGCGCGGGCGGGCGCCGCCGGCCGAGCGGGCCACCAGTCCTGCGATCAGGAACACGGTGACGCTGGTTGCCCGCATGCCCCACAGCGTCTCCAGGAGCGCGTACCGGGCCCCGCGGTCCAGACAGTAGAGGGCGGTCCCGAAGCACGCCGCTGCGATGACGGCCAGCATGACGGGCCGAGGTGGGACGGCGCCGGTCAGCTCCGGCCCAGAGGCCAGGGCCGCGCCGGTCACCGCCACCGCCATCCCGACCCAGGCGGTCACGCTCGGATGCTCCCCGGTGAGCAGACCAAGAAACACCGGGACGAGTGCTCCCAGCGATGAGATCGGCGCGACAACGCCCATCGTCCCGGAGGCCAGTGCCGTGTAGAAGCAGACGAGTCCCAGCGCTCCAGCCACCCCGGCAGCCACCGCCCACAAGGGGCCATTCCCAGTGAAGGACGACGAGAAGCCAGTGTGGCGCACCAGCAGGATCACGCTTAGTGCGACCAGCGCGAAGCCCTGGGTAAGGGCCACGACGGCGGGCGGCGCAATGGTCCGCGCCTTGATTCCGGCGAAGAAGTCAGAGGTCCCCCAGAACACACTGGAGGCCAGAGCAAGCAGAGCCAACATCGCCGAACCGTATCCCGGCGTGCCGCGAGCTCTTCGGGGGACCGGCAGACTTACGCTTCGGTGGTGGACAGTCGTAGCGCCCCCGGCGAGGAATCGGCCGAATTCGCACAGGCGCTTCGGGACCTGCGCGCGGCTCGGTTACGTCCGGAGGTTCGCCTCACAGAAGTGCCAGCTCCCAGCCGGATTGCCCCGCATGCCGTCGCCGTGTCGGCGGAGGTAGTTACCGCAGACACGCTGGGCGAAGGTGACGAGCTCGCCTCTGGCCGTTTTGTCCTTCTGTACGACCCGTCTGAGCCTGAGCCATGGGACGGGGCGTGGCGTGCAGTCACCTTCGCCCGCGCCGTGTTCGACCCGGAGCTGGCGAACGACCCGATGCTCGGCGCGGTCGGATGGTCCTGGTTGATGGATGCGCTCGAGAACCGTGAAGCGACCTGCGTGGCCGCAGCAGGCACCGTCACCAGGGTCGTGTCGGAGAGCTTCGCGGGCCTGGCTGAACGTGGTGCCACGGTGGAGATGGAGATCCGGGCCTCCTGGACACCCACGGGCCCCAACGTGGGTGCCCACCTGCATGCCTGGGCCGATCTGCTGTGCACGGTCGGCGGCCTGCCACCGTTGCCCGAGGGTGTCGTGGCGCTTCCCCGACGACGCCGCTCCAGGGCGGCAAGTGCTCCCGGCTAACTCCCCGAGGCGATAAGTCAACAGATTGAGACTGTGAGCATGGGATCAAGCGACATCTCCGGACCATCAGAAGTCCCAGCCCAGGACGTGACTGCTGAACGGGTGATGGTGGCCCTGAACATGCCTGCCGACGGCGTTCCGGACGTCACCGTGACCGAGCGCGACCTGGTCCGTGCAGCTGAAGCCCTCGCCGCGGGCACCGGACCGGTGGCCATCGATGCAGAGCGCGCTTCCGGCTACCGCTACGGACAGCGGGCGTATCTCATCCAGCTGCGGCGCGAGGGATCTGGCACCTGGCTGATCGACCCCGTCGCCTGCCCAGACCTCGCACCCATCGGTGATGTCCTATCCGATGTCGAGTGGATCCTGCATGCCGCAACTCAGGACCTGCCCTGCCTGGCAGAGGTCGGTATGCGCCCGACTCGCCTCTTCGACACCGAGCTCGGTGCTCGCCTCGTGGGTCTGCCGCGCGTCGGGCTCGCTGCTGTGGTCGAGCACTACCTGGGCCTGACCCTGGCCAAGGAGCACTCGGCCGTGGACTGGTCGACCAGACCCTTACCGGAGCCCTGGCTGCGCTATGCCGCCCTCGACGCCGAGGTGCTGATCCAGGTCCGAGATCTCATGGCTGAGGACCTGGCGGCACAGGAGAAGATGCACTGGGCCGAGCAGGAGTTCGCCTCCCTCACCACGTTCACCGGTCCCCCGGTCCGCCTCGAGCCGTGGCGGCGCACCTCGGGGCTACACAAGGTCCGCAACCGCCGTGGCGCCGCCGTGGTGCGTGAGCTGTGGCAGACCCGCGACGCCATAGCCATCGAGCACGACATCGCGCCAGGGCGGATCATGCCCGACGCCGCCCTGGTCGACTTGGCCCTGCGGTCGCCAAAGACGCAAGCCGACATCAGCCAGGACGGGTCGAGCCGTGTCTCCAAGTCAGTTCGCCGCTACCAACGGGAGTGGCTAGCCGCGCTGGAGCGCGGCCGCAAGCTGCCCGAGTCGGATCTGCCCGCTCTCACCGTGCGCTCCGACGGCCCGCCGCCGGCAAGAGCCTGGGCCGACCGTGATCCGGTTGCCGCAGCGCGGCTGGTCCAGGCCCGCGCAGCCCTGGGTGAGTTCGCCGTGGCGCACACCATCCCGGTCGAGAACCTGCTGTCTCCGGACTACCTGCGGCGCATGCTGTGGACTCCCCCGCACGAACCAACGCTGGAGTCCATCTGCGAGGCCCTGAGCAAGCTCGGGGCCCGCCAGTGGCAGATCGACATCGCCGGACCCATCGTTGAGGAGGCGATCAACCGGACCGCCATGGCGAAGGTGGAGCCGACCATCGAGTCCTGCGAGCCGGCTGCCAAGTCAGAGGTGGGGGTTACGCGCGAAGTTACTGGCGGGTAGCATCGCTGTCTTACCTCACTGTTCTCCCCAGGGAAGGCTGCTCCCCGTGCCCCGCACTCTGCGTGAAGTCGTGTTTGTCGATGGCGTCCGTACCCCGTTCGGCAAGGCCGGCAAAAAGGGCATGTACGCCCAGACCCGCGCCGACGACCTCGTCGTCAACTGCATCCGCGAACTACTACGCCGCCATCCACAGCTT
>Ga0075520_1000865_pt1 | contig 13992 bp, 9 predicted proteins | sample NGEPerB_FD_75100 | JGI IMG/M metagenome (GOLD analysis project Ga0075520, IMG submission 75100) | Arctic peat soil microbial communities from the Barrow Environmental Observatory site, Barrow, Alaska, USA - NGEE PermafrostAB12-B | ecosystem: Environmental > Terrestrial > Soil > Wetlands > Peat ... | reverse complement strand
GGAAGGCATCTTGCACATGCCCTAAAGAGCGTCGGCGAAGGTAAGGCACCCGACTATCGCGTTAAAGACGAGGCGAAATTACGGTCCCTTGCTGCAAAGCTCGGTTTGGAGAACAATAAGAACGTAAATGAGCTTGCAGTGGCCGTAGCGAATTCAGCTTTGGAGGACTTCTCAAGGAATGAGGATGAAGCCTGTACCTGGCTCAAAATTATGCTTCCTGCAAAGCGGCTCGAACTGCTTGAGCGAAATGACGTCGTTGCGACAAACATTGACAGGGGAATTACCGAAGTCATGCACCGGACCCATATGGGCTGTGATGCAGATCCCGTGCCATTGATTTTTGGGGGCATCAAATGCTCGCTCGGTGATGTGACTGGAGAGAACATCAGCTCTAACCTTTCTGACGTCTTGTTCGGCGTACCGCAAATGGTAGTGTCCCAGGCAAATCTCGGCGCGCTGAAGGAGGACCATATCAACGTCTGTGTACATGGACATAATCCCATTCTTGGTGAAGTTATTTGCGACGCTGCAGATGAGCTTAAAGACAATGCAATTGCCGCAGGAGCCAAGGGAATAAATATCGTCGGTATTTGTTGCACTGCCAACGAACTGCTCATGCGAAGAGGGATCCCGATTGTCACCAATTTCGCTAGCCAAGAATTGGCAATATTGACAGGTGTCATCGACGCGATGGTCATTGATTATCAATGCATTGCGCCGTCGGTTGGATTCTGGACACAGTGTTTCCATACAAAGCTGATATCGACAATGCCGATTACCCGTATCCCGGGCGACACGCACATCGAATTCAATGAAGCAACGGCGCGTGAAGGTGCTAAGGAGATCGTGAACGTTGCTATTGAAGCGTACAAGAATAGAGATCCCACAAAAATCTCTATCCCTAACATTTCGAGCAAGGTCGTCGCAGGATTTAGCCTGGAGTACATAAAATCGTTGTTAAGCGCCTTTAATGAAGATGAACCGCTCCAGTATCTCGCTGATAAGATTCGCAGCGGGGAGGTTCAGGGCATCGCACTTATCGCTGGGTGTAACAATCCCGCTAAGGCTGAACACGACCTTGGTCATTTGACTATCGCCAAAGAGCTCGTCAGAAATAACATACTAACACTTGTAACCGGTTGTGCGGCGCAATCCCTCGCGAAGCACGGTTTGTTGGCGCCAGAAGCAGTCGAGGAGCACGCAGGTGAGTCGCTTAAGGCGTTCCTTAAAGAGGTCGGCGAAAAGAACATTGGTGAGTCCTTGCCGCTTGTGCTCCATATGGGGTCATGCGTGGACAATTCGCGCGTCGAAAATTTCGTAAGCGAACTCGCTCAGGTGATGGGAGTTGACATACAGGACCTTCCCATCGTTGCGAGTGCTCCAGAAGCGATGAGCGAAAAAGCCGTAGCGATTGGAACGTGGTGCGTCGCAACGGGATGGCCCACCCACGTCGGGGTCTATCCATTTATCAAGGGAAGCCCTCTTGCTGATGAGGTGGCCCAGGCGACTGCAAAGGACGTTTACGGCGGGCACTTCATATTTGAACCCGATCCTACGATTGCCGCGAAAACGTTAGTGAACACCGTTCAATACCGCAGATGGAAGATGAACGCGCTTAGTGAACTCGACGGCGGGGTCACGTATTGGAATGGCACCACCCCGGACGTAGGTAAGCCTGTCACACCAAAAGAGGCCCTCTACAAGAAAGCGATCGACGGGGCTATAATCGCAACCGGATACGCAGATCAGCTCCTCAATAAGGCGATACGTCAACACGGGCGTGATAAGGAGATTGGATACCCAAGCACCGGGTACTATCTTCCGTGCATCACCGCGTGGACAGGCGAAAGAGTGACGAAACTGGCGCAGTTGCCGCGAATCCTCGGAGAGGTGAGGGGCAAGATCAGGGAGGAGTACACGTTTGACAACGCTGTGGCTTCAGGAGAAGCGACTATGGTCGCTGCAGAGATCGTTGAGGCCCTGAAGTACATCGATAATCCTGACCCGTATGCGGATACTCCATACACTGGGTTCATTGCAGACGAGGTGCTCCGGAGGTTGGGCATCTCATTCGTTGATGATACAATACCAGGGGTCTTAGTCTTGGTAGGAAAGGCAAAGGACCCTAAACTGTTAGCAAAGATCATCAGAGATTGCCAGAGTAAGGGCATGCTCGTAATCCCCACATTTGACACCATCCAGCAGATTGCCGAGGCAGGCATCGAGATAGGCGAGCGTAAGGGACTTGACCGGCTCCTGTTTTGCGTGGGTGAATTCACGCAAGCTATTCACGGGCTAAGCTTTGCGATCCGCGCAGCGCTGACGTTCGGGAACGTCAAGCCGGGCGATCGAACAGGGCTCTTAGAGTATCTTACAAAGCGTCCGAAAGTTGTCGTCGTCCAATTAGGTCCTATCGACGACATTAAGGCAGCGATCGAGTTCGCGGTGATGTTCAATGGCTCACCGACGATCACCGATCAAGATGTGGAGGAAGTGCCGGGCAAGTACGAGGTGGAGACGGATTACAGTCAGATCGTTGCGCACGCAATCGAGATGCGGAACATGCAGGTCACCGTCGGCGAGGTCTCGTTACCGGTCGCTTACGGGCTTGCCTTCGAGGGAGAAACGGTGCGCAAGCCCCAGACCTACGTCGAGTGCGGAGGTCCGACCAAGACAAAGGTGTTTGAGCTCGTGAAGATCCGCGATGCAGACGAGGTTAAGGACGGCGAGATCACGCTCATCGGGAAGGATGTCGATGAGATGGAAGAGGGCAGTGTGTCAGCGCTTGGGGTGCTTGTTGAAGTGTACGGAAAGCACATGAAAAAGGAGTTTGAGCCCGTCGTCGAACGACGCATCCACCAGTTCATCAATTATGCAGAGGGCGCGTGGCATACGGGTCAGAGAAACTTGCTTTGGGTGCGTCTGAGCAAGAATAGTGTGGCCAATGGGTTACGCTTCAAGAACTTCGGTGATATCCTTTATCATAAAATGAAGGAGGAGCTCGGCGGTATCATCAGCCGGATACAAGTCACAATCATCACTGACGAAAAGGAGGTGGAAAAACATCTGCCTGAGGCTATGGAATCGTATGCAGAGCGGGATCACCGTATTGCAGGGCTAACAGACGAGAGCGTTGACACGTTTTACGCGTGTACGCTATGTCAGAGCTTCGCTCCGAGTCATGTCTGTATCATCTCTCCTGAACGCTTGGGGCTGTGCGGCGCACTAAACTGGCTCGATGCGGCTGCGGGATTCAGCATCGATCCAAACGGACCAAATCAGCCGGTTGAGAAGGGCGCTGCGATTGACGAGCAGAAGGGCCAGTGGTCGAACGTAAACGAAGCGGTCAAAGAGCTCACGCATGGCCACATCGAGCGGATGAATCAATACACGATGATGGAGGATCCGCAGACGTCGTGCGGATGCTTTGAGTGTATCGTTGCGATCAGCAGCGACCTACAGGGCGTTATAGTGGTCAACCGTGAATATACAGGTATGACGCCTATCGGTATGAAGTTCTCAACGCTCGCGGGCTCTGTTGGCGGAGGTAATCAAACGCCCGGGTTCATCGGCGTCGGCAGGCAGTTCATTACGAGTAAGAAATTTATCCGTGCAGACGGGGGGTTAGCGCGCGTCGTTTGGATGCCTAAAGAGCTCAAAGAAGCGATGCGAGAAGACCTTCAGAAGCGAGCACAGGAACTCGACTTGCCTGACTTAGTAAACAAGATTGCTGACGAAACTATTACGACAGATGCGGATGAATTAGCGGAGTACTTGGCAAAGGTCGATCACCCTGCGCTGCATATGCCTCCAATGGGTATGTTCTGAACGTGGTCGTGAGTAACTTTGGGGTAACTGTAATGGTGGCAATACCGAAGGAGAATTGGAGCGGGAAGATAAAAGAGGTCGCATTTGGTGCAACGGATGACGAAGGGGGAACTAGGGATAGGAAACTGCGTTTGGGCGGAGAGACGACCCTTCCGTTTTTGGCGTTCGAGGGCGCAGTTTCGCGACCTGCTATCGGTATGGAAGTGATCGATCACCTTGGTGAAGACTACCCTCAGCTCATCATCGATGAAGTTGGCGATGTTATAAGAGATCCTGTCGCGTGGGCAGACGCGTGCGTGAATATATATGGCGCAGACTTTGTCTGTTTGAAACTGCTGAGCACAAATCCAGAAGAAGAAAACATCAGCGCTGAGGATGCGGCATCGCTCGTTTCAACGGTGCTCAAGCAAGTTAAAGCTCCGTTAGTCATTCAAGGAAGCGGCGATTATGAAAAGGACTCCCGCGTTTTCGAGATTTGCGGTGAAGCTGCGAAAGGAGAACAGTGTTTGCTCGCACGTGCTGAACAGGATGGTTATAAATCCGTAGCCGTTGCTGCCACTGCTAACGACCACGCGGTCGTAGCGTTCTCTAACATCGATGTGAATATCGCTAAGCAGCTCAACATTATGCTTACTGAGTTTGGCGTACCGCCCGATCATATTGTTAGTGACCCGCTTATGGCGGGGGTTGGCTTTGGGATGGAGTACGCTTATTCAGCGATGGAGCGAATCAAACTCGCCGGCCTCGTCGGAGACAAAATGCTCCAATCTCCGATGATCGCCGATATTAGTGTTGCGTGGAGCGCGAAGGAAGCGTATCGTATAGACGCCAATCTCGGCGATGAGAGAGATAGGGCGGTCTTTTGGGAAGTCGCCACTGCGCTTGCCGCTTTAATGGCAGGTGCTAACGCGTTAATACTCCGGCACCCGAAGTCTGTAGCGATCATCAGAAAAGTTGTCGATGAATTGGTGGGATAGACCATGCCGATGACAGCCCTCGACATATTCAAACTGTTGCCTAAAAAGAATTGTGGCGAATGTGGGGTACCTACGTGCTTAGCGTTTGCTATGATGTTAGCTAACAAACAGGCAGAACTCACGAAGTGTCCATACGTGTCCCCTGATGTGGTCGAACAACTAGAAAGTTCCGCTTCGCCACCTATGCGCACTGTGAAAGTAGGTGATATAGAAATCGGGGGTGAAACAGAGCTTTTCAGACACGAAAAGAAGTTCTTCAACCAGACGGCATATGCGCTCATAATCGAAGATGACCTTGATGACCAAAGCATTGTTGAAAGGGCTAAGAAGCTTGATGCGATGAAATACGAGCGAATTGGCATTGTTTCGGGAGTTGACTTGATCGGGGTCAAAGCGAAAGGAGACGCACAGCGTTTCTCTGATGCGGTGACGCTCGTGAACGATAACAGTGGATTGCCGTTAGTTCTGATGAGTGAAGATCCTGAGGTCGTTGAATCGGGTCTCAAAGTTGTATCGAAGTCTAAGCCGTTAATCTACGCGGGCAGTACAAACAACTGTGCGTCAATGGCAAAGCTTGCCAAGGAGTACGCGTGCCCGCTCGCGCTTTATGCAGATGACATCGATGAGCTCGTCTCACTGTCGGAAGTAGCTAAAAGTGAGGGCATAGAGGATATCGTTTTAGATCTAAACCTCGGTGCTAAGCCCCTGCGCCAGACACTCGAATGGTTGACGATTCTGCGTCGCCTTAGCGTCAAGAAGCTTTTCCGGCCGTTAGGTTTTCCTGTTATGATAAACTTGGATAACGGCGCAGATGTTGAAACTCAAGCAATTAGAGCGGCGATAGGAACGCTGAAATATACCTCGTTAATTATTTTCAAAGACCTTGATCCTGCGCGGCTATATCCCCTCACCACTTTAAGAACGAATATTTATACGGATCCGCAAGCGCTTATACAGGTCAATCCAGGCCTCTATGAAATAGGAAAGCCAAATCGTAACTCACCGGTCATCGTCACGTCTAACTTCTCACTTACGTATTTTACTGTGGCAAGCGATATTGAGGCGAGCAAGGTTCCTGCACATCTTCTCGTGGTAGATACCGAGGGTTTATCGGTGATGACGGCATTCGCCGCTGACAAGTTTACGCCAGAAAAAATCGCAGAAACTCTCACGGAATATAAGGTTGCAGATAAGGTAGATCACCGAAAGCTCATAATTCCCGGCATGATCGCGATGCTGAAAATGAAATTAGAGGAGCTCACGGGCTGGGAAGTCATTGTTGGTGTAAAGGACTCATCCGCTCTTCCGAAATATTTGAAGGAGCTGTCAAATGGATAGCGAATTCAAGGTTAAGGTGCTATAGAGCGCTCTGCGATTTCGCGAACTGCTTTTAGCGCAGCCGAATCACTCGGCAGCTCAAAAAAAGACATTCCTTCCAACGCATACTCTTCAATTAAGGGATCTGTCGGAATGGCCCCGATGAGATCTAGCTGTTGCTGCTTGATCTGACCCTTGATGCTGTCGGGCACGCTGTCTTTGACTTCATTCAGGACCAAATATGTTTTTCCTACGACGAGATTGAGATCCTCGGAAAGCTTTTTGATCCGACTTGCAGTGGTTATGCCAAGCGCGGTGACGTCGCTTATAATGAACAGCACATCAACATCTCTCGTTGTCCGTCTAGAAAGGTGCTCCATACCCGCTTCGTTGTCAATGACAACGTAGTCGTAATTGACCGAGAGTCTGTCTAGGACATCCCGTAACACGTTGTTGATATAACAGTAGCATCCGGGTCCTTCGGGCCGTCCCATAGCGATAAGGTCGAAGGTATCCCCTTCAACGAGAGCTAGACGTGTTTGGTACTCTATAAGCTCATTTTTGGCAATCCCTGCGGGAAAAGATTCTTTAAGCAGATCTTCTCGTAAGTCGCCAATTGTCTGCTGAACGCGAAGTCCCAGTCGCATATCTAAGTTTGAGTTGGGATCTGCGTCAACTGCCAAAATGGCTTTGTTATTAGTGCTCAGATGTTTTACAAGGAGAGAGGCAAACGTCGTTTTGCCTGTTCCACCTTTACCCGTTACGGCAATGGTTTGCATGACTTTTTCCGCGATGTACGTTGCTCTACAAAAATACACTGCTATGCTACTTAAAATTGCACTCCCTCGTCGTTGCTCGGAAGCAAAAACACCCCCTCACAAGTCTTCCGTTTATAGGATTACTACGAAAAAACAAGGGTAAATGATCCTGAATATGTTTCAGCTTTTATACATAACCTCGTTTGGAAACGTTGGGGAACTGGTCAAGTTCCGTGTGAGGAATGAACAATGCTGATGTAAACTCTTTAAAAAACATGCTGCTGACACTTAACTCGATGTGTGTCATATTCCCGACAACTTCTGCAGCCTTGTCTTGCAGGTCTTGTGATAGCAAAACCATTCGTGCCCCACCAAGGGCCCCGTTACCGATAAACTTAAACTTATCAAGCGGAAGGTCAGGCAGCAAGCCAATTGTGATCGCTTTCTTCACGTCGAGGTAGTTGCCGAAACTCCCCGCGATGAAGATGTTGCTAAGGTCACTGAATTGATAGCCAAACGTTTTGAGCACCACGCTACAGCTCGCGTAGACAGCGGCCTTCGTTCGCAATATGTTCTGAATATCTACGTCGGTAATTACAATGTTTTTGTCGATGGCAGTGTCCTCTTTGAACGCCACAACAAACTGGTTGCCGTTGCTCCCTAATTCAATCCTAACGTTGTTCTCATCCTTCTGTATCTTTCCCGTTCTGTCAATTACGTTGCTACTGAAGAGCTCTGCGATGAGTTCAATAAGGCCCGATCCGCAAACGCCCTTTGCTTTTGCGTCGCCGATGGTGGAGTACTCTGTTAGGCCATTGTTGATCCAAACGCGCTCTATTGCTCCGTTCATCGCTCGTACGCCGAACTCTACCTCCCCACCTTCAAAAGCTGGGCCCGCCGAACAAGAGCACGACACGAGGAACGTATCATTCCCGAGTACTACCTCACCATTGGTTCCGACGTCGATAAGCAACGAAGTGTCCTTGATATCACTCATTCCTGACGCAATTATGTCAGCTGTGACGTCGCCGCCGACGTAGCTGCTCCGGCACGGAAGCGTATAGATGTAAGCATTTGGATTGACGCTCAGTCCGAGTTTCACCGCCTTCATCTGGGGAACGAAAGTCATCACCGGTATGTAGGGTTCGTGGCGTATGTATTTCGGATCCAACCCATAAAAAAGGTGCATCATCACCGTATTGCCTGAAAGGACTGCGCGGCAAATCTTTTCGTATTTCATGTTATTTTCGATGACGAGCTCTCGCACGAGGTCGTTGATGCCGTACCTAATTGTGCTCGTCAGCTTCTGGAGGCCATCTTCGTGTTCCTCGGTGTACATCACACGCGAAAGGACGTCCTCACCATATACAACTTGCTTGTTGTAGTCGGATCGCGCGTCAATCACCTTGCCAGAGGTCAAGTCAACTAACTCGACGACGATTGTTGTCGTGCCTATGTCCACCGCTATCCCGATTAAGTCGTTGTCTGAAGGTGGACCGACGTCGATAATTTCTTTCCTGTCCCAGAGATCCATAAGCGTCACGTTCACGTTCCATTGATTGTCTCTGAGTACTTTGCTCAAGTTCTTCAGGGTCGGCAATCCGATCGTGACGTGCCCCATATCAGGATTGCGTAGCGCGTGCGTCACTCTGTCAAGGTCGCTTACGTAATCGGCTAGTGACGGCGGAGTAAGGGAAAGCTGCACTTTAGACACAGGTGGACAAATCGCTGGCAAGGGGGCGATCACGCTTTTCATGAGTATTTGGTGCGACTCCACTCTGCTTTCTTTGGGTATCGTCACTTTCAAATTGCCTGTGACCCGAGCTAAACACGCTAAAAAATAGCCATGCGCATTTTCTTCGTCAGTTAGGAGGTCCGTTTCGTCGCACTCGACCCTCCCTTCAATGAGGACCTTACATTTGCCGCATTTGCCTCTGCCGCCGCAGATACTGTCGATGTAAATATCTGAGCTTGTGGCCGCATCAAGTACGGTAGTGCCCCGCTCTACTTTGACAGTTTTGTTGTCAGGCTTAAAAATAACCTTGAATTCTTTCTTCAAATTGCTCTTAAACCCTCACGTTGTGTTGAAATTTCCGTGTCTTTATATACTATATCTTTATAAATAGGTTGCGAGGCAAGTAGCGTTACATCAGCGTGCCTAAAAGCGCTAAAGCGCAACGGACGCCTTATTACTGGTAATGGGGTGACAAATACATCTATGATAATCATTGGCGGCAACATCAACGGCTACTCAAAAACTGTTGGGGCCATCATCGATAGACGAGACACGAAAGCCGTTCAGGATCTAGCAATTCGCCAAGTTGACGTGGGGGCACAAATCATTGACCTTAACGTCGGGCTTGGAAAGAGTGATGCAGCCGACCTTATGAAGTGGCTGGTGGCGACAGTGCAAGATGTGGCCGATGTTACGCTTTCGATCGATACTCCAAAACTCGATGTGATGAAAGCAGGTATAAGTGAGGTCAAAGGAAGATCTATGATCAATTCGATCTCTGCTGAACAGGAGAAGATGACGACGCTTTTTCCGCTTGCTGCAGAATACGACTCAGAAATTATTTGCATGACGATGGACGAGCACTACATCCTTGGCGACGTAGACAAACGAGTAGAACGGGCGGCGATAATCGTCGCAGGCGCCTGCGAGCACGGGATTGGCGTCGAGAAGCTGTACGTTGATCCGGTTTGTCTTCCGGTGAGCACAGCTCAAGATCAGGCACCGGCAGTTGTCGAAGCGGTACGGCGAATTGGAATGCTTACCAGTCCTGCTTCCGTGTTAAAAACGACCGTTGGACTCAGCAATATCTCACACGATACCAAGAACCCGCGGCTTATCGAAAGAACGTTTTTAGCCATGCTTATTGGCGCCGGTCTTTCTTCAGCAATAATAAACACTGAGGACCGAGACTTAGTAGACACGATAAAAACATGCGACGTGCTGCTTAACAAAGATATATATGCCGCGGATTATTTGAAAGCGTAAAACTAAACGTGCTGATGGGGCAGTTTGTTTATTTAAGCTTATAAGGTGCTTAGTGCGTGTCTCAACTTTTTCCTAAAGCTTAAATACATCCCTTTTTATTATACCGGCATGGGTTTGGTCACATGAAGTCAGAGATATTGTCTGAGATTAAGGCGGCTGAAGCAGAAGCCCAGCGTATGATCGACGAAGCACAGACCCAAAAAGAGGCCACTATCGAGGAAGCAAAAAAGAAATCGTTTGACATTATAGATGCCGCAGAGCAAGAAGCGGGCAAAAATGCAGACGATTTAAACGCGAACGCCGACGCAGAAATTAGCAAAGCTAAGCAAGAGATTCACGACGCAGGACAGGTAGATATTCTAAGTCTCAAAGAGCGCGCAGAGAAAAAGCACGCAGAAGCGCTCTCTTTTTTGGTTGAGGAGTTTAAGAGGACATACCATGTTTGAGCCGCAACCGATGACTAAAGTCATCATTGTAGGGTCAAAAGATTATATGAACATCGCTATAGACGCGATGTTCAAACATAACGTCATTCACATTACTGACTTCGTTGATGAAGATGAAGATTTCAAAATCGGCAAACCGCACGAGAGTATCACCAAGCTTTCAGAACGTGCTGTCACTCTACGTTCTTTAGCTAGTTATCTTAGCATAAAAGGTAAAGAGGACATTTCGAAAAAGTACCCTGAAGGTGCCATAATCGATGCGATCGAGGAGAAAACTGAGCAACTAGACGTTGAAGTCACACAAGTGACAGATAAAATCAGCGAAATTGACTCCAAGATTAAAGATATCAATGATAAAAAGCGGTTACTCGCGCCTCTCAAGAGTTTTGAACTACCCTTAGAGCTATATACAGGGTATCAATCGCTCGCAGTGTTCTTTGGGACGTTGAAAGGCTCACCGAACATAAGCGACATAACAAACGACTATGAGCTCGAAACTGCCCCATATGGGCGGGGACTTACAATCTCTCTTTTCGTTCCTCGGAAATTCGAGGATGAGGTTCTAAAACGCTTACAGGAACAGGGCTATTCCACTCTTCCGCTCCCTAAAATGGAGGGAGTTCCAAAGGACATTCTCGTGAATCTGGAACCTCAGTTAGTAGGACTTCAATCTGAAAAGCAAAAGCGCGAAGAGGATCTGGCCGACCTCCGCAAGAAGCACATTGAGTACATACTTGCTTCAGATGAATACCTTTCAGTCGAAACGCAAAAGGCAGAAGCTCCGCTACGGTTCGCCACAACGAAAAATTCGTTCATTGTCGAAGGGTGGATTCCTACGAAGGATCTCGGATTGATCCAAAGTGATTTAGACGGTGCAACAAACGGCCACGTTATCGTCGATGTTGACAGTTCTGAAGCAGTCGATGTGGAAAAAGTCCCTGTAGCGCTAAAAAATCCGTTGCCAGCAAAACCGCTTGAGGTCCTCGTAAGGGCTTTTTCAATTCCTAAGTATAATGAGATCGACCCTACGAAGTTAATGGTGTTTATGTACCCCGCGCTCTTCGGCTTAATGTTAGGCGACCTCGGTTACGGTCTTCTCGTTATCGCGCTTGGACTCCTCGTAAGTCGGCTAATAAAATCCCAAGGCATGCGCGATCTGGCAATCATCGGTGTTTATGCAGGCATTTTCTCAGTTATTTTCGGTTTCATTTTCAACGAGTTCTTTGGGGTCGAAGCTTTTGGACACCGGGGCTTAATTACATCCGTTGAGTACACTGCAGCCCCGCGTTTGGAAAACGTGTTTAATCTACTGCTCATAACCTTCATTATCGGCTTACTGATGCTAACGCTTGCGTACGTTCTAGGATTTGTCAATGAATTCAGGCAGCATGGGTTGAAGCATGCAATCTATACAAAGGTAAGCTGGCTATGCATGCTTTGGGGCGGAGCCATTGCCGTGACACTTGTCTTGCCGGCGCTTTCATCTGGCAGCGGTATTCAACTCTCCTTAGGACTGATAGCGGGGCTGGTTGTTCTCGTTGTTGGTTTTATCTTGATGATAATGGGCGAAGGCGCGATTGGCCTTACTGAGGTCCCAACACTTCTATCTAACGTTTTGTCATACTCGCGATTGCTCTCTATAGGTGTATCTTCTTTGGGTATCGCCTTGGCGGTAAACAAGCTGTCTGACGCGCTATTTTTCTCTAAAGGGGGTATTTTTGTCATTTTTGGTGTTATTTTGTTAATCGTCGGTCACGCGATTAATACTGCGTTAGGAATACTTGATTCGGGGTTGCAAGCGTTGAGATTGCATTACGTTGAATTCTTTACAAAGTTCTATCGTGGCGGGGGTATTAAGTACGTACCTTTTGGTTTTGAGAGAAAGTACACGGAGGAAAAATAAATGGTAGATCCAATAGGAGCAGGTCTGATCGCAATAGCATCAGCGATAGCGGTCGGTGCAACTGGTATCGGAGCCGCCTTGGGCGAGCAAATGATTGGTTCAGCAGCCGTCGGAGTCATGGCGGAAGATGAAGGCTTTTTCGGAAGGGGCCTTGTAATGACCGTCATACCGGAGTCGATTGTAATCTTCGGACTTGTTGTGGCGTTAATATTGCTGTTTGTAACCCTACCTTCATTAGGTTGAGGATGTATGGGTTTGGAAGTCGTCGTCAAAGATGTTCTAGCGCGAGGAGAGGGGGAAGCAAATCGTATCAGACAAGAAGGGAAAGATGAAGCGAATGCGATCATTGCAGGCGCTGAAAAAACGGCACGTCAGATCCGTGAAGAAAAACGTGAGCAGACGAACGGGCAAATTGAACGTCGGAAAAACAGAGAGATCTCAAGCGCGAATCTCGAGGTTAAGCGCGCCGTCCTTAACGTAAAAAAGGACTTGCTTGATCGAGTGTACGACGAAGCTATGGAGAAGCTAGCGTCTCTTCCTGAATCAGAACGAGAGAACATCATCAAAAAGCTTCTGGAATCGCAGACAGATTCTACTCGGGTTTTTTCGAACAAAAACGACGAGTCTTTGGTCAAACGAATTAGCAGCTTGGAGTACGGTGGAACGATTCCGTGTTCAGGCGGCGTAATATTGGAAAACGAGGATGGCACGGTGTTAAGAGACCTGACTTTTGATTCGATTCTCAAGAACGTGCGGGACAGGTCTTTGAAACAGCTCTTGCAGATTTTAAGCGTGTGAGGACGGATGGACGCTCCGGCAAAAAAGCGCAAATACACAGGATCAAAAGCGAGATATGCCTTCAGCAATGCACGAGTGCATGCTATGAAGGCGAAGCTCTTTCCACTGGAGACCTACACAAAAATGCTCGTGATGGCGCTTCCCGAATTAGCGCGGTTTATTGAGGAGTCAGAGTACAAAGATGAAGTCGACGAGCTCGCGCAGAAACACTCTGGTATTGACCTCATCGAGTTTGCCACTCACCTCAATTTGGCTCGAACCTTCGTTAAGCTCGCCGAGATGACGATGGGCGAACCTCACGACTTAATAGTGGAATATCTGCGACGCTGGGACATCCGGGAAATCAAAACTATTCTTAGGGGGAAATTCTCCGGCGCCTCAGAAGAGGAGGTAATAAAGGTTCTCGTCCCCAGTGGTGAGCTCTCGCTTGATTTTTTGCAGACTCTCGTACGGAAACCAAGCGTTGAGGAGGTCATCGCGGCTCTGAAGGGAACGCCTTACTATGAGATCATAAAAGACATCGACTATTCGGAGTCTTTAATGAAGATGGAAGACGCGCTAGACAAGTTTTATTATGTGAGGATGGTTGAATTTGTCTCCAGAATAACAGGCTCTGCGCTATATTTACGCGTTATTAAGATGGAGATCGACGTTGCCAATCTGAAAACCATTTTCCGGTTAAGAAATGCTGGCATTTCTGGCACAAGAGCACTTGAATATATTATACCCAATGGCTTGCACCTTACCGATAAAGACATTGAAAAATTAGTAAATGCGCCATTTGAGGATTTTACTACAATACTCAACAAGTACCCGTATTGGAGCGCTTTGTCCGACATCGTCACTGATCGAGTGGAATCGTTGAGCAAAGTCGAAGTGCGGTTAGATAAATTCTTAAACGAGCACGTTTGGAAAACCTCAACGAGTCATCCGCTAACTGTGATTCCGATGCTTGGGTATATGT
>Ga0075520_1000862_pt1 | contig 14007 bp, 13 predicted proteins | sample NGEPerB_FD_75100 | JGI IMG/M metagenome (GOLD analysis project Ga0075520, IMG submission 75100) | Arctic peat soil microbial communities from the Barrow Environmental Observatory site, Barrow, Alaska, USA - NGEE PermafrostAB12-B | ecosystem: Environmental > Terrestrial > Soil > Wetlands > Peat ... | reverse complement strand
GCCGCCGCGCAGCGATCGCGTCAGCGACCCTTGAGACCGGAGGGGCGGACCCGTAGCGTGCGCGGCGCCAAAGGCGACCACACGGCCGCTCAACCCGAAAGGTTGACACAGGGGGTGTCATCGCTCGTCAGTCTGCGAGGTTTCCCCGGCAGAAGGAAGCCCGTCTTCGACGCCGGCGCGAGGCCCGACGAGATCATCCGTACGCAGGCGCGCCGGAGCGGACCCCACCGCTGCCGCGAGATAGCGCCGCGCTGCCGCGCACCTCGCGAAAGGCCTTGACCATCGCGACCGGGCCCATCGAGTCCACGCCCGGGATGAACCGGTCGGGTCGCAGCACCCACCGGTCGCCGTCCCTGCTGAGCTCACCCGCCAGCACGAAGCTGCGCAAGTTCCACAACTTCTCGTCGTGGCTGTGGCACAGCTTCTGGCCTTCCCAGGCTGCAGGGAGGAGTCCGTGTCGATCCCGACCGACCGGCTCGCGTGGTCAACCGTAGGCCGCACCCGCAGCAGGGTGGGGCTGCCCTGCTCGTCGAACGCGGTCAGCACCGCACTGTCGAACTGCGGCAACCGGTTCACCGCCGACGCGAAGGGATCCTGCACGCCGCGATCACGGTCGCGGGCGACCGAGAGCGGCCCCGATGCCTCGAGCGCCGGGACGGCACGGATGACCGTCGGCGTGACGGTGATCAGCAGTCGCATGTAGTAGACATCCATCATTCTGCGGGTGATGCCGCACTTGCTGTACGCCACCGAGCTCGGCTGCCGATCGAAGATCGTCTTCCAGAGCTCGCGGGCTCGCAGCACGCTCGTGACGATCTCGTCCGGGCAGGTTGCACTGCCCTGCACGAGGACGGCGCCCCGTCGAGGCCACTGGCCCGAGAGATGGGCTGATCAGGAGAGGCGCGCTGATCAGGGGCCCGGTGCGGCGCGCCGGGTCGCCGCACCGTCCGACGGTTGGCGCGCCGGATGCTCGATCGGAAGCAGCCCACCTCCGTCAGCCGGCTGCCACCACAACGCATCCGACTGCCGGAGCACCGCGGTCTCCAGTGCCTGCACCGTCGGGCCGGGGTCGACTCCAAGTTCCTCGGCGAGCATCGACCGGATCCTCCGGACCGCGTCGAGCGCTTCGCCCTGTCGTCCCGATCGCACCAGCGCCAGCCAGCAACGCCCACATCGATTCGCGGAGCGGATTCGACCGCACCCACAGCGAGAGTTCCTCTGCGACGGCCGATTCCTCACCGAGCGCGATTCTCAGCAAGGCCAGATCCTCGACAGCGACGAGCCGCAGACCGGGTCAACCTGGACCGTTCCGCCAGCACCGTATGGTCATCCCCCAGCTCGGCGAACGGTTCCCCTCGCCAGCTGCCCAGCACCCGCTGTAGCGCATCACGCAGGCTTCGAATCGTGCCGACGTCCACGTCGCCCGGCGGGCGCGGCACGCCGGGGCCGGGCCGGCTCAGCCTGCGGTGCACCGCGTCGATCGTCGAAGCGAACTCCCCGACGTCAAGCGGCATCGTCGGCGAGTTTCAGCGAGTATCCGAGCGTGGAGGTGACGACGATGGTCGCCGGCGTGCGCGCCGCCCGGCCCGGCTCCAGCGCCCGGCGCAGGCCCGCGACGTAGGTTTGCAGCGAGCGGCGACCGCGGGAGGCGGGTCGTCCGCCCACAGCAGTTCGATCAACCGGCCGGGCGGAACCGGCCTGCCGGCATCGAGCGCGAGCGCCGTGAGCAGTGCGCTCGTTGCTTGGGCGCGCCGAGGCCAATCAAGACACTGCCACGACGGGCCCCAGCACCGCCGCCAGTATGCGGACACGGTAATCACCGCCAGTGGCGACCGCCACAACGGATTCGTTGCGGCCGTGGAATCCGGAGCTGACGACCCTTGTCACCCGAGAATCGATGCCGGAACTGCGCTCGGTGACCGTTCTGACGCCGCAATCTCCTTCAGACGGGCAGCAACCGCGGTGCGGCGCAACCACTGGCGACGGAGAACACTCGTACACTGGGAGTTGCTGGATCGATCCAGTTTCTCGAATCGCGCCAGCCCATCGCCTCGGCGTTCGCCCAGGCATTCCGGGGCCGATCTGCATCACCGGACGCCCCGCTCCCCATCGAGGCGGTCATCCGCCATTGACTCACCAAGAAGGACTTCCCATCAGCTCCCACGAATCTCCCGACGCGGCCGTGGCTACCCACGGCGGTGTCGGCCCGGTCTTCCGTCACGACACCAACCCCACCGCAACCAGCGATCGGCTCCGCCAGCTCTGGCAGGCGGGCGCCCACGACATCACCCTCACCTTCAGCGACGACACCCCGGTGCCGCCGCCTCCTGGTCACAGCGACCGCTGAACCAGGTCGACCACCACGAAGCCGGCCACGATCATGAACCAACAGGCCCGTGACCTCGAGTTCGACGCCATCGTCGCCGGGCTCGAACCGCTCCGCGCCCGACTCCCGGATCGGACGGCCACGCGGGAGCCGGACATCCAACGCATCGCGAGCGCGGTGTTCTGCAGCATCGAGATAGATCCGTCGATTGTCGCCTTCGCGGTGCGCCGGGCCGCGGTGCACTGGGGCGAACCCGAGGACGAGATTGACGTCGCGGTCACCGCCGCGCTGCTGGCCAGCGCGGCCCGCGTGATGCACGAACTCCGCCCGTCGGACGCACGGTAGAAGCACCTCCGCCCGTCGGCGGCCAAAGTCGGCGGCCAAAGTCGGCGGCCAGGGCGATTCGCCCCGCAGCCGGGATGCCGTCAGTGACCCATTTCCCCCGCGGTGGCCTGGATCCGCGCAAGGCGCTGCGGATTCGGCCAGCGAACCTTCGTCGCCCAGCCCACCTTCTCCAGCGCCCAGATGATGCGCGCCGAGATGTCGATCTGCCCGCGCAGCACCCCGTGCCGAGCACAGGTCGGGTCCGCGTGGTGCAGGTTGTGCCATGATTCGCCGAAGCTGAGGATCGCCAGAGGCCAGAAGTTGGCCGACCTGTCGCGGGCCGAGAACGGTCGCTCGCCGATCATGTGGCAGATCGAGTTCACCGACCAGGTGACGTGGTGCAGCAGCGCCACCCGCACCAGCGAGGCCCAGAAGAACGCCGTGAGCGCACCCCACCAGGACCAGGTGACCAGGCTGCCGATGACGGCCGGCGCACCCAGGGTGATCACCGTGCAGGCGATGAAGTGCTTGTTCACCCGGGCCACGTCGCGGTCGGCGAGCAGGTCCGGGGCGAACCGTTGCTGATTGGTCATGTCCCGCTCGAACAGCCACCCCATGTGCGCGTGCCAGAAGCCCTTCGCGACGGCCGTCATCGAGGTGCCGTACAACCACGGGGAGTGCGGGTCGCCCTCGCGGTCGGAGAAGGCGTGGTGACGCCGGTGGTCGGCCACCCAGATGATCACCGGGCCCTGCATCGCCATCTGGCCGAGCGCGGCCAGGGCGACCCGAAGTCCGCGGACGGCAGTGAATGCACCGTGGGTGAAATAGCGGTGAAAGCCAACGGTGATCGCCACCCCGGTGACCACGTAGAAGGCACCGCCGATGATCAGGTCGGTCCAGGTCAGGCCCCATCCCCAGGCCAGCGGAACGGCGGCGACCAGGGCCAGCAGCGGGACGACCGAAAAGAAGTAGACGGTGAACTGCGAAACGGAATCGCGCCGGCCGGTGGTCAGCGGCTTCGGGCCCGCGACTGGCGCAACTGGCGCGGCCGAGGGTGGAGGTGAGGGTGGCGAGAGCGGGCGAGCCGGAGCGGAGGGGGCGCTTGCGGTTGACATCAGTGGATTCCAGACGCTGAGCAGAGTGGCAGAGATTTCTGGGCGGCGAGCGGTACTCGCGGAAACGCGGCCCGGTTGGGGCGGCGGCACCGGCCCCAGCCGGCTGTCGGTGTCAGCACGGTCCAGTGCATCGGAGCTTGACCACCCTGTCAACTCTGCCCACACCTCTGCCCACAACCCAGCCCATCTCGCCTGACGTCGAACGGAGGTACCCAGCTCACCGTCGACACCTGCCGTACCTTCTGCGGCATGGCCACTTTGGTGTCGTTCCACGCGCATCCCGACGACGAGTGCATCACCTGCGCGGGGGTGATGCGCAAGGCCGCGGACGAGGGTCACCGGGTCGTTTTGGTCGTGGCCACCCGCGGCGAGCACGGCGAGGTGGAGCCGGGATTCCTGGACGACGGCGAGCAGCTCTCCAGCCGTCGGGTGACCGAGACCCTGCAATCCGCCGCCATTCTCGGGGTTCATCGCACCGAGTTCCTCGGATACGTCGACTCGGGCATGATGGGCACTCCGACGAACGACGCCCCCGGGTCGTTCTGGCAGGCGCCGATCGACGAGGCCGCCGAGCGGCTCGCCGGGATCCTGCTCGAAGAGCACGCCGATGTGCTCACCGTCTACGACGACAACGGCGGTTACGGCCACCCCGACCACATCCAGGTACACCGCGTCGGACTGCGGGCCGCCGAGCTGGCCGGCACGCCAAGGGTGTACCAGCAGACCACGAACCGCGATCACCTCAAGCGCGGCATGGCGACGTTTCGGGAACGGGCCCGCGCTGCCGGAGCCGAGGACACCGCAGGGCCGGACGCCGATTTCGTCGAGACGCTCGGCAAACCGGAAGCGGAGATCACAGCCGCCGTCGATGTCTCGGCGTACATCGGGCACAAGCGCCGGGCCATGCGCGCGCACGCCAGTCAGATCGGCGAGCAATCCTTCTGGCTGACGATGCCCGACGATGCGTTCGCGTACTCGTTCGGCACCGAGTGGTACATCCGCGACGGGCAGGGGCCGGGCATCACCGAGACCGACCTGATGGCCGGGCTGTGAGCACTGCTCGGATCGAATGCCGAGATCGACCGCGCGATCAGCGGCCCGGTCAGCTCGCCAGGGCGCGCACCGGTCCGGTATCGCCGAGCTTGCGCAAGGTCCGGGCACGGGTCGGCCCGATGCTGCCGGTCGGTATGCCCAGTCGCCGGCTGATCTGCCGGTAGGGGATGTCGGAGTCGGCGACGGTCAACAGCAACAGCTCCCGGTGCCGGGTGGGTAGTTCGGACAGTCCGTCGCGGACCGCCTGCCGCCGCTCCGCGTCGAGCAGGTCGGCGGCTACGTCCCTGCTGTCGATCCCGTCGAGTCGGCGGTCTTCCTGCGGGTCGACCGGTTGGACACGCCGCCCGCCGGATAGCACCCGCGTCGCCTCCCGCCGGGTGGTGGTGACGATCCAGCCGGGAAGCGCCCGCGGTTCCCGGAGATCGGCGAGATGCTCGAGGAGGTAGAGCCATACGGTCTGCCGGATGTCGTCCGCGTCCGCCGGTGTCACTCGGAAGGTGCGAACGACCGAGGTGACAAGTGGGGCGAAACGCTCGACCAGCGCGCTCCACGCACGATGATCGCCGGTGGTCGCGGCCGCGACCAGGGCGGGCAGAGTGTCGGCGGTCGACGGGCGCTGTTCGGCACCCCGAATGACCTGCGGGTCGATCAACGACGGCGGGTCGATCAACACAGGCGGGCCTTCCGATGTCGGTTCCAACGAGGTCGGATCCCGGTCGGAACCCTCGTCACCATGATTGGTTTTCGACCCCGTGCGGCACATCGGGTGGGTGCCGTATTCGGCGGCCGGCCAGTACCTCAGAATCCGAGCCCGTCGGTCTGAGGCTGGCTAAGGCCATCCCGGCGACAGCACCTGGGCGGACAACCTTCCGAAATGTCACTCAGCGAGCGGGACGGGCCTGGCACTGGCCGTCACGCTGACGTGTGGGCTGCACCCGTGTGCGGCGACGACGGGAAACGATCACGGACGTTGAAGCCCGGTGAAGCCTCAAATGGGTGTACCACCTATGTATCCTCTGGGTCAACTTGGTCGCACACCGTCATCATTGTTACAATTAGTGGCCGCCAAGTCGACAATACGGGCATGAGCCGAGTTCGACGCGCAAGACCAGTGACTGTGAGTGATCACTCGGTCGTAGCGCCTGGACAGTCGGACCGGGATCGGCGTGGGAGTCACGCGCGTCAGGCCGGCGCTGAGCGGACGGCGCTGGCGGCCGGACTGTTGCTGGCTGTCAGCCTGGTATGCGCCGGATGCGCGTTGCCGGGCTCGACATCCGCCGCGGCCTCGTCCCCGTCGGCCGCGGCCGACGTCGTTCGGGCACATGGGCAGCCGCAGGCAACCCTTGACCCGGTGGCACCGCAGAGCCTCGCCCCGGTGACCAGGGACGGGAAGGCCGCCGGACCGAGGGTGCCGGCGGTCGACGGCGGATTGTCGGCGACCAAGCCGGTCACCTACCCGGATGGGGTGTCCGTGACCGTCGAACGGATTCGACGCGGATCCGAGACGGGTGAAGGGCCCGGAGAGTTTCCGGGGCGCCCGTACGCGGCGTTGGTGCTGTCACTGACCAACGGCTCCACCACGGCGATCGACCTGAACCAGGTCGTGGTCACCGCCACCTACGGGACGCCGCCACGAATCGCGGCACCGGTCTACGAGGCGGAGGCGGTCGACTTCTCCGGGACGGTGCCCGCCGGCGGTAAGGCTACGGCGACGTACCTGTTCGCCATTCCACCGCAAGGCACCGCAAGGGTCGCCGTTGCGGTTGATTTCGACGGCACGCACGTCGCGGCAGGTTTCAGCGGAGCCGTCAACTAGGGATTGCCGCGAGGGCGGGACCAGTGATCTGGGAAGGGGTACCAGGATGATCGGTGGCAACGGAAGGGCGGGCTGGTTTCGCCGTGCGTTGACCGTGGCGCTGGCCTGTGGGCTGGGCTGTGCCGGATTCGGTCCGGGCGACGCGGCGTTGGCCGATACCGGGCCTGCCGCCGGTGTGCCGGCGACGGTGAGTGCCGATGTGTTGCCGACCTGGCAGATCAACGGGGTCGTCTGGAGCCAGGTCGTGGTCAACAACACCGTGTACGCCACCGGCAGCTTCACCAAGGCCCGGCCACCCGGCGTGGCCGCCGGCGGCGCGGGCGAGGTCACTGCCAACAACATTTTCGCCTAAGACATCACCACCGGTAATCGGGTCTCCAGCTTCAGCCACTCGCTCAATGCACAGGGCCGGTCGGTGGCCGCCTCTCCGGACGGCACCAAGCTCTACGTGGGTGGGGACTTCACGACCGTGGACGGCCAGGCACGCGGGCATATCGCGCAGTTCGACCTCCCGGGCGGCACGCTCAACACCACGTTCAAGCCCTCGCTGAACGGCGGGGTACGGGCACTGGCAACAGCGGTCAGCACGGTCTACGCCGGCGGGCCCTTCACCGCGGTCAACGGGACCGCGCGCACCAGGCTGGCCGCGTTCAACTCCGGCGGCGCCTTGCAGGGCTGGGCACCCAAGGTGGACGACGGCCAGGTGTGGTCGATGGTGGTGGCGCCGGACGCCTCCAGGGTCATCGTGGGCGGCTCGTTCACCACGCTCAACGGCGGTAAGGCTGCGTTGGGGATGGGCTCGATCAGCACCACCACGGCCGCGCTGATGCCATGGGCGGCCAACACCGTGATCAAGAACTCGACGTCCGGCGCGGCGATCACCAGCCTGCGCACTGACGGCACGCAGATTTACGGCTCCGGCTATGCGTTCGGTGCCGGCAACTTCGAGGGCACCTTTGCCGCCAACCCGACCACCGGCAACATCACACTGCTGAACGACTGCCACGGCGATACCTACGACGTGCTACCGATTGGTCCGGTGCTGTACAGCGTGGGCCACCCGCACGACTGCAGCTGGATCCGCAGCTACCCCGACACCAGCCCCCGCGTCCGCTGGCAACGCGCCCTCGCTCAGACGATCGCTCCGACCACCACCAACCGCGGTCCGGACAACTTCGGCTGGAACTACAACGGCCGCCCCGCCTCCAGCGTGCTGCAGTGGTTCCCGCAACTCGCGGCCGGTTCGTTCACCGGTCAATCCCAAGGTGCGTGGTCGCTGGCCGGCAACAGCAGCTACGTCGCCCTTGGCGGTGAATTCCCCAGGATCAACGGCGTCGCGCAGCAAGGATTGGCCCGGATGGCCGTGTCGGCGATCGCGCCCAACAAGATGGGCCCGACGTACACCACCAACCCACCGCGCACCGTGCCGCCGACCACCGCGACCAGGACGGCAAGCGGCACTGTCAAGGTGATCTTCGGGACCGCGTGGGACTACGACAACGAGTCGCTGACCTATGAACTGCTGCGGAACGGGACGGTGGTCACCGCGTTCACGCGCAGCATCAAGACCAATTTCTGGACGGTTCCCGGGCAGACCTACACCGACACCGGCCTCACGCCGGGCACCAGCTACGTGTACCAGGTCCGCATCAAGGATCTCTTCGGGAACGCCTTGCTCAGCCCCAAGAGCAGCGCCGTCACCGCCTGATCACCAGGCGGTCAGGAGGAGGGGACCCAGTTCATCTCGTCGGGGTTCGGACCGGTCCGCTCGTCCTTGTTCAGCGCGGAGATCCGCGACATGTCGGTGTCGGTGAGCTCGAAATCGAAGATCTCGAAGTTCTCCCGCATGCGGCCCTGCTTGACGGACTTCGGGAACACGATGTTCCCGAGCTGGATGTGCCAGCGCAGCACGATCTGGGCCGAGGTCTTGCCGTAGCTGTCTGCCAGGTCGGTGATCGTCGCGTCCTCGAGCACCCCACCCTGCGCGATCGGCGACCACGCCTCGGTCGCGATGCCGTGCTCGGCATCGAATGCCCGCAGCTCGTCCTGGGTCAGGTACGGGTGCAGCTCGATCTGGTTGACCGCGGGAACCACGGTGCTCTCCTGGTGCAACCGGCGCAAATGGTGCGGCTGGAAGTTCGAGACTCCGATGGACCGGGCACGGCCCTCGGAGTAGACCCGCTCGAGGGCCTTCCAGGTCTGCACGAAATCGCCCACCTTCGGCAACGGCCAGTGGATGAGGAACAAATCGATGCGGTCGAGCCGAAGGTCGGCCAGGGTCTTGTCGAACGCCGCCAGTGTGTCATCGAAATCGTGCTTGTTGTTGTTCAGCTTGCTCGTCACGAAGATTTCGGACGGGTCGATCCCGGACGCGGCGATCGCCTCGCCGACCTCTTTCTCGTTCCGGTACATCTCGGCGGTGTCGATATGGCGATACCCGACCTCGAGGGCGGTGGTCACCGCTTCGACGGTGACTTCCGGCTTGATCTGGAAAACCCCGAAACCCAGCTGGGGGATCTCGACGCCGTTGTTCAACCTCACAGTGGGCACAGTCAGAACTGTCATGGTGCGATGTCCTCCTTCTCCTGCGGACGAATAGAACCGCATTCTGTCGGTACCCAGACCCACCGGTGGTCAACCCGGTGGTGCGGCGTCTCACAGTGCGCCGATCGCGCCCGAGAGACCGTGCCCGACGGGCGGCCAGGCACGGTCCGGCGGCGAACTAGCATTCCCGACATGACGACCGGACGCGCGGCAGATCGACTGGCGACGTTACCGCTTGGCACCCGCGTTGTGGTGCGCAGCACCGTCCCCGCCGGGTTGACCGACACCCTCGGCTATCTCCGCCGGCTGGACGCTCAGACCTGCGAGATCGAGACACGGCGGGGCCGGCGGCGAATCATCCTGGCCGAGGTCGTCGCGGCCAAGCCTGTTCCCGAGCCACCGCCGCGGCGGTAATCGAACAGCAGCGGATCAGCAGCACATCACCCGGCACCGCAATTCGGCCGGCACATCCGTTGGCCCACGGCGTCCAGGAAGATCTCGCCGATGTTGTTCGGGTCGAGGGAGACGTATGTCGATCCGCCCGTCGCGTTGCTGATCTGCGTCAGCGCATTCACGTCGCTGTCCGGCCCGAAACCGATGGAGATCACCGTGACCGGTTTCTGCGGGTTGGCCTCGTTCTTCAGCGTGCTCAGCAGGTCCGGCAGCGAGATGGAGTTCGCGTCGTCGTTCATCCCGTCGGACAGGATCAGCACGGTGTTCACCCGGTTGGGGTCCCAACTGGCCCGCAGCGCCCTGACCGCGGCCAGCGTGGTGTCGTACAGGCCGGTGCCCCCGTCGGGGATGGCCTGGGCACCGTCCAGAGCCATGGCCAGTTTCTGCTGCCCGGTGACGCCGTCCGGACCGGGCGCGAGGGTGCCGACCGGCACCAGCTCGCGGTAGTCGGTCGACGGGGCCAGATTGGTCGAGAACACCCACATGCCGATCTCGCTGTCCGGTGGGTAGAGGCCGAGCCCTCGTTTGGCTGCCGCCTTGGCGAGATCGATGCGGGTCCGCCCGCCGGAGCCGGGCACCTGCGCCTGCATGGAACCGGAGATGTCCAGGATGGCGAGCAGTCGGGAGGGTTCGTTGCTCACCTCGACGTCATGGACGGCGCTCTCCACGGTTGCGGTGTCGGGCAGCGCACTGCCGCTCGGCGCCTGCGGGTTGATGCCGGCGGCCCCGGTCAGCGCGGCACCGGCCGCTCCTGAGGGATCACGGAACCCGGAGGACTGCACTGCGGCCTTCCCCTCAGCCGCAAGCAACGAGCGCAGCAGTTCGTCGGCCGAGCCGGATGCTGCGCCGCCCAGCGCGACGAACGGGTAATCCAGCTCGACGCCGGTGGTGGGGTAGACCGCGACGGCCTGAGCGGATCCGGCCTGCTGGTTGTGCACCCACAGTGCCTGCTCGGTGACCGGCACGGCAGTGCCCGGATCGCTGCCGATCCTGGCGAGCAGGTCGGAGCCGGAGGTCGGCAGATTCGCGGGGCTGGACCGCAGACCCCAGGTCAGGGCCGCCCTGGCGTCGGATTGTCCGGCGACGGCCGATTGCAGGGCGAGAATGCCGCCGATTGCGTCGGCCGACTCCCGCGGGGCGGGCAGTCCCATCCGGATCGGCGTGGCACTGAGCCTGGTGCCAAGGAGGCTGTTGATGGTGACCGGGCCGGCGACCGACAATGCCTGGGCCGTCGGTGCGGCCAGCGCATAGACGACCGGGCTGGTGGCGATCGACGGAGAGCCGGCCGGAACGGGCACCCCGGCACCGGCGGCCCAACTCACCCAGACCGACGAATCCGGAATCCACACATCGGGATGGGTGGCGCCGGCGGCCGTCCAGCCGGCGGCGAAGGTGGCCGGGTCGACGGCGCTGACGGTGATCTGGCAGTCCTTCGACTGCGCTGCGACATTGCCGACCGCGTCGGCGATCTCGGGCGCGGCGGCGACGCTCAGCGCACAGCCCGGCGCCACCGACGTGCCGGTGGACCCGCCCGACCCAGCTGATCTTGCCGCCGTCGACGCATTCGTCGTCGGGGTGGCGCCGCTGCCGGCGGCCGTGTCGTTGGACCCGGACCGAGCCAGAATCGTGGCCGCGCCGATCACAGCGGCGATCGCGATCACCACCGCGGCTGCAAGGGCGGCGCGCTGACCCTTCGAGGGCGGGCGATAGTGGCGCCCACCGCTGGGACGTGGGGCGGGGGCGGGAGTTCCGGGCTGATCGGTCATGGCAACACGCCACCTCCACAGGTCGGTGCACGGTTCCGCGCCGATTTCGGCCGACGTCACGCCAGTATCGACAGACCCGACGAACAGTCAGACAGCGGTTCACGCCCCGTGATACCTCGACGTCGAGGCTGCCATCACAGGCGGATGTCGTCCAGTGAGGTGAGCTCGATCCACGGCGCAGTTCCGGCGGCGGCGGTACTGGCGAGGGCAGTCTGCAGAACATCGGCCGCAATCAGCTCAGGCATCCGCACGCCAGCGGCGTCCGCGATGTCGACGAGTGGGACCTGGAAGGTCCGATAGGCACCCAGCGGAGGTGGCACCTCCTCCGCGACCAGCGCGTCGGCCGCCAGGATCGGATCGATCAGGTCGGTCTGGTCCAGCACGTAGCCGGTGGCAGCCAGCCCGGACTGCGCAATCCAGGCCGCGATCTTCCAGAAACGGCGTGGGATCTGAACTCCCCGGTAGAAGGGGTCCGCCGGATCGAGCACGGGCGCGGTGAACACCGCCAGCCGCTGCTCGAAGGTGGCAGCATGCTCGAGCAGGTAGTCCGCCAGGCCCGCCCACAGCAGCTTGGACTGGTTGAAATGGGCGGCCTGCGGGGCGGCGTTCGGGTAGTGGAAGGTGTCGTTGTTCGCCGTCAGCGCGGTGGCCTGGGTGCCCCAGCCCGGATCGCGACGGCGCACCAGATGGCCGCGGTCGAAATCGTTGTTGATGTAGAGCTCGGGTCCGGCCTGCTCGATCACCGGAACCCTTGGATCGAGGAGCCAGACGTCCCTGGTCCGTTCGATCTCAATGAGCAGGCCGCCGTGGATGTTCACCGCGGTGACGGCGGCCAGCCGTCGATCGGGCCGGAACGCCACCGAGAAGTGCAGGTAGTCGAGTTGAATCGTGGGTACCGCAACGGTCGGGGCCGGTGCAGGCAATCCAAGGAATTCGACGTCATAACCGGGCATGGCATCCCCCTGAGCTGTGCCGGTATTGCGTGTTGTTCGGTTGTCAGTGTGGGCGACCCCGCGTGCCGGGCGCACCGTGTTTTCCCTGGTCGCCGACCCGTGGGATCACACCGAGCGCAGCGCCCGCTCGAGGCCGTCCAGGATCAGCGCGAGCCCGAACGCGAACTCGTTGCCATAGTCGTACCCGGGCTGCATGACGTACTCGACGGCGATCTCGGTGAGGTGCGGAAACTCGCCGGTGGCGAATCTGGACATGATCGCCTGCGCGACCTTCGCGGTGTCCTCGCCGTTGTCGAACGGCAGGCTCGGCTCCTGCAGCGCGAACCCGTAGATGTAGCTGTCCAGCGCGGAATAGGCGTGCGCGGCCAATTCGATCGAGAAGCCCGCTCCCCGCAGGATTCCGAGCACCGTGTCGTGATGCCGCAGGGTCGCGGGGCCAGGGGTGGTCCTTGACTCCATCAGGCCGGTGGCCCACCGGTGTCGGGAGAGAACGTCGCGGGCCGAGACAGCCCGCCGCCGCATCGCGGCCCGCCAGTCGGTTTCGCCGGTGGGAAGTTCGATCTCGGCGAACACGATGTCGATCATGCCGTCGAGCAGGTCGGCCTTGTTCGCGACGTGGTTGTACAGCGACATTGCTTCGACCCCGAGCTCCACACCGAGCTTGCGCATCGTCAACGACTCGATGCCGCCCGAGTCGGCCAGCGCGACCGCGACCCGCAGCACCCTGTCGCGGTTCAGTCGCACTCTGGGCTCCGCCGCGTCGGTCATCTGAATCCTCCGTCTCCCTTGGCCTTGACTTACTTACATCGTAAGTGTACTACTTACGCCATAAGCTTACAACGTAAGGAGCCAGGTCATGACGATCGACGAAGGTGTCCGAGCTGTGGAAGGTCGACAGGCAACACCTCGGGGACCGCTCTCGACGGCGTCCGCGCCGGTCGTTTCGCGTTCTGCCGGCCTGACGGCCGGAATTGGACTCCTGGTGATGACCGTGTTGGCGGTGTTCGCCAACTTCGTCGTTCTCGAAGGTCTCGTCACGCCGGGAGATGCCGGACAAACGGCGCGGGACATCGCCGGTTCCGAGAGTCTGTTCCGCTGGGGTATCGCCAGCCTCATCGTCGTTGTCGCGCTCGACGTCGTCGTCGCGGTCGCGTTGTTCGCGGTATTCGCGCCGGTCAATCGCGGCGTGTCCCGGCTGGCAGCCGCGTTCAGGATTGGTTACGCCGCGGTGTTCGCGGTGGCGATCAGCAGACTGGTCGGCGTGCTTCCGGTGTCCGGCGACGCCGACCGCGCGTTGGCAGGAACAGATGCCTTCTCGGCCATCTGGCAGGCCGGCCTCGTGCTCTTCGGAATTCACCTGCTGCTGATCGGCTACCTGGCCATTCGCTCGGGCTTCGTCCCGAAGATCGTCGGCATTGCGTTGGCCATCGCCGGGATCGGCTACCTGGCCGACGCTGCCGGCAAGCTACTGATCCCGGGATATTCGATCAGCATCGCCGCCGTCACCGGGATCGGTGAAGTCGTGCTGATGATCTGGCTGTTGATCAACGGTCGTCGGGTTTCCGTCGCCAGCACCCCCGCCACCTGATCCTCCCTCAGGTCCACCCACAAACTTACGAAGTAAGGAGCCCGTCCATGATCACTCATCAGAGCACTC
>Ga0075520_1000861_pt1 | contig 14011 bp, 10 predicted proteins | sample NGEPerB_FD_75100 | JGI IMG/M metagenome (GOLD analysis project Ga0075520, IMG submission 75100) | Arctic peat soil microbial communities from the Barrow Environmental Observatory site, Barrow, Alaska, USA - NGEE PermafrostAB12-B | ecosystem: Environmental > Terrestrial > Soil > Wetlands > Peat ... | reverse complement strand
TGAGCCAGGAAATCCGGTTGTTTGGGTAGTTTGCTAACGAGGGATAGAACTGCGTTTGCGGGGCGGAGCTTCGACACGCTTCCACCCGAAAAGGCGAGCGTCGATCGACCATCGACCTGGTCCCAACATCGCGAGAGCGACACTGACGGTTCCCAGCAACAGCCAAAGCCATCTGTCTCCGGGTAGCGTCAGGATCTTCCAGGCGTCAATGACCGCTACTGAGGTCCCTACAATGGGCGTCCATAGTCCGGAAATTAGGAGAAACCCGCATCCAGCTAGAAATGCGGACGATATAGTGTCGGTAATGGGAGGGTCGCTCCACAGCCTGGCGCTCGCGTGTACGAGAAGCGCGGAGCCGGCAACCAGGCGCATGAGAAGCAAACCTGTGCCCGGCCAGCCGCCCGCGAATGTGGAGTATAAGCGGCGCAACACGCATCCTTTCGTACGAACCAGAGTGTCACATTGCTGACGCTCATCAATACCCCAAAGAGAGTCGTAATCGTCACTCTTTCGAGTTTGGCATGCAGGTCTGGCGAGGAGGCGGGCGGGCAGAAACTACAGTTCAATGATCCCTCTCTTCACGCCAATCATGGCGGCGTGGGTTCGATCGTTTGCGCCCAACTTGGAAAGGATGTTCTTGACTCGGCTCTTCACGGTTTCCTCGGTGATTGAGAGCTGATCCGCAATCTGCTTGTTCGCATTGCCGGCCGCGATCAGTCGCAGGACGGCGATTTCCGCCGGGGTAAGTGCATCATCCGTCGCATGCTCAGCGATTTCATAAGAGGCTTCGGGAGAAAGCGCCTTTCTCCCGGCATGAACCGCTCGGATCGTTTGTACGAGTTCCTTGTGAAACGTAGTTTTTAGCAGGTAACCTTGTGCTCCTGCTTTGAGTGCTCGAAGAATCTGGACGTCGCCCTTGTAGGTCGTCAGCACGACGATTTTCGCATCGGGAAATTCTCCCCGGATCGCGACCATCGCATCGAAGCCGTTCATCTCCGGCATCTGTAAATCCATCAGCGTGATGTCCGGGCGATGCGTACGAAATTGCTGGATAGCCTCGCGGCCGTTCGAGGCTTCGGCGAGCCTACGTCAATATCTGCTGCCGCACAAGTTACCTGGCAGTCACCTGGATGAATTCATCGGCCAGACCGAACCCTGCCTCGCTAGAGGGCGATGCGGCACCTCCCGAAAACGTGCCCAGATGTGGGCAGAAAGTCACCACTGCCAATTTACGGTCGACAGTCTTGACGGACCATCCAGCCTCAGTTCGTCAATGCGTTGATTTCTCAGCTACTTACATTGATCACGCCTTGGCATCTGCCTTGCTCCTCAGATCGAGTAGCCGCAAGTTGGAGATTCTGTCCTTCAAATCCATCGCTTGCGCGAAGAATAAGAGGTAGCCAACCATGAAAGGGATCTCAGCAAGACAACCGAGCTTTTGCAGTCGTTACAGCTTCCGCACACCCCGAGCCCTCATTGTCATGCTCGTAAATTTGGGCTGTCTCGTCGCGCCCTCGCTCTCCCATGGGGCTGAGTTGAGGCAAGACACTTTGGTCTATTGGAACGCGTACCTCGATGCTGCCCGTCCACAGATGGCCTCTCAAACACCCTTTCTTTGGGTCGACCAGAAGCCCGAGCGCCTTCAGCGTGTCCGTGAGGGTGAGATTCTGATCTCGTCCGTCGGGAAGGAAAACCCAAAACCGGTGGCCTCAGGATTGATCCACGATTGGGTGGGCGCGGCCTTTCTTCCGAACGCCAGTATCAAAGACGTTTTGTCCGCCGCGCGTGATTACAGCAACTACAAGGAGTACTACAAGCCCACGGTTGTTGATTCCAGGTTGCTTGGCAGCGACGGGCCCTGTGAGAAGTACTCCATGCGCGTGGTGAACAAGGAGGTCGTCGCCCAAACGGCGCTCGATATGGAGTACGAGACCTGCTACTTCAAAATCGACGACCGGCGATGGTACAGCACCACGCACACCACGCGGGTACAGGAGATCCGGCACCAGGGCCGCTCGGACGAGCAGGAACTTCCGCCGGATCATGGCAGCGGCTACGTCTGGCGCCTGTATAGCGTCGCCAAATTTGAGCAAAGAGACGGCGGAACCTATGTGGAAGTCGAGGCGATTGCCTTGAGTCGCGACATTCCCACTGCGCTACGCTGGTTGGTCAATCCTATCGTGCGCCGTGTCTCAAGGAACTCCATGCTCGTCTCCCTGCAACAGATGAAGGAGGCGGTCCGTTTGACCGAAGATGCGGAGCGCGCTCCAAATTTACCCACGACTGCCCGCAATGGCTCGCGAGGCGCTTTCGCTTCAGAGGTAGGTATCGTCAAGAGCTTTGCACCGGCCGGGAAGCCGTGATTCAGGATTCATCGGCGCGAGCCAGAGCCCACTTTAAAGTAGCACACATAACTTACTCGCTTTCTCTCGGTCTGGAGATCCAATGCTAGGGACACAACCGATTCAAATCTCGATCACGAACGAGATGGAAGCGCGCTGCGAAATTAGCTTGAGCTATCGAGATCTTTAGCAATGAACTAAGAAGAAGGAAGTTGCCATGGGCATGACTCGGTATGGCTGTGGAGAGAAGGCCTACATCGCGATGTGCGGCGGGAAAGGTGCGGCGGCACGCAACCGCCAAATCGTTGCGTGCTCGTTCATCCGTGCATGGTCGCAGGCGCGCGCCATCCTCGAACCGTGCGGCGCATTTGAATGGGTCGCCCTTTCCTATCTGGGACTCAGCGGCGCGCTGATGCTCATTTTCCACGAGAATCTCTCGCACTTTGCTTTGTATATCACCGTGCACTTCGGAGTCTTTGCCGCAATTCTCGTCATCGTGAATGTTGCCGATCGCGTCAGCCGTGGCGAACTTTCACGCTCTGGAATTGCCCGGACGCTTGGCTGGGTCCGCGATTGGTACCCGCAGGCTGTCTTTCTCTTCTGCTTCGAGGAACTGCAAATTCTCGTTCACCTGACTGATCAGCCGTGGCGGGATCCCGTCCTGATTGCATTCGACCACCGGCTCACGGGCGTTTATCCGGGCGTGTGGCTCTCTCAGTTCTCTAACCCCTGGATCAACGAGGCGATGCAAGTCGCCTACATGACCTACTATCTATTCCTCACGATTCTCGGAGCCTCGCTTTATCGCCGCCGTCTGGCCCGCTCAGCTGTCTCGCCCGCAGGCGATCCGTCCGGAGCTGAAGCGTTGCGCGCTTTCTGGACGGTGATGACCGCTTCGATGATCGCCTACTCGATTGGCTACATGATTTCGATTTTCTTTCCTGTTGAAGCGCCGTTCTTTGCCATGCGCTCATTCCATTTGCCCCCGCTTGTGGGCGGCCCCGCCACTAGCTTGATCAATTTCATTGAAAGCTGGGGACGCGTACGTGGCGGCGCGTTTCCTTCCGGTCATGTTACGGGGGCGTTCGTCGCGCTGCTCGGTGCCTGGCGCTACCGCCGCTACCTGTTCTGGGTGTTCCTACCGCTCTTCGTCGCGATGTGCGTGTCTACAATTTATGGTCGGTACCACTACATCGCCGACGTGTTCGCGGGTATTCTTGTCGGCGCGGTGGGTTTCATTCTCGCCGAGCGGTTGATGGCCGTGCCCGGAGCGAATCCCGCCGAACGATCTGGACCTTGGACGCCACAATTCGCGGGGGATCAATCAACCACGCCAAATCAGCTTCTGGCCGAGGTACACGACAGGATGCCTGTGATCCTTCCGCCCACGAGTTATGACCTGTGGCTTGATCCTGGATTTCGAGACGCAGCAGCGACAAGCGAAATGCTGAAGCCCTACGATGCCGGGCTGATGCGACTTTATGCAGTTAGCACGCGGGTAAACAATGCCACGAATGATGACCATGAGTGTTCAGAGCCGATTGAAGTGCAAGGGCGATGCAGGCCGGACTTTTCTGAGCAGGCTTAAGATGCTTCCCGTTGTGTCGGCCGCCTCAAAGGGGCGGATGATCACCCCTTTGCGCTGCTCTCCTGCTGAAGTGAGAAGATACTTGAATGCGGCACTACAACCTTGCAGTAATGCCTGGTGATGGCATCGGCCCGGAGGTCATCATGGAGGGTGTTGCAGCTCTCCAGGCAGTTGCCGAACTTGACGGCGGCCTGAAGTTCGAAACCCTGGACTACGACTGGGGTTCCGAACGGTATCTTCGGCAGGGAGAGATGATGCCTGCTGACGCGCTGAAGGTATTGCAGGCGCGCGGTTTCAACGGCATTCTGGTTGGCCCGGTCGGCGATCCTCGGGTTGCCGATCACATAACCCTCTGGGGCATGCTGCTGCCCATTCGCCAGGACTTTGACCAGTACATCAATCTTCGGCCAGTGCGCCTGTTGCAGGGCGTTGCCGGCCCATTGGCAGGCAAGGCTCCCAAGGACATCGACATCATCTGCGTTCGGGAGAACTGCGAAGGTGAATATTGCGGAGTTGGCGGCCGAGTGTACCAGGGAACTCCACAAGAGTCGGCGGTGCAGTCGGCCGTCTTCACTTATCATGGGACGGAGCGCGTCATGCGCTATGCCTTCGAGTATGCGCGCGGGCACGGGCGCAAGAAGGTGACCAGCGCGACCAAGTCCAACGCCATTAATTACAGCATGGTCTTTTGGGACGACGTGTTCCGTGAGGTTTCCGCCAAGTATCCGGATGTGCAGCGCGAACAGCAGTTGATCGACTCGCTGTGCGCCCGCTTTGTCACCGCGCCGGAGAGCCTGGACGTGGTGGTGGCCTCGAACCTGTTCGGCGATATTGTCACCGATCTCGGTGCGGCCATCGCCGGCAGCATGGGACTGGCGCCCAGCGCCAACCTGAATCCCGGGGCCGTTACCCCAGCATGTTTCAGGCGATCCATGGCTCGGCGCCCGACCTCGCGGGCAAAGGCATCGCCAATCCCATCGCCACAATCTGGTCAGTCTCAATGATGCTGGATCATCTTGGCGAAGCCGAGCTTAGCAACGCCTTGTTGAAGGCGATCGAAAGCGTGATGGCGAAGCAAAGGTTCGCACGCCCGATCTCGGCGGAGAGTCTACGACAAGACAGGTCGGGCAAGCGATCATCGGCGCCCTGCAGAAGCCGCGAAAGGCGTCCCCAATCACCTCCTGTTAGAGGCCGAAGCCCTTGCGCGCCCTCATTGCAGGAACCTGATCGCGAATGGCAAACCGACCCCCAGCAGGACGGCCAGATACAGCGCTCCCATGATGGCGCCCAGTCGCCAGAAGTCTTTGGTTGGGATGTAGCCGCTGCTATACCAGATGGGCGCAGGCCCACTAGCGTAAGGAGTGAGAACGCCCATCAGGCCCAGCGAATAAACCAGCACAAGAGTAACGGCCTTTGCAGGAACACCCTGTACCGACAAGACCGCCAGCAGGAAGACCGGCAGCAACGCGGTGGTCTGCGCTGTGATGCTGGCAAAAAGATAATGAATGATGAAGAAGACTGCGACTGATGCAATCAGCATCGGGATCAGCGGGATGCGGGTCATGTACGCGGCTGCCCGCGAGCCGAACCAGGAGAGAAAGCCCACACTGCTGAGTCCTTCGGCCATCGCAACTAGGGTGGCGAACCAGACCAGGACACTCCAGGCCTGCTTATTGGCAAGGATGTCATTCCAGGTGACAACCTTGGCGAGCAGCATCACCGAGATTACCGTCAGAGCGACGGTGACCGGGCTAATCCAGCGGCTGCCGCCAATCCAGCCAACCAGCGCCGCTACCGCCAGCAAACCCATGATCACTTCACGCCTGGTAATCCGTCCCATGGTGATGAGTTCGCCGCCAGCCCAGCTTGCAACCTCGTCGCCACGCTTGATCTCCGGCGGATAAAGGACATAGGCAAGCAGCGGGGTCGCCGCGAACAGCAAAATCCCGACCGGCAAAAAGCCCAAGGCCCACATGCCCCAGGAAATGTCGACATGTGCGACCTTGCGGGCGATTTCCACTGCCAGCAAGTTGGGCGCGAGCGCGGTCAAGAACATGGAACTGGTGACGCAGGTCGTGGCAAAACCAGTCCACAGCAGGTAGCCACCGATTCTTCGAGGGTTATTGTTGGGAAACGAACCATAGAGCGGCGGGATGTTCTTCACAATGGGATAGACCGTGCCTCCGCTGCGCGCAGTGTTGGACGGCATCACCGGAGCAAGACATAGATCGGAGAGCGCTATCGCGTAACCAAGGCCAAGGGTGCGACGGCCCAGCGCCTTCACCAGTAGCAGTGCGATCCGTCGGCCCAGCCCAGTTGCTTCATATCCCAACGCAAACATGTTGGCGGCAAAAATCAGCCACACCGCGTCATTGGAAAATCCTGACAGCGCCCATTTGGTAGCCTCGGCTGGTGTTTTGCCAACCAATAAAAGTCCCGCGGCGACCGTCACGCCAATAAAGCCTATGGCTGCACCTGGCAGCGGTTCGGTGATCAGTCCGGCGATGACGGCGGCAAACAGAGCGAAGTAATGCCACGCCGTCGCGCTCAGGCCGGAAGGCGCCGGTATCAGAAGAAGTATGAGTCCTAGGGCCAGCGGCCCAATCCATTTTCGAAGCTGCTTGGAAGTGGCGGGCGGAGTGCTGACAGGTGCGACTGGCTGCGGGGGCGCAACAGTTGGCGAGGACATGGGTTGGCCTCCTCTGGCTCGGAGAATGATGTCCTGACGCGCTCAGCATCGCATTAAATGCGAACTGCTGGCGGTGATGAATAACCGTGTATGAGGTGACGAGAGCGTCACAATGATGCGCCGCTTCTTCAGCCGAACGTGGCTATCGAGACACCGCCTTTTACTAATGCACGCGAATGACCAGGATTGGCTTGGCAACGAAACGCTATATCATTGTGAACAAACGCGCTGTTAGAAGCCTGCCCTCAATCTTTGTCGGAGGCCTGGATGGCATTCCGTCAGAGTGACGACGTAAATTTGAACAGTTCGCTTTGCTGTCTCCTTTTGTTAGCTGCATCTATCCGCGGCGGCGCAGGGGCCGTTTTGACGGGATCACAGATTGGGATGTGATGGCGCCGCTTTGGAGATAGAATGGCCGGTTATTCCGGTGCCGCGGCAGGGAGCTCATATGTCACTCGTCGTACCGACTGGAGATCTTCAACTGAGGTCGGTCCTGATCGCAAGTGACTTCTCAGAGGCATCAGAGAAAGCCCTCCGCCATGGTCTTGCCATTGCACGCCACTATGGAGCGAGGTTCTATCTGGTACACGTGGTTTCCTCGCTCGGTTTCACTCTGGTGGGTCCAGATGCAACAAACCAGGCTGTCGAGGCGGTTCGCAGGGATGCTCATCAAATGCAGAACCGGCTGGCTCAAAGTGGGGCACTGGCCGGTGTGCGTCATGAGGTGATTGTGCTCCAGGGTGACGTGTGTCAAGAGTTGGAAAAAGTAATACGGCAAGAACAAGTGGACCTGGTGGTTATCGGTACACACGCGCGGCAAGGTTTAGGGAAACTGCTCCTCGGCTCGGTGGCGGAACAGATTTTTCGCCGCATGGAATGCCTTGTTCTGACGGTTGGTCCGGGGTCCCTTCAGGATTCTCCAGTTGGAAGCACGAGACCAATCCAGCCGTTTCTGTTCGCTACGAGCTTCAGCGAGGCTTCCTTGCATGCGCTGCCATACGCCATCTCGGCCGCCAATCACTTCGGAGCAAAACTGGCTTTGCTCCATGTTGTGCCTGTGGTCCCGATGCCGGAGGGCGTGACTCGGCCCACTGCCGACGATGTCATGCAAGCGCGGGAGAAAACTCACGCAGCCCGTATCCAGCAGCTGGCGGAATTGACACTCCAAATCCCCCCGCTGCCAATCAAACCGGAATGTCTAGTCGAATTCGGATCGCCAAGCGAAAAAATCTTGCAAGCAGCAAACCATCTCAAAGGCGACGCAATCATTTTGGGGTTGCATCGTTCCACCCACATCGGCACAGCCGCACACATGCCGTGGGCCACGGCGTACGAAGTGGTGTGCGGCGCAGGCTGCTCGGTCTTAACCGTCAGGAACTAAGGCAGCAAGGCAGCCAGCACCAATCTAGATAACTTCCGGGCAGTGCAAGACCGAAACCTGCAGGGGGATTGAGCACGGCATCGATTTGGTGCCGCTGCAGCTGAGAAAAAAACAAAGCCAGAAACTTACTACCGCCGTCGGCCGTCTTTCAGGAAAGTCCCTTCTTGCAGCTCTGTGAATGCTTGCCGCAACTGCTCCTGGGTGTTCATTACGATCGGACCATACCACGCGACCGGCTCCTCGAGCGGCTTTCCGGAGGCGAGCAGAAATCGAATTCCGTCATCCGCGGCTTGTACTGTGACTTCGTCGCCGCGATCAAATACTGCAGCCGGGTAGGACCAGATATTCACAAGAGAAGTGCTGATTGTGGAGTATGCTGAAGGTAGACAGTATTAGATGCACTGTCAGATTGTCGCGGAAACGGGAACACACCAACCTTTTCCTTTAGTCTGACTCCGTAATATCTCTCCCAACGTGTGGGCCTTTACCCTCATGCATCTGGAGAACGACTGTAAGTATTCGCCGTCACAAGGAATTAGGCGCTGTCATGAAACACGCGATCAAGAAATCCGCTGTCGACGATTGTGTCCGGATTAAGGACTTGGGCTACAGTTCTTCCCATCACATGCGCATGTATGGCCAGAAACTTGATATTGTTTCCGATCCGGTTACTGATGGGAATGGGGTTTCAGTCCAAGTTACAAGTGAGGCCGAGCCGACGAAGCGGACGATGCGGCTGCCGACCACCCTCCTCGTAGGTTACAAGGACTTGTTTCCGAAAGTCGCCTGAGTCTTGCGGAAAATGGGATTGGGCAACATCGGCTCGAATTTGTTCCCGTGAGACCGTCTGCAGAACGACCCAGGGAGTGTGCAGCTCTCCAATACTTCGGGGTCAATCTGCGGCATGCTTCGTCGGTAGCATGTGCCCACGACCAATGCAGATCCAATGATCCAATGCTAGTTGAGGGCGGCGCTAACCAATCTTAGCCAAGGTGTGGGCTGTGGTGCGCAAATATTCCGTCCGCCCTCTGAACTCATTGAAAACGTGGGATGTCCGGCTTGGTAAAGTTCGGCGCGTTGCATGGCGACTTGAACTGCTGAATCCCGGTGGAACGAATCGCTTTGGTGCGACTACAATCCGACACAATGTTCAGTGGGCTGCAATTCTCCTCCCTCATCCGTGCGGGCTTTGGCGTCTGTTTGGAGCTCAGCACATTCCTGCGGTTTCTCTGTTCGGTCGCGTTCAGCTCTGCTTGCAGAGAACCTGTTCTTACGGAAGCAGTTGGCCTTCTACCAAGAACGTCAGATCCGACCCAGGCGGTTGACCGATGCCGCTCGCTTCAGCCTTGGCCTCTGGTCCAAGTTCTGTAACTGGAAATCAGCTTTGGTCATCGTCAAACCCGAAACGCTGATCGGATGGCATCGGCGAGGATTCAAACTGTTCTGGTAGCTGAAGTCGGAATAGGGGGCAAAGGGAGCGAGGGCGTGACTGGACTGGTTAAGCAGAGCCCTGGCGCCATTGGGTACATCGAGCTAACTTATGCCGAGGAGAACAAGCTTCCGGTTGCGAAGATCCAGAACGCGGCGGGCAAATTCCTTAGTCCCACAGCCGCTGGAACGAGCGCTGCCATCGACGCTTTCTCCGTTGAGCTAGCGAAAGACGTGCGCACGCCGATCGTCAATGCTCCGGCGTCGGCCCCAGAGGCTTATCCCATCAGCGGTCTCACCTTCCTGCTGGTGCCGAAACAAGCAAAAGACCCTAATAAGGCTGGAGCGGTGAAGGGCTTCGTCCAGTACATCATCACTGACGGCCAGACCCCCGCGGAGCAAATGCATTACGCGAAGATTCCGTCGTCGCTATAGCAGATCGATGAACAACTGTTGCGGCAGGTGCAGGGCGGATCGTAGAGTGCCAGACTATCGGGGGCGTTTGGTTTTCACAACCTTTCTTCGGTCTCCGCCAATTCACGTCGCTGTAACCGGTCGAGCATACGATTTTCAACCTAGCGGCCCGCTGACAGGGTGCTATCAACACCCGGACACAAGACGAAATCGGCATTTACGCGCGTTAATAGGAGGAGGCAGCATGGCCGAGATTGACAACTGGAGCACCCTGATTAGCGAACTGACCGATCTCAGGACCGCGATGATGCGCGAGGAAGCTTCGCTCGAAGGCCGCATGGATGAGATATGCGATTCGCACCGTGAGAGCGCTCGCAATCTTGTCCACTACATCGCACTGCGTCAACACGACGTTCGTGATCTACAGGAGAAACTCACAGAAAACGGCTTGTCTTCACTGGGACGGTGCGAAGCGGATGTGCTTGGCGCTATTGATGCTGTACTGCGAGTACTCCACCGCATAACGGGGAGAGCCGAGGCTTCAGCCGCCGAGCCCGAGCAGGAGGAAACTGCTATTCGCGGCTGCGAGTTGCTGGGGCGCAATACCGACGCTCTTTTAGGTCCGCCACCGCAGCACCGTATGGTGCGGATTATGGTGACCATGCCTTCCGAGGCGGCTGGCGACTTTGGATTAGTTCGTGATCTAGTCGTCAATGGAATGGATTGCATGCGGGTCAATTGCGCCCATGATGGCCCCTCGGAATGGGCAGGGATGCTCTCGAATCTAGAGCGGGCCAAGCTGGAGACGGGACTCGAATGTCATGTACACATGGACCTGGGTGGCCCCAAACTCCGCACCGGCCCTCTTGAGGCTGGACCGGCCGTCATCAAGTACCGGCCCCGACGTGACGCATACGGGAAGATGATTTCTCCGGCGCGTATCTTTCTGACCCCGGCGCGAGATCCGCATGCTCCGTCAACGCCAGCCGACGCCTGCGTGCCCGTGCCCGGCCCCTGGCTGGCAAAGCTAGCTCCTGGCGATCAAATTCACTTCACCGATGCTCGTGGGGCTTCGCGATCTATGCGTGTGACCGATATTGACGGGAAGGACCGTTGGGCTGAAGGTGAGTACACTTCTTACCTCATTCCCGGACTTGCTCTTAAGACCGAGTTCGCGAAGTCGTCCAAACACGCCGGCAAGAAATCTGAAACTCGAATCGCGGACCTGCCGAAAAAGCCACAGTCGCTGGTGCTTCGCCGCGGCGACACGCTGATTCTTACTCGTTCGTCGGAGCTAGGTAGACCGGCGAAATATGACGCACAAGGCCGTTTGCTAAGTCCCGCCGTGATCGGAGTTGCCCAGCCTGAGTTTCTGGACCACGTGCTCGTCGGTGAGAAGATCAAACTCGACGATGGGAAGATCGGAGGCCTCATCCGCGCAATAGAACCCGACAAGATCGTGGTTGAGATTGTGCAAGCGCGTGCGAAAGGCAGCGCTCTGCGCGAGGAAAAAGGGATCAACCTTCCTGAGAGTGAGCTGCGGGTTTCACCTCTGACCGAAGATGACATCCAAGCACTGGAGTTCGTTGCCAGACAGGCCGATCTGGTTGGCTATTCGTTCGTACGCACGGAATCTGACATCCACGATTTGCAGGCTCGCCTCGACAAGCTAGGTGGTAAGCACCCAGGCATCATCCTGAAGATCGAGACCCGGGAGGCGTTCGAGCAGTTACCGTCGCTTTTGTTGGCCGCCATGCGCAGTCCCAGGATTGGCGTCATGATCGCGCGCGGTGATCTGGCGGTGGAATGTGGCTATCAAAGGCTGGCGGAGGTTCAGGAAGAAATCTTGTGGATGTGTGAAGCCGCACACGTTCCGGTCATCTGGGCAACCCAGGTTCTCGAGTCTCTAGCCAAGGAAGGTGTCGCCTCCCGATCTGAGATCACCGATGCAGCCGCAGGGGTTGGGGCTGAATGCGTGATGCTCAACAAGGGGCCGTACATCCTCAAGGCCGTGCGCGCTCTAGATGACATCCTCCGACGGATGGAAGGTCATCACCAGAAAGGCCGCTCCACTCTGCGTAAGCTCCGACTGGCTGAACTGTTTAACACCTCCCAGGAGGCAAGCAAAGCTGACCTTGCTTCGCCAGCAGCATGAGTTCACCCGCCGTTCTTACGGTGCAAATCAGAGGCGCCGATGGGTTTCTGCGCAGCTATGGGGGACGGCGCCTCACGAATTGAATTTGGGAGATCAGATGAACAAATCTGAGGCAGAAAGTCATGAGCAAACAAATCCGCGCCAGCCATCCGATCTATAACCTTCTACCCACCGAAATCGAGGGGTTCGATTCCCTGGCGGAACTCGCCTTGGATCTGCATTGGTCGTGGACTCATGCCACCGACGAAGTGTGGCGGCAGCTTGATCCCGAACTGTGGGAGATCACGCATAACCCCTGGGTCGTCCTGCAGACGGTCTCACGGGACCAGATCGAGCGGGTGTTGGCCGATCCCGTTTTCCGCAAGAACGTGGATGAAGTGGTCGAGGCCAGGCGGCAAGCGGCCAGGGCGCCCGCATGGTTTCAGCGGAATCATTCGGGCACTCTACTGACCTGCGCTGCGTATTTCAGCATGGAATTTATGTTGAGCGAAGCTCTGCCAATCTACTCGGGCGGGCTTGGCAATGTGGCCGGTGATCAACTCAAAGCCGCCAGCGATCTGGGTGTGCCGGTGGTCGGCGTGGGACTGCTCTACCAGCAGGGATATTTTCGGCAGGTGATCGACAAAAACGGAGAGCAACAGGCCCTCTTCCCGTATAACGATCCCGGACAGTTGCCGATCACGCCGTTGCGCCAACCAAACGGGGAGTGGTTGCGGTTGGAGATCGCTTTGCCTGGATACTCGGTCTGGCTGCGCGCCTGGCAGGTCCAGGTCGGCAGGGTGAAGCTTTACCTACTGGACAGCAATGACGCGGCGAACTTCCCCGCTCATCGGGGGATTACCAGCGAGCTCTATGGCGGCGGGTCTGAGTTGCGCCTCAAGCAGGAACTGCTCCTCGGGATCGGCGGATGGCGACTGCTCCGCGCCCTCGGACTCCAACCGGAAGTCTGTCACCTGAATGAAGGGCACGCGGCGTTCGCCGTCCTGGAACGTGCCCGCAACTTCATGGAAGAGGCAGAGCAGCCCTTCGAAGTCGCACTGGCGGCCACACGAGCGGGTAATCTTTTCACCACCCACACTGCGGTAGCCGCCGGTTTTGACCGTTTTGCTCCCGCCCTCATCGAGCAATACCTTAAGGGGTATGCCGAAAAGAAGCTCGGCATTGCCCTACACGATTTGCTGGCCCTGGGCCGCCAGGACCCGACCGACTGGTCAGAGAATTTCAACATGGCGTATCTGGCAATCCGCGGGAGCGGAGCGGTAAATGGTGTGAGCCGCTTGCACGGGAAGGTCAGCCGGCACCTCTTTCGGCCTCTCTTTCCGAGCTGGCCGGAGGACGAAATCCCGATTGGATACGTGACCAACGGAGTCCACATGCCCACCTGGGACTCGGCCCCTGCCGACGATCTGTGGACGGAAAGCTGTGGAAAGGACCGCTGGCTGGGGACCACGCAGACCCTGGAACAGGACATTCGCCAGGTCTCCGACACCAGGCTATGGCAACTTCGGACGGCCGCCAGCAAGTCTCTTGTGGAGTACGCTCGCGAACGATTGTCCCTGGACCTTGCCGCAGCAGGCGCGCCGCCCGAGGAGGTCGAAGCCGCAAAGCACCTGTTTGATCCCAACGCCCTAACGCTTGGCTTTGCACGGCGCTTTGCGGCCTACAAGAGACCGAACTTGCTGCTACATGACCCTCAGCGACTGCTTCGCTTATTGACAAATTCGGAGCGCCCGGTGCAACTCATCATCGCCGGCAAGGCGCATCCGGCGGACGAGGTGGGGCAGGCCTTGATCCATGAATGGATAAATTTCATCCGCCAGCCGGAAACCCGATTCCACATCGTCTTCCTGAGCGACTACGACATGCTGTTAACGGAGCACCTGGTGCAAGGAGTCGACGTCTGGATCAACACGCCACGGCGACCCTGGGAGGCTTGCGGGACGAGCGGGATGAAAGTGCTCGTCAATGGAGGCATCAATCTCTCGGAATTGGACGGCTGGTGGGCAGAGGCATA
>Ga0075520_1000856_pt1 | contig 14051 bp, 12 predicted proteins | sample NGEPerB_FD_75100 | JGI IMG/M metagenome (GOLD analysis project Ga0075520, IMG submission 75100) | Arctic peat soil microbial communities from the Barrow Environmental Observatory site, Barrow, Alaska, USA - NGEE PermafrostAB12-B | ecosystem: Environmental > Terrestrial > Soil > Wetlands > Peat ... | reverse complement strand
CGCAAATTTCGCGCTCGGGGCAAGCCGAGCCATTGCACCCCAACCCTTTGCGAAGGAAAGCGTTGAGAAACTGGGCACTTCGAAAAAATAACAATGCGGTCGCCGCGGCTTTTGGTCTGTGCGATGCCGTACATAGAGACGACGAAATCGAGAGGAATCAGGTCGCTGAAGACTCAGTTCGCGGGCGCTTGGTCAGGTCAAGGCGCACGAGCGCGGCGGAGGCTCGGGCTTGGACCAACTCTCTTTCGGTCGCCCGTCCGAATGCCGTCGTTTCCGAATCTCAACCGTCCCCTTGTCACCGTCGACTCTCACCCAATCGCCAGTTTCGATAACGTCGAGCGGATCTCGATCAAAGTCGGTGACGGTGGGGGCGTGGGTGACGACGGCCCCCAGAGCGATCTTCGTCGTCATTTCGTTAAAGAGCATCGCCGCGGGTGCCGTTCCCATCGTCCGCGTGAGGTGGAAAGCGTTCGACCAGCCGGACGAACCCTTGGCTCCCGGGAACACCAGCACCTTTCCCGCGAAGCTCACACCGCGTAGCTCGTGACGCGTCTCGACGATGGTGCCAGTGCGCGAATCGATGCCGCCCCAGCCGGAGATATGGTCACGAGTGACGAGTGCCTCTCCCTCTGCCACGCCGGGAACAATGCCACGCCCGTGCAGGACGATGATCTCGGGTTCGGTGCTTCCGCTCATGCCAGTCTGCCGTCCCAGCGGCCGGTGCAAGCCGCTTCGATGCAGTCGGCGGTGGTTCCGAACCAAGCCTGCAGGCCGAGGATTGCCGGCAGATAGTGCGCCTGCTTGGCCGAATCGAGCGCCACGACCTTCGTCCCCTTCGGCGTGGCTCTGCTCATTGCCGAACAGCTGTCCGAAAGAATGTGGCCGCCGGCCTCCTCGATGATCTTCGTGTATCCGTTCTGGTCGGCGATCGTCTTGATGGCTCGCGGGGTGAAGAGCCAGAGCTCGCAGTTCTCGTGGACCTTGCGGCCTTCCAGGAGACGCGCCGCCTCCCAGATCTGCTCGATCGTGTAGTGCGGGCAACCGAGCATCACGTAGTCGACTGCCGTGTCGGTCGCGTTCGCATTGAGCTTGCGCCAGGTCGCCAAGCGTTCCTCGGCGCCGTAGTGCAGGGTATCGACAGGCCGCCCCCTGCCGATGGCTTGCTCGACCGTCATCGCCTCCGGCGTAATGCCGACAAGGTGGTACATCTCGACGCCGCCGGACGACGAGGCCGCCGCCCCGAAATGCTTGAGCCGAGCGAGGTTGGGTGCCTTCGAGAAGCGTCCACCTGCACCGGTCACGACTGGCACGCGCTCTTGGACTTGATCGCCGATCCAGTAGCCGAGCATGCCCCAGTCCGCAGTCGTCTCGACGTCGATGCCGAGTTCCACCTTATGACTGCCGAGCCGGTTTTCGTCGAGGTGATATCCCCAGTAAGGGATGCGACCGGTCAGCATGGCCGCACCGGCGCTTTCCCGCCCTTCGGTGTTCGTTCGTGCCCCCAGCACCGAATTGCAGTAGATGACGGCCGACGACTCCATCCACGCGCAGTGCTCGCCGCGAGTTGGAACGTTACCGACCTGGTACGGCGTGCAAGTGTTCATTGCCTGTACTCCCAGGCCCGTCGTGAATGCCTCGCCCTTCTTATAGAAGTGCACAGCCTCCTCGGGCACGCCCATCCGTGCGGCCTGGGCCGGATCGAAGCCGAGCTGTACATGGCTTGTGAAAACCTTGACTTTGGGAATCTCGACCACGTCGGGGCTGTCAAGGCTGAACTCGGAGAAGACGGCGTTCATGCCGCCTTTCTGCTTCGCGAAGTCGCGCATGAACGGCGTGGAGGCACTGATGCTCGCCGTGACGTTGTTCGTCTCGACCAGCCGTTCAGCCCCGAGCGCGCGGCCATACCGCATCAGCAGGTCCATTGCGCGCTGCACCGCCGGCCCGTCCCGGCCTTCGTACATCGCTTGCTCTTCTTCAGTCAGCCGCATGGCGCCGGTCCTTCGAGGTGTTGAACGGGGGCACGCTGCCGCCTATCTCGGCGGCGATCGTGCGAGCCATCGCGAGGAGGCTCGGGGCGATGTCGCGTTGCAGCCGCTCCACGGTATAGAGATATGCGCCGCCGCCGGAGTTGAGCGCCATCAGCTCGCCCTGCGGCCCTGCCAGCGGCACCGATACGGAATTGATGTCGGGATGCCACTCTCCTGCGGAGATGGTGTAGCCGTCGACCTCGGCCGCGCTGAGCGCAGCCTGCAGCCCTGCCTCGAGCACGTTCCACTCGCTTCCCTTGGTCAACCGCAGCGTCTCGATCAGTTGCTCACGCTCATCCGGCGGCAGAGCCGCAAGATAGGTACGGCCTAGCGCCGAATTGCCCATCGGCACGCGCGAGCCGACGTCGAGTCGTGCTGAAAGCATCGTCGAGCGCGCCCGACACGCCTCGATCAGAACCATTTCCAATCCGTTGCGTACCGCCAGATAGACCGAGCCGCCGAATCGCTCGGCGAGGCGCTGCATGTGCGGTCGGGCCACGGCCCGCACGTCGAGCGCCGCAAGGAAGGCGCGCGCCGGCACCAGGACTCCGGCCGCGAGCGCGAATCGGTCGCCGTCGCGTTCCTGCTGGAGCATGCCAAGCGCCACCAGCGTCGCGGCGAGGCGCGTCACCGTCGGCCGCGGGATGCCGGTTCGCCGCGCGAGCTCGGTGTTGCTGAGGACGCGCGTATCTTCGCTGAAGCACCGCAGGACGGTGATGCCGCGCTCGAGCGCGCTGACTGTGTCCGGACGAACCGACGGGCCATCGCCGGCCGGCAGGACACCGGCAGGAACGACATCGTTCTCGCCGGCTGATGCAGTGCGCGACGGATCGCCCGGGAAAACAACTGCGGATGGCACGACGCGGGCGCTTTCGACGATTTGAAATGCGGCGACGACCCTCAGGCCGCCTGCTGCTCGGCCACCGCATCGACATCGGCCGCGCGCAAGAAAACGCCTTGCTTCGCGAGCGCTGCCTGCACCGAGGTGATCTTGACCGAGCGAGGCTCGACGCCGGCCGCAACCGCCACAGCGGCCGCCGTGCCGGCCGCCTGGCCCGTGATCCAGCACTGGGGTATTTCGCGCATGAAGCCATGCGAGTTCTTGTCGCACGAGATATGTCTGCCGCAGGCCAGCAGGCCGTCGAGCGATTGCGGCACGAGCGCGCCGTAGGGAATCGAGATGTTCGGAAATTTCGGCGATACCGCCGGCGTGACGCCGACCTCGTCGGCCAGAGGCACGCCATCGGGCCAGCGGCTACGCAATACGCTGTCGACGCCCCTGAGGCGACGCGCGTGGCGCACACCAATCTGCGGCGCGCTCAGCATCAGAAATGCGTTCTCGAAGCCGGGCGCATGTCGCCTGAAGAACTCAAGGTGCGCGGCCATGGCGCGGTGCGAGCGAATTTCGACTTCCGTCAGGTCGTCGATGTCGAGGGCCGAATAGCCCGACTGGCGGGGCCCCATGAACAGCGCGACGTCGTTGCGCCATGAGACGAAGGGCCGCTCGAACAAGCCATTCTCCTGACGGCCACGCGCCATGAACGCCGCGTGCAGCTCAGGTTGCGAGGTCTTGAAGTCGATCCACCGGTTCATGTCGACCCCGCCGAACAACCAAGACGTGTTCATGCAGTGGTGTACATCGGCTTCTTCGATGTCGTTGTCGAATGCGGCGCCGGCGCGAGCGAAGATGTCGCCATCGCCGGTGGCGTCGACGACGACCTTCGCCATGATGGCCATTCGTCCCTCCTTGCTTTCGAAGACGACGCCGCGGACTGCGCTGCCTTCGACGATCGGTTGGGCGGCCCAGGAGTGATAGATCAGCTTGACCTTGCGCTCGAGCACGATTTCCTGGGAGAGAAGCTTCAGGCGCTCCGGGTCGATCGTTGGTGACCAGGTCACTACGCCGTGATAGGCAGCCGTGCGATTCGCCCAATACGAGGCCTTGCTCGCATCGCGAGACCCCCACTCCGCGCGCGACGGCCCTGCGACGGCTTCGGCAGGCAGACGGTCGAACAGTTCTTCGGCAAATCCCCGGATCACGAGCTTGCCGTCCCAATCGGTCATCCGGTCGATCCAGATCACCAACCCGCCAGTCGAAAGGCCCCCCAAGTGGTTGTAGCGTTCGAGCAGCGCCACGTCCGCGCCCTGCCTGGCAGCAGCTGCCGCAGCCGCCGTGCCTGACGGGCCACCGCCGACGACCAGCACTTCGCAACGATGGTAGATCGGGATCTCACGACCCGGCTCGTGCCACGAGCCGAGAACGGGACGCTGATAGCTGCCGGCCCGCTCGAACACATCGGAAGACAGGATGCGCTCATCGCCGCGTTGGGTCGTTCTCATAGTTACTTCGTCCAGAATGTATGATTCTGGACACGTGTTTCAAAATAGTCAACGATCCGACCAGATTTACCCTTATATCCGGATCCAACCTGTCCCTTTACGGATTCATGTGCCAGAATGACACGACTTACCATTTCTTCACCATGAAACGCAGACCGTTTGTCGTCTCCTTGGCAACCGGCACGTGGTTCGCGGCGTTGCCGGCCCTTGCCCAGCTTCGATTCCCGAACCACGCGGTGACTCTGGTCGTTCCGAACGCGCCAGGGGGCGCCATAAACATCCTGGCGCGGCTGCTGGAACAACGGTTGCGGGAAATCTGGGGCCAACCGGTCATCGTCGTCTACAAGCCGGGCGCCGGGACGGTGATCGGCACCGACTTCGTCGCCAAGTCCAAGCCGCCAGACGGCCATGTGATCGGGATGGTCATCACCGGACACATGATCAACCCGAGTCTGCGCAAGAGCCTTCCTTTCGACACGCTGAAAGACCTGTCCGGAGTGACATTGGTCGCAACCTCGCCGATCGTCATGTCGGCAAGGCCGGATCTGCCCGCCAACACTCTCAAGGAAGTCATTGCGCTCGCGAAGAAGGAGCCGGGCAAGCTCACCTACGCATCACCGGGCATCGGCAGTTCCATGCACCTCGCCGGCGAGCTCCTGAAAACGACCGCCGGTATCGACGTCCTGCACGCGCCGTACAACGGCGCCGGCCAAGCCTACCCTGACGTTTTCGCCGGGCGGGTCGATCTGCTCTTCGACCCCCTCTTCTCTTCACTTCCGCACATCAAGTCGGGCCGGATGAAGGCGATCGCAGTTCTCAGTCCGCAGCGCGAATCGATCGCTCCCGAGATTCCGGCTGCCGTCGAATCGCTTCCGGGCTATGTCGTGCAGAGCATATTCGGAATGGTCGTCCCGCACGGCACGCCGAAGGAGACTATCCAGAAGATCCGCGACGACGTGGTCGCGGCCCTCAAGGTCCCGGAACTCAAGGCTCGGATGGCGGAGATCGCATTGACTCCCGTCGGCAACCAGCCGGAGGAGTTCGATGCGTTCATTCGCACCGAGATCGATAGATGGGCCAAGGTCGTCAAGGCCTCCGGCGCCACGGCCGAGTGAGCTTCATCCCTTGTCAGGGCGCTCTCTTTTGCAACTTTCTTCATTAGATCGAGAAGGATTATCTTGATTGCAATTTCTTGGAACCGCATTGCCGTCATCACCCTCATGACGTTTGCCTTCGTCGGCTGCAGTAAGAAGCCTGCCGAGACAGATTTGCCGCCGAATACGATCGTGACAGTTCAGGCGGGCTTCATCCCCGTGACGGACGTAGCCGCCCTGTATCTCGGCGACCAGGTGGGCATCTTCAAGAAACACGGCATCGAGCTGAAGGTGAACATGGGAACGACCGGGGCGGCTCTTGTCCCGTCGGTGATGAGCGGCGAATACAACTTCGCCTTCAGCTCTCTGGTTTCCTTGCTGCAGGCGCGCGACAAGGGACTCCAAGTCAAGATCATTGCTGCCGGTTCGAGCTCCACTGCCACGAAGGGAGCCGACGTGACCATGATCCACGCCGGACCGAAGAGCGGAATCAAGTCTGCGAAAGATCTCGAAGGCAAGACGGTCAGCGTCAATGCCTTGAACGGCCTGCTGCAATTGCTCGGCAAGATTGCGGTCAAGACCGACGGCGGCGATCCCGAAAAAGTGCGTTTCATCGAACTCGGGTTCGCCGACGCGCTGGCCGCACTGGAGTCCGGCAAGACCGACGCCATGGTCGGTGCAGAGCCGTTCGGCACTGCGGCCATCGCAGCGGGTTTCCCGGCAATCAGCTCCCCGTACACCGCCATGTCCGACAAGAGCATGCTTACGTCGGCCTACTTCACGTTCGAAGATCAGCTCAAGAAGAATCCTGAATTGTTCAAGAACATCAGGGCCGCCATCAATGAATCTCTCGACTACGCTCAGAAGAACCCCGATGGCGTGCGCCAACAGCTTCCGAAGTTCACCAAGCTGGGCCCGGATGTCGCCGCCAAACTCATTCTCCCGAGCTACCTTCCCGCGGTGCCGAAGGAATCCATCGATCTGTTTTCCAAGTACGCCCTGGAATACGGGATGATCTTGAAGCCGGCGTCGTACGAGGACCTCGTCTGGAGCGAGGCGCGATAGGAGCCCGCTAGAGCCGAGACGAGATGAACCCGGAAAGGGTGGGTGCTGCACCGCGCGCCTGGGCAACGGCAGACTGGCTCCCGCGGACGCTGAACGGCATCAGCGGGTTCGTGCTTCTCGCGGTCCTCTGGGAAATGGCGCCGCGATACGGCCTTGTCAATCCCAAGTTCTTCCCGCCACTGAGCAATCTACTTGGAGAATTGTTCAGACTTGGTACGACGCAAGAGTTCTGGGCGTATCTGGTCAGTACAGCGCGCACGTGGGCGATCGGCCTGCTCTTCGCGACGACGGCTGGCGTGGTTGTTGGTCTGGCGATCGGGCTCGTACCCGGTGCGCGAAAGTACACCCATTCGACCATCGAGTTCCTGCGCCCCATCCCCTCGGTAGCGCTGATCCCCGGGGTCATCCTGATTTTCGGATCCCGCTTTCAGTCGGGTGTCGTGCTGATCACCTATGCCGCGTTTTGGCAGGTTCTGCTGCAGATGCTGTACGGTCTCAACGACATCGACTCGGTTGCCAGAGACACCGCTCGATCGTTTCGCTTCAGCCAGACCGGCTTCATCGTGCACCTTGCATGGCCGACCCTGCTACCTTACCTTTTCACCGGCGTTCGCTTGGCTGCATCGATTGCCCTGGTGCTCGCAGTCACGGCCGAAATGGTGATTGGAACCTTCGGAATCGGACGAGGCATCGTCATCGCCCAGACCTCAGGTGCCATCGCTACGACGTATGCGCTGGTGATCGTGGCCGGCATGATGGGTGTCGGCATCAACATCGCCGCCCGAGCGGTTGAGAAGCGGGTGCTGTGGTGGCATTCGTCAGTACGAAATACCGAGGCGTACTAGATCTTCGACGCTAGAGTTTCAAACGTGCGCCGCCAAGCACACGAAGGGGTTGATTCCGATGCTTGCAAGATTGTCGCGGCTGGCGATGGTGGAACTGGCGCTTCCACTCGTCCTCTTCTTGCTCGTGTTCGGGATCAGCTCGTTCTCGTCGAGCTTCTACTTCCCCTCACTGGCAAAGATACTGCACCGGTTCGATGACCTGTGGCTGGGCAGCAGGTTCGCCAGCGACGTTCTGCCCAGCCTCGGGCGCTTGCTTCTCGGCTATGGAATTGCCTGCCTTGCCGGCATCACCATCGGGGTGCTCCTGGGGATCGTCGGGCCGGTGCGTCGGGCTGCAGAACCCGTACTGGAATTCTTCCGCGCCATTCCGCCGCCCGCGCTCATTCCGTTGCTCATCATGCTGGCGGGCTTCGGCGATTCCATGAAGGTCGCTGTCATCGTCACGGGGTCCATATGGCCGGTTCTGTTGAATACGGTAGAGGGTGTCAAAGGCTACGACTCGGTGCTCGACGAGACCTGCCGTACCTACCACATCGAGGGAGCCAGCCGCTTGTGGCACTTCGTGATTCCCGGCGCGAGCCCGCAGATCATCGTGGGGATGCGCGTGGGCCTGTCGATCGCCATCATCCTCATGGTGATAAGCGAGATGTTCGCCGCGACAAATGGTCTCGGTGCCGCAATCATCATCTTTCAACGCAGCTTCGAGATTCCCGAGATGTGGAGCGGTGTACTGATGCTGGGGCTCATCGGATTCACGTTCTCGATCCTCTTCAGGCTTTTCGAGCGGCGCGCGCTCGGCTGGTACTACGGCATGAGAAACCTGGAAAGGCGAATCTGAGTGGCTACTGAAGCCGTTGCGGTGGTATCGGTCAGCCACCTCAACAAGGTCTATGAATCGAAGGAGCGCCGGGTCGAAGCGATCGGAGATCTGACGTTCGAGGTCAATTCCGGGGACTTCACCTGTATCGTGGGTCCGTCTGGGGCGGGCAAGACGACCCTGTTGAAGTGTTTGGCAGGGCTCATCGCTCCGACCAGCGGCGTGATCCTGGTCAACGGACATCAGGTCTCGGGGCCCCCCGAGGAAATGGCCGTGGTGTTTCAGGAATACGGCCGCAGCCTGTTCCCATGGAAGACGGTGCGTGAAAACGTGGAACTTCCCTTGCGCGAGAAAGGGCTTGGCAAGGCCGCGCGTGCACGGTTGGTCGAGGAGGCGCTCGAGGCGGTGGATCTGGACGGAGCCGGAGGCTCCTATCCCTGGCAATTGTCGGGTGGCATGCAGCAGAGGGTCGCCATCGCACGAGCAGTTGCATACCAGCCAAAAGTGATGGTGCTTGACGAGCCGTTCGCCGCGGTCGACGCGCAGACGCGCGCCGACCTGGAAGACCTGATGCTCCGGCTCTGGACCGAACTGGACCTGACGGTCATTTTCGTGACACACGATATCGACGAGGCCGTCTATCTCGGACAGCGCGTTCTGGTGCTCTCGTCGTCCCCGACCCGCGTGCTTGACGACGTGGCGATCGACATCTCCGGGCCGCGCGGCCAGGCCAGCACCCGCATCGAGCCGAGATTCGCCGAACTGCGTACCCGGGTCTACCGTGGCATTCAGGAGGCGAAGTCCTCCGCTGCCCAGGCCACCACGACCGTCAAGCGATGAACACGCATATTGCGCTGGAAGGCGGCGTGGCAACCACCGCCGAACTGCTGATCGAGGCCCTTCAGGAGTGCGGAGTTTCATTCATCTTCGCAAATCTCGGCAGCGATCACACAGCCCTGATAGAGGCCATGGCGTCCGCGCGCGAACGCGGAGCCGCCACGCCAGCGATGGTGATTTGTCCCCACGAGATGAGCGCGCTCAGCGCAGCACACGGCTACGCGCTGGCCTGCGGGCGCGCTCAGGCCGTGTTCGTGCACACCGACGTCGGGACCGCAAATCTGGGCGGCAGCGTTCACAACGCCTCACGCTCCCGCATACCCGTTCTCATCTTCGCCGGACTGACGCCCTACACGCTGGAAGGTGAACTGCCTGGTTCCCGCAATTCGCAGGTGAATCACATGCAGGAGCTGCGTGACCAGCACGGGCTGGTTCGTTCCTACGTGAAATGGAGTTACGACATCCGCACCGGCCGGAACGTCAAGCAGCTCGTCTATCGCGCGCTGCAGCTGGCGACCAGTTCTCCCTGTGGTCCCGTCTATCTCACCGGCGCACGCGAGGTGCTCGCCGAGTTGGCGGCACGCCCGCAACTCGCCCGCCATCGATGGACCGCGATCGCACGAATACCGGCCCCCGATGATCTGATCGAGCGAATGGTCGACGCCCTGGCGAGGGCGAGGCACCCGCTGATCGTGACCTCGTACCTGGGCCGAAACGCGGCCTGCGTGCCGAAGCTCGTGCAACTGGCGGAACGTCTGGGCGTCGCGGTTGTCGAGACCGTCAAGACGCAGATGAACTTTCCGGCGGACCATCCCCTGCACATCGGCTACGCGGTCGACGATGTGATTGCCGACGCCGATGTCATTCTCGCTCTTGACACCGACTCTCCGTGGATCCAGTCGAGGCGCGGGCCGTCGCCTGCTGCACTGATCTATTTCGTCGACGCGGATCCTCTCAAAGAGGACCTGCCCCTGTGGTACATGCCCTCGGACCATTTCATTCGCGCCGACAGTGAAATCGTGCTCGATCAACTGTTGCTGCGTGCCCGCAGCGCCCGCATCGATGCGGCAGCGCTTGCATCCCGCACCGAACGCTACGCAAGCATGCATCGCCGTCAAAGGGACCTGTGGGCAAGACAATTGGAGCAATTTCCTGCCGACAAGATCACGGTTGAACTCGTCTGTTCTGTGCTGAATCGCCTGATCGACGAGAACACCGTCATCGTCAATGAAACGATCACCAACTTGGAACTTGTGTTCAGGTATCTGCCGCGCAACCGGCCCGGCACGATGCTGGGCAACGGCGGCACCTCACTCGGCTGGAGCGGCGGTGCGGCAATCGGCGTCAAGCTCGCGGCGCCCGATCGGACAGTCGTCAGCCTTGTCGGCGACGGCACTTATTTCTTCAGTGTGCCTGCTTCGACCTATTGGATCGCCAAACACTACGCGACGCCTTTCCTGTGCGTGATTCTGGACAACGGTGGGTGGAACGCGACCAAGCAGAATGTGCGCCTCCAATACCCGGGCGGGGCCGCAGACCGGACCGACCGCTATTGGGTGAATCTCGCGCAGACGGCCGACCTGCCCGGAATCGCATCAGCGGCTGGAGGTGCTTTCGCCGCGACCATCACGCAAAGGAGCGAGCTCGAAGCCGGCCTCTCGCAAGCGCTCGACAGGGTAGCGGCAGGCCAGCCCGCGGTCGTCAGCGTGCGGGTTGCAGCTATATCGGAGCAGCCCTCGGACCGCGCCTGAGAGGACGACGGTTGGCGCAAGCGTGCAAGCGCATGCCAACTACGCGGCGGCTCTCCTTGGCGCAACGCCGACCGGTGCCTCGGCGTTCATGTGGCCAATCTGCAATTCGACCTTCAGCAGCAGGGACCACAACTGCTCGAGCTCTTCCCGCGTAAAGGCTTCGACAAGGCGCTTATGCCGGCGCCGTGCAGCCGCCCTCAACAGCTTGTGAAGCTCGAGCCCCTCGGCCGTAAGACTCGCGATCGCGGCGCGGCCCCGGCGGTTCGTCTGTTCGATCTGAACAAGTCCACGGGCTTTCAGTAGCTTGAGGCTCTTGCTGGCGGCCGCGTAGTCGAGATCCGCCATTTCAGCCACCTCGCGGATGATGCGGTTCGAGGTGGTCCCGATGGCCATCATCGTCCGCCACTCCGACATGCCCATCCCGAAATGTCCGCGGTAGTAGTTGGACGCGCCGTTGGCCAGTCGATTCGCGACTCCCATGATGTACGCGGCGAGGTAGCTGTTGACCTCGGCGTCACGCGCACCGGTCGGCGCCGACGCGCGCAGACCCGACACCGAAGAGGGCGACCGAGGCAGTCTGGTGAGGCGTTGGGGCATGCAGCCTTTTGGCGGAAGCGATCATGGATGGTGAACGGCCGGAAGGCTTGCCGCAACGTGTCCGCCACTGCGGGAATTCCCTCGAAACCCGATGTCTGATTTATGGACATGTCATGATAAAACAGTGGCCTTCGATCTGCCCCCGAGATAGCCCTAATGCCCAGAAAACTCCGTAGCAACTTTCCTCGCGGTTCCTATCTCTGGGCCGTGCGCAACGCGCAGTGGCGAGCGCTCGGCATCCCCGAGGAAGACTGCGAGAAACCGAAGATCGCGATCGTCAACAGCTCGTCGGGGCTTGCTGCCTGCTTTGCTCACCTCGACGGCATCGCGGCGGAGTTGAAACAGGCGATCCGCGCCGCCGGCGCTGTGCCGTTCGAGATCCGCACGTCGGCACCGAGCGATTTCATATTCGCGCCTGGCGGCAAAGGCGCCTACATCCTGTCGAGCCGCGACCTCGTCACCAACGACGTCGAGGTCGCGGTCGAAGGCCCCCAACTCGACGGCATGGTCTGCCTCACGTCCTGCGACAAGACGGTGCCGGGGCAGCTGATGGCTGCGGGGCGCCTGAATATCCCGACGCTGATGATCGCCTGCGGCTACCAGCCGAGCGGCGAGTATCGCGGCAAGCACGTCGATATCGAAGAGGTCTTCGTAGGCGCGATGCATGCGCAGATGGGCTATCTCCCTCTCGAAGACCTGATCGGCATGAGTCGTGAGGCGATCCGCGGGCCCGGCGTCTGTTCCGGGATGGGAACTGCCAACACGATGCACGTCGCCTGCGAAGCGCTTGGGATGGCCCTTCCCGGCAGCACGCCGATCGCCGCGAACAGCCCGCAAATGTTCGATGTGGTGCGCCGGGCCGGTGCCCGCATCGTGCAGATGGTCTGGGACGACCTGAAGCCGCGCGACATCCTGACGCCCGGCGCCTTCGCCAACGCGGTTCGCACCATCCTCTCGATCGGCGGGTCGATCAACAGCATCAAGCACCTGCAGGCTATCGCGACCGAAGCGCGATGCGATGCCGACGTCTACTCCATGTTCGAGCGCTTTGCTGCCGAGGTGCCGGTACTGAGCGCGGTGCGGCCGATCGGCGAACGCTTCATCGAGGAGTTCGAGGCTGCCGGGGGATGCCGCGCGATCCTGAAGCGTCTGCAGCCGATGCTCGACACCGCTGCGATGACGATCACCGGCCGCACGCTTGCCGAGAACCTCGAAGGCGTCTCGGTCGCCGATGCCGACGTGATCCGCCCGCTCGACAACCCGATCGCCTCGCGGCCGGCGATCGTGCTGCTGCGTGGCAACCTCGCGCCGGGCTTCGGGATCGTCAAGACCGGCATCCTCGAGCGCAAGTCCACCCGCTTCACCGGACCCGCGATCTGCTTCTCCTCATCAGACGACGCAATTACGGCCCTGCGGCAAGGCGATATCCGACCCGGCCATGTCGTCGTGACGCGCGGCGCCGGCGTCTGTGGCGGCCCGGGCATGGGCGGCGGATCGTCGAAGGTGGTGTTCGCGCTCGACGGCGCGGGCCTCGGCGAGCAGGTCGCCATGCTGACCGACGGCCATCTCTCGGGCCTGGTTCGCAAGGGATTGGTCGTCGCCGAGGTCTCGCCCGAGGCATAGTACGGCGGCCCTCTGGCGTTGGTCGAGGACGGCGACCGGATCACCATCGACCTCGAGACCAGGCGCTGCGATCTCGACGTGAGCGAGAAGGAGCTGGAACGGCGCCGGGCCCGCTGGACGCCGCCGGTAGCGCAGTTCGACAGCGGCTGGCTGCAGATCTATCGACGCAACGTCGGGCCCTTGTCACAGGGCGCTGTGCTGGTCGAGCCGAAATAGCGGCTGCGAGTTGCCGAAGGCGATGAAAGTCCAGTCGTGCATCCGCTGAACCTGCAGCGGCTCTTCGAGGTCCGCGGCACCAGCGTGCTCATCACGGGCGCGGCGAGTGGAATCGGGCGCGCCTGCGCCGAGGCGATGGCGGTCAACGGTGCCCGGGTGACCCTGGCCGACATCGATCGTGGCGCGCTCGACCTCGTGGTTGGCGAGCTCGCCACGGCCGGCTGCGACGTCACAGGTGAGACCGTCGACGCGACCGACCCGGCCAGCCTGAAGCGTGCCGTGGACGCCGCCGTCACGCGCTACGGCCGGCTCGACGTGGTGTTCGCCAACGTCGGCATCAGCGGCGGCCCAGGGTTTCTGAAGGGCGACGGGTCGCGCAACGAGGCCGCCGCCTTCGAGGCCGTGCCGCTGGAGCTCTGGGAGCGTGTCCTCGACGTCAACGTTCTCTCAGTCGTCAAGACACTGCAGGCGGTGGTGCCCCAGATGAAGCGCCAGGGAGGCGGGGCGATCGTCGTGACGAGTTCGATCTCGGCATCCAAGACAGAGATGTACGTCGGCGCCTCCTATGTGGCCTCGAAAGGTGCCGTCGGCCAGCTCGTGCGTCAGGCAGCGCTGGAGCTCGCGCGCTACGAGATCCGGGTCAACGCCATCGCTCCGGGGCCCGTGGTCACGAACATCGGCGGTGGCCGGCTCAAGGCTCCGGAGGCGCGGGTTCCGTTCGAGCGCGCCTGTCCGATGCACCGCGTCGCCGTTCCGGAAGACATCGCCGGCGCCGCGCTCTTTCTCGCCTCTCCCGCCTCGCGATTCATCACCGGGGCCGCGATCGTCATCGACGGCGG
>Ga0075520_1000855_pt1 | contig 14063 bp, 16 predicted proteins | sample NGEPerB_FD_75100 | JGI IMG/M metagenome (GOLD analysis project Ga0075520, IMG submission 75100) | Arctic peat soil microbial communities from the Barrow Environmental Observatory site, Barrow, Alaska, USA - NGEE PermafrostAB12-B | ecosystem: Environmental > Terrestrial > Soil > Wetlands > Peat ... | reverse complement strand
GTACTTGGACTGGTTCAACAATCGGCGCCTGTATGAATACTGCGGAGATATGCCGCCCGTGAAATTGGAGCGAATCTTCTATAGCGGTTTGAGTATCGATGGGGTAGCATAGTTTCTATCAACTTGGAGTCTCCGGACTCGCCGGGGGGATTCAGCCCGCTACTACGACCCCAACACCGGACGATTCACCCAACCCGACCCATCAGGACAAGAAAACAACAGCTATCTCTACGCGGGCGCAAACCCCGCCACCAACAAACGACCCTACCGGTCTAGGGCTTGGCGACTTGTTCGAATGGGTAGGGATCGGTATGGTGTGTGCCTCCGCTCATGTCGGCGATACCTTGGCTGCACCTGAGACACTAGGTACGGCATTCCTGGTGGCCGATTTGGCGTGTACCGGATCCGTCGTCTGGGGGCTTTCGAGCTATGTTTAATAGTCGAAGAAGTAGAATCATCGCATGTTGTCTGCTCTTCTTTGTGGGACTGGTTCTCATTATTGTGGGCAAGTATTTCATTCCATGAAGCACGGGTTCGCCTTCAGCGCCAACACCAGCCGCCTTCCGGCCGGGCAGGCCGCGCTGGACCACCTCGGGACCGACGGCAATTCCGCAACGTCGAGGCCGATATATCCCTGATCGCCTGATCGTAAACGTTGACGCGGGAATCGTCGGTGGAGGCTTGGCGTCGGTTGCGATCTGACTGAAGGTTGCTGATGAACAAGCATTCTTTCGAATTTTGGATCGCAATCTGTACGGCAATTGTTCTTATAGTGCGGTGGCGTCCTGGCCGACTTCCATGGTGACCCCGGCTGTCTTGGCGACGGACTGCCACGCACTGGCTACCGAGGACAGCGGCGATCGGTCGACTTGAGACGTCAAAGCCCGCGCCAAAGTTCCCGGAACGTCGAGCTCGAACCGGCAACCCGCTGGCACCGCCGGGTCCGCCGGCGCGCGCGCACCGAACAGCCCGACGGTGTCGATCACCCGGGCCGTGCCGAGGATTCCGGGCAACGAGCGGGTGCCGACCTCGCGCAGGTCCATGTCCTCCACGAGGACGGGCCTGGCGGCCCGGGTGACGGTGAGCCGCGACCTGACCGCTCCCCCGGCTTCCCCGGTCCGGCCCAGCACCACAGTCTCACGAACGTAGGCCACCGCACGTTCCTCCAGGTCGATCACCGTGCTGCGCAACGTGTTCGCGCCGCCGGCAACGACGAACGGCTCGGCAGCCCAGATCAGCGCACCGCCGTCGGCGACGCGGGCGCGAACGGTCCAGGACGAGGCGATGCCGCCGGCGTCGTAGGCAACCGTGCCGGCGATCTCGACGATCTCCAGCCAGGCCCCGGGCCCGACGTCGATGCCGATCTCGACGTGGTCACCGCCGAGCAGCAACGCCGTGGTGGCGACGAGCGCGACCCTGGCGCCGGTGGCCGTGCAGCTGATCACCCGCGGGCTGATCGGGCCGGCAACCAAGTTCAGCCGGGCGCGCCCTGGCGCCTTGTGTACACCGATCCGGGTCAAGGGCGAGGCCCGTGATCGCTCCGGCCGTTGGCGCCCGCCGGGCACGCCGCTCTACGGCTCGAGGTCGCCCACGAACTGGCGGTTGAGCCCGTCACGCTCGCGTCGTCGCCGGTCCGGCGTGCTGGTGCGGGTGATCGGCATGCTCATGGGCATGGGTGTATCCCTGCCCCTCATCGGTTGCATGGAAATGCGGCGCCATCGGACCCGGGTCCACCGCCACGTGGGTTCCGGACCGGAATGAGGCCAGCACCGACCGGACCCAGCTGGTCAGCGCGTCGATCGACTCACGATCCAGCCGGGAGACACCCAAGACCGGGCGGCCATCCCGGGCGGCCTTACCGTCCGCGATCATCGCCGGCACGTCCACCCCGACGTACGGCCCGAGGTCGGTCTTGTTGACCACCAGAAGGTCCGCGCGCCCGATCCCCGGGCCGCCCTTGCGGGCGACATCCCCACCGCCCGCGACGTCGAGCACGAAGATCTGCGCGTCGACCAGCGCCGGCGAGAAGGTGGCCGTGAGGTTGTCGCCGCCGGACTCGACGAGAACAACGTCCAGCGGAGCGAAGTCGGCCTCGAGATCCTCGACCGCGAGCAGGTTCGCGGTGACGTCGTCGCGGATCGCGGTGTGCGGGCAGGCGCCGGTTTCCACGGCGCGGATCCGCTCCGGGTCCAGCACCCCGGCCGAGCGGAGGAATCGCGCGTCCTCGTCGGTGTAGATGTCGTTGGTGATGACGCCGAGGTTCAGTTCGGCGGCCAATTCCCGGCAGATCATCGCGATCAACGACGATTTCCCGGTGCCGACCGGCCCGGCGACTCCCAGCCGAAGTGAACGTGTGCCAACGATCGTCATGTGTTGCTCTCTCCTACGGCTTCGCCGATCTGGGTCCACCAGCCTTGCGGGCGGGTGGCGGTGGGGTCAGGCACGGAACAGCCGCTGCGTGGTGGTGGCGTGGATCTCGGCCCACTGCTCGATCAGCGGCGCCCCGACGGCCGGGATATCAGCGACGTCGGTGATGCTCGACAGTTCGTCGACCATACGCTCGATCTCCGGCTGCACATCGATCACCCAACCGGTCGCGTCCATCGGGTCCAGCGGCTCGAGTTTCAGCGCGGCCGCGGCCACGGTCTGCGCCTCCTCGTAGCCGATCAACCGCACGAGTTGGCTCGCCGACAGACCCGCGAGAGCGGCGCCGACGCCGAGGACCACCGCTCGGCTGGTCCCACGAAGGGTTGCGAGCGCGGCCACTGCGGGCGCGTCGGGCCACATTCTGGACAGCAGGCGCGCGTAGCCACGGCCGAGCAGTGCAGCCGTTTCGCGCATGGCCGGGCTGACCGTCCGAGCCCGCCAGGCTTGGTCGACCTCCGCGAGATCGGCCGCGAGATCTGTTGTGCCGATGAGGGTTCGACTGCGAGCGACGACGGCTGCGCCGGCCTCGACCATGGTGACGGTGCGCAGCCGGGCGCGGATGTATGCCGGGATCGATTCTGCTGGCAGGCCCGCGCGGATCGCCGGCTCGAGGCCCGCGGACTGCGTGTGTGCGCCGGTGGGCAACCGGGCATCCGCGAGCAGCATCAGCATCAACTCACCGGACGGCGCGGGCACTCCCAGATTCTATTTCCGTCGAGTCGCCACTTTCGGTCGCTGACGCGACAGGCAAAGGTCCGAAAGTGGCGACTCGGTGTCAAGGACGCCAACCCCCTGCAACCAACGCGCGGCGAACTCGCTCCATGGACTCCGCTGGATCGCCGAAGAAGGAGCGGCCGACGATGCGGATCACCCGCCATCCGTGCGCCGCGAATTCGTCGAGGCGTGCGACATCGCGGTCGAATTGTCTGTTGTCCGTGCGATGCTGCTCTCCGTCGTACTCGACGATGATTCGCCACTGCCGGTAGACGAGGTCGCCTCGGCCGATGAATCGTCCTCGGGAGTCACTGATGGTCACATTCACCTCCGGCTCAGGCAGCCCGGCCTGACGGATCGCCAGGCGCACCAGCGTCTCCGGCCTGGATTCGGCGCCTGGACGAACCAGTGCCATTGCTCGGTCGGCGTTCCGCTTGCCCCGGCCGCGCCAGAGCTCGACGCGTTCCACGAGCTGGCGGAGCGGCACCCACGGTCGGTCCTCCCACATATCCGGGATGACGGGCTCGAGGACGAGGGCGTCGCCGACGGCGACCAAGTCCGGCAGGTACAGCTGGGTGGCGAGCTGACAGAACAGGGTCACCGGATCGACGACCGGCAGGCCTCGCCGGTAGATGACGGTTGCTCGGGGGTCGACGATCTCATGCCCGGCGACCCCAGAGCGGCGCGGTGGTCGTTGCGGCCGGCGGACGCTCACGTGAACTGGCTCCACGCGGGCGCTGGGCAGCGGCAGGGGCCACAGCCTGGCCGCGGTCAGGTGGCTGAAGAACGCACCCGGTGGCAGCGCGACCGCGAGGGCGGCGCAGCGGTCGACCAACTCCCGCTCGCGCCGTCCGGTCGCGGCAGGCGACGGGCGCAGCCATGTCGGCACATCGTCGGGTGACCAGCTGTCGCGGGCGAGCTCATTCGGATTCGGGCCTCCCGCCTCGTTGCTCGGCTGCACCGGGACGCGGATGCCGTGGAAGGGCCGCTGCAGGTCCCGCCCGCGCAGCCGCCCTGACCCGAGCCCGAGCGACAAGCCCTGCGCGACGGTGAACGGCGTCGCTTTCAGAGCGGGAGGTAAGGGCTCACGTGGGCTCTGCGGCATGGTGCATGATCGCGGACTTCGGCCGAATCGGAGGTGAGTTATCCACAACGCCCGGAGTTGCGCAGTCGAGTCGCCGGGTGGGGTAGGGCTGAGTACGTGCGGAGCGTGGATACCCCATACCCGAGTCGCCACTTTCGGCCCCTTCGCGGCCCCGCGAGGGACCGAAAGTGGCGACTCGGCGGGCAGGGTGCCGGGCGGACGGGCGGGGCGCGAGCCTCCCCGCCCCGCGCTCAGAACATCGTGTAGAGCTGCGCGAGGGGCAGAACCTCCGCGGGAGCCGGGACGACAATCTCGCCGTCGATGGAGATCTCGAAGCTGTCGGGCTTGATCTCGATCCTCGGCAGCGCGTCGTTGTTGATCATCTGCGCCTTCCCGATGCCACGGGTGGGGCGCACCGCGGACAGCTGCCGCCGCAACCCGAGTCGCTCAGCTAGGCCGTCCTCGATCGCGAACGGCGAGACGAAAGACAGCGACAGGTCCGGTCCCACCGCGTCGGTGAGCGCAGGCCGCATGAGCACCGGCTGCGGTGTCGGGATCGACGCGTTGGGATCACCCAGCGCACCCCACACCAGGCCGCCACCCTTGATCACCACGGCCGGCCGGATCCCGAAGAACTTCGGTTCCCAGAGCACCAGGTCCGCGAGCTTCCCCGGCTCCACGGAGCCGATCTCGTGATCGATGCCGTGCGCGATCGCGGCGTTGATCGTGTATTTCGCGACGTACCGCCTCGCCCGGAAGTTGTCGGCGGGCAGCCCGCCGGCCCCACTGATAGATCCTCCGCGCCGCGCCTTCATGACGTGCGCGACCTGCCAGGTCCGGGTGATCACCTCGCCGATCCGCCCCATCGCCTGGGCATCGGAGGAGGTCAGCGAGATCGCCCCCATGTCGTGCAGGATGTCTTCGGCCGCAATGGTTGTCGCCCGAATCCTGGACTCGGCGAAGGCCAGGTCCTCCAGCACCGCCGGGTTGAGGTGGTGGCACACCATCAACATGTCCAGGTGCTCGGCGACGGTGTTGGCGGTGTGCGGCAGCGTCGGATTCGTCGATCCCGGGATCACATTCGGCAACCCGGCCAGGGTCAGGATGTCCGGGGCGTGCCCGCCGCCGGCGCCCTCGACATGGAACGCGCTGATCGAGCGACCGTCGATGGCCGCAATGGTGGAGGCCACGTAGCCGGCCTCGTTCAGCGAGTCCGAATGCAGCGCGACCTGCAGACCCCACTCGTCCGCGGCCCGCAGCGCGGCGTCGACCGCGGCCGGGGTGGACCCCCAGTCCTCGTGCACCTTGTACCCACCGGCACCGGCCAGCGCCTGCTCGGCCAAACCCTCCATTGACACCGTGTTGCCCTTGCCCAGCAGCAGCAGGTTGATCGGATACGGGTCGATCGACCGGTGGATCTTCTCCAGGTGCCAGGCGCCCGGCGTCACGGTGGTCGCCTTGGTGCCCTCGCTGGGCCCGGTACCGCCACCGCCGAGGGTGGTCAGCCCGGTCGCCAGCGCCTCCACGATCTGCGACGGCGACAGCAGGTGCACATGGGTGTCGATGCCGCCGGCGGTGAGGATCTTGCCCTCGCCGGAGATGATGTCGGTGGACGGCCCGATCCGCAGCGCGGGATGGACCCCGTCGGCGATATCGGGGTTCCCGGCGCGGCCCAGGGCAACGATCCGGCCGTCGCGGATGCCCACGTCCGCCCGCACAATGCCCCAGTGATCCAGCACGATCGCATTGGTGATCACCGTGTCCGGGGCACCCTCGGCGCGGGTGGTGCTGCCCTGCGCCATGGATTCCCGGATCGACTTGCCGCCGCCGAAGACGGCCTCCTCGCCGCCTGCGGTCAGGTCCTGTTCGACCTCGATCCACAGGTCGGTGTCGGCCAGCCGCACCTGGTCACCGACCGTGGGTCCGTACAGCGCCGCATAGTCCGCGCGGGGGATCTGCACCATCTAGAGCTCCCGCTCGGAGTCGGATTTGATCTGGATGCCGGGAATCCGTCGACGCCCCTTGAAGGCAACGGCGGCAACGCTTCTGGAGGCACCCGGCTCGAATCGCCGGGATGTGCCGGACGGGATGTCCAGCCGGAAGCCGTGCGCCGCAGCGCGATCGAACTCCAGGGCGGTGTTCGCCTCCGGCAGGTGCAGGTGCGATCCGATCTGCACCGGGCGGTCACCGGTGTTGATGATCACCAGTTCGATCCGCTCGGCCTCGGTGCGATCGGCGTTCAGTTCGATGACACCCGGCGCGGTGCGGATCGCCCCGGGCCCGTCAGATGATCCCGATGCCATGCGGGCCAGCCTTTCTGATCTGGTGGATACGATGCCCGGTCAGGCGATCGGCTGATGGATCGTCACGAGTTTCCGGCCGTCGGGGAAGGTCGCCTCGACCTGCACGTCCGGCAGCATCTCCGCGACACCCTCCATCACCTGCTCGCGGCTGAGCACCTCGCGCCCGGCCGTCATCAGGTCCGCGACGCCGCGGCCGTCGCGGGCCCGCTCTATCACCCAGGTGGTCAGCAGCGCCACCGTCTCCGGGTAGTTCAGCTTGACGCCGCGCGCCAACCGGTCGCGGGCGACCATGCCGGCAACCGCCAGCAGCAGCTTCTCGGTGTCGGCCGGGGTCAGGTGCACCGGTGCCTCCCAGATCTCGGATGTTGCGATCGTTCGTTGTACAAGCTGTCATGCCGGGTCCGGTGCCGCACCGCAGGCCCGCCCCCGGACGGCGGTCGCGGACCAGGTAGTGGGCGAGCACATCGTCGCCTATCCCGCCGACGACGTCGAATTCGACCGCATCAATGGCCGCACTCGCCCTGGGTGCTGGGTGCTGGGTGAGCACGTCAGGGCAGCAGCTCGTAGGCCGTGAGGGTGAGGAAATCCGCGAACCGGTTTCCGGTACACAGGTCGAACAGCAGATTCCGGGCATCGGCCAGATACTCACGACCTCCCGGGGTCTCGGCCCAGGTATCGGCGAGCCGCTCGGTCGCCGCGTCCAGCAGCCTGATGATCATTTCGGCGTCGACCCTGCGACGGGTGTCGTCGAGCACCACCCGGTTGCGCCGCCACTGCCAGAGCTGGCACCGCGAGATCTCCGCCGTGGCAGCGTCTTCCATGAGGTTGTTGATGGCAACCGCGCCGCTGCCGGCCAGCCAGTTGACCACGTACTCGAGGGCGACCTCGACGTTCAGCGCCACGCCGGCGGCGGTGACGATCAACGGCAGGGACCGGATGTCCAGCAGCTCCTTGGCACTCACGTGCGCCGGCGGCAGCGGAAAGTCGAGCTGGTTCACCCGCTCGCCCAACGCCTGGTCGAAGATCTCCTGACAGATCGGGACCAGATCCGGATGAGCCACCCAGGATCCTTCGTAGCCTGCCTCGGCCTCTCTTGTCTTGTCCGCGCGGACCTTCGCAAACGCTGCGGCGTTCACCTCGGCATTCCGCCGGGACGGGATGAAGGCCGCCATCCCACCGATGGCGTACGCGCCCCGGCGGTGGCAGGTGGCGACCAGTAGATCCGAATAGGCCTTCATGAACGGTGCCGCCATGGTCACCATGCCTCGATCTGGCAGCACGAACTCGGCCCCTGCGTCCCGGAAAGTCTTGACGATGGAGAACAGGTAGTCCCACCGTCCGGCGTTCAATCCCGCTGCGTAATCCCTGAGCTCATAGAGGATCTCGTCCATCTCGAAGGCGGCCCAGATGGTCTCGATGAGCACGGTCGCACGGATACTCCCCCGCGGGATGGCCAGTGCGGACTCCGAATAGGCGAACACCTCCGCCCACAGCCGCGCCTCCAGATGGGACTCCAGCTTCGGCACGTAGAACGCCGGCCCGGCATCACGGGCGAGCAGCTCGGCCGCGTTGTGGAAGAAGTACAGCCCGAAATCGACCAGCGCGCCGACCAGCGGGGCGCCGTCCATCGTGAGGTGCTTCTCCGCCAGGTGCCAGCCCCGCGGCCGGGTCACGATGACGGCGAGCTCGTCGTCGTGCAGCCGGTAGGACTTGCCGTCCTGGTCCAGCTCTATGGTCCGGCGGATCGCCTCGCAGAGGTTGACCTGACCACCGATCACGTTCTCCCAGGCCGGGGTGTTGGCGTCCTCGAGGTCCGCGAGCCACACCTTGGCACCGGAGTTCAGGGCGTTGATCGTCATCTTGCGATCGGTCGGGCCGGTGATCTCTACCCGCCGGTCGGCCAGGTAATCCGGGATCGGCGCCACCCGCCAGGGTGCGGCGCGGATCTCGGCCGTCTCGTCCAGGAAGTCCAGGGGCTCGCCGACCGCGATCCCGTCCCGCCGCTCGAGGCGCCGGGCCAGCAGCACGTCCCGCCGGGCACTGAACATCTCGTGCAGGTCAGCGAGGAACCCGAGGGCAGCCGGGGTCAGGATCTCCTCGATGCCGTCGACCGGCGGGCCAGAGACGACGATCCGACTGCTCACGAGTTTCCTCTCGTCCGTGTGCGCCGCGGCGAGCTCAGTTGGCCCGTCGCGGAGGGCCTCACCGCCGAGATTCGGAGGTGCTCCCCTGCTGCTCGGGCGTCCGCTGCTGCTCGGGTATCCGCTGCGCACCGTGAGCTGTGTCGCCATCCCGGTGTACCTGCGGAGTCTCCCGGACCGCGTCGTGCGCCGACACGCCCTCCGTCTCCTCCGCCTCGTAGATCGCCCGTTGCTTGTCCGAGTTGAGAAGCAGGTTCAGCAGAATCGCCACGATCGCGCCGGCACTGATCCCCGAGGTGAAGATCGTCTGGAACCAGTCCGGGAAGGCGTTGTAGAACGAGTCCCGGACGATCGGGATCATCGCGATGCCCAGCGAGATCGCCACCACCAGGATGTTGCGGTTGTTGAACCGCACACTCGACAGGGTGCGCACCCCGCTGGCCGCCACCATCCCGAACAGTGCGATCCCCGCACCGCCCAGCACCGGCTGCGGGATGCCCTCAACGATCGCGCCCATCTTCGGCGTCAAGCCCAGCAGGATCAGCACACCGCCGGCGAAGGTGGCCACGAACCGGCTACGCACCCCGGTGATGGACACCAAACCAACGTTCTGCGCGAACGCCGTGTACGGGAACGTGTTGAGCACCCCGCCCAGCACGGTGGACAGCCCGTCGGCCCGGAGCCCGTCGGCGAGCCGCCTGCTGTCGATCTTCACGTCGACGATCTGCCCGATCGCCAGGATGTCCCCGGTGGTCTCCGTCATGATCACCAGCGCGACGATGCACATCGACACGATCGCGGAGACCTCGAACGTCGGGAAGCCGAAGTGGAACGGCGTGCTGACGCCGACGACGTCCGCCTCACCGACCTGATCCCAATGCGTCATGCCCAACGGGATGGCGACGATGGTGCCGAGCACGATACCCAGCAGGATGGAGATGCGAGCGAGCGCGGCCGGGCCGAAACGTTCGATCAGCACGATGAACAGCAGGGTGCCTGCCGCCAGCGCGACGCTCTTCATCGGGGCACCGTCGTCGGTGACCAGCCCGCCCGCTACCCAGTTCGCCGCGACGCCCATCAGCGACAGCCCGATGATCAGGATGACGGTGCCGGTGACCAGCGGCGGGAAGAACCGGACCAGCTTGGCGAACAGCGGGGCCAGCAGCATCATGAAAACGCCGGCGGCAATCACCGAGCCGTAGATTGCCGTGACGCCGTACTGCGAGCCGATGACGATCATCGGTGCGACCGCCGCGAAGGTGCAGCCCTGCATGAGCGGTAACCGCGCGCCGAACCACTTGAACCCGATCGACTGGATGAGCGTGGCAATCCCGGCGACGAACAGATCGGCCGTCACCAGGTAGCCGAGGTCGCCGGGGTTCAGTTTCCCGGCGCCGATCAGCGCGCCGCCGACCACCAGCGGAACCGCAACCGCACCGGCGTACATCGCCAGCACGTGCCGCAGCCCCAGCGGAATGAGTTGCCGCCACGGCGGCAGTTCGTCGACGGACTCCAGCGGCGTGCCGTCCGATGCGAGCTTGCGTCGAAATCCCATGCGATCCCCCGAGGATTCTGGTTAGTCTCTGTCACATTTCCCTGGCACATGTCCCTGCCACGGACATGACCGGTGCAATCTCGCCCCGGGACATTGCCGTCGTAGGCGAGAGCGGTAAACGAGGTGTTACGGGTGGGATGGGTCGCAGCCAACTCGGCCCGCGCGGCGAGGCGCACCCTCGGGTGCTCTAGATGAACGCGGCGATGCCCTCCCACGCTCCTGGAACGACGGCCGCATCGTCCCGCACGATCGACGCCTCGATCAGCCCGTACGGGCGGTCGGCCGCATAGAAGACCTGATTCGGGTTGTCCAGTCCCCAGGTACCGAGGTCGACCAGGAAATGGTGTTTGTTGGGCAGGGACAGCCGGATCTCGGCGATCTCGGGCACTGCCTCCAGCGCGCCCTTGCCCATGGCGAACAGCGTCTGCTGCAGGGACAAGCTGTGAGTGGCGGCGAACTCCTCCAATAGCGCCGTCCGCACAGCGCTGAAGGCCTTGTCCCATTCGATATCGCTGGTCGTGTAAAGCCATCGAGCGGTCACCGCGGTGGCCAGGATGCGGTCGGTGGTTTCCACCAGCGAGGTGTATTCCACGTCGGGGAATCCCCAGAATTCGCTGCCGGTCGACTTCAGCACGACCAGGCCGGTCAATCCGGATATGACGAATTCGGCGTCACCGTCCTTGCGCACCACGGTGGTCCGCGCCTCGGCGGTGCCCTTGGAGAAGGCGTGATCGTGTGGTCCGGCGGCGGTGGCGATCCGGTCCCAGGAGTACTGCTCCACGGCCATCCGCGCGCCTGCCACCTGCTCGTACTTGCCAACATAGTTCCGGGCCAGGCGCAGCGCGAACTCCTCCGGGGTGCTGAAGCCGCCGGTCCGGGCCATCGCGTAGACGGTGTTCTTCTGCGTATCGGTGGCGATGACGGCGTCGTTCGCGCCCGTCAGGTGGGTATCGGCGAAATCGCCGATCAATTGACTGGTGACGTTGACATCGGTGATCTCGTGCACCGGGCTGGTGCGATCGACGTAGACCATCCGAACCTCGGCCTTGCCGTATTGGTTGGCTCCCAGGACGATCGCCATCCGCTCATCTCCTCCGGTCAGGTGTGGGTAGTTCGCCGTCGGCTCGCGGTGCCGTGACCTGCAACCGGCGATCCGCCCGTCATGCTGACAACGCAATGTGTCGGTGATGTATCGCTGTGGCCATTTCTGAGCGCAATTCCTGTGCGACGGTCAGCCGCCTTCCCGCCCGGTTCCGCCCCGCCGGGCCCGCCGCTGATGCTGCAACTCCTCGAGATCGGCGAGCGGACCAGGTGAGCGAGTTTGTCCGGGTTGATCACCGACCGGACGGTCCGCACGGCGCCGTCGGCGATCTCCAGGCTGAACACATTGATCAACTGCCCGGACTGAGCCTTTCCAGCACCAGCAGGAACGCCATGGACACGGTGTCCGCCTGCTGGGCGGTGTCCACGGGACCGATCCCGGTCCGGTCGGTCAACAGCGGCTCGGCAACCATTGTCCGACATACGTTTCCCGCCGCACCCGGGCGGACCGCAGCTGATCGATGCTCAACCTCGTGGTGACCGCGGACAGAAACGCCTTGGTGGACTTGATGTTCGTCCCGTCTGCCAGCGCCCGGTAGTACCGGACGAAGGCCTCCTGCACGATGTCCTCGGCGTCACCGACGCTGCCCAGCATCCGGTACGCGATCGAGACGTCAGCGGGCGAAGCTCCTGGAAAGCGTCCGTGCCGGCACTCATCGGCGACCCTCCCGAGACCGTCCTGCGCTCTTCCTCCGGTACTGACGCGCCCTGATGATCACGAACTGCGGCCCTTTCGCGTTGCGGCACGACACGAAAGGGCCGCAAGTCTCGATCACCACGTGATGACCTTCACCGGTGCCGGTGACCATTCTCTGCTCCGGTGCGCAGATCGCGGTCAGGCGCCAGACCGTACCGGAACCCTTCCCGCCAGCTCGCCCCGCGGGGCTGCCAGTGCAGCTTCCGTTTCGCCGCGTCGTTGGCCGAACCTCGAATCTGGGTCATCCTCGACAGCGCGACCTCACCCGCGGCCAGCCTGGCCAGCCAGACCGGCAGGTGCCGCGGCTCGGGGGCACCGAGGACCCGCGTCAGGTAGGGCAGCCACACCGCCACCTCGGCGGGTTCGTCGTCGACGACGTTGTAGACACCTGTGCCTCCGTGCTGGACCGCTGCCACCGTCGCCGACGCGGCGTCGTCGACGTGGGCGAACGACCAGACCCCGGTGCCAGCCCCGACCAGCGGGAGTTTCCGGGCGAGGATCATCTCCGAGAACTTGTCCGAGGCGCCTGGCCCGTACAGCAAGCCGTACCGCAGCACCATGCCCTGCAGCGGCGCGTGAGTCACCGCCCGCTCGAGGTAGCGGATCGCGGACAGCGTCTGGCGTTGCGCGTCCGGCGGTGCCCCGTCCAGCGGATCCTGCTCGGTCTTGACCCGGCCGCCTGTCCGGGTGTTCGGCCAACCGGTGAAACTCTGCGCAACGAAGCGGGGCACTCCGGAGGCCACCGCCGCGGCCAACAATTGATCGGTGCCCGCGGTCCGCAGCTCAGTTCGTCGTAGCGAAGTAACGGTCGAACTTCCGCAGATTGCCGCCCATCCCGGCCAGCGCCGTCATCTGATGAACGATCACGTCCGGTGCGGCACGACCGACTGCCTCGCCGACGGCGACGGCATCCAGCCCGTCTAGCACCACGGCGTCGGAGCCCAGCGCGCAGGCCTTCGATCTTGGCCCGACTTCTGGTGGCGGCCACCACGGCGTGCCCCGCCGCCACCAGCGCAGGCACCAGCCGTTGACCGATCGCGCCGGCCGCGCCGGTCACGAGTACTCGCATCACAGCTCCTCTCGTCGTGCCCGCTGATGCGGGCTGCCCCTGACGACGAGATGGCCAGGCGTCCTGTGACACCCGCTCGATCGATCTTGAGCCGGCCGGGCGATCAGCTGCCCAAGTAGGTGGCGTACGAGTAGGTGCTGGCGAGCACGGCAATGTGATAGTGCGGCCGGCCGCCGTCGAGCAGGAATTGAATGGCAATGCTCGGGTAGAAGGTGGCGCCGTGGGTTGCACCGAAATACCCGGCCGTGGACAGGACCAGCCGGTATTCCCCTGGCGTCAGCGCGCTGGTGTTGATCTGCTGGACCCGGCCGTCGCTGTCCGTCACACCGCTGCCGCAGGCGGTCGGCGTGCCATCCGGGCCGACAGCTTCCAGGGTCGCGGGAATGCCGGCTGCCGGGCGGCCGGCGGTGGTGTCAAGGACATGGGTGCTCAGCCGGTCGATGACGGGGGTGGCGGTGGGTCCCGTGGTCATAGCTGGAAAACTACGCCACCACAGGGCCACGATTCGGTGGCCCGAACCGGTCGGTCCGCGGCGGTCAGTTCTTGAAATTCAGCCCAGTAGTGATCAGCCCTGTGGCCGCGGATGTCACGACGGCCGGGTGCCCTGCCGACGCAGCAGGTGGTGACGGCGGGCCACGGCCAGGCCAGCGCTCGCCAGAAAGACGGCACTGGTCGTCTCAGGAGACATGACCCACATACCCGCCACCCGGCGGCCGCCGACCGCCGGGCCGGGAATGTTGGACTTGGGGACCACCGGGAACAGCAGCCTGACCAGGCGAATGAAGCCGACGGTGAGGCCGGACATGCGAATGCTGACGGCCATCCGCAACGACGACAGCCAAATGTCGAGCAGAGTCCTCATGACATCTGACCTTTCGGCTGGAATTGTGCCGTGCCCGGCGGCCGCCAGATCGCGACGACCAACTGCTCGCGCGGTATTCTCCCGCCTCGCCGCCTCGCCGCCTCGCCGCC
>Ga0075520_1000854_pt1 | contig 14071 bp, 12 predicted proteins | sample NGEPerB_FD_75100 | JGI IMG/M metagenome (GOLD analysis project Ga0075520, IMG submission 75100) | Arctic peat soil microbial communities from the Barrow Environmental Observatory site, Barrow, Alaska, USA - NGEE PermafrostAB12-B | ecosystem: Environmental > Terrestrial > Soil > Wetlands > Peat ... | reverse complement strand
TGGCCGCTGCGGTAGGTCATCACCCCACGAACATCTCCTCGCAACCGGCGGTTGGCGGGTTTACGTCTCTGCACGTCTCCTGCAGCTTCTCCAGGCGCTCAACCCAGGATCATGAAACAACGCAAATCCGTCCCAAAACGTGGACAGAAGAAGTCGTCCATGGCTCTTCTTCAAGAGACACGGCACCCGCGAGCGAACGTTTCGTTCTCCATCGTCGGCATCGGTGCCTCCGCGGGAGGACTCGAAGCGTTGGAGCAGTTCCTCGGGCACGTCCCGGCGGGCAGCGGCCTGGCGTTTGTCATTGTCCAGCACCTGGACCCGACGCGCAAAGGGATCATGGCCGAACTGCTGCAGCGCGCCACGGGGATGAAAGTGTACCAGGTCAAGGATCGCACGCCGGTCCGCCCGGAGTGCGTCTATGTGATCCCGCCGAACAAGGACCTGTCCCTCCTGCACGGGATCCTGCATTTGTTTGAGCCGGCCGCGCCTCGCGGGCTACGTCTGCCGATTGATTTCTTCCTCCGCTCCCTGGCGCAGGACCAGCAGGAGCGCAGCATCGGCGTGATCCTTTCCGGCATGGGCTCCGACGGCACCCTGGGCCTGCGGGCCATCAAGGAGAAGGCGGGCGTGGTGCTGGTGCAGGAGCCGGCGACCGCCAAGTTCGACGGCATGCCCCGCAGCGCGATTGACGCGGGGCTGGCGGATATCGTCGCCCCGGTGGGTGAGCTGCCCGGGAAGATCATCGCTTATCTCCAGCGCACCCCGCTCGCGGCCAAGACCGAGGAGGTCTTGGCAGACAAGACGCAGAGCGCCCTGGAAAAGGCGGTCATCTTGCTGCGCGCCCACACGGGCCAGGACTTTTCGCTCTACAAGAAGAACACCCTCTACCGCCGAATCGAGCGCCGGATGGGCATTCACCAGATCGGCAAGATGGCCGCCTATATCCGGTACCTGCAGGAGAACCCCCAGGAACTGGATCTGCTTTTCAAGGAGTTGTTGATCGGGGTGACGAACTTCTTCCGCGATCCCGCGGCCTGGGAGCAGTTGCGCGGGCAGGCCATGCCGGAACTTCTCGCCAGCCGGTCGCCCGGCCGCGTGCTGCGGGCCTGGGTGCCCGGCTGCTCCACTGGGGAGGAGGCCTATTCCCTGGCCATGGTGTTCAAGGAGGCCCTGGAGGAGGTCAAGTCCAAGGGAAATTTTGCGTTGCAGGTCTTCGCCACCGACCTGGACCGCGACGCCATTGACAAGGCCCGCCAGGGCGTCTTTCCGCAAAACATTGTCGCGGACGTGTCGCCGGAGCGGCTGGCCCGCTTCTTTGCCAAGGAAGAGCACGGCTACCGCGTGCGCAAAGAGATTCGCGAGATGGTGACCTTTGCGCCGCAGAACCTCATCATGGATCCGCCGTTCACCAAGCTGGACATCCTGAGCTGCCGCAACCTGCTCATCTACCTGACCCCGGAGATGCAGAAGAAGCTGATTCCGCTGTTTCACTACAATCTGAGTCCCGGCGGCATCCTTTTTCTCGGCAGCGCGGAAACGGTGGGCGGCTTCACCGACCTGTTCGTACCGATCAGCGGCAAATCGCGACTCTTCCGGCGGACGGAGTCTGCCTCGCGACCGGAACCGGTGGAGTTTCCTTCCGCCTTTAACGCTCCCCCGTCCGGCGGGCCGGAGACACGCGCGGCGCCGATATCGCCGGCCAGTCTCCAATCGCTGGCGGATCAGTTGGTCCTGCAGCGTTACGCGCCGCCGGCCGCGCTCGTCAACGACAAGGGCGACATCTTATACATCAGTGGCCGGACCGGCAAATACCTGGAACCGGCCGCCGGCAAAGCCAACTGGAACATTTTTGCCATGGCCCGCGAAGGGCTGCACTACGAACTGGCCGCCGCCTTCCGGAAAGCGCTCCGGCAAAACGAGAGCGTGACGCTCCGGGGGCTGAAGGTCGGGACCAAAGGCGGGGAGCAGTTTTTGGATCTGACCGTCCAGCGACTCGAGGAAGTCGGGCCGCTGCAAGGGCTGGTGATGATCGTGTTCACCGACCGGCCCGCACCCGTGGAGAGCAAAGCCGGCCCGTCCCCCAAGTCCCCGATGCACTCGCCCCGGCTGGCGGAACTGGAGCAGGAGCTCCAAAAGGCCCGCGAAGAGACGCGGACCACGCGCGAGGAGATACAGACCTCGCAGGAGGAACTCAGGTCCACCAACGAGGAATTGCAATCCACCAACGAGGAATTGCAGTCCACCAACGAGGAACTCATGACCTCAAAGGAGGAGATGCAATCGCTGAACGAGGAACTCCAGACGGTCAACGCGGAGCTGCAGGCCAAGGTGGACGAGCTGTCGCGGACCAGCAACGACATGAAAAACCTGCTCAACAGCACGGACATCGCCACGCTGTTTCTGGACAACGATCTCCACGTGCGGCGGTTCACCACGCAGGCGGCGAAAATCTTCAAGCTCATCCCGGGCGACGTGGGCCGGCCCATCACCGACCTGGCCTCGGAACTGAGCTATCCGGAACTGGCGAAGGATGGGCGCGGGGTGTTGCAGACGCTGGTCGCGGCGGAGAAGCCGGTGGGCACCAAAGACGGCCGCTGGTTCACGGTGCGCATCATGCCCTATCGCACGCTGGACGACCGGATTGACGGCGTGGTGATCACCTTTGCGGACATCACGGCGGTGAAGACACTGGAGGCGGAATTGCGGAGGAAGGGCGCCGACCTGGAAAAGCGCGGCGAGGAACCCTCCGTGAAGCCGGCGAGGCGGAAATGAAAGGCGGGACAGCGACCCGTGATCAGTGACCTCTCGCGGAAACAACCACGCCATGCCAAAGAAACCGAATATCCCAGCCGATGTCCCCGCCCTGCGCCGCCGCGCCGAAGCGCGGGTGAAGGCGCGGCACCCGAAAGCAGGGTCGGTCCGAACCGAAGGCGATACGCTGCGGCTCGTCCACGAACTGCAGGTGCATCAGGTCGAGTTGGAGATGCAGAACGAGGAGCTCCAGGAAGCCCGGGACAAGACGGAGGCGTTGTTGGAGAAGTACACCGACCTCTACGATTTCGCGCCGGTGGGCTACTTGACCCTCGACCGCGAGGGGTCCATTTGCGAGGCCAACCTCACCTGTGCCAGCCTGCTGGAGATCCAGCGATCCCGGCTGGTCAGGCGGCCCTTCGGGCTTTTCGTTCTTCCGGCCGACCTGCCCGCGTTCAGCGGCTTTCTCAAGAAAGTCTTTGAGGGCAAGGCCCAGGAATCCTGCGAGGTGTCGCTCCTCCGGGAAGGGAACCCCCCGATCGAGGTGCGGCTGGAGGCAACGGTGGCCGCGTCGGGGCGGGAGTGCCGCGCGGTCGTACGGGACATCACCGAGCGCAAGGAGGCCGAGGCGGACCGGCTCATTCTGGGCAAGCTCGAATCCACGGGGATTCTGGCGGGCGGTATGGCCCATGATTTCAACAATCTCCTCACCGCCCTCCTCTTGAATCTTGATCTGGCCGAGACGCTCATCCCTTCCGGCGAAGAGCTGGCGTCGTGTGTGGAAGAGGCGAAGCGGAGCGCCTTGCTGGCCCAAGGTCTGACCCAGCAACTCATCACTTTTGCCAAAGGAGGCGCGTCGGTCCGGAAGGCGACCTCCCTGGCCCCGCTGATCCTGGAATCCGTCCGTGCGGCCTTGAGCGGTTCCCGGGTGCGCGGTGAATTCTCCCTGGCGGACGATCTCTGGCCCGCGGAGGTGGACGAGGGGCAGATCGGAGAGGTGATCCGGAACATGGTCCTGAATGCGCGGGAGGCGATGCCGGAGGGAGGCGTCGTTTCCGTCCGCGCAGAAAATCTGGTCCGCAAGGGCAACGAACCGTCTTCCTTGTCGTCCTGGGAATATGTGCGGGTGAGCATCGCCGACCGGGGCGGCGGCATTGCGAAGGAGGTGCTGCCGAAAATCTTTGATCCCTATTTCTCGACCAAACAGCGGGGGGAGCAAAAGGGTATGGGCTTGGGGCTGACGATCTGCCACACCGTCATCAAGAAACACGGCGGAGCGATTGCTGTGGAGTCAGAAGAGGGGAGTGGGACCACCTTTCACATTTACCTTCCTGCTTCCCGGAAGCTGGGCAGGGAAGAGAAAACACCGTTGCCGAAAGTTCTTCCGAGGCGCGGAACGATATTGGTGATGGATGACGAAGAGGGGCTGAGGAAAGTGGTCGGCGCCTGGCTCCAGCGCCTGGGCCACAAGGTGGAACTGGCGGCGGATGGAGAGAAGGCCATCGAAGTTTTTGCAGGGGCGAAGGCTCGAGGGCGTCCTTTTGATGTCGTGATCCTGGATTTGACGGTGCGCGGGGGGATGGGCGGCGACGCGGCAATCATGGCATTGCGCAAGATTGACCCCGCCGTGAAGGCCATCGTCATGAGCGGCTACGGCAACGATCCGGTGGTGCAGGAACATGAACGCTATGGGTTTAAGGGAGCCCTGGCGAAACCCTTTGGTGTCGGAAAACTGCAGGAGATCCTTTCCCAGGTCATGGGAAACTGACCAAGGAGCAAGCCCCCGCCATGGCTAGAAAACCGAACATCCCAGCCGATGTCCCCGCCCTGCGCCGCCGCGCCGAAGCCCGCCTGCGAGAGCGGCGGAGGAATCATCGGTCAGCGGTCACGAGTCAGCGGCCAGAAGCCGACCCGCAGCGGCTCGTCCACGAATTGCAGGTCCACAAGATCGAGCTGGAAATGCAGAACGCGGAGCTTCAGGGAGCCCGGGACAAGACGGAGGCGCTGCTGGAGAAGTACACCGACCTCTACGATTTCGCGCCGGTGGGCTATTTCTCCCTGGACGAACAGGGCCTGATCATGGAGGGAAACCTGACGGGAGCCGTCTTGCTCGGCGTGGAACGGTCCCGGTTGATCAATCGGCGCCTGCTGGGTTTTGTGGCCCCGGCGAGCCAGCCGGTCTTTCTCGCCTTCCTGAAGGAAATCTTTGCCCGGTCGGGAAAGCAGGTCTGCGAGGCGACCGTGCTGAAGGAGGACGGCCCGGCGTTCTGGGCGGACTTTCAGGCGATCTCCGCCGTCTCCTTCAGCGGTTCGCGGAAATGGTGCCGGGTGGCAGTCTCGGACATCACCGCCCTCAAGCGGGCGAAGGAGGCGCAAGGCCGCATGGAGGCTCTGACCGTCACCAACCGGGAGCTGAAACGAGAAATCGTCCGGCGCCAGGCGGTGGAAGCAGCCCTCAAGCACAGCGAGCAACACACCAGCCGGTTGTTGGAACAGTCGCGCCGCCAGCAGGAACAATTGCGGCTTCTGACCCATCAGATGTTGTCGGCGCTGGAGGAAGAACGGAAGCAGATCAGCCGCGAGTTGCATGATGAGATCGTCCAGACCCTGACGGGAATCAATGTCCATCTGGCGACCCTGGAAATGGAGGCCGCGCACAACACGACGGGCCTCACCAAGAAGATCGCCCGCACGCAGCGGCTGGTCGAGAAATCGGTGAACATCGTGCATCGTTTCGCCCGGGACCTGCGCCCGACGATGTTGGACGACCTGGGATTGATTCCCACCCTCCATTCCCACCTGAAGGACTTTACGAAACGAACGGGTATCCATATTCACCTTACGACATTTTCCCTCACCAAGTTTGCCCCGCTGGACAGCGCCAAGCGCACGGTGCTCTACCGCGTCGCCCAGGCGGCGCTCACCAATATCGCCCTGCATGCGCAGGCCAGCCGGGTGGCCGTGAACATCCGGAAGGTCCCGGGCGCCATTCGCATGGAAATCAAAGACGACGGCAAAGGCTTTGAAGTGGAAAGCTTGTTGCGCGCCACCCGGCGTCAGCGCTTGGGGCTGCTCGGCATGAAAGAGCGGGTGCAAATGGTCGGCGGCAGCTTTGGCGTTGAATCCGCCCCGGGCCGCGGCACCACCATCTGCGCGCAGATTCCGTTCGGCAACGCCGGCAGACGGGGCGGGCTCTCCGGGCCCGTGGACGACCTGACACTGCCGCCCCTGCCCTCCGACGCCGCCGGGCTCGCCGGCGCCGGACGCCGGGCGCGCCTGGGCGCCGCCCGACCCGCCGCGCTGGAGCGGCGGTCTCCGGCCCGAACATTCTCTGTTCGTTCGCCCGTGCTGAAGGGAGGATGCTGTTGAATGAAAAAGACCGTGCCCAATTCCCCCGCTCGGGCGGCTCAATTGCCCAAGTGCCCGACGGGGATCCAGGGACTCGACGAAATCACCGGCGGCGGGTTGCCGCGCGGGCGGCCCACGCTGGTGTGCGGCGGCGCGGGTTGCGGCAAGACGTTGCTGGCCGCGGAATTCCTCGTGCGCGGCGCGGCGCGCTTCGGGGAGCCGGGCGTGTTCATGGCTTTCGAGGAGACGGAAGCCGAGTTGCAGGCCAACGTCGCTTCGCTGGGATTTGACCTGGCGGGCCTGGTCCGGCGCGGAAAGATTCTCATCGACCACGTCCACCTTGAGCGCAGTGAGATCCAGGAAACCGGCGAGTATGACCTGGAAGGGTTGTTCGTCCGGCTGAATCACGCCATCGATTCCCTCGGGGCCAGGCGCGTGGTCTTGGACACGCTTGAGGCGCTGTTCGCCGGTTTGCCCAGCGAGGCGATCTTGCGCGCCGAGCTGCGCCGTCTCTTCCGCTGGCTCAAGGAGAAAGGCGTGACGGCGGTCATCACGGCCGAACGCGGCCGCGACCACCTGACGCGGCACGGGTTGGAGGAATACGTGTCCGACTGCGTCATCCTGCTCGATCATCGGGTCCATGAGCAGATTGCCACGCGGCATTTGCGGATCGTGAAATATCGCGGCGCGCTGCACGGGACCAACGAATATCCCTTCCTCATCGGCGAGGCGGGCCTCAGCGTGCTGCCGGTCACTTCGCTGGGGCTGAATCACGCGGCGTCGACCCGGCGGATTTCCACCGGCATCGCGCGGCTCGATGCGATGCTGACCGGACGGGGCTTTTTCCGCGGCAGCAGCGTTTTGCTCACGGGCACGCCGGGCACGGGCAAGACCAGCGTCGCAGCCTACTTTGCGGAAGCCGCCGCCCGGCGCGGGGAGCGCGCGCTGTACTTTGCGTTTGAGGAATCGCCCAGCCAGATCATCCGCAACATGCGCTCGATCGGCTTGCGCCTGAAGCCTTCGGTCCGGCGCGGCGCGCTGCGGTTTCACGCGGCGCGGCCTTCGCTCTACGGGCTGGAGATGCACCTGGCCACGATGTTCAAGGAGATTGTCGCGTTTCAACCCACGGTGGTCGTCGTGGATCCGCTGACCAGCCTGCTGGTCGCGGGCACCGAATCCGAAACCAAGGCCATGGTGACGCGGCTCATTGATTTTTTGAAGGGCCACCAGATCACCTCGCTTTTCACCAGTCTGACGCATGGCGGCCATGCGCTTGAACAAAGTGAAATCACCATCTCCTCGCTCATGGACTCCTGGCTGTTGTTGCAGGACTTCGAAGGCAACGGCGAGCGCAATCGCGTGCTTTACGTGCTCAAAGCGCGCGGCATGGCGCACTCGAACCAGGTCCGCGAGTTCCTGATTTCGAACCGGGGCATTGACCTGGTGGACGCCTATATCGGTCCCAGCGGCGTGTTGACCGGCGCGGCCCGCGCGGCGCAAACCGCCCGCGAAAAAGTCGAGGCGCTGGGCACCCAGCAGGAAGCCGTCCGCCACCAACGCGATTTAGAGCGCAAACGCACCGCGCTCGAACGGCAGATCGCCATGCTGCGCTCCGAGTATGAAGCCGAAAAGCAGGAAGTCTGGCGCTCCGACGAACAGGCCGGAATGCGCCAGCGCGTGCTGACCGCCGAGCGCACGGAATTGGCCCGCTTGCGCCAGGCGGATGCCCGGACGGCGGGCGACGGGCGGGGCAACTCCAAACCCGAAAGGATCCGATGAAAACCCGAACGGCGAGACGACGCAAACCCGACGCCAATGGCGGGCCCGACAAGCTCTGGCAACTCCGCCTTTACGTAGCCGGCCAGACGCCCCGATCGCAAACGGCTTTCCGGAATCTTAACCGGATTTGCGAGGACCACCTCAGAGGCCGCTTTTCCATCGAGGTGGTTGACTTGCTGGAGCACCCGCAGCTTTCCAAAGGCGACCAGATTCTGGCCATTCCCACGCTGGTGCGCAAGCTGCCGAAGCCCGTGCGAAAAATCATTGGCGACTTGTCCGATACGGAGCGCGTGCTCGTGGGGTTGGATTTGCGCGCCCCCCCGCGCGAGATGACGGAAGCGAAAGCCTCCGGAGACGGAGGTCCATCGTGAAAATGAGCAAAACCACGTCCGTGACGCGAGCCTTCAGAACGGTCCTGGCCACCCGGCGCACGGACAAATACGTCTTGCGACTTTACGTGGCCGGAGCCACCGCCCGATCGCAGCAGGCCATCCTGCGCGCCCGGCAACTTTGTGAAACCACCCTGCACGGAAATTACGAACTGGAAGTGATTGACATCTATCAACGGCCGATCCTGGCGCGCAACGGCCAGATTCTCGCGACGCCCACGCTCGTCAAAGAATTCCCGCGGCCGGTGCGCCGGTTCATCGGCAACCTGACGAACGCCGCCGGTCTTTTTGTCGGGTTGGATCTGAACACGAAAGATGAGGCGGTGTTGTGAGAACTGCTCGCCGCCAAGGCTCCGCCCGCCCCGCCCGGAGGCGCAAAGTCGCCGAACTGCGCGCCCGTCTGGCCGAAGCGCAGGAAACGCTCCGCGCCATCCGGAGCGGTGAAGTGGATGCGGTGGTCGTCACGGACACGAGTGGCCCGCGGGTCTATACGCTGGAAGGCGCCGAGCACGCCTACCGCGTGCTCATCGAATCAATGAACGAAGGGGCGCTGACCCTGACGGCGGACAATGTGATTCTTTACGCCAACCAGTGCTTCGCCAAAATGGTCAAATGCCCGCTGGAGCGGGTGATGGGTGCTTCCTTCAGCCGGTTCCTTTCCACGGAAGATCGGCAAACACTGCGGGTGCTGCTGAAACGCGCTGACATCGCCGGCTCCAGAATCCAGGCGCTCTTGAAAGCCGGCGACGGATCGCAAATGCCCGTGCTCATCTCGATCCGTCCGCTGGCCAAGGGTGACTCCAAGAGCGCGGCCGTCGGCATGGTGATGACCGACATGACGGAAGCCCGGCGGAACGAGGAACTGCTGCGGGGTTTGTCCCACCGCCTGGTGCAGGCGCAGGAGGCCGAGCGCGGGCGCGTGGCCCTCGAACTGCACGACCACATCACCCAGCTGCTCTGCGCCATCCACGCCCGCTCGCAGGCGCTGGCGGATAAGCTTTCGGCGCGCGACGGGTCATCGCGGCAAGAGGCGATGAAACTCCGCGACATGCTCGGCCAGACGGCCGAAGAGGTGGAGCGCATCTCGCGTGATCTGCGGCCCGGCATCTTGAGCGAGCTGGGTCTGGTCGCCGTCCTGCGCAGCGACAGCGCGAAGTTTGCGGAACGAACCGGCGTGCCCCTCCGGGTGACCTGCGTGGAGTTGACCGCGGGGCTGTCCGCCGAAGCCGAGCTGGCCTTCTACCGCATCCTCCAGGAAGCATTGAAAAACGTGGAGAAGCACGCCCGGGCCCGCCATGCGGCCGTGCGCCTGACGCAGCAGGGCGCCTTTGTAGAGATGGTGATCAACGACGACGGGATCGGCTTCGATCCGGAGCAGCGCCCGGCCAGACGAAAAGCGCAGCGCGGCTTCGGTCTGCTCAGCATGCGCGAGCGGGCTGCGTCTGTGGGCGGCGCGCTGAGTGTCCAATCCGCTCCGGGCCAGGGCACGACCGTGTGTGCGCGGGTGCCCTGCGCCCCGCGCAGCGGGCCGACCCCGGCCCATCCGGCCATAGCGGCATCTTGATTGTTTATGAAACACATCACCGTTCTGCTGGCAGATGACCACCTGATCGTCCGGGAAGGATTCCGGAGATTGCTGGAAGCCGAGGCTGATCTGGTTGTGGTCGGCGAAGCGCAGACCGGCCGCGAGGCGGTGGCCCTCGTCCGGAAGCTGCATCCGGCCGTGGTCGTGATGGATATCGCGATGCCGTTGCTCAATGGCTTCGAAGCCACGCGACAGATTCTGCAGATCGCGCCCGAGACCAAGGTGCTCGTGCTGTCTGCGCACAGCGACGACGAGTATGTGGCCCATATGGCCGCGATCGGGGCCTCCGGCTATTTGGTCAAGCAAAACTCCGGGCAGGTGCTGGTGCACGCGATCAAGGAAGTCGCCAACGGGCATCCCTGTTTTAGTGCCTCGATCTCCCGGCGCCTGCGGGATGCGGAGCGGAAATCACGCGAAAGCGGAGGGAAAGCCGCGAAGCCGAGGAGCCCGCTGACGGCACGCGAAGCGGAGGTGCTGCAGCTCGTCGCCGAAGGAGCGGCGAACAAGCAGGTCGCGGCCGCGCTGGGCATCAGCATCAAGACCGTCGAAAAACATCGGCAACAGCTGATGGACAAGCTCAACATCCACGACACCGCCGGACTCACCCGGCATGCGATCGCCACGGGCGTGATCGAGAACAGCATTCAAGTGACGATCGTCTGATCGCGCCGGGCAGCTGGCCGGCCGTTGCGTCCTCTCCGCGGCCCGGAGGCAAGGGCGGGGTGAACGCGGTTATGCTGCGATGACGATCCCGGCGGCGGGTAACACCCCATGGTGGGCGCGGTCCATCCGGGACAGTATCCGGAGAAATGATCAGTCCGGGTTAATTCGCAATCGATCCAATGAAATGAGATCCAATACCGTCAGGCATCGCACATCCTTCAACCGACTGGCCGCGGTGTTTGCGGCGGCGACAATGCTGGGATTCGGAATCCCCAATCCCGTCCGGGCGGCGGCGTTTCCGCCGTTGAACAATCCGGCGACCACGCAACAGGTCCCCGGGAAGTTTGTGTGGGCGGATTTGTTCACGAGCGAGCCGGCGACTGCCGCAACATTCTACTGCAGCCTGTTGGGCTGGACGTCGGCCCCGGTCGAGCAGAACGACAAATCGTACATCGTCTTGAGCAATGGCGACCACCCGGTCGCCGGGATCGTGCTGCGCTCCGCTTCCGCGGTGCCGCGGCCCGGCGTCTGGATCGGCTATATCTCCGTGACCAACGCCAAGGCAATCCGCGCGGCGGTGGAGCCCGCCGGCGGCAGGGAGCACGCTCCGGCCCGTGATTTTCCGAACCGCGGCGTCCAGGCGATCTTCACGGACAGCGAGGGCTCCGTCGTGGGGGTCCTGCAATCGAGTTCGGGCGATCCCGCCGATGACGAACCGAAGCCCGGCGACTGGAATTGGTTCGAGCTCTTTTCGCAAAAACCGCAGGCGACCGCCGATTTCTACCGGCGCATCTTTGGCTATGAGGTGAAGGCCGACGCCCGCGCCGAGAAAAGCGAACATCTGTTGTTTTCAAGCGGCGGCCGCGCCCGGGCCGGAGTGGCTCCTCTGCCGGTCAGGGCGGATTCCCGGCCTGGCTGGATGGGATGTGTGCGGGTGGCGGATATCGATGATGCGGCCGCCAGAGTTATCACGCTCGGCGGAAAGGTCCTGGTCGCCCCGCGGCCAGCCGCGCTCGGGAGCCGCTTCGCCGTCATCACCGATCCGACGGGCGGCGCCGTCGGCCTGGTGCAATACGTGGACAACGCCAACCCGGGAGACCGACCATGAAACTCATCCGAAAGATTCTTCTCACTTCCATGATCCTGATTGGCCTGGGGTTGGGCCTGGGTAGCTGTGTGGGTTATGTCGATGGCGGCCGCGGCGGTTACTACGGTCACGACCGATGGTATCATGACGGCCCCTGGATGGACGGCCCCCGCGGATTTGTTGGCGTCGGGATCCATCCGATGCGCCGGTAAACCGCCGGAAAGGATCAACCTTTATGGATAATATCTTGAAAATCAGCCGCGAGCGGATGATTGAACTGCTCAACGAGGACCTTGCCCGCGAGTATCAGGCCATCATCGGCTACACGGTCTACAGCCAGACCATGCGCGGGGCGGCCTTCACGGACATCGCCGGCGAGCTCGAGCTTCATGCCGCGGAAGAGCTGGGCCACGCGATCCTGATCGCCAAGCAGGTCGATTATTTCAACGGCACGCCGACGACCGTGCCCGAGAAGGTCAAAATGTCCGGCAAAGCCGAGGACATGCTCCGGTACGATCTGGAAAACGAAAAGCAGACCATCATCAGTTATCGCCAGCGGATCCTCCAGGCGGAGGCCATGGGCGAATACGCGCTCAGCGAGGTGCTCCGGAAGATCATTGTCCAGGAGCAGGAGCACCTGCTCGACCTGGCCGATGCACTCGGCATCCAGGCGCCAAGAATCGGCGACTGATCGCACTCCGCCCGCGTTCAGACCCAGGCAAACCAACCTGCCCGCCTACGAGGAAATGCCGCGCGGGGCGCATCGTTCACGGAGACGGGACGGCCTCGTCGCGGTTCGCTCGTGAATCCTCGACGAGGACGGCGCACCGGGAGGCTCGGCCTCCGCCGTGGCAGGAAATATGCGCCCTAGGCCCCGATCTCGAAACCACGGCTGCTTCGCATCTCCAGCCCGATCTCTTCGACGGTTCGCTGGGCTTCATGCCTGGCCATGAGCTTGCGGACTTTCCGGAGGGCGAGGTCCTGAAGCTGGCGGATGCGCTCGCGCGTGACCTTGAATTTCTTGCCGACATCCTCGAGGGTCAGCTCGTCATGCCCGTCGAGGCCGAAACGCATCCGAAGAATGGAGGCCTCGCGCCAGTTGAGCGAGTTGATGATGCGTTTGAGGTCGGTCCGGAGATTGTGCTGCTGAACATGCTCGTACGGGCTGGTGGCGTTCTCATCGCCCACGGTTTCGCCAAAAGTGGCGGAATCGCCATCTTCGCCGATCGGGGCGTCGAGCGAGGCCGGCCGGACGCTAACCGATTTGAGGTGGGCGACCTTGTTGGTGGGGATGCCCAGCTCAATCGCCACTTCCTCATCGGTCGGTTCGCGCCCAAACTCCTCGGCCAGCGCCATGGCGGCGCGGCGCATTTTGGAAATCTTGGCGATGAGATGGACGGGCAGGCGGATGGTCTTTGATTGGTTGGCCAGGGCGCGGAAGATCGACTGTTTGATCCACCACGCGGCATAGGTGCTGAGCTTGCCGCCCTTGCGCGAGTCGAAGCGTTCGATGGCCTTGATCAATCCGATGTTGCCCTCGCTGATCAGGTCGAGCAGCGGGAGGCCAAAATCTTTGTAGTCAGACGCGATCCTCACAACCAGGCGCAGGTTCGCCGTGATCATGTGATGGCGGGCCGCCTCGTCGCCGCGGCGGATACGACGGGCAAGTTTTACCTCGTCCGCGACGGTCAGCAGCGGAGTTTTGGCGATCTCCTGGAGATAGAGCTGCAGGCTGCTGCGCTCGAGGGGATTGGGCTCGACAGGTTTCGGCTCCGTTCGCTCGAAAAACGAGGGCGGGGCATCCGGCGTCGGAAACGATGGCGACCAGTCGTCGACCTGGGTGCAGTCCGATTCTCCGGCGGCCGGGGAGACCGGCCCAATCTCGCGGTTTACAGTTCTTAACATAACAATATGCTGGCTGGGCAGATCAGCATGCCGGTTCCTGCGTCCGCCCACCATGGGTTGTTACCCTACTGCGCGCCGGATTGCCTGCGCTGGCGAGAAAAGGCGCATTGCCGATCAGCACATATTTGTCCAATGGACTGTCGCCATTGGGGAACAGGTTCTTCACCACCGTGGTGCCGAGCGTGACCACCTGGGCATAGCGCCTCACGTGTTCAGCCGAAAAGAAAACTCCGGACTGCGGCGGCCAATCGTGGACGCGGGGAAAGTCTTCCCCCGTGCCTGCTGCCGTCACGACGAAGTCCTGGTTGCCGTAGCGCAGGAGCGATGACAACTCGGTTTCCGGCTCGGCCAGTTCCACTCCCGGCGCACCGGCGAGGGAGGGAAGATCTTCGGGCAGGAAACTGACCACGATCTCGCCGGAGGCGCGCACGGCGGGCGGCTCCGCCAACACGGGACGCACGGCCGCGGCCCTGTTTTGTGGCACGGCGGACACAATGCGCCCATCCGCGATGCGAACAATGCGTTGGGCGTGGGCGGCGATCGCACTGTCGTGGCTTGCCAGGA
>Ga0075520_1000852_pt1 | contig 14079 bp, 9 predicted proteins | sample NGEPerB_FD_75100 | JGI IMG/M metagenome (GOLD analysis project Ga0075520, IMG submission 75100) | Arctic peat soil microbial communities from the Barrow Environmental Observatory site, Barrow, Alaska, USA - NGEE PermafrostAB12-B | ecosystem: Environmental > Terrestrial > Soil > Wetlands > Peat ... | reverse complement strand
GTATTATTTCTGGTGTTATCGATGGCTCTCCTTACCATGAGCGCTTATGGACAGAACGGTAAGAAATTTTACAAAGCCGGAAACGAATTTGTTGATAATTTAAAATATGAGGATGCAATAGTGCAATTCACCAGCGCTATTGGCAATGAACCATCAAATGCCGACTATTACTATGCAAGAGGCAAGGCCTATGCATCACTTCTCAAAAACAAAGAAGCTAAATCAGATTTTGAAAAGGCTATTGTTTTTGAGCCTAAGAATGTCGATGCACTTGTAAGCCTTGGAACAATCTGCAACAAGATGGGTGACTTTGCCAGTGCGCTCGGTTTCCTAAACAGCGCGTCGCATTTTGATAAGCGAAATTCCGCGGTCTATCCGGAAAAAGTATTGACACTTATCGGGCTTGAAAAATATGATCAGGCCCTCAGGGCATCTGATACTGCCCTGATAATTAAAGACACTCCAATGAATTTATACTGGAGGGGTATTGTTTATACGAAACTGAATAATGACGTTTTAGCAAAGAAAGAGCTTGAGAAATCCATCGCAAAGGATAAAAAGCTGCCCGAACCGAGGCTAGAACTTGCTGAACTCCTTTTAAAAGAAAATGACGCACAGGGTGCTCTTGACCAATGCAATGAGGTACTTAAAAATGACGACAGAAACACTGCCGCATATCTGATGAGAAGTAGAGTCTATAAGAAGAACCTCGATTATCCGAGTGCAATTAATGACATCTCAAAGAATATCCTTATCGAGCCAGCAAATCCTGATTTTTATTTGTCAAGGGGCCAATGTTACCAGGAATTTAACCAGCATACCAATGCAATAAATGATTTTACGAAGTATATTTCCCTGAATCCCAATAATCCGGATGCTTACTTTGCCAGGGCCAAATCGTATGAAGATATCATGAGTTATGACAAGGCAATGGATGATTATAAGAAAATAACTGCTCTGTCGGAATTTGATCCCAGGGCTCATAAGATGCTGAAGGATGCTCAGGACAGGCTTTATGAGCTTAACAGGGAATCAGATCCTCCGGTTGTAACTGTCTTGAATCCGGAACCTGTGAACGATTCAATAAAAATGAAGGGTGACAGCAAAACTCTGCTGATGACAGGAAAAATAAAAGATGCCAGCAAGATAAAATCGTTTACGATAAACAAGGAACCGGTTCAGATTGCTGAAAAGAAAGGCGAGTATGACTTTTTATTCAATGTGAATGTCGACGGCATTAACGAGGTCGTACTGGTTGCTACTGATGATTATGACAACCAGAAAACAATGACATTTCCACTTACCCGAACAGAAACCAATCCGCCGAAAATAACTATTGTTGCTCCGTATGCATCAGATGACGGCCAGGTTTATATTGATAAAAACTCCGAGCTGCTTAGTATTCAGGGGAAAATTGCTGATGAAAGCAAGATCAAATCTATCTTTATCGATGGGGTTTCAGGCAGTTATTCGGCAAATGAATTGAATCCCGTTTTTACTGCGAATATTAATATTCTCAATAAGGACAAGATCGTTGTCGAGGCAGAAGATATCTATGGCAACCGTCAGACAACAGAATTCCGTCTTAACAGGGAGGGTGCGGAATTAGCTGCAACCAACCCTATGGGAAAAACCTGGGTGGTATTTATTGAGAATTCAGCTTATACTTCATTTGCTTCCCTCGACGGGCCGGTTAAAGATATTAATCTTATGGTCAGGGCATTTGGCAATTACTCGATCCAGAACATCATTCATATGAAGGATATGACCAAGGCGCAAATGGAAAAATTCTTCTCCATAGACCTCAGGGATCAGATAAAAGCAAACCAGGTTAAGTCGCTTCTTATATGGTATGCCGGCCATGGAAAATTTATAAATGATGTAGGTTACTGGATTCCAGTCGACGCAAAGCGCGACGATGAATTTACTTATTTCAACCTGAATACTCTCAGGGCCGCTATGGAGACTTACCTGAATTACCTTACTCATACGCTTGTTGTCACAGACGCATGCGAATCAGGTCCAAGCTTTTACCAGGCAATGAGATCGGACCTTAAAAAAAGAAGCTGCGACGACTGGCAGGCAACCCAGTTCAAATCATCACAGGTATTTTCCTCTGCAGGCTATGAGCTGGCGGTTGACGATTCCCAGTTTACCAGGACATTTGCAACGGCATTATTAAACAATCCGAATGCATGTATGCCGATCGAAGAAATTGTATCCAAGGTTTCTTCAGCTGTAGGTGCCAGCAATCAGCAGAAGCCCAAATTCGGCAAGATCACTGGCCTGAAAGATGAAAATGGCACCTTCTTCTTTATAGCGAGGTAAGTATGATGAAACGAGCATGATCGTTAAAACAATTCAGGGTGATGATCTCTCATGCGGATTCCATCCGGCCTTGACAAAACTATAATCGGATGATAATAAAAATCTGGTCTGTAAATATTAAGGTCATCAGGAATATTATCCTGGTGACCTTATTTTTTATGATTGCTTCAGTTAATCTTAATGCACAGACATACTTTTTTGAAAAATACGGCGTCGAGCAGGGATTAAGCTCATCGAAGGTATATTCTGTAATCCAGGACAGGAATGACTGGATATGGCTCGGAACCGAAACCGGAGTTTCAAGATTTAACGGACTGAAGTTCGAAAACTTTTCTGCCAGGAGCGGGATGGCAACCGGCGGAGTGTACAGTCTTGCCGAAGATTCACTGGGAAGGATATGGTTCGGGCATCTGAACGGGGGAATCTCTATCTACGATGGCGGCAAGTTCTATAAACTCAGGTTCGATTCTCTGGCCATAAGCGGCGATGTGACAAGCATCAGGCAGAAAGATGGGAAAATCTGGATTGCTACAATGAGTTCCGGTGCTATACTTACAGATTTCCCGGCAAAGGGCGATACAATTCTTACCGGCAAACAATACAGCGGAAAGGATGGATTAAGTGATCTGGTTTCAAATATTTGCATTGATAACAATAAGGATTTGTATTGCATTACTCCTCCGGCAGGTATCAAAAAATTCAACAGAACAAAAAATGTTTTTGAAACCTATCTTCCGGAAGGGCTGACAAAATATTTCAATGTAATCGCCATGTACCAGGACAAAAAAGGGAATTACTGGTATGGCACTTATAACGGTGGCCTTTATAAATATGATGTCGATTCCGGGAAAATGAGAATTTTTGACGTTCGCGACGGGCTTTCCAAAAATATGATCTCATATATAACCGAGGACTACAAGGGGAATATCTGGGTAGGTACATTCGGCGGTGGAATTACTGTTTTCAGGGGCGAAAAACTTACGGTCTACGATAAATCAAATGGTCTTGATGCAACTTCAATCCATTGCCTGGTCGAGGATAATGAGAAAAACATGATCATTGCAGATCATTTTACCGGTATCAGCATTTTTAAAGGAGATCATTTCGTAACATGGTCCGATGACAAGTTTCTTCCCGATAAAAGCGATAAAAGCGTTTTTGCTGTTGATGAAGATGAACTCGGGAGATATTGGTTCGGTACAAATACAGGGATAACAGTATATGATCCTCAGGCTAAAGCTGATAAACAGATACAATTCCTGAATCCGACAGGCGGGAAGGTCAGATTTATTAAATCGGATAAGAATGGAACTGTCTGGGTCGGTACATATGGCTATGGACTTTTCAGATATGATATTAAAACAAGCAAGTTTATTTACGACACTAAGATTAACGGATTCCTTCATCCTAATGGCATCATCACTGCAATGATCATCGATAAGAAAGAGCGGCTCTGGATAGGTAATCAGGACAGGTTGGCAATGTTTGATGCAACTAGTGGTGAAGTTAAATATTTTACGCAGGAGAACGGCTTGGCCGGATCTGCGATCACTGAATTATTCTGCGACAACGAAAACAATATCTGGATCGGATCAGAGCAAAAGGTCGGGCTGACAAAATTTGATTCCTCTACAGGAAAGTTCAAGATCCTGAAAATAGGAGAAGGATACATACCTGAAACAATATCTCAGACCCCCGACAAAGATATATGGGTTGGGACTACAAGCGGACTGCTGGGCCTGAGAAACGATTCAGTTGTGACTGTACTTAATGAAGTTAACGGTTTATTATCCGACAATGTTAAGCTTCTTCAGCCCCAGGGAGACAAGTTTCTTTATATCGGAACAAACTATGGACTTAACAGGTATAACCTTTCAGACAGTACCATCGCTTCGTTCACAAAGAGAAATGGATTCCCGGGAATAGAAACGCGTCAGAATGCAGTCATAACTGACACCAAGGGCTATATCTGGTTTGGGACATCAAATGGCGTTACCCGCCTCGATCCGAAGATTATGCCACCGGTTGATACGAAGCCGGTTGTTCACATAAGCGGAATGGAGGTAAATTACAGCCCACGGGCAATGAAAAGGGACATGAAACTTAATTATAAGGAGAAGGCCATATTATTTAATTATTACAGCGTCTCTCTTATCGACCCTGATGCAGTTAAATTCAAAGTTATGCTTAAGGGATTTGACAGCGACTGGAAACGTCCGGCTGCAGAGGTGATGAAAGATTACTCGCTCCTTCCCGGCCGCTATACTTTCAGCGTAAAGGCTTCGAACAGCTACGGATACTGGAACCAGACGCCTGTTGAATATTCATTTGTCATCCGGCCTCCTTTCTATAAGACTCCGTGGTTTATCGCACTATGCCTGGTATTGGCTGCAATTGCTTTAGTGTCGTATATTAAGATCAGGGAACAGAACCTGATCCGCGAAAAAAAGATCCTTGAGGCAAAGGTTGAAGAGAGAACAGCTGAGGTTGTGCAGAAAAGCATGGAAATAGAAGAAAAAAACAGGGACATTACTGCAAGTATCAGGTATGCAGAGCGGATCCAGCGTGCAATGCTTCCAAGGGAAGATACCTTCCATGAAACATTTATCCTATATATGCCGAAAGATATCGTCAGCGGAGATTTTTACTGGATGTACGATAACGGTGAAATTCAGTTTATGGCTGCATGCGACTGTACCGGTCATGGCGTTCCTGGGGCCTTCATGTCTATCATAGGTCATAACTCTCTCCATAAAGTTGTAAGAGAGTACGGAATTACAAAGCCCGGGGCAATTCTCGACCAGTTGAATGCCGAGGTCGTCACGGCTCTAATGCAGAGAAAAGAGGAGACGATCAATGATGGAATGGATCTGACTTTAATAGCCTTTAACAAGAAGAAATTCACATTGGAGTTTGCCGGAGCATATAATCCGTTATATGTTGTAAGGAAAGGAGAACTCATCACTTATAAGGGCGACAGGTTCCCCATAGGCATGTCATCGCTGCAGGCGAAAAAGAATTTCCAGACCCAGCAGGTCGATATTCAGCCCGGCGATATGATTTATATGAGCTCTGACGGGTATGCCGACCAGTTTGGACATGCTGATGCGAAGAAATATAAATCAGGGAATGTGAAAAAGCTGCTGTGTACTTTATGGGACCTGCCGGTCAACGATCAGCGCGACAGGCTAAAGAAAGAGATACTTGACTGGAAGGGAGACCTGCAACAGGTAGATGATATTATGTTCCTGGGAACAAGGATCCCTGAACGTTAGATCTTTGCTATTTTACGCCACTCCTCATTGCCTCTCCCTTTCTTGTTAAGAGAAGCGATTACCTCTTCCGGGGTGCTGACTACGTCCCATATACCCCTGTGCTCAAACCGCATGAAATTGCTGGAGATCATATGGTCGATAAAACCAAGAAGAGAGTTGTAATAGCCAAGTGTATTAAGAATTATTATAGGTCCGTCGAACAGACTGAGCTGTTTCAGAGTAATAGCCTCGGTGAGTTCTTCAAGTGTACCGACTCCCCCCGGGAGGGCGACAATGGCATCGGAAAGTGCGAACATTTTATTTTTCCTTTCGCTCATGTCAGATGTGACTATCATATCGGTGAGACCATTGTGTCCCCATCCTTCCTTCTTCATAAATGACGGGATTACTCCGGTTATCTTTCCCCCGTTTTCCAGGACAGCATCGGCAAGTGTCCCCATGAGTCCAATTCCTCCGCCCCCAAAAACAACTTCAATCCCGGATTTTGCAAGCAATATTCCCAATTTGGATGCTGCAGTGCGGTAATCTTCAGCAATTCGGCTGCTTGAAGCGGCAAAAACGCATATTCTCATCTTACCAATTAAAAAAGGCCGTGGCAGTTATCTACACGGCCGTTATATAACAATTAAGTGTTTACAGAAGAGCATTGAGCTTGTCTATAAAATTTGATTTTGGAACAGCCCCGATCTGCTTATCAGCAATTTTACCATCCTTGAAAAAGAGCACGGTCGGAATATTTCTGATGCCAAATTTTGCAGAAACCTGAGGACTGTTATCGACATCGCATTTTGCGACGATAGCCCTGCCAGAATACTCCTTTGAAATATCGTCAATTATCGGGGCAATCATTCTGCATGGTCCACACCATTCAGCCCAGAAATCAACAATAACAGGTTTATCAGATTTGATCACTACTTCATCGAAGTTCCCGTCATTTACCTCTAGTGCCATATGATTAATTTTTTAGGATTTGTTTAGAATTACTGCTGATAAAGATAGCTAATTAACTTTATATTCGATTCCGGGACGATCGTCGAGCCAGGAAATTAATTCGTTGTTGAGTCTCACCCGTAATGTTCTTGAAAACATAGGCAGAGACAGCTTGTCGTCAGGATCTGTGAATAAGAACTTCAACTCTGTTTCACCTTTGTTTTCCCGGATAAGCTCTTTCAGCTCGCTGATCATCTCGTTGTTAATATTTTCGGGATTTATTCTTATAGTAACACTTTTTATAAGCTCGTCTTTTACGCTCGAAAGGAGATTAATTTTTTTTATGCTGAACTCGATTTCATCTTCCCTGTATTTCTTTTTCTGGACTTTCCCTTTAATTAAAAGGTAATAGCCGGTGGTAATGAATTTGCTGTTGTCAACATAATCCTTGTCGAACATTATGAGCCTGAATGAATCGGAATAATCCTGAAGTGTAAATGAGCAGTATGGTTTTCCGTTTTTTCCTATCCCGTTTTTCGTATCTGTTATCATTCCGGCTACCACAACTTCCCTGTCGAGATAATCGCGGAGATTTTGAAGATCGGCGAGAGTTGCAGTTGTAAATGTTGATATTTCAAGCTTGAAGTCGTCAAGAGGATGTGATGAAAGGTAAATTCCTATTACCTCTTTCTCGCGGTTAAGCTTTTCAAGTTTTGGCCAGTCGGGACAAGCCACAGGTTCTGGTTTGATAAGGTCAAAACCGCCTGATTCTCCAAAAAGGGAATGAGAGCTTGACTGCCTTATAGTTTTTGCATTGTTACCGTATCGTATCAGGCTTTCAATAAAGCTTGAGCCATGAGTATCAGGGGCAAAATACTGAGCTCTCGAGAAAGAATCAAAGCAGTCGAGTGCTCCTGCAACAGCCATTGCTTCAAGATTTTTCTTATTGAGCGAGTTAAGATTGGCTCTTTCAGCCATATTATAAATGTCGGTGAATGCCCCGTTCTTTTCCCGCTCTTCAATCAGCTGAAGGACGGCATTCTCTCCGACTCCCTTGATTCCCCCCAGTCCGAACCTGACGTTCCCGTCCTTGTTGACTGTGAATTTAAGGTTACTCTCATTTACATCGGGACCGAGCACTTCCATTCCCATCCTGCGCGTCTCATCCATGAAGTTGGTGATCTTCTTAATGTCGCTTATGTTCCGGCTGAGCACTGCTGCCATAAATTCAGCAGGATAGTGAGCTTTTAGCCAGCCGGTCTGGTATGCAATTAGAGCATAGCAGGTAGAATGAGATTTATTGAAGGCATACTGGGCAAACGCTTCCCAGTCGGTCCATATCCTGGTCACAACAGCTTCATCGTAACCTCTGGCGGCGCACCCTTCGAAGAACTTGACCTTCATCTCATCCATAATGGATTTCTTCTTCTTGCCCATAGCCTTCCTGAGCGAGTCGGCTTCACCCTTTGTAAACCCGGCAAGCTCCTGCGAGAGAAGCATGACCTGCTCCTGGTAAACAGTTATACCGTACGAATCATTCAGGTATTTTTCCATCGCGGGAATCGGGTAATCAATCTTCTCCAGCCCAAGTTTTCTCCTGATGAACTTCGGGATATGCTCCATAGGGCCGGGACGATAGAGGGCGTTCATGGCTATCAGGTCTTCGAACCTGTTGGGTTTAAGATCACGCAGGTATCTTTTCATCCCGGAAGATTCGAACTGGAATATGCCTGTTGTTTCGCCGTTACTGAAGAGTTCAAAAGTCAGTTTATCGTCAAGGGGAAGATCTTCAATGCTTATATCATCTCCTTTTGATTTTTTTATATTATCGACAGCATCCCTGATAATAGAAAGCGTTTTTAAACCCAGGAAATCCATTTTGAGCAGCCCGACAGACTCGACATGGCTTCCGTCAAACTGAGTGGCATAGAGATCAGTATCCTTTGCAGTGCAGAGAGGAATATAATTATCGAGCGCATCCTTTCCTATGATAATCCCGCAGGCATGAACCCCTGTCTGCCGTACCGAGCCTTCAAGGACTTCGGCATATTTCAGCGTCTGAGCAATAAGCTTATTTGATGATTCTCTTTCCCTTGCCAGCTCCGGTACTTCATCGTAAGCTTCCGCCAGGGTTATGCCAGGCCTTTCAGGAACAAGCTTGGCAAGACGATCAGCATCAGGCAGCGGAAGCTTCTGGACCCTGGCAACATCGCGGATAGCCATTTTTGCTGCCATGGATCCAAATGTGATGATATGAGCTACCTTATCGTGACCGTATTTATTGACGACATACCTAAGGACTGAATCCCTGCCATCCTCGTCAAAATCGATATCGATATCGGGCATTGATATTCTATCGAGGTTAAGGAACCTTTCGAAGAGGAGCCCGTATTTGATAGGGTCGATATCGGTGATCCTTAGGCAATAGGCAACAGCGGAGCCAGCTGCAGAGCCTCTTCCGGGGCCAACTGAAACATTCATTTCGCGGGCTGCGTTAAGGAAATCCTGAACAATCAGGAAATACCCGGGAAACCCCATCTTGGCGATCATTTCAAGTTCGAAATCGATCCTGTCGGTTCTTTCTTTAGTGAGCTCACTCCACCTGGTTTTCGCTCCCTGGTATGTCAGGAACTTCAGGTATTCATCTTTATCGGTATAACCTACAGGCAGATCGAATTCCGGCATTATCGGATCGTGATCGAGCTTATATTTCTCGATTTTTGCTACCAGGAAGGATACATTGTCAATGGCTTCAGGAACATCACTGAATATCTCCCGCATCTGCTCTTCGGTCTTTAGAAACTCCTGCTTTGAATACCTGAGTCTGTTGGGATCGTCGATATCCTTTGCTGTATTTATGCAAATGAGCCGGTCGTGCGCTTCAGCATCCTCAGCATTGATGAAATGCACATCATTAGTTGCGATGAGCTTCACATTAAATTTTACCGAGAGCTTTTTAAGGACTTCAATTACTTTCTGCTGCAGAGGGAAGGCGGTTCTGTCAGCTTCAGGGTCGGTAGTTTCGTGGCGCATTACTTCGAGATAAAAATCTTCCCCGAAAATATCGATATAGCTTTTCAGGGCTGCTTCCGCCCCGGCAAGTGTACCGTTCAGGATCTCATCCTGTATCTCTCCTGCAAGGCAGGCTGAAGATGCGATAAGCCCTTCGCTGTATTGTGAAAGCAATTTTTTATCTATCCGTGGCTTGTAATAAAATCCTTTTATCCAGGCTGTCGAAACAAGCTTGATAAGGTTTTTATACCCTTTTAGGTTTTTGGCCAGAAGAATGAGATGATCACCCGAACGGTCCTCTTTTCCTGTGATATCGGCCATCGATCTCCTGGCGACATAAATCTCACAGCCTATGATCGGCTTTACCCCCTTTTTTGTGGCTATATTATGAAATTCCTTGACCCCGAACATATTGCCATGATCGGTTATAGCCACGGCCTCCATCCCCAGAGATTTCACCTTGTCGATAAGCTTAGGGATATTCGATGCCCCATCTAATATAGAGTATTGAGTATGAACGTGTAAGTGCGAAAAAACGGCCATAGAACAAGGAGATAAAACGATTTGGGTTGGTATGTAAAAATAGGTAAAAAAGGGATAAGAATTAATAATATATTTTTTGAATTTACAAACATTGTCCCGAATCTGTTTTGAATGAGATTGTTTACTATATATTTTTATTTATCTTTGCACCCACAAATTTAAAAGCAGGTTAAATAAAAAGCGTAAAAATTAATGGCAGTTAAAATCAGATTAGCTAGGAAAGGCCGCAAGAAACTGGCCTATTACCACATTGTGGTAGCAGATAGCAGGTCGCCACGGGATGGCAGATACATTGAATTGATCGGAAAATATAATCCGCTCACTAACCCCGCCACAATCGAACTCGATTTCGATAAGGCTCTCGGTTGGCTGCAAAATGGCGCAGTGCCCACAGAAACATGCAGGGCTATCCTGTCTTACAAAGGAATTCTTATTAAAAAGCATCTTATTGAGGGCGTAAAGAAAGGTGCTTTTGATGAAGCTGAAGCCACGAAACGTTTTGAGGAGTGGATGAAGCAGAATGAAGCAAAAGTTGAATCCAAAAAATCAGGTCTTGAGAAATCAAGGGATGATGAAGTGGTAAAAAAACTTACTGCAGAGAAGAAGGTTAATGAAGCGAGAGCCGCCAAGCTTGAAAAGAAACAAGCAGACCTGGCAGCAAAAGCTGAAGCAGCTGATAAAGCTGTGGCAGTTGCTAAAGAAAAAGCCCCTGCCGCTGAAGCCCCTGTTGTTGAAGAAGCACCTGTTGCAACTGAAGCACCTGTTGTTGAAGAAGCACCTGTTTCAGCTGAAGCTCCTGAAGAACCCGCTGCCGGTCAGGCACCGGAAGCAGCTGCAGAAGAAAAACCGCTGGAATAGTTCCGGCTTAACACGATCAGCAATCCGGTGGCATACAATGCCCATATATTGCTTGGACGTATTTTAAAAGCTGACGGCTTCGGTGGTTCTGTAACTATTAAGCTTGAAGAAGCTTTCAGAGAAAAGATACCCGGAATGGAATCGGTTTTCCTTGAAATAGAAGGGAAACCGGTTCCTTTTTTTATTTCAGAATCGGAAAGCACAGGCAATGATATTCTAAGGCTTAAATTTGACGACTACGATTCAATTGAGAAAATCAATGAATACATTGGATGTAAAGTATATCTTACCTCAGCCACAAAGGGCAAAAGCAAGGTATTGAATTCTTCAGGTTTTTCCGGCTTTACTGTTTTTCTCCCGGGCAACAAACTGCTTGGAGAAGTAACTGATCTTATAGAAAACCCGGGACAAATTCTTCTGATTCTGAAATCACCAGCTGGAAAAGAAATCCTGGTCCCTTTTCATGAAGACCTTATTATCTCGATCGATAAGAGAAAGAAACTCATTCAAATGGATCTGCCGGAAGGGCTAACAGAGATTAATTAACCACGGTTTTTTTAATTGGGGATTCCTCATTCCGCTGCGCTCCATTCGGAATGACAGTCAGTTTCGTAGAATAGGGGAAAGGGAAGGCGATCCGCCTGAGCGAATCGCCTTCCCTTTCCATACAACACTGGAGAGTCCTGTCATTCCGAGCGCTAGCGAGGAATCTTCCTGTTCAATTACTTCCTTCTATTAAGTTCTTCCCTGTCATTCCTGGGCGCTTCGAACTCCGAAGCTTCAGCGAAGATGGTCAGCGAAGAATCTCTGTTATAGAAGAATTTTAAATTATATTTGGTTATAGGATAGGCTCAGTTATAAATTTCGTGCAACACTTCTCTAAAATCACTGTCTTTATCAAGAATTAACTCTAACCTAATAAAATCATGATGAAAAAGGCAGTATCATTATTGTTTGCGCTTGTCATTCTGACAAGCTTTGCATCAGGTCAGCACAAGGAAACCAGGGATGAAAAGGGATTTTCGAAAGTAAGCTTCGGAATTTCCGGTGATCTGAAAATCAAGATAGGCCCGGAATTCAGTGTAGTTCTTGAAGGAGACAAGAGCGATATTAATGAAATAATCACTGAAGTTTCAGGCGACAAGCTTTTAATAAAGCAGGAAAACTGGCATTTCAACTTCAACGAGAAGGTGAACGTATACATTACCATGCCTGAACTAAGTGGCCTCGGTGTATCCGGATCAGGCAAGGCTGAGGTGGTTGACGAGATAAAAAATGCTGATAACCTTAACCTTAATGTAAGCGGCAGCGGAAGGCTTCTGACTGCAGGAGTGGAAACAGATAACCTGGACTGCAGTATCTCAGGATCGGGCAACATAACAATAGGTTCATCCGGGAATGCCGACAGGGGAAGCATTTCAATCAGCGGATCGGGTAATTACAGGGGTGAATCCATGGATATAGATCATCTCGAAGTTCATGTTTCGGGAAGCGGCAACTGCACATGCAAGGCCGGCGACTCTCTGAAAGCAGGTATCTCGGGAAGCGGTAATGTAAATTATTATGGCGATCCGAAAATAGATGCCAGAGTTTCAGGTTCAGGCCATGTAAGGTCAATGAAATAGATCACATACGGATAATCTTAAAGGCTCCGTTCTTATCGATTTTTATAACAGACGAGGGCTTATATTTCTTATTGTCTTCCTGCCGGTATGTTACGACATAGCCGGCAGATTTTTTAATCTCATCGTCTATCTCGCTGAAATTTGAAGGAGATGGCTTTCCGCTGATATTGGCCGAGGTTGAAATTATCGGCTTGCGAAATCTCGTTATCAGCTCATTGCAAAATGGCTCATTGCAGATCCTTATTCCTATTGAACCGTCTTCGTTGCAAACACCTGGTGCAAGATTCTTTCCTTCCGGATAAATTATTGTCAGCGGAGAATCCGAGACAGATGTGATCTCAAAAACTATTTCGGGAATATCCCTTACATATCTTTCCAGCATGGCGTCACTGTCGACAAGGATGATAAGGCTGCCGTTTCCGCTCCTCGATTTTATCTCGAAGATTTTTTCAACTGCAGCAGGGTTTGTAGCATCGCAGCCAAGTCCCCATATCGTGTCTGTGGGATAAAGAATTATTCCTCCTTCTCGAAGGACTTTAATTGAACAATTTATATCATTCTCAAAGTCTTTCATTAGATCCTTTGTTATTAATCTTTTGACGTCGAAGTTTTCTTAGTTCCGAGTATTTCAGGTAGCTCGACTTTGCACCCAATGAGCAAACTATCCATCCATTCCTGCCATCAAGAAATCCAAAGTGCAGGAAGTATGTAAGGAAAAGCCTCCAGATGTAGTGTATTGACGGTGTAAAAGCTGTAGTTTTCTTCCCCTTTTTGAAAAATTCCCTCGCGGCAATCTCAGAATAGGATCTGATCTTGGCTGAAAGATCCTCGGCAGAATTGCAAGGCCAGTGAAGCAGATCTCCTTTAAGCCTGGTGATCTTGAGCCAGGGGTCATTATAAATTTTTCATGGACGTTCATCGTTCCCCATTCACCCATATTTTTTTTGAAAAGACGGAGCTGCCTGTCAGGATACCAGGCCGAGTGTCTTATCCATTGCCCGCAGAAATTTCCCAGCCTGTTAAACAGGTAACCGTCAGAAACCAGGTTGTTTTTAACTTCAGCCAGGGAATCATGAAGTTCCGGGCTTAATGCTTCATCAGCATCAAGCGACAAGATATAGTCATAAGCTGCAAGGGTGAGAGAATAATTTTTCTGATCCATGAACCCGGTAAACTCATGCGATATGAACCTTGCATTATATTTCCGGCAGATCTCTTTAGTGAAATCTTCAGAGAAGGAGTCAACGACAATTATCTCATCAGCAATGCCATTAATAGATGAGAGACACCTTTCAATAGACGAAATTTCATTGAAGGTAATAATGACTGCAGATATCCCGGGCTTCTCCAATATTTATGTAATTTGTTCAGTGTGAAATAATTAACACTAATCAGAATTTTAGTTTTATCTTCATTATTCTGGCTTTCATCTCATTTATTACCTCTTTCTCCTGCTGAATAGTATCAGCTTCAAAAGTGACAGAAAAGCGGACATATTTGCCGGCATC
>Ga0075520_1000851_pt1 | contig 14088 bp, 12 predicted proteins | sample NGEPerB_FD_75100 | JGI IMG/M metagenome (GOLD analysis project Ga0075520, IMG submission 75100) | Arctic peat soil microbial communities from the Barrow Environmental Observatory site, Barrow, Alaska, USA - NGEE PermafrostAB12-B | ecosystem: Environmental > Terrestrial > Soil > Wetlands > Peat ... | reverse complement strand
TTCCGTAACCATTGAACATTTAGAGCTTCTCTGCCCTCGCCTGGCTGCCTAGCTCATCCATCAAATCAGAAATCTTACCGCGAACTCAAATTGCGGCAACTTTTGGAGGGATGCGCCCCTAAGAATCTCCCTGATTCGATGCCAGGACGCGGTGGCTGCCGATTGCGAATCTGCGACCACCGAATCGGACTTCAACCAATCGGGCCCGGGATTGTTTTGCAGCCGCCCCTGAAATCGAGGACCGCCCCGGCATCCTTGTGGACCATTTCACAGGTGTTTGCACAAAGGACGACCCGCATATTATCGTTGGGGTCCAAATACCAACCATTGCCTTGCGGACAGCTAGAATCTGGCGCAGGAGCCACGAGCTTCATGTTCCCAAGGGCATCCGATCCGTTAATCTTGTAGATCACGTTGAGCGCATTCGGATCAGGATCAATGATTTGACCCACAGGAGGGTCCGGAATCTTGAACGAGCAAGAGAGAATCTGCCCAGTGATGTTCTGCAGAGCATCCGTAAAGCCTGTGGCAAAGTCAGCGGCGGCACTCATATCAAAATGGCAGTAATTCGTGTGATTCGGATCACCCGCCTCGTTGCAAGTTGCAGTGCGTGGAGTGTTCCCAGCAGCAGCCGCGTTAGATAGCCAGCCGCGACCATCCGCTCCTGTCGATGACTGACTTTCGCTGCCAGGCGAGCCGATTACAAACGTCTTAGTGTAGGGATTATTCTTCCAAGCGCCATCGATTGAGGCCAATACGGGCTGATAGTCAACGGGATGCCGCTCGTCCCCCGTACCCATGCAGCCTAATTGAATTGTCGGTTGACCATCCGTAATTAGCACCATGTACCTTTCGCCGGGCAATTGGGCGTCAGCCATGCCAAATTCAAGCGCGTAGTTGTATGCGTCCGCCATGGGGGTTCCGCCGGCAGGTTGAGCTGCCTGGAGCGATCCAATTAGCGCATTGCGCTGGCCTGATCCGACTTCGGCGAGCGGTGCAATCGGGATCATGGCCGACGTGAGCACGCAAGTGTTAACGTCCATGGGCGTCCCTCCGTCGACGACTGGGTTCGTAGTCACCGGCATCAAGAAGCCCGGCCACAGCAGCATGCCGACCGCCGTCATCCGGGGCAGGGTGGAAATGGCCGTTTGGAGCGCCGCGCTCGTAATCGTCCATTTAGAAGTTACACCGTCCGGGGTATTTTTTGAGACGTCATCCATCGATCGGCTCGTGTCCACCACGAACTCGATGAGCGCTGGCGCATTTTCGCCTTCTTGACTCCAGCCGGCGCAGGCTGCGTCGGTTATCTGGTTAAACTGATCCTGGGTGATATTCGACAGGCCGCTTTCGGCGGTAATCGGAACGGTACTAACTGAGGTAGAGCCCCCCGCAGATGTTCCGCCTGAACCTACAACATAACTAGCGCCTCCAGTGGCGCCCACCGTGTCGTCCCCATTGATATGCTTCGCACCGCAACCAAAAGCTAACATTGCCAAGAAAGCAACCGACGAGCTGTACTTAAACATTGCGAGTCTCCCTTCAACCAACCGTCTAACCCCAATTCAAGGTTAGTTCATAAGCTTCACACCAATACCGAACGTCACCAAATCACTCTACATAATGACGTTCTTCGCCCTCGACGACAAGCAACCTAGCTTATCAAAACACTTGGGGGTTGAGCTACACTAGCCCCGCAAGTATGCCAATGTGGGAAAATTGCAATTGAAGCCAAGCCTCAGAATCCCGGGCGTTTGAGACAACGAGCGGTTAATGCCTACTGCGCGAGGGCATTCCAATCGACAGGCCCCTTCGGCTTGTCATCGAGAAGCCTACGCGCCTTTGCAACGAATTGAGCTTCACTACCAAGTTGGCCTAACTGATCGAGCAAAGGAAGAAGCCCGGGCCTATCACCCAACTCCGCAAAGACAGAGGCCTGCTCTTTCAATCGAAGTGAGACAAAGTGCAAGGTCGTTGTGTCGGAGGGAACTGTCGCGTTGCAGACGGTGATTACGCGGTCGACAGAAGCGCGTGTCGACATCATCGCGGCGTAGCGATCGGAACGTCCTAAACTCTGCGAATAAAACTCCGACCATAGACCGTGCGCCGCCACATGCTCACGCAAGCGAATGTCCCAACTGGGATCGAGCTCGACGAACAGCGGGCGTGCATCCGCCAATTGGCTAAGCGCATATTCTGTGGGGCGACCATGAATGACCATTTCTCGAATCAGCGGAGCCAAGGCGGGCTCCAGCGCCAGCAATCGATTCGCATCGGGATTGCGCTGGAGTCGCTCGGGGGTGAGCACAAGGACATCGGGCCGCATTCCTGCGGACAAGCGGTCTGCCCAAACGCGATAGGCAAGCTCTCGATGCCGCAGCAATAGCAAGCTGTGTTGAGGCAGCGTCCACAGAGCTTCTTGGGTAAATACGTCATTGCCGCGATAGGTTCGACTTTCCGCGGCGTAGTCTGCGTCATCGGCGTGGACGGCCACCAACATGGCGTAAAGCATAACTACGACAACTACGGAGGCGCCCAGGTACGAGACGCGGATTCGGAGCAATGCCAAGGCTAGCGTTTGCGCGGCTAACGTGGCGAGAAATACCGCTCCCGCAATGGCTAGGATAAGCAATGCAAGCGTTGGCGACTCGCGAAGCGGGCTTTCCGGCGCGCCGAAGAGGCCCGCAATCAAAAGCACAGCTATCCAACTCCAGGTCATTGGGCGAAGTACGCCCCGCGCCAGGCCCCAGATGGCGCCGGCAACGGCTGCCAAGGTCAGCATCAAACCGGCGTCGTGCCACCACCTGACACCGCCGAGCCCCACGTGAAACATATCGCCCCAGGCCTCCGCCAAAGAGGCGCCGAGTGAGGGTAACTCCGGTGTTAGACGCTGGGGCTTTTGCATGCGCAGCAGCGGCACGCAAAAGGCGCCTAGACCTAAGGCTGCTCCCAGCAGGGCACCTCGCAATTGGCGCCCCTCGCCGGGAACTCGCGCGGTAAATCGGCGGACGACAATAACCGTGAACGCCACGAGGCCCGCCCAGAATTGTTCGCCACTAGCCGCGATGAGCAGTAGCCCAAGTAAGAAAGAAGGCTTTAGGGATGGTTCGCGATGCGATTCGATTTTCAGATCAAGCAAGATTGCCGACAGAGCCAGCGCCACGCCAATTGAGGCACCCCCGGCGCAGGTGGCGCCGCGTTGCATCGGTACGCCCAGCACAAACAAGCAGGACCCGAACAGCGCGAGCCAGGGTGTCAGTTTTGGCGTGCGGGCGTTCTGCGTTAACAGGATTTTAACCAGATGGAAGAAAAGCAGCGCGGACACGGCCGCGCCGCAATTGGCGACCAAACCCGCCCTAAAGACTCGGCTGCCGACGGGTATCAACAGCCCAACCTGCGTCAAAACACAGGACACCAAACCCTGGGCGCCCAGCGGCCACATGCCGAGGGCTCGAATCAACCCCAAGTCGTCGTACCATCGGCTGGCAACGCCCGTGTGAGAGCTAGAAACCACTAGGGCCAAGGTGCAGGCCAACCATGCCGCTGCCCTTTCAAGACGGACAGCCCGCCCAGATCCGGCCTCTGGTAGTTCACTCACACGCCACCCGTGCCACAACTTGCCCCAATTTCCTAGTGGCGCAATTGCATCGAATCGACGGGCCCTTTCGGGCGAGCGGTTCGCTATGATGGGCATAATGCCGCAAGGGATCTCTGTATCGGCCTATCCCTGGGGTTCGCTTCGGCGAATACCGAAGGTCGCCGTTCGCGCGCTGAGTGAGCTGCAGCGTCGTCTGTCAACCGACTCCATCATGCCGAGTTTGGCCGAGGCGCTATCCGCCTGGCTCGGCGAACCGGTGAGCATCCAGGGTCATGGGCTGCGTGCCGTGTCAGGCGAACCTGAAGGGCCTTCGGCATGCTTGTGGATTCGACTGGCGGCAAGCAGCGCGGATATCAGCCTCGTGCTCGACCCGCGCTTGGTCGCGCGTTTGGTGGGCTTCGCCTTGAATCGCGACGTATCACTGTACGATCCATTGGCACCGATAGAACCGACACTGCTCGGGGCAATGGCTGCGATTGCCGCAAAAATAATTGACGATTCGAAGCTTGGAATCGACGTCACGTTCGCCAGCGAACCCCTGGATACCCTGGATGTTCAACGCATTCAGATCGACAGCGCGCTTCACATTGGCTCCACCGCGTACCCTTAGTCCTCCGCGTAGCCCTGGAATGGCTTTCTCGCCGGGAAGTAGCCAAACTACCTCCACTGGATTCCCTAGGCGCCTTGCCCCTGATCCTGTCATTGGTCGTCGGTGAGTCTTTGGTGCAGCGCGATGAGTTAGCCCGATTGGCGCCGGGTACCGCCTTTCTTACTGGAGTAGGTCTTTGGGTCGATGAGGCGAGCGTCGGTCGTGGCGTGCTGATTGCACCGAGCAGCGAGGCTGGGATTGCAGTCACCCTTCATCCCGGCGGCAAAATCGTGCTAGGGGACCATGCGGTCACGTTGAATCACGACGACGCCCACCCCAATACGGCAAGCGATGCCGCAAACCTAACCGAGACTCTGTTCGAGGCTCCCGTTGTTGTGCGCGTCGAGCTCGGAACCGTATCATTGCCTGCGAAACAATGGGCAATGCTACGCGCTGGAGACATCGTCGAGACCGGTCAGCCCCTCGGCAACGAGGTCACTCTGCGTGTGGCAGGCCAGGCGTTGGCGAAAGGCGAGCTGCTCAACGTTGAAGGCGAACTTGGCGTGCGAATTACGAAATTGTTGGTCGGAGAAGAACGATGACGCCAAAGCGAGCTCTCGATTCGATCGCTTCCCACGTTTTTATGCGGTTCCAAGTAGGCTTGATGCTATTTTTGGGTGTTGTTTGCGTCACGTGTCAACGCGTAAACCCAAGTCCCACCAAGCCCGAGAGTTCGGCAGTTGCGGTGGCGGCTACGGTAGCTCCCCCCGCAGCGTCAGAAACAGTGCAAAAACCCGCGGCTGGCTGCGCTGGACCCTACCAGGGTACTTACACAGTCTCTCCGATTAAACCCGGCATAAGTCGCAAAGAGGGAGCCCCGGCGCCTTGGGAAAGCGACGACGGCCATGCTCTGTCCGGTACTGGTCAAGTCGCCCTGGTCGTGGATGCACAGAACGCCATAACGGGAAGTGCTCAGGGTGCTCTGGGTCAACAGACATTGCGAGGCAGCTGTGAGGACAACACCTTGCGTATCCGCCTGGATGCGACCGGCCCCGACTCAAACCAGATCCAAAACGCATTCATTGTGGCCGAAATCACCGGCGATCAAGCGACAGGTACCATCCATGCTGCGACGGGTGATAGCCTGGTTCGTCGCAGTGGCTCCGTTAACTTGCGCAAAGCGCAGTGACAGCGCGCCATGGACAGCGTAACCCAGCGCCTTGAGCAAGTGCAGGCCCGCATTGCCGCTGCGGCCAGCAGCGCGGACCGGGATCCGACCTCAATCCGGCTGGTGGCTGTTTCAAAGCGGCAACCCGCTTCAGCCGTTCGCATTGCCTATGCGGCGGGTGTGCGTGATTTTGGAGAAAATTACGTGCAAGAGCTGACCGGAAAGGCCAAAGAGCTGGCAGATTTGACCGATCTTCGCTGGCACTTCATTGGCCACTTGCAGAGAAACAAGGTCAAGGTCGTGCTGCAGGCGGCCAGCGTTGTACATACCCTTGATTCTCCAGAGTTAGTGCAAGAGCTCGCCAAGCGTGCACCAGACTTCCCGGTGCAAATAGCGCGCCGTTTGTCCTTCGGCGGGCGCCCAGGTGACGGTCGCCTTGCCGTACTCGTCGAAGTCAATGTGGGTGGCGAAGCACAAAAGAGCGGCTGCAATCCCGAGCAATTGCCGAGGGTGCTCGAGGCCATCGAAACCTGCCCCAGTCTGCACGTCGTGGGCTTAATGACGGTTCCACCGTTTACAGAAGAAGCGGAGGATTCGCGGGCCTACTTCGAGCAACTTGCCGCGCTGCGCGAAAAGCACGGAGGAGCCACCCGTCTGCCCGAGCTGAGCATGGGGATGACACTGGACCTGGAATACGCCATTGCTGCCGGCGCCACGCTGGTGCGCGTGGGAACTGCGATATTCGGCGAGCGTCCGCTCCGGGAGGTTCTACCGTGAGCCGACGCCCACCGCCCGACTCAACTCCCACCCTCTTGGATCAAGCCGCTCGCCGGGGTCAAGCGGGGCTACCGAGGAGCCCCTTGCCGGATCGAATGCGGCCAGCGCGTCTCGACGAGGTCATGGGTCAAGCCCATCTGCTGAGCGCTGGCAAGCCGCTGGCAGAAGCAATAGCTAACGATCGCCTCTCTTCGATGATCCTTTGGGGGCCGCCGGGCTCGGGAAAGACTACTTTGGCGCGCTTGCTTTCACGCAGCGCCAAGACCGAATTCGTGCCCTTCAGTGCCGTGCTGGGCGGACTGCCGGAATTGCGCGAACTGATTGCCGCCGCGCAAGAACGTCGCAGTTACCAAGGCCGCGGGACGGTTCTTTTCGTCGATGAAATTCATCGATTCAACAAGGGGCAGCAGGACGCCTTTTTGCCCCACGTGGAAGCAGGCACAATCATTCTAGTTGGGGCAACGACGGAGAACCCTTCCTTCGCGGTGAACGCAGCAGTGCTGTCCCGATGCCGGGTTTTTCGTCTGGACGCGCTGAGCATTGACGACCTGGCCCGGCTACTGCGCCGCGCCTTAACGGACCGAGAGCAGGGTCTTGGCCAGAAGGAATTGACCGCCGAAGACGCCGTGCTGCACGGGATTGCAGACTACGCCCGAGGCGATGCCCGCCGTGCGCTCAGCCTACTTGAAACGGCGGCTGAACTGGTTGATCCAAACGTCAAGATCTTGGACATGGCCACGGTCGATCGCGCCACGGACGAGCGCACGCTGCTCTTCGATAAGAAGGGTGATATGCACTACGACGTTGTAAGTGCGTTCATCAAGTCGCTACGCGGCAGCGATCCGGATGCAGCCATCTATTGGATGATGCGGCTCCTGGAAGCCGGAGACGACCCGCTCTTCGTTTTGCGGCGCATGATTATCTTCGCGGGGGAAGACGTCGGGCTAGCGGATCCCCGAGCGCTCAGCGTCGCCATCGATGCGGACTTTGCCTTTCGCCGTTTGGGAATGCCCGAAGGCATGTACCCAATTGCCGAAGCATGCCTTTACTTAGCCTGCGCACCTAAATCAAATGCCGTAAAAAACGCCTGGCAGGCAGCTCAAACCGCCGTTCGTGAGCGAGGCGCTCTGCCGGTCCCTAAGAAACTCAGAAACGCCGTCACCCCCTTGATGCAAGCCGAAGGCCACGGCGAGGGTTACCGCTACCCCCACGACTTTCCAGGACACTTCGTGCCCGACGAAACCTACCTCCCCGAGGCCTTGATAAGCAGTCGGTATTACGACCCGAGCGACCAAGGCGTTGAAAAACAAATACTCGAGCGGCTGCAGCGATTACGCGGCACAAGGAAGAACGAATAGCGAATTCACTCCGTTAGCAATACGCCGAGATGCGGCAAATTTCGATAGGCCTGGGCGTGGTCCAGGCCGTACCCGACCACGTATTCGCTTTCGATAGTGAATCCCAAGTAGTCTATATTGACGGCTTTTTGGGTTCGGGTTGGTTTGTGTAGGAGCGTGCAAACTTTAAGGGAGCGCGGACTGCGCGCTTGCAGTTGACGCAAAAGGTAGCTGCTCGTCAAACCGGTATCGATGATATCTTCGACCAGAAGCACGTCTTCATCTACGATGGGGGAGGTTAGATCCTGCGTGATTTGCACAATTCCCGTCGACTGTGTACCGGCGCCGTAGCTAGCAACACCCAAAAATTCGATGCGCAACGGCAAGTCAATACACCGTATCAAATCCGCCGCAAAAACGAAGCCACCCTTGAGCACAGTGAGAATCACCAGGGAGCACCCCTGGTAGTCGTTCGTGATCTGGGCACCAAGTTCGCGGACGCGGGTGGCAATTTCTTCGGCGCTATAGAGAACACGATCGGGGGGCGGAATAGATCGGGGCATGGTAGTTTCGTCATTAGAGCGAACGCGACGCGGCGTCAACACTAATGCCCTGCCCCTTCTGGCTAACCCTATCCCTTGCTCCTTCGGGCTGACCCTATCCCTTCAGGCTAACCCTTCAGGCTAACCCTTCAGGCTTGCCCTACCCCTGGCCCTATTCCCCTTGATCTGGGACTCGATCTGGAATTGCAATCGATGTGCGTCGCGTGTGCGAATGTTCGAGGGACAGGGAAAGGGTCAGGGTTTGGATCAGGCAGAAGGATTAGCCGGAAGCAAGAAGCCAGAAGGAATAGCCAGAAGCCAGAAGCCAGAAGCCTGAAGGGCTAGGGCACTACGTCATTTTAACTCGATGAATCAGCCGAAGATTTGCATCGGTGAAGGCAGCAAGATCCTACGCGAGCATCCGATTACGGAGGGTCGAGACCGAGCCTTCGTTCATGGCTTGGGACGCTTGGATTTTGTATTTTTCGGCAGTTGTGGCAGGCCTTTCGTGGCCTGTTCGAACTCATTGTCGACGGGGCGAGGGTCACCAGCTGTGAACGCCTTGAATTTGTCGTATTCCGATTCGGCTCTGGATTGTGCCATCTCGTGGGAAATGTTCGATGGACCGACCGGTTGCCTTCCTTTTGAACTGTCAAGGATTCCTTGACAGTTGCCGCCCGCTCCAATTCTCGCTCTTCGTAGATGTTGCTAATGTGCAGGCTAACATTCTGTTTGGTGGTCTGGAACAGCTCCGACATGTGCTGCTGGGTAAGCCAGACGGTTTCGCCCTCGAAGCGCACGTCGATCTTTAGTTTTCCGTCCTGCGTCTGGTACACGAGAAACTGCCCACCTGGCGCGGGTGTCGAGGAGTCGTTGCTCATGGGGCCGTCTCGATAATAGCGGAATTCGGTTGTTGGGTGTTACTCTGGCCTGGGCTTCGTTTGTCGCGAGCTGGATTCGCCGCGGCGCCCGTTGGTAACTACGGCCGAACTAATCACTTGCGACGAGCAACACCTGCGACTCGAGACCAAGACAATGGAATTCCCGCTCTAAGCGGATGAAATCGTTCCAAAATTCAGCCTTTATGCCACTTTGGCGCTCCCTGCAGCGTCGAAACAGCCAAACCCATTTGCTCTGTCCTAAACCTTGACCGTGAAGTTTGACCCATTTCCCGGACACCCAAGCGAGAGAGTATACTACGGGTACTCGATCTGGAATTACAGTCGATGTGCGTCGTCGGTTCAAATGTTCGAGGGCCAGGGACAGGGACAGGGTTTGGATCAGCCAGAGGGGATAGCCTGAAGCAAGAAGCCGGAAGGGCTAGCCAGAAGCCAGAAGGGTCAGCCAGAAGGGCTAGCCAGAAGCCGGTACAAGTCAACACATCGCTGACATTTCGGGATAGGGTAGCTGACAGGTCTAGGGCGGGCCATTGCGCCAAAAACCTACGGTGCAACCCGTGTGCGCGCCGTGTGTATCGCGACATTGACTCCGTCGGTTTCCCACTGAATCGACCCGACTTCATCAGTGCGAAATACTCTTGCGCCGCTTGCTACGAGGCGTTCAACCGTCGATGACACGGGGTGACCAAAGCGATTGCGGGCACCCGCGGATATGCCAGCCCATGTTGGATGAACGGCGTCCACCCAGGGGTAACTGGTCGAGCTCCTGCTTCCGTGATGGCCGACTTTCAAGAAATCCGACCTTAGACCTGAGCCATACCTTTCTACCAAATCAGCTTCCGACTCGTGCTCGGCGTCACCGGGTAGAAGGACGCTGCGCTGGCCCAATTGAATCCTCATGACGATCGATGAATTGTTGGCATTGGACGCATTTTGCGCATTGGGACAAGGACCGAGCACGCGCAATTCGGCCGGACCAAATCGATGCGGGGTTTTGCAGAGCTGCTCCAAACCCAGAATCGGCACGTGTCTTTTGTCCAGTTGGCTCCGTAACTCAGGCAGGACGTCTTCAGCCATCCAGACCTCTCCCACTTCCACTTGAGGCAGAAACGTCAAGAGGCCACCAAAGTGATCGGGATGCGGGTGGGTAACCACGACAACGTCGACGCGTTTGCGTCGCCGGGCGCGGAAAAGTGGCTGAAGTACGGTTACCCCGGGGTCAGCGCCTCCCGTGATGTTTCCCCCTCCGTCGATAAGCATGCAGCGCCCGTCAGGAAAATCGACGAGCAGTGAGTCACCTTGGCCCACGTCATTGACTGTTAGCTTCAGTTTGCCGCTGGGGCGTCCCTGACGCTGCGCTGCAAATTCGACGACACAAAAGCCCAATAGTCCCACGGCAGTCGTTGCCCAGCGAGAACGGCGTCCTCGCGTCACGCAGACGGCAAGAACGGCCAGGGCCAACAGAGAAAAATGCGTCGCCGAGAGATACGGCACCGCCACCCTTGCCCATCGCAGTGAGGCCGTTGCATGGGCAATCATGCCGACCAGGAGCAAGGCGCCGGAGGCGCAAAGCGCCAAACCGCGCTCCACCGATGGCCAACACGATGATACTGCGTGGATCAAACAGAGGGGTAGGCTTGCCGCTTCCCCCAGGGGCCCGGCTATGACGTTGGCGAAAATGCCGGCGAGCGTTATGTCCGGCGACATCAAGGCCAATATCGGCGTACAGGGAAGCATTGCGCTCACCGTCGTGGCTGCCGCTAAAGTCACGATGCGCAGCGGCCAAAATGTAATTTTGCGACAATGCGGAGCGAGTCGATTGCCCAACGTGATAAGCCCCGAAGTGGCCGCCGCGGAAAGTAAGAATGACAAGTCGAACCCAATCCAAGGGTCAATTGCAGCCCCCACGATTAAGCTCAAAGCCAGAGCTTGTACGGCGCTAACACGACGGCCTAGGGCGCGGCCGAGATACAGAACGGTGAGCATCCAAGCCGCACGCCACGCCGAGCCGCTGCCCCCCGCAAAATCGGCGTATAGACAGGCCATCAATGCGCCGAGGGGCGCCACGCAGCGCATCACGTTAATTCGAGCGGATAATGCGGTCACCCGCACCAGCAGCCCTCTTAGCGCTGTGACCCCAGCGACAATCGCAAAGACCAAATGTGTGCCACTCACAGCGAGTAGATGGGACAGCCCACTTTGGCGAAACGCTGCGTCGTCCTCGGGCTCCAGGTCATTTTCTCCTAGGACTAGCGCTCGCCCTAGGGCCTGCGCCTTCGGGGTAAATGTTACCAAAATGCGCGCCCTGACGGTGTTGCGCGCCCGATCAATCCACGCGAGCAGGCCCTGGCCTTTTGTGACGGTCGCAACCCACGAAGCACCGCCGCTGGCGACCACGCCGCTCTCCGTGGCCATGGTAACCGGGCTCTTTAGCCCAATGTTTTCAACGAGCGCTACGGGTCCAAGTTCGACGACGAACTGAATGCGATCTCCTCTCGCCAAAGCTTCCGCCTCCGCAATCAGGCGCAGCCGGGTCGGGCGATTCATGGGCTGGCCGTCGCAATCGACGTGCGAGGTGTCGACGATGTCAACCCAGCGTCCTCGGTGCCACGTGGGCGAGGCCACCACCGTGCCTTCACCGGAGCAGATCGTGTGGGCGCCCTCGGCGACGATCCAATGCTGTCGCTCTTTCAAATAGCCGTCAGTCGATCGTTGGGCGCGCCAAGCCGTCATGAGCCCGAGCATCAGCGCCAACAACCTTATGTGTGCCGCTGCGACACCCCACAAAAGCACCCAAGCCAGAATTGCCACGGTGGTGGCAAGCAGGGGCGACAGGACGAAGCCGGCCCCGTAGGCCATCGCAACAGCGACTAAGAGCAGCTCACCGGGGCGCACTACCGCCCTGGTGCAGAACCCAGGCCACGCCCGGTTGGGCGAAATTTGCGGCAGTTAGCGCCGATTATTCGAAGGAACGGACTGGCGATCGCCGGCGAAGCGGCGTGACATGGGGCCACCCGCACAAATTGCGGGCAACCCCATTGCGCTACTTCAATTGGTGGTCAGGCAGCGCTGCGTGCAGTTTTGCGTGGGCGTGGTGATTGCCTCGCACATGCAACGGGTACAGTCGGTGGCGCAGCCATTGCAATTTGATGCCGGCGCGCAATTCACCGGCGTAATGATGGCGTTGTCCAGACAAGCGCCCAAGGCGTCGTTCTGGTCATTGCATGAATTACCTAGATTAAGCTGACCATTGTTGTTGCACACGGCAAAATGCAAAATGCAACCGAGTAGCCCCTGCCATTGCGCACCGCAAGGTGCACTGAGTAGTGTACCGGCAATACACTGCGTCATCAGTGAGTCACTGACACGGCAGCCAGCACCTCGTACTGCTGAAGCCAACTGATCGCAGGTAATCGCCGTCGGCATCGTGCCGCCACCCAGGGATGGCTGTTGCGAGTTGGAGGGCGGCTGCTGGGCATTGACCGGAGGCACCGAGTCGCCAGGTGTCTGGGGCGTCTGACTCGTGCTGGATTGCAGGGGCGGGGCCGTAAAATCAGCCGGGGGCACCCCACTGCTGGATCCACAGGCCGTCATGTAAGCCGCACAACTGAGGAGCAAAAGAGTTTTCATGTTCTCCTCCCAACCCGCGAGCGGACCCCAAATCGAGCCGCCCGCAGGATAGAATGACAGGACTAGCTAGAATATCAGAAATAGTAGAGCGCGCCGACGTTGCCGATGAAGATGTTCCAGGGGCTGTCGTACACGGTCGTTCGAAGGCCCCAAACACTCGTGCTCTGGTGCGTGATTCCACCCGGGGCCGGGGGCGCCGCATCGTAGCCCAGCTTGTCATAGTCAAAGCGTAGGCCAATGGTTCCCAGCAGCGACAACTGCGGTAGCCCCATGAAACCGAAGTGAATTTCTGCACCGGCGCGAGCGCCCAGGTCTAGGTGCACACCGGTTTGTTTGGTCCAAAACGGTGTCGGCCCACCTGCTAAGGCGTCCTGCGATACCTGTGCGTAGCCGAAGTTGATTTCTGGAATCACTTCAAACACGAAATGTTTGGACGAGGCCAATGCCAACGGAATGCCGCCGTGAAGAATGAATACCGATGGCTTCGGACCACTATATGTGGTGGTTGCGCCGGCTGCGCCGGCTGGGGTGTTGGTGGTGTCTGTGGAAGTGCCACCCAACCAGAGCCCAAGGCCCAAATCCAAGCCGACGGTTGGATCGATCCAATAGCGGACGCCTATGACTGGCGCTGCGACCTCGGGGTTGGCCGTCGTGCCATAAGGCATAGTGGCGCGTCCGAGAAAACCTACCGCCAAATGACCCACGAGGGCGTCATGATCGCTCGTGCCTGCCGGTGGCTCCGCCGCGGTGGCGTTAGGCAATGCCATGCCCACTTGAGCCTGTTGATTGGGTGCAGCGGCAGGTGGTGTCGTGGCCGCTGCGGCGTTCGTGTCCGCCTGGGCTGCAGTGCCCGTCTGTGTATTTGCGGTGGTATTTCCTTGGACGCCCACAGCGGCCGTACCAGCGGCCTGTTGGCCGAATGCGGAAAACCCTGTCAGCGCAAGAGCCATGAATGCGGCTGAAGCTGTGGATTGTGACCTTTTCATCTCAGAACCTCCTCAATGAGTGACTCGGAAAGACTGCGGCATCAGCACCGCGTTCCACCTAGTGCGCGCGTATGCTGCCGTGTTTACGTTGAAAAGATCAAACTTTTCGAGTTTGTTTCCGAAACCGCGCAAGGCTCTTCGCGGTCAATTGGGCTACGTTCCGGCACGGTGAAGCAGCGCGTCGACCTTCTTCTCGTCGAACGAAAACTCGCGGAGTCGCGCAGTCAGGCGCAAGGCCTAATAATGGCCGGGCGCGTGTATAACGGTGAAGCTCGGGTCGATAAAGCAGGGGATCAACTGGACGAAAAGGCAAACCTCTCCGTCAGATCTGCGCCACATTATGTATCGCGTGGGGGCGATAAACTAGAGGGAGCACTGCGCGATTTGGAGCTCGTCGTCGAGGGCCAGATTTGCGCGGACATAGGTGCATCCACGGGCGGATTCACGGACTGCTTACTTCAAAAGGGTGCCGCCCGTGTCTACGCGATCGACGTCGGGCATGCACAGCTTGCCGACAAATTGCGCCGTGATCCACGCGTAGTAAGCCGGGAGGGCATTAATGCCC
>Ga0075520_1000850_pt1 | contig 14090 bp, 10 predicted proteins | sample NGEPerB_FD_75100 | JGI IMG/M metagenome (GOLD analysis project Ga0075520, IMG submission 75100) | Arctic peat soil microbial communities from the Barrow Environmental Observatory site, Barrow, Alaska, USA - NGEE PermafrostAB12-B | ecosystem: Environmental > Terrestrial > Soil > Wetlands > Peat ... | reverse complement strand
GAGGCGATGCGCTTGCTGCCGCGCAGCTTCAGGCGCGCGACGCTCAGGCTGTTGTATTCGAAGTGCAGGTGGCCGCCGTCCATGTAGAGGGCCAGGCCGCCGGCGATGCCGCCGAGGCTGTACAGCACGCCGCTCGCCTTGGCCGACACGTTGACATCGACCGTGACGCGATTGCTGCGCGCGCGCAGGTTGGGCGCGCAGAACTCGGGCAGGCGCGTCACGTCGGCGTTGAAGTGCCACTCGGTCTGCGCGGTGCCGATGCGCGCTGCCGGGTTGAGCAGCGGGCCGAGGCCGGCGCCGATCGGGTAGACGTTGTTGGCGCGCGCCTCTTCGTCGAACTTGCGCTGCAGCTCGGCCAGCTTCTTCGGGTGTTTGCTGGCGATGTCCGTCGCCTGCGAATAGTCGCTGCCGAGCTTGTACAAGGCCCAGACGTCTTCGTTCGGTTTCCAGCTCGCGTAGGCCGCCGCGGTGCCCGACAGCCAGGGCAGGCGCGGCCCGAACACCGAGGCCATCCAGCCGTCGGCGTAGATGCCGCGGCTGCCGAAGATCTCGAAATACTGCTGCGCCTTGCGCGTGGCCGCCGACGCGTCGGCGAAGGTGTAGGCCAGGCTTGCGCCGTCCATCGGATCCTGGGCCGCGCCATTGACGGATTCCGGTGCAGCGATGCCGATCAGTTCGTAGATCGTCGGCGCGATGTCGTTGACGTGGTGGAACTGGCCACGCACCTGCCCGTCGGCCGGGATGCCCTTCGGCCAGGACACCGCCATCGGCACGCGCGTGCCGCCGAAGTAGCCGGCCACGAGCTTGGTGCCCTGAAATGGGCTTTCTCCGGCCCAGGCCCAGCCGGCGTGGTACATGTTGGCCACCTTCGGGCCACCGAGCGCCTGCAGGCCGCCGTACTGCTCGTCGAGGATCTTCATCTGTTGCGCAAACGGCAGCGGAATGCCGCTGATCGACAGGATCTCGTTGATCGTGCCGCCCGCGCCTTCGGCGGAGGCGCCGTTGTCGGAGAGCACGTAGAAAATCAGCGTGTTGTCGCGCAGGCCGAGCCGCTCGAGCTCGTCGACGACCTTGCCAGCCTGCACGTCGGCATGCTCGAGGAAGCCGGCGTAGACCTCCATCAGGCGCGCCTGGTATTTCCGTTCGCCTTCGGGCAGGCTGTCCCAGGCGGCGAGCGTGTCGGGCCGTGGCGTCAGCTTGCTGTCGGCGGGAATCCAGCCCATCGCGACTTGACGCTTGAACGCCTCTTCACGGTAGACATCCCAGCCGGCGTCGAACTTGCCCTTGTACTTGTCCGACCAGTCGCTGAAGACCTGATGGGGGCCGTGGACCGCGCCCGGCGCCCAATACATGAAGAACGGTTTGCCCGGCGCCAGCGCGGTCTGCTCGCGCAGCCAGCTTTTCGCTTGCGCCGCCAAGTCTTCGCTCAGGTGATATTTCGGGTCGTTCGGCGCTTCGATCGGCGTCGTGTTGCGGTACAGGCTCGGCTGGTACTGCGAGGTCTCGGCGGCGATGAAGCCGTAGAAATGATCGAAGCCGCAGCCGGTCGGCCAGCGGTCGAACGGACCCACCGCCGACGTCTGCGTCGCCGGCGTGTTGTGCCACTTGCCGAAGGCAGCCGTGCTGTAGCCGTAGTGCTTGAGCACCTCGGGAATCGTCGCGGCGCTTTTCGGGATCTCGCCGGTGTAGCCGTCGAAATCGCTCGCGAACTCGGTGATCGTTCCCGACTCGACGCGGTGGTGGTTGCGCCCGGTCAGCAAGGACGCCCGGGTGGCTGAGCAGATCGCCGTGGTGTGAAAGGCGTTGTAGCGCAGGCCCGTATCGGCGATCCGGCTGAGGGTCGGCGTGTGGATCGCGCCGCCCACCGTATCGGCGTGCGCGAAGCCCACGTCGTCGAGCATGATGACGAGCACGTTGGGCGCGTCGCTGCGCAGGTGCGAAGTCTTGTCGCGCCACTGGTGCGTCGATTCGGCGAGGGTGCGCCCGGCGACGCTCGCGGTCGGGGTCTTGGCAAACGGAAGCTGCTGCCGCACCGGCAGGGCAGCACCTTTGTCGCGCGGGTTCTTGGCCATCTCGTCTCCAGGCTGGGCTCGTGTCTGCGAATGCACCGCGCATGTCGGTATGCACCGGGGTCTCTCGCAAGGCTGAAGTCCAGTCTAGGAATCGGGCCGGCCGGTTGCCGGTCTTTGCCGTCATTTCGCCAGTCTTGCCGAGGCGTCGCGGCCACGGCACGGCTCGGGGCAAACGCGGTTGCCGGAATGGCCCCGGGCAGCGACGATGGGCGGCCATGACGCCGTCGAATCCGAACCCGCAGCAGCCGACCACCATCGGTGGTTATGCGCTGGCCATCGCCAAGGCGCTGACCTTCAGCGGCATCGACAGCAACCGCGTGCTGAAGGCCGCCGGCGTGCCGATGACGATCACCAACGATCCGATGAGCCGCCTGCCCGTCGGCACCGTGACGCGCCTGTTCCGCATGTGCGCCGACGTCACCAACAGCCCCTACTTCGGCTTGACGGTCGCCCGCTTCATCCACATCTCGAACCTGCACGCGCTCGGCTATGCGCTGGCGGCCAGCGCCAACCTCATGGAGTTCTGCCAACGCATCGAGCGCTACTTCCGGCTCGCTTCGCAGGTGGCCGAGATCAAGGTCTCGGCATCGCGCGACGAAGTCTCGCTGCACATCCGCCTGCTGGTCGACGTGTGCGCCGAGAGCGAGGATGCGTTCCTGGGCTTCGTGGTGCTGGCCATGCGCCAGCTCTACAAGGCCGAGTTCAATCCGGCGCGCGTGGCGTTCTCGCACCCGATGCCCCTGGAGGGCCCGGACCCCTACGAAGCCCTGTTCCGCTCGCCGGTCAGCTTCGGCGCGACGATGCCCTTGGTGGTCTTCCCGCGGGCCGATTTCGACCAGCCGCTGGCCGGCGCCTGCGCCGAGTTGGCGCAGATGAACGACAACCTGGCCAACCACTACATCGCCCGGCTCGACAAGGACGATGTCGTGACCCGGGTGCGCCAGAAGATCATCGAATTCCTGCCGAACGGCGACTGCAGCCGCGACAAGGTCGCCAGTGCGCTGGCCATGAGCCCGACCACGCTGCAGTTCAAGCTGGCCGAGCGCGACACCAGCTTTCACGAGCTGCTCGATGCCACGCGACGCGAGCTGGCCGCGAGCTATGTGCAGCAAGCCTCGCTCTCCATCACCGAGATCACGTTCCTGCTCGGCTTCAGCGACACCAGCAACTTCACGCGCGCCTTCAAGCGCTGGGAGGGTGTCTCGCCGACCCAGTTCCGCAGCCCGATGGGTGCAGCCTGATCAGGCCGGCGCAGCGACCTGGAAGTGCCGGTCGTTGAGAAGGAAATACGACAAAGCCGGAATCAGGACCAGCGCGCCGATCATGTTCCAGAGGAACATGAAGGTCAGGAGGATGCCCATGTCGGCCTGGAACTTGATGGGTGAAAAAGCCCAGGTGATCACGCCCGCAGCGAGCGTCACGCCGACCAGCGCGACGACGCGGCCGGTGAACATCACCGCGTCGCCATACGCCTTGGCCAGGGTCAATCCGCGGCGCTGGCCGGCCAGCTGTACCGAGAGCAGATAGAGCGCGTAATCGACGCCGATGCCGACGCCCAGCGCGATCACGGGCAGCGTCGCGACCTTGACGCCGATGCCGAGCATCACCATCAGCGCCTCGCACAGGATCGACGTGATGACCAGCGGGATCACTGCCACCAGCACGGCGCGCCAGGAGCGAAACGTGACAAAGCACAAGGCGATGACGGCGGTGTAGACGTAGAGCAGCATCGTCCGGTTGGCGTCGCGCACGACGATGTTGGTCGCCGCCTCGATGCCTGCCGAACCCGCCGCAGGCAGCAGCTGCAGGACCGCCGGGTCGGTTGGCTGCGCGGCGACGAAGCGCTCGACGGTGTCGAGGACCCGATCGAGCGTCGCCGCCTTGTGGTCGGTCAGATAGGCGATCAGCGGCATCACCGAGCAATCGGTGTTGAACAGGTCCGGGTTGTTGACCGAGGCCTGTTGCGCGCCGTAGTTCAGCACGTCCTGGTTGCGGCTGATGGTGAGCCACTTCGGATTGCCTTCGAACGATCCGGCGGTGATCTGGCGCACCACGTCCTGCAGGCCGAGCGTGGTCTGCACTTGCGGCAGTTGCTGCAGCGCCCAGGCGAGCCGGTCGACGTGCTCCAGCGTGTCGTACTTCAGGCAGCCTTCCTTCGGCGTCTTCACGATCACCGCGAAGACGTCGCTCGAGAGCGAATAGTTCTTCGTCACGTAGGCGTTGTCGCGGTTGTAGCGCGAGTCGGCGCGCAGCTCGGGCGCGCCCGGGTCGAGATCGCCGACCTGCAGCTTCTCGCTGGTGGCAAAGCCCACGGCGCCGAGCAGCGCCGAGGCCAGCACCGCGCCGAGCGCCCAGTTGCGCCGAGCCGCGAAACGATCGAGCCAATGCCACAGGCCACCGCCGTCGCCGCGCGCTTGCTGTTGCTCAAGACGAAGACTGCGCGCCGCCGCCGTCGGGCTGACGCCAACGTAGCTGAGCAGCACCGGCAGCAAGAGCAGGTTGGTGACGACCAGCACGGCGACGCCGAGGCTCGCGGTCAAGGCCAGCTCGCGAATCACGGGGATCGGAATCAGCACGAGCACCGCGAAGCCGACCGCGTCGGCGAGCAGAGCCGTGACGCCAGCGAGGAACAGGCGTCGGAAGGTATAGCGTGCAGCGACCAGGCGATGCGTGCCGCGGCCGATGTCCTGCATGATGCCGTTCATCTTCTGCGCGCCGTGGCTGACGCCGATGGCGAACACCAGAAACGGCACCAGCATCGAATAGGGATCGAGCTCCAGCCCGAGCAGCGAGACGAGGCCGAGCTGCCACACCACGGCGATCAGCGAGCAGGCCACAACAAGCGCGGTGCTGCGCAGACACCGTGTGTAGCCGTAGAGCAGCAATCCGGCAATGACGATGGCGCCACCGAAATAGGCCATGACCTGCAGCAGCCCGTCGAGCAGATCGCCGACGATCTTGGCAAAGCCGACCACGTGAATCTTGACGCCCCACGGCTTGCCGTCGGGTGCGTTGCCCTGCTCGTACTTCGCGCGGATGTCGTGCTCGAGGTCGTGCGAGAGCTGCCAGTAGTCGAGGCGCTTGCCGCCCGCCGTCTGGTCGAGCAAGGGCAGCACGATCGCACTCGATTTGAAGTCGTTGGCGACGAGGTTGCCGATCAGGCCGGCGCGCGCGATGTTCGTGCGCAGTTTCGTCACGCTCTCGGGCGAGCCGTTGAAGTTGTCGGGCATCACGGGGCCGCCCTGGAAGCCTTCTTCGGTCACCTCGGTCCAGCGGACGGACGGCATCCACAGCGACTTGACCCAGGCCCGGTCGACGCCCGGCGTCACGAACAGATCGTCGTTGATGCGCTTGAGCGCGTCGAGATAGCGCGCGTCGAACACGTCGCCGTTGCTGTTCTCGACGACGACGCGCAGCGTGTTGCCCATGCCGCGCAGGTCGGCGCGATGCTTCAGGTAGTTCTGGATGTACGGGTGGCCGACCGGGATCATTTTCTCGAAGCTGGCGTTCAAGGTGACGCGGCTGGCGAAGAAGGCGAGCACCAGCGTGATCAACAGCGAAGCCGCCATTGCCATGCGGCGATGGTTGAAGACCGCGCGTTCGAGCAGATTGCCGGACTCGGCCGGGAAGTCGGCGATGTTGCGAATCACCGGCATGGCGTCGAGCGACCCGGATGTGGCGCTGCTCATCATTTGTCCTTGGCGATGTCGAGGGTGCGCAGGCCACGCGGGCCGCCGAGCACGAGCGTGCCGGTGCCCGTGACCGCGACGGCGGCGAGCGGCATCGGCGCTTGCACGACGACGCGCGAGAAGGTCACTCCGCCATCGCGGCTCGTGGCGACGTTGCCACTCTGATCGACGAGGACGACGCGGCCATCGTCGGCGGCGGCGCCGGCGGTGATGCTGGCCGCCAGGCCGCTGGCCACCGGTTGCCAGCTCTGGCCTTCGTCGTGGCTCAGAAACGCGTTGCCGCGCATGCCGAACGCGAGCACGCCGGCGCGGGTGCCGAGCACGCCGAAATAGCTGCCCTTGTAGTCGCCGCTCAGGGCGTGAAAGCGCTCCGCGCCAGGGTCAAGCTTGAGCAACAGGCCACTTTCGCCGACGATATACAGCGCCTTGCCGGCCGACCGAATCGCATAGAGGCTCAGCAGCTTCGGGTTGTCTGTGCGGTCGAACCACGACTGCCAGCTCTTGCCGCCGTCGGCGGTGTGAAAGATCAGGTTGTAGGCACCGACGATGAAGCCCTCGTTCGCGTTGGCGAACCAGAGATCGAGGAAGGGCTTGTCGGGCCCGAGGTCGACGTCGCGCCTGGCTTCCTCCAGCAACTTCTTCTGTGCTTCCCCACCGCCCGCAGCGACCAGGCGCTGCATGGATTCGAGCAGCAGCTTGTTGGCCGTGCGGCCGTCGAGCACGCGAGTCCAACTCGCGCCACCGTCGTCGCTGCGCAGCACCACGCCGTCGTGGCCCGTGGCATAGCCAACGCGCGCATCGACGAATTGCACAGCAGTGAGGTCGGAGGAGACAGGCACTTTGGCTTGCAGCCAGGACTTGCCACCATCGCCGGAGCGCAGCACGTGCCCGCGCTGCCCGACGGCGACCAGCGCCTGGTCGCCCGCCGGCGCGATCGCCGTGATCAGGCGTCGCTGAGCGAACTCGCTCGCCTGCGCAGGCAGGTCGAGCGGGTCATCGGCGGCGAGCGCGCTGCCAGACAGACACAGCGCGGCTGCGACAAGATACGCGTAGCCGGCCATGTCATGTTCCTTCAGCGAATGCCTGAGCCGGCCAGCGCTTCGCTCGACCACTGCGTCGCCGACAGCGGCTCGATGAACTTGATGCCAATGCTGTAAGCGCCCAGAAGACCGGTGATGTTGTAGCCGCCGCTGGTGAAGTCGTAGACCGATTGCGTCGTCGCGTTCGGGGCCGGCACGTCGTACAGCGGGAATGTGTAGACGAAGCCGGCACGGAACAGGGCGCCGCGCGCGTCGTATTCGTCGGAAGCGACTGCCACCCACGAGTCTTCATCGACGTAGAACGTGCGCTTGGCGTAGATGTGGCGCTTGCCTTCCTTCAGTGTCGCCTCGACGACCCAGACACGATGCAGCTCCCAGCGCACGAAGTCCGGGTTCAGGTGATTTGCGGTCGTGACGGCGTACGGATCCTTCGCGTAGGCCAGCTTGAACGAGTTGTACGGCACGATCATTTCGCGCTTGCCGACGAGCTTGAAGTCGTAGCGGTCCATGGCGCCGTTGAACACCCAGGCATCGTCATAGGTCGAGGCGCCGGCCGAGCCCGGATTCGGCGTGTCGTAGGCGATGTCGGGTGCCATCTTCACGCGGCGTTGGCCCGGCAGGTACTGCCAGCCCTTGCGGTCGTTCTTCATCGGGTTGATGTAGTCCTGCACGAGCAGGGCTTCACCGGCCCGCCGCGCCGGCGCCGTGTAGGCGATCTTGGTGCGGAAGTAGATGTCGTTGGCGCCCGAGACGACCGTGCGCTTGGGGTCGTAGTACGGGTAGTCGATCGTGATCTGGCCCGTCGTCGCGAGTACGGCGCGGCCGGACGAGTCGACATTGATCGAGTCATATTGCGTGAAGTAGGTCTGGCCGGTGTAGCGCAGCAGGTGGTTCCACATCACCTCGTTGCCGGTCTTGGGGATCGGAAACGGAATGCCGGCGAACGTGCCTTCGAGGCCGAGGCCGCCGTCGGTGGTCTTCACCGAAGTGGCGTTCTTCACCGTGTTCTCGACCACGTAGGCTGGAAACGCGATCGAGCGGTGCGTCGAATAGACGTCGACGCGGTAGTTCGGCTGCTTCTTCAGCAGCTCCTTGGTGCCGTCGGTCAGCTTGCCTTCGTATTGCGCCAGGTTCTTGCCGGTGATCGAATACAGCGGCTTGTCGGCTGCGAATGGATCCGGGCGCGTGCCCGAGCCCTTCTTGTATTCGGCCGGCGCCGTCGTCAGGCCACCCGTGTAGTCGGGGATGGTCTTGTCGGCGTTGCCGGCACGCTCGGCGCCGGTGGGCGTGAGCGTGGTGCCGAGCTTTTTCGCTTCATCGGCGGTCACGGCCGCGAGCGCGGCGCCGGCGGCCAGCGCAAGGAGCGCGCCGGTCCAGAGTTGACGGGTATTCATGGTGAGGTCTCCGTGGATCAGATCGTGTAGATCAGAACGTGGTCTTGAGGGTCAGCATCACGAAGCCGCGATCCGACAGGGTGGCGAAGGTGCTTTGCGGCACGTTCATCGCCCCTGCCGCGGTCTGGCTGTAGTTGCCGTAAAAGCCGACGTAGCGCAATGCCACGTTGTATTTGGACTGAATGTCGGCAACGACGCCGAAGCCGTATTGGCCATTGTTCTTGGCCCCGCCGGTTTGCACCGCCGAGATGCCACTGAGGCCGCCCGAGATCGACAGCGGCAGGGACAGGTCGACGCTCGGGAAGACCTGGAACCAGGTCGGTGTGAAGTTGAGACCCAGGCCGACGTAGTTGCGCGTCACGGCGTCGACGTTCGCCGGATTTGCCGCGTACGCCGCGCTGCCCTTGAAGGCCGCTGCGTTCTGGCTCACGCTGAGCCAGCGGTTGTAGGTGAGCTCGGCGATCCACGCGGCGCTGTCGAACACCGGCGTCTTGGAGGTGACGCCGACGAAGTTCAGCACCCCGTGCAAGGTGTTGCCACGCGCGCCTGGCGCATCGTTCGAGAGCGACGTGGTCGAGACCTGACCGAGGGCCGGGTTGACGAGCGGTGCCGGCAGCACCGTCACGGCGACGCTGTTGAGCGGCATGTTGTGACGCAGGTTGACCTCGCCGCTGACGGCGATGCCGGCGATGTTCTGCGACAGGCTGATGCCGAGCATGTCGATGTTCTGCCCATAGAACGCGCGGTACTGGCCGATCTGTCCGGCCTGGATCTGCGCGATGCTCGCGGCACCCGGATTGATGTAGCAGGTGGTCGGACCGATCGGTTGAAGACCGGCTGCGCTGCAACGGGCTGCCGGCAGTGCGGCGACGGCCGGGACCACGCCGAGTTGCGGCTGGATGTCGGCCGTGCGGCGCAGGTAGAGACCGGCGGTGCCGTTCAGCCAATCCGGAGACCAGCGCGACGACAAGCCCCAGTCGCCGAACCTGTTCGGCGTTCCTTGCGACCCTTGCAGCAAGCGCTGACCCGGGCCGGCGATGAGCGAATCGCCGCCATCGAGCAGCGCGTCGTTGACGGTCAGGTAGCTGCCGGACTCTGGATAGCGGGCATGCTCCCAGTCGGCGAACAGCTGGCCGGTCAGCGAGAGGTCGGCCGTCGGTTGCACCTGCAGCGTCATCTCGGCGCGCGGGCGAAACAGTTCCTTGGTCTCGGCGCCGGGAGTGGCCAGGCCTTTCCATAGATCGATCGAGTACTGGCCATACGAGATGCCGTGCACGGCGCTGCCGAGCAACAGACCTTCGCCCCAGTAGGTGACGAAGCGGCCGACCTTGAGGTTGACCGGTGTCTCGCCGAGTTCGCTGTTGGCGAACACGAACGCGTCGAGCAGCTCGCCCGACGGACCCTTGGCGTAGCGCGAGGTGTCGGACGACAGCGCGCCGGCCGTCGGCACGCCGTTGACGAGCGTGTTCGCGGTCGCGTTGTTGGTGTTGCTCAGGCTGCTGTAGGCGGCGTCGCCCCAGGCCGCGCCGCTGACCCGCAGGCCGTAGTTCTTCTTGTAGACAAGATCGAATTCGCTCAGCAGATCGAGCCGGTTGGCAACCAGTTTGCCATTGCTGAAATTGCGGTCGCCGTCGTCGTTGTTGGGGTTGCCCAGGATCGCTGCCGATTGGCTCTGCGCGCGTATGCCGAGGCTGTAGCGCAAGGTGTTGTCGAAGCGGATCTCGTAATCGGGGTTTCCGGCGTCGACCTCGAATGCGCCAACGGGCGACGCGGCCAAAGCGAGCAACGCGAGAACTGCGGATGACACAGGGGTCAGACGGGTGCCGGCGCGAGGCTTCGGCAAGATTGAAGGCCGCACGGGCTGTCTCCTGAAGTGCTGATTTGGTCAGCGCATTCTGGGAATCGAGAACCGTTGCCGCCGGTCTTTGAAATCAATTCAATGGTCTTGGCAACAAACCTCTTGCATGATTGGATTGCCTCGATGCCGATGCCGATGCCGATGCCGATGCCGATGCCGATGCCGATGCCGATGCCAGTTCGGTGCTCGTACAACCTCACGGACACGAACGATGGGCAGAACTAGCGATGCCCACCTCGATCTGGCCTTATCGCAATTTCTGTCGGAGACCTGGCACGTGGGAGTCTTGGGCTGCGCGTACTATCAACTTTCCGCCGACAGCTATCCGACCGATGGTCCGGCCGGTACGCTTCGGTCGCAGGCGCTCGGCAGCTTCAAATCGCGCGTGTTCGCGGCGGGCCCCCAGGTTGGTATCTGTTCAAGGTGGGGGCCAGGAATGTGCGGGGCTACAAGGAGCCCGGTGCCCAAAACCGGATCCAAGGCTGCTCAGTGATGGCAACGGTATCGATCCCGCTCGGTGCGAGCAAATCCGACAGTGGGACTTCGTCGAACGGGAATCCTCAGTCGCTCGCGAGGGAGTTCTTAGCCATCAGCGCTCAGCGTCCGAGTAGCCTCGTGACCACCTGCTGCCATCGTGGAATGGTGGCCCTGCAAAACAGTTGATTCTCGATCAAGCCTCGCCCGGTGTGCGGCTTGCAGCCCGTGCGTCAAACACCGAGGCTGGCGCCGGCGCCAAGAAGCGTCGCTACTCCCAGGGCGGCAAAGATCGCTGCGGCGATGGAGTGCACCAGCTTCATCGGGATCTTGGCCGCCAGCTTGTGGCCAATGAACACAGCGGGTACGTCGGCCAACAGCACGCCCAGCGTGGATCCGATGACCACCAAAAGCGGATTGGCGTAGTGCGCTGCCAGGGCGACAGTCGCGATCTGAGTCTTGTCGCCCATCTCGGCCAGGAAGAACGTGAGCAGGGCGGCGCCGAATACGCCGAAGCGCTCAAGAACCTCGAGCCCTTCAAGACCGTGCTTTCGGGAGACGAGGAGGCCATGGCGCGGCTGCACCGACGGACTGACGTCTGGCGTTAAGCGGCCCAAGCCATTTACTTCAGAGTGACGGGCTGTCGAGGCGGTCGGCGATCCAAGCCTGAACTGCTGCTTCTGACCACGTCGCGGCTCGTGGGCTTGCTTTGACGGATCTGGGGAAGCGTCCGCTTTGCATTTGCTCGTAGATGGCAGATCGACGGAGGCCCGTCAGTCGCTGCACCTCTGGCAGTCGCATCAGCCTATCGGGCGCGCGTGTCGCATCCCGCAAGGTGATCGGCGACAGCCCGCTGCCAAGGAGTGCAAGCGCCTCGCGCAATAGATCAGCAGCTTTCTTTGCGCGTTCGGCCGTCGGATCGAGGGCATGAGTTCGATCGTCTTGTGCAGCGGTGGCTGTCGTGGCTCGCATCGATGCCTTTGTTGGAAATGCTGCCTGGTTGAAGTCGAGCGCGACACGAGTTGCAAGGCATCCGGCCCATGACGCTGACGTACACGAACGCCTCTATCAGGATCATGCGCACCCGAGCTTAGACGTACGGAGCATCCGTCCTCGCGATGAAATTCGCTCGTTTTTCATCGATGAGCCCGTCCCCTGCTGTACTGCATTGGCTCGTGTTCAGGCGCCGATATCAACCCGAACTCCAGCGCGCGAATTGCTGCCGAGCGGCGGCAGGTCACGTGCAGCTTGTCTTTCAGTCTTTGGAACCTCGAATTGACAGCCATGCACGTCGTCCCCAGCGTCTTGGCGATCGCCTTCGTGCGCGAACCATGCAACTCGAGTTCGAGGATCCGGATGTCGAGCGAGGAGAGCTCAGACGACTCGGCACCTATCACGCGTTCGACTTCGCAAAGTACGCGCATCGCTACCTCGCCGAGGCCCAATATCGATTCAACCGCCGTTTCAATCTGCGCTCCATCTTGCTTCGACTGCTTCGGGCCGCTTCCCTCACAACACCAACCCTCGCCGCGTCCATTCGCGGCTGAGGTTGGTCGCTAATCAAGTCAGCACAAGAGGTCGCGAAGTCCGGATCTGAGGCGAGAACATGCTTCATTTCATCCGATCGGTCGATCACGAGACCGCATAATCCGCTGGAGCCGCACGATCTTGAAAGGGCGTCCGATGTCATCGCGTGAGGTTCGCCTGCTGCTGGTTGATGACGACCCGTCTGCGGTCCAGGTCATGAGTCGGATGCTGGCGCAGTACCCCGATCAACGGTTCGCCACGTCGGGTGAAGCCGCACTTCGGCTCGCACGCGAGACCCCGGATCTCATCGTGCTGGATGTCGACATGCTTGGCATGACGGGTTCGACGTGTGTGAAGCTCTGAAGTCGGACCCGGTGTTGGCGTGCGTCCCGGTCATCTTCGTGACGAGCCACGACGCCACGCTGCTGGTGCAAGTGGCCGGCTTGCAGAAGGGCGCGGCCGATTTCGTCACCAAGCCCTACACACCGGCCGTGCTGCAGGCGCGCGTGCGCAACCTTCTCGACTTGAAGCGGCGCACCGACGCGGTCTCCTGATGAACAAAAGTATCGGACGGCAAGCCCATAGCGAAACGTAGTAGTTCTTTGCGAACGTCCGTCCCGCACGCGGGGTCGGAAGCTCTCAAGATTCCATCGAGCCCGCTAATAGTGGCTGATCTCCAGAGAAGCGACACAGCCTCATGCGACAGTCACAATCACCATGAATGACAACATCCTGCTGGTCGACGACGACCCGGGCACGATCCAGCTATTGGGTCGCATCCTCTCAGGCTCGGGCAACTTGCGGTTCGCCACCAGCGGGGAGGATGCGCTGCGACTCGCGCGCGAGTCGGCGCCCGATCTGATGCTGCTCGACGCAGAAATGCCTGGCATGAGCGGCTTTCAGGTGCTCGAGGCGCTGAAGGCTGAGCCGGCACTGGCCGACGTGCCGGTGATCTTTGTCACCAGCCATAGCGAAGCCGCGTTCGAGGTGGCCGGTTTCGAGATGGGCGCGGCTGATTTCATCGCCAAGCCCGTCAGCGCCCCTCTCGTGCTGGCCCGGGTCAAGACCCAGCTGCGCGTCAAGCGCATGGGCGACGAGTTGCGCCGCATCGCCACCACCGACGGCCTGACCGGCGTCGCCAACCGGCGGCGCTTCGACGAGTCGCTGGAGCGGGAATGGCGCCGCGCGCGGCGGTCCGGCGACCCGCTGGCGTTGCTGATGATTGATATCGACCACTTCAAGCTGTTCAATGACCGCTATGGCCATCCGGCAGGCGATGCCTGCCTGCGGTCCGTGGCGCAAGCCCTGGTGGGCGCCAGCCTGCGACCGGCAGATCTGGTCGCGCGCTATGGCGGCGAGGAGTTTGTCGTGCTGCTGCCGAAGACGCCGCATGCCGGCGCTGAGCACTTGGCCCGCGGCGTCCTCGACGCAGTCGAGGCGCTCGGCATCGCGCACGAAGCTTCCTTGACGACACGGCTCGTCACCGTGAGCGTCGGCGTCGCCTGCTACGACGACGACAGCGAGTGCTGGGTGCCACCGTCGGCCGAGTCCTGCTTCTCGGACGACCTGCGCGCACGCTGCTCCGCCATCGACTTGGTGCAGGCCGCCGACAAGGCCCTGTATTCCGCCAAGAATGCCGGCCGAGCCCACGCCAGGCTGCTGGACATCGCCGACGTTGACACGCCGCATCTGGCCCGCGACATCGCGCCGTCGTCCCGCAAGCCGCGCGCCACAGGGTGGGATGAGTGTTAAGCAAGTGAGGTGCTGCTCGCACCTTCGGCCGCACGATTCGCCAGACTGATTCGCTCTCTAACAGAAGTTGGCCATGCCCAAAAACATCCGCGATCCCGCCATTCTCAACCCCGCTGCTGGCACGGTGGAGTACATCACCGAGGTCCATCGCCAAGAGGCCTTGCTCAAGGCGGGTGCCTTGCAGCGCGCGATCTTCAACAGCGCCAATTTCTCGAGCATCGCCACCGACGCGAAGGGCGTCATCCAGATCTTCAACGTTGGCGCCGAGCGGATGCTGGGCTACG
>Ga0075520_1000849_pt1 | contig 14093 bp, 13 predicted proteins | sample NGEPerB_FD_75100 | JGI IMG/M metagenome (GOLD analysis project Ga0075520, IMG submission 75100) | Arctic peat soil microbial communities from the Barrow Environmental Observatory site, Barrow, Alaska, USA - NGEE PermafrostAB12-B | ecosystem: Environmental > Terrestrial > Soil > Wetlands > Peat ... | reverse complement strand
CGTGATGGGCAAGGAGGAGAACACCCTGATGAGCAACCCCGCCTACGGCTACAGCAATGTTCCGGAGAAGTGGGCGGTGCGGATCAGCGACAACGGCGAGTTCATCCACCAGAACCAGTACACGGTCGCCGACCAGGGCGTGGTCAACGTCAGCCACGGCTGCATCAACCTGTCCGCCGAGAGCGCACAGGCCTACTTCGAATCCGCGATCTACGGCGACCCGGTCGAGGTCACCGGGACCAGCGTGCAGCTATCCGCCGACGACGGGGACATCTACGACTGGGCGCTGAGCTGGGACCAATGGAAAGCGCTCGCCGTTACCTGACGGCTCACCGGCGGCGCACGTGCAGCGGCGGGCCGCACCCGTCGGGGTCGAGTACCGCTTGCACCCACGGGGGATCACCGGGGCTGCCCAGCGCGTGCCGTGAGGACTTCGGCGCTGACCTGCTCAGCCTGCCGCTCCGCAATGATCAATCGGTGCTGCTCCGCTGGCGGCACCGACCCGGGGCGGGTCAGCGACCGTCGGACCGCCGCCGCCAACGCCTCCCTGGCATTTCCCGCGGCGATCTGCGCAACCACAATCGGCTCCTCTGCACTGGGATCGGCCATCCCAGCATCCTGACCGCTCCCGGCGCTGCCCGCCGCTGTCGACCGATGATGTCACTCGACCGTGTCGTCCCGGTCAAGGCCCGGTGAGGGCCGACCGCTGGCACAGGGCCCGGCCACCCGTCCCCACTCGATGCCAGACCAGGCGCCCACTTTCGCAGGCAACTTGCCAGGTGCCGATCAATCGAACAACGCGGCTGGGTCCCGATCGGGTGTCCTCGAATAAGATCCCCTCGGTCAGCCGCGCCGGAATCTGTGAGTGGTCGACGCATCTAGCTGCGACCTGGTGACGGTCGAACACGGTGACGGTGGCGAAGGTTCGGTGACAACGGGAACAGTGGCAGCGAGACAGCCCCGACCAGGTGCTCCCGCACCCACCGCAGGTCAACCGCGACTGCAGTGTCACCAGCGTGCAGCCTGCCGTACGCGGAGGTGGATGCTTCGTGGTGAAAACCACCGCCGGGAGCAGTGGAAACGCAGCCTGATGCTGTCCCCTTTCCATCAGTCGAATGGGACAAATCCACCGTTGACCTGGCCGGATGAACCGGCCAGGGCCGAAAGTCTCCACTTGTCCCGGTGGCGAGCCGGCCACCAAGGACGCAGCACCCGTCGGCCCAACGAGCCCCGCGGACGGCCTCGGTTAGGGCCTAGCGGGGTTCGCGCGGTCTGCTCAGGATCAGACGATCGAGCTGTTTCGAACCCACAGTTAATCGGCCGGAAAGTCCCCCCCACCATGGAATCTCGGGCGGTGAGCGAGCAGTCAACGCCTCCACGAGCGTCGGAGCGGAGCATCCCGGCCGCGAGCAGGACCGCCCACCGAGGTGGATCGTAGGTCGATCGGCGGAGGGTCGTAGTCTGACCTCCTTCCCCTGCGGTCCGCGCTACCGACTGTCGAACGGGACGGCTTGAGTTCACTGACCTGCGGTCTCCCGGATGAGTGACCGGGGACGCGGGTCTCACGGCCGGTAAAGCTCCTCCATGGCGGCGGCAGCGGCGTGGTCTGTCAGTGGCAGGACGTGACTGTAGATCCGCAGGGTGGTGGCGGCGTCGCGGTGCCCGAGCCGGTTTTGGGCCTGCAGGATGTCCCCTCGGGAGACCAGTGTCGTGGCCACGGTGTGCCGGAGGCGGTGGAGGGTGACGTCCGGGTGGCCGGTTTCCGTGCACAGTTCGGCGAACCAGCGCGCGAGGCAGGACGTAGACAGGCGGGTGGTGTGGTCGGCGCGGCGGGAGAACAGCCACGGCCCGAATCGCTGGTCTTCACCGGCGCGTTGCCGCCATTGTGTGACGGTGTGCCGCCACAGGGCGGCGGTCGTGGGGCCGAGGGTGAGCCGGCGGATCCGGCCGGTCTTGGTAGGTCCGACCACCTCGTTGGACGTGGCCCTGGCGATGGTCAGGACGTCGCCGTCCAGGTCACCCAACTGCAGGGCCGCCAACTCGCCCCGCCGGGCGCCGGAGTCCGCGGCCAGTCGGGTCAGCAGCAGAACCTGTTCAGCGTGATGCAGCCGTAACGCACCCGGCAGGCCGGCGCCGCTCGCGGGCACTGCCGCCGTGACCTGCTGTTGGGCGTGGTCCAGGATGGCGCGGACCTGCTCGACCGGGGCGTGCAACCGCACCCCGGGCTGCGGTGGTCCCCGCATGCCCTCCAGCGGGTGCCGGTCCAGGATCCGCTCGACATGCGCCCATCCCAACGCCGAGCGCAGCGCCCGGACCCGCGCCCACACCGTGGGGTCCGTCCAACCATCCGCCCGCCAGGCCGTGATCGCCGCGGCCAGCACGGCCGGACTGACGTCGATCGCCCGCCTGGAACCGATCCGATCGCGGGCCAGGAAACCGACCAACGACCGGTAACCGGCCACTGTTGACGGTCGCCACCCGTGATCAGCGACCAGCCACTCCCGCAACAAGCAGGCCAGGGTGATGCCCGGTCTCGCGCGACCGGCCGACCGCAGCAGTTCTGCGCTCGCGGCCCACCGTTCCCTGGCCGCCTGCGCCGTCTCCCGATCGCCGTGCACCGTGACCGAGCGCACCCGGGCCCGCCCGCTGATCGGGTCCGGGCCCAACGCGACCCGCACCTCCCACACACCGGGGCGCCGCCGTCGCAGCGACCCGCCACCTCGAACGCATCCCATGCCTCACAGTACGAACATGCCAACGACGGGCACGGGGGCCTCATGCAGCGCCCTGACCTGCGTTGTTGGGATGGTTGTTGGGATGCGATCTTGCACCAAGATCATCCGAAACGACCGAAAGAGCTGCGGTGCAACGGATCTGGGGAGCGCGCCCGGAGGGATTCGAACCCCCAACCTTCTGATCCGTAGGTTATGCATGTTCGATACTAGGGCCTCCACCAGCCTCTACAGTAACGCGACAACCCTCTCCTGACCACTCCAGCATCATCGCCATCAGCATTTCGCGTCACGAACCGCGTCACGGCGATCGCACGGTGTTGGTACGGCATTGGCGGGGCTATGCCGGCCGACTCGGTTCGGCGCGCGGTGCGTCCCCATGTATGACCCCCACACTCCTGCGACGAGGTCACGGCCTTCCGGTAGACAAAGGCACCCTGTTGCGGGTTCGGTCGGCAAGCCCAGGTGTTGCTGGACCGTTCACACTGTCGCTGTGGCCGGCAGGGGTGCTGTGTATCGGGCGACTGCGCTGGCTTGTGTGCTGTTGCTGGTGACTTTGGTGGTGCTGGACGCCGCTCGGCTGGGGGTGTCGGCGGTCAACTCACAGAGCAGCCGATCTGCGCTGCGTACGGCGGCAGCGCGGTCGGCGGGTCGACGGTGTACCTGCCGTGCAGCGGCGGGACCCGGGCGGTCAGCATTGATGCCGGCGGGCAATCACCGCGCGGTGGAAGGGCAACGGTGCCGGCGAACGGGCCGCCGGTGGTCGGTGGTGGCGCGGTATGGGTGGCCGGCTGAACTGAGCAAGGGGAATGAACGCCGTCACGCGCGCCACCCTGGGGGATCCTGAAACAGACCGCCGTCTGGCGCGACACTGTCATGATCAGCCGGCGCCGACCGGAGTGCACGGTTCGGTTTCAGCTGCTGGGCGTTGGCAATCGGGGTGTACCTGACGTCGTTGTGGCCACGAGTTGCGTTCCCCACGTGACCTGCGGAGATGCGGCCGTCAGGGACGTCTCATCAACGATCGTTCACGCGACACCCCAGTTGCCGTGGGGAGATCGGGTGGTCCAGCGACTGCGGGGAGGTCACCGGGAGCGTGGCCGCGCTGGTCGTCAGGAGATGCCCTGCCCGGGGTCAGTGACGGCGCAGGGACCTACCGATTTAGCTGACGGCTTGCTAATCTGCTAATACACCCGGTGTGGTAGCGCGTGGGCGGCGTCCGCTCGGCGCGTCCTGTGTCTGTCGGTCTGCGAGGCCCGGCCGGAGATCCGTGAGGCGTGCAGCCAGCGATGGGTGAAGGTTCGGTGTTCACGGGAAGGAGCGACGGTAATGACGGCAGCCGCCGAGTCGACCCGCGTGCCCGTCGCGGGCGGCATCGACGTTCGCGCTACCTCGGCGCTCAAGCAGAGCCCGGCCGGAGAACCGGGAAGGAACCCGGCGTTCGGGCACAAGGTGTCCCGGTCACCGAACATCGCCGATCGGTATGCGGTGGTGCTGCAGACTCTCAGTCCCCGCCAACGTCAGGGGGTCATCGCGGCGCTCTCCGTCGGGTTTTACGACGGGTGGCGGCCGACGAGGGAGGAGTTGGCCGCGTACGTGGCGGCCAAATTCGGGGTCACCGTGACCGTCCCGCCGGACATGTCGCCGCGGTAGGTGCAGGGCTCGGCCGGCTTGCGGTCACCGTGCGACGCGCCCAGCACCTGGCCAACGCGTTTCGGGGTCCGGCATGCAACGCGCCGGGGTTACCGGGAACGATTTCGGCAGGATCCGAGCAACGCAGAAACCCGGTGGCGCGGCAACAACACCCAGGAACTGCGGCGGGCTGATCCCCCGAACTGGGAGCAACGACGACAAGTGGCGTCCGCCGCGGTTGCCCCACGGCCACCCCGCGACACGCCCGCCGTACCGGAAGTGGGACGTGGGTAACGAAACACCGAAGTCCGAACGGGCCGGCCACTTCGCGGTACCGGTCAGCCACCGACCCAGGAACTCCGGCTGAAGGCCTGAAGCGCAAGACGTGCCAGTAACCGCCAGCTCGTCCAAGGGCGTCGGCACGATCATGGTCAGTCACCCGATGGACGACCTCAAGGCCCTGCCGAACGAAGATCGCCGGACGACTGCCCGGGGCCTGGTGGGGCCGGTCCGGTCTGCTGATCTGCGCCGACAGCGGGCCCGGCTGGCGGCTGCGAACGAACAGCGCCAGGATTGCGCCTATCTCCAGGCCGATGACGCGATCGGGCACCGGCAAGATCCTCCAGCCGAGCCGGAAGTGGAGGCCACGGGATGAGCCAAGACCACGACGACGATGCCGCCAGGGCGCAGACCCGCGACCTGTTGAACGAGCAGATGGCCGCGGCCGTGGAAGTGTTACAGGACCTTGCAGTGAACGGCCCAACTGCGACCGCCCGGCTCCGAGCCCAACAGGCTCTCCGGCGGCGCTCAGCAGGCGCAGGGTGGCCCGACACCAAGGACGGGAGTCCGGCCGTTGACCGAGGATCCCGCCGTCAGGAAGTACCCGGGTGTCGTCACTCCGTACCAGATGGTGCAGCGGTACCTCATGGCACACCACGGGACGGCGACGGTTTACCTGTCGTACCGGGCGCAGGGCAGCGGCCGAGCTGGGCTGAGCGGCGTGCGGCAGGTCCTGGACGTCACCGGCGTGAAGGCTGACGACCTCCCCGTTCTCGCACGACGGCGGCCGGAAGACGTTCTGCACCTGCTCTTACGCATGATCGCAAGGCGACGCCGGCCGCCGCGCGGGCGTGGGCGACCGAACGGTGCATCGCTGGGTGGACGGTGGCACCGCATCCTCCCCGCCGCTGCACGCCGGATTTACGCGTCGAACAGCGGCAACGACCCGGCCGGCGCCCGCCGCGGCGACACCAGCACCGCTACGCCCGGGACCGCGCGGAACGCGCCGACCCCGGCAGGTGATGCGCGGGGTGCGCGGGCAGGTCGAACAGCGGGTGCATGTCACGCAGCGGGTCACCGTCGGAGCTCACGCCGCCGCCAGCACCGCCGCCAGCGCGGCGGGGGAGCGGTCCGTGGCCGTCCCGTAACGCGGCCTGGATCGCCCGGGACGCCCGGCCTTGCCGCGGACGTCGACCCGACCCCGACCCGGGTGCGGGCCGACCGCCCGGCCCCGGGCCACCGCCTGCCGCATGTTCTCGCTCTGCGTGCCGACCCGCAGATGCCCTGGCTCGGCGCGGCAGCACAACCGGACCTCGCAGTCATGCAGCACCCTCGCGCCGGCCGGGATCGGCCCGTACCCGAGCCGGGCGCCGACCTGATCCGGGGTCAGCGTCCGCGCACCGTCCTCGCGGTTGCGGATCGCGATCCGCCCGTACCTATCGGAGCCGACCGCGCCCATCCACACGTGACACGTCCCGGTCACCAACAGCTGCGCGTGCTACCGCACGATATCGGCCTGCGAAAGCCGCAACGGCCGACCCTCCGACTGACTTACCTGACAGCGCCCTTCCCTTTTCGCTGAGCCGGATTCTGCCGTTCGTCTCGCTGCGTCGGGTGCCGTCGGCGGCGACACGCCGTGCCGCCGGTCATGGTGGGTGGGTGGGCGGAACACGTTGCGGCCCTGGATAGTCGTTCGGCCCTACCCGGTCCAGTCCGTGACGACGAACTCGGCCTTGTCCCGGTACCCGGCCGGTGAACCTGTGTTCTCCACCCACAACCACCGCTCCGGGTCATCACCGGTCATCACCGGTGTCGTCGTGACACCAGTCCCGCGCCTCGATCTCGCGCGGCAAAGCGCAACCACGCCGGAGGACGGCCGGAATCAGAGTGCGCCACCCCGGCCTCCGACAAAGTGACACCACAGAGATCACTGATACCCGCGCCGCCCGGCCGTGCCCGGCTCGGCCGATTCCGTCGTGAGGTCCGGCGAAACACCGGGTGGGTCAACGTGGGCACCGACGCCGACACCGGCGAGTTCGCCGTGGAATCCATCCGCCGCTGTTGGAACACCATGGGCACCAACACCTATCCCGATGCCACGAGGTTGTTGATGACCGCCGACGCCGGCGGATCCAACGGATCATGTCACTGCCGTGCCGGATATGTCCGCTATGGTGCGTGCCACGCCGTCGCCCTGGGGAGTCCCGAACGATGCAGCCCGTCCCGTCCACGAACACCGCCGACGAGGTGCGCACCCTGAGCCTGCCCGGCTACCCCGGCGGGATCTGGGGTCACGACCCGACCGACCGGTCCTACGACGCCGAACTATGGATGATCGGCACACCCAACGACCGGCGGCCGACGTTCCGGATGGCCGCGGACACCCCAAGAGCAGCTCGGCGGCGCGGGTCGCCCGGTACCGGGTGAGCGCCCCGAGCCGCCCGCTGATGATCGGTAGCGCTGAGCTGCCCGGCGATGGCGGGGCGTCCCGATCCGAACGGCCAGCGTGGCCGCCTGGGTCGCGGAGGTCAACGATCCGGTCTATGTGCCCGGCCGCGGGTGGATGGCGGTCGGTGATCTGCGCCCGGCGATGGTGCCCGGCTGGTTGGACCTGCAGCCCCCGCGGCGGGTGGCGTTTCCCTAGCTGCACCCCAATCCCGGCGGCACCCGGGTGCGACCTTCAGCCGACGCGAAGAACCCCGACAACACCGTCCATCCTGGCCCCGAGCGTCCAGCAGCGGCCGACCCCGCCACGCTCACTCGACAGTTTCCCGTGGGCCGCCCAAAATGATCGGCCGCCACCAGCGGGCGTCAGTCGCGAGTCAGATCCAGTAAGTCACTCGCGGATGACGGCGACGGTTCAGACGTAGGCAGTGGCGTCGCCGAGGCACAGGCCGGCCTGGTGGTCGTCGTCCATCGCCAGCCCGATGACCTTTTTGATTTCCGCGGCGAACCCGTCGAACAGATCCCGGGCCATGCCGACCAGCGATTGGACGAACACGGCCCACGTCTCGATGGTCAGGGTGACGAGGTGGCCGGCGACTGGGCTCGTCCGGGAGAGGCCAGCGGCGACGGTGTCGCTGATCCGGGCGACCGCGGTATCGGTAGCAGTGTCGCCGTTCTGCGCGGTCTGGACAGCAATGGTCATGAGAGCTCCTTTGATGAACAGGCAAGGACAGGTTGCCTGGGCCACGATTAACGGGATTTGGCTGACCTGCTAATTCGTTTCTTGGTGCGGCAAAAGCGGCAGCCGTCCCCGCGGCGGCCAGCAGAAAGCAGCGGATATGGGTGGAACGGATCCCGGACGGCCGCCGAGCCGACGGGTTACGGCTGTCCCACGACTGATGCTCTGATCTGAGCAGTGCTCACAGGTGAAACCTGTGGACTCCCTTATGGATCCCCTCCCTCGTCGGGCCGAAGGTCGTTCGCAAGATCCCGGCAGACCTTCATGAAAGGCTGATTTCGGACTCGGCTGTTCCCCGTTTCCCGCCGGCCCCCCATTCATCCAGGTTCGTGGAGGACGTGGAGGATCATAACCACCCGACATCGCGGTGATGGCGCCATCGTTCCAATTGGGCGAACGTGGCGGCATTTGTTAACGAATCCTTCATGTGCCGGCGAGCCGTAGTCCTCGGATGGCACGGCGAACGCCTCAAGCATGCCCGGGGCCCCGCCGACTGGCTGCTGTCGGACCGGTCCGGGACGGGAGTCGCAGAACCTGCTGCCGAACCCCACCGCCACCGGAACCCCTGCCCTGGATACGGGCAACGTCGAGTGCCGTCCTGATCGGCAGGCTTGGGGCACCATCGAGTTCCTGTCCAGGTGTTGATCACCGCCGCTCACCGGAGCAGCCGGTACCCCGAGGTCCATGGGGCTGGCCGCCGAGGTTGGGCGGCTTCCGGCTGGCGAGGTCGCTGCTGCGGGAACCGCACCCGCCGGCACCGGCGATCGGTGGCCTGCTGTGCACGGCAATGCCGTCGGAGAGCCGCGGAGCCGAGCGGCGGTGAGATCGGTTGACGTCGATGGATCCGGGTCGGGTGGACGACCATGGAACCGGCGACGTACCCGCTGCCTGCCGATCTGGCACCGGAGCATCGCCGCGGTTGCCATGGCGTCACGGCTGCTTCGCCACCCCTTGGCCCCACAGGAACGGTTGAGTTGCCAAACAGGAACGGTTGAGATCGGCCGATCCTCGACCCGGGAAAGAAGGATGCGGTTCCGCTCCACCGCCGACGTCATGATTCCACCCCGGTCGATATCGCCGTTCGCGCGGCAGGTGCGCGCCGACCAAGATCCTCGCGAATCCCACCGTGACCGGCAGCACCCACACCCAACGCCGCCAGCGCCGCGCCAGGAACGGCACCGCCACCGCGGCCAACGCGGCCGACACCGCGGCGTGCCCGGACGGAAACCCAAGCCCTGGGCTGGGTCGCCGTGAAACACCACGTCGGACATCATCTCGGCGGGCGTCCCCGGCCGATGATGTCCTTCAGGCCGCTCGCGGAGTAGTAGGTCAGCAGGGCCACCGGCGAGCAGCTCGACGGCCATCCGCGATCGCCGGGCGATCAGCGCGATGCCGGCCACTTCGAACACCGCGGCCAACGACCCGAGCTGCATCACCGACCACAGCAGCCCGTACAGCCACGACGGCAAGCCGTTGACCGGGTGGAAGACGCCGAGTTCGAACGCGGACACGACTCCGACGAGGCGAGCAGGCAGCACCCGACGAGAAGGAGCAGCCCACTCCCCGACCGACTCGCCAAACTCTGCCTCGCGGTACTCGGAAAGCTCGCCGTACTCGGACTCGGTAAGCATCGACTCGGCCGATGTCCAGGTCATTGTCGTTCCTCCGATCGCGCCCTGGGTCATGAGGCCCTCGACGAAGATAGGAAGCGAGCGCTGTAGGAGACATCGGCCAAACAACCGAACCATATGGGTCAAACGGCGCAATCGGGGAAACGCGCCCAGCCACATCACAACTGCGCATAGCCGCCCATCCAGAGATCATGAAGCGCTCCCGATCCAGGCGCCGGACGATGCCGACCTGGCTGGACGAACCGCCGTCGTGGTGGCGTGGGACCCGCCAGCCACAACAGCAGTGGGTCAGGGGGTGGTAGGTCCCGGCTTCGTCTTGGGTGAGGCGACGAGCGAGATGGCGTGCTCTGCCGCCCGCATGTCCGCGTGGAGGTACAAGGCGTAGGTGGTCGCGATGTCCTCGTGCCCGAGGACCCGCTGACGGATCCGGCAAGTCCGCGACCAGCAGTTCTCACGCCGAAGATATCTCGTCGAATCAGACCGGGAAGGGCGTCGATGCCGCAGGGACGGCGCATTCCCCCCTGCGGACTGGGCTGACGCCCTACCCGAACACCTGGCCGACATCGCCGCCCTGCTGATCCCCGAACGCGCCGAACGCACCTGCCCACGAGCCGTGAAACGCACCCGCCACAACCAATACCGCGTAAAGAAGCCCGGCGAACCAGCCAGCATCCGCCACACAGGGCCGGCGACCATCATCCTGCACAGCCTCAACCCCCGCGCAGCATGATCAACTTAAGCTACGCGGCATTGGGCCAAGGCCGATCCAGGCCTAGTCCAGACAGATTCCGTTCTCAATTATCGTCATTGATCAATTCAACGGCTGCGGCGTTCCACTGGTGGTTCGTCGGCGCCGTATCATTCATGGTGACCATGGAACCGGCCGCCCCGGTGGGTTGATTTGTCTGCTGGTTCCAGAAGGTGTCACCTGTACCAGTATCCAGCCATTGGTCGAGCAAAACCTGTCCGGGCGGAAGGGTCCGCGCAACCGCACCGTCCCAGTCATTTCCAACCATATAGACCAACGAGGTGGGAGTCACCGTCGTCAACCGAACAGTGGGAGCACCGGTGCCACCCGACGCGATGGCATTGGCGCGAACACCATGTGAACCCTGCATCGCAATGACGGTCAACTGCTGGTCATAGCCAGACTTTCCTGGAGTCGACTTGACCGTCACGTTCGACAGAGTTATAGGGGCGGTCGCGGTCCAAATCTCCGCGTCGCCGTACTGCTTGTTCGAGCGAGCCGTCCTGGTCCAGTTGAGTCCCGCCCCGGATACCGTCGCCGTCTGGCCGCCGGAAGTCTTCGGGCCGTCGGATGAAACAAGGGCGACCAGAACTTCGTTGGCCACTCCGGTGTGGAAGTTCGAAGTCGTCACCGTCCCGCGCCCATGCACAACGACATGGGCATCCATGATGAAGCAGGCGGGCGGTGGCGGCGGAGGATTGGACACGGTAATGGTATTTGCCACCGACGTCGCGGTGTTTTCACTCGTATCCGTGGCTCTTGCCGACACCGCATGCGATCCGCTCGTCACCGTCGTCGTATCCCATTGGATAGCGTACGGTGGCGCCGCCACCGGAGCACCGACAGGCTGCCCATCAACCACGAACTGAACGCCGGCCACTGCCACGTTATCACTGGCGCTGGCCGCCACCGGCACCGTGCCGGAAAGCATCATCCCTGCGAGCGGATTGGTCACGTTGACCGTGGGCGGAGTGGTATCCATGGGTGGGGGTGGTGTTCCGCTAGGAACCACTTCAACACCGGCCATATTCCAATGGTCGGTGGTTGGCGCGGTGTCGTTCAGGGTAATTGTCTGACCAACTCCCGTCGACACACTGGCCGTCGATTGCAACCAAAATGTGTCACCGGTGGCGGAATCAGGATACTGTGCGACCATGACCTGGCCCACGCCCAATGTTCGGGCCATCGCCTGGTCATAATCGTTGCCAACAACAAAGCCCAATGAGCCAGTGGCGGTCGACAAGTAACTGATGGTCGATGCGCCGGTAGGCGCGCCGTTGGTAACACTAGCCCCAACGCCGCCCGCGCCCTGGATCGCAACCACGCCGAGCTGCTGGTCGAATCCGCCGGCCGAGGCCCTCGAGGTAATTGTGATGCCAGACAACGCCACCGCAGCGTCAGCTTTCCAGACTTCACTGTCACCCGGCTGCGCGTTGCTGCGCTTCACCATTGACCAAGTCAGTCCGCCGCCGGAAACGGTTGCCGTTTGCCCAGCCGATTTGTTCGGACCGTCAGAACTTACGAAGGCCAGCAGTTGCTCACCGGCCGCCGATGTGGAGAATCCCGCCACTGACGCCGACGTTTTCCCAATGGCCGAAACCTGCCGGGCAATCGTCATGGTGCCGGTTTGAACCGGAACCGTGACACTTACCCCGGCTGCAGTGCCTACCGCTCCAGCCGAATCAGTGGCCGTCGCGCCAAGCACATGAGTGCCGGGCGTGGACCCGCCCACGGTCCAGGCTGTGGAATAGGGCGCGGACGTTACAGGCGCCCCGAGCAACTGTCCGTCAAGGGTAAATTGAACCGAGGTGATCGTGGCTGGCACCACCGGCGTGGCTGTCGCCGTCACCGTCACGGTACCCGAGGTCACTAAGCCGGTGGTTGGGCTCGTGATTGTCACAACCGGAAGAGCCGAAGCCGGATTCGTCTGCGATATCACGGTGACGTCGCTGCCAGAGATGGTCAACAATGTGTCCACCACATTGTTTATAGCGTCCGACTCCGTCAGCACGTGCTGGGGATCAACAATTGCCCTCAAAATGTATCTGCCGTCAGACACGCCCGTCAGCGGGATTGGTTGACCCGGATCTGTCTGGTCATACTGATCGGCCCAGCCAACAGACCAACCCAACGGCTTCGTCGGATCAGCGCAGTTGCTTTGCGCCGGCGACGATACATTCGGCGTATTCGGCACTCCGCCGATGAACGTGTCGCCCGTCAAACAATACTTCGTCTTCGGACTCACCGCCACCTGTGAATTAATGCTGTCGTCGGGGTTGACGTTGTTGAGCGTAAAGGAGGTCATGGGGAAGTTGTAGTCGCCGTTGCCCTCCCAAACGCCCGTCGCCGACACCGGAACCGCGTGGTCGAAAACCCAGCTTCCTGCGGTCGGCATGGTATAGATCGCTTGCGTAAAGGTGGCAATGCCGGTGGTGGCATTGTAAGTCGGGTCGATCTCAAACGGACCAGCGCCCAAATTAGCCGTGTCATGCGTAAATTGCAGCGACCTGACCCCGCCAACCGTGCCCACCGAAATCAGGTTAATCGGCACCCGAATCTTCAAGTCAGGCAGCGTAATGGGCGCGGCCGCATCGGCCGGTCCAACTCCAATTACCGTCACCAGAGCCAGCGCAGTAACCACCGCCAGCGCCGAGACCGGCCGTCTGCGTTCACCCACTCGCCATCGAATAGGATACATCTGTTCTCCCCTCCAGGAGACCCGAGTGAGAGTCCCCTCGCCACCGGGCAAGACGTCATTCCCCGTGTCTACAGATAGAGCGCCATTCATAGTGGATGGGGGTCTTGAGTTTTGGACGCGGCGAAAGTTACACCGGTCCGGGTTGTTGAAAGAATGGAGGTTGCGAACGCCTTCTATTCCTTGAAACTGGTGCTGACCAGTAAATATCGCGCAGGAACTCCGCGAACTCCTGGCCGCAGATATGGGCCGGGCGGTCGCCGCACACGATGAGAAAATACGGCGCTCGGCAAACCAATCCTGGCTCGAGGTGGGATATCAGGCATACCAACCAAGCCCTTCTTGGTTGCCGTGCACGTCGGTTGGGGCAAATGCTTGCACCGAAACCGTAAATGAGTGACGGTCGGAGAAGCCACGGTGATGGGCTTCCGAGCCGGTCCTCTCAGCATTCACCGAAAGCCCACCGATCGTCAAATGAACGTCAACCGCAGGCGCCGCATCACCTGGCTCGTCGTGTCACGGCCCGTTACTCCACGGCCGCAATGGCACTCGTCTCGCCTCTAAAGAGTGGGGGAAGGGGCTTGACGGCACCTGATGCCCCGCCCGAGGTCGGGTCCGCGGCTCACCGTCACCCCTGATCGGGTGGGCCCAGCGTCGATCGAGTAGATTCTCAGGGTGATCATCGCGCATCGCGGCGGCAGCTGACGGCATCGTCGAGTCGATGGTGTGGGTGCCTGCAGGTGATCACCGGGTGCCTGGCACCCTCGCAATGCCCGCCTCACCGCCGGCGGGGGCCTTTCCTGTGGTGTTGCTGTTGCACGGCGACCTGAGCGACCGGAACGAGAACGGTGACGTGTTCACCCGGCTGGCGGCCGCCCTGGCAGCGACGGGGGTTGCGTCGATGCGGATCGATTTCGCCGGTTCCGGGGACTCCGAGGAACCCGACCTGGCGCTGGACTACCCCGGCATGGTCACCGATGCCGCCGCGTCGGTGGACTACCTTCGGGCCGATCCGCGGTTCGACCCGACCCGGGTCGCGGTGCTGGGGTTGTCACGCGGTGGAGCGATCGCGGCCACCCTGGCCGGAACGGTGCCCGGCGTGGCGGCGTTGGTGGAGTGGAGCGGCGCGGTCTACAACGGTCACGACGAGGATCCCGAGGCCCATGACCAGGCCCGGGCCGACGGCTTCGTG
>Ga0075520_1000848_pt1 | contig 14105 bp, 11 predicted proteins | sample NGEPerB_FD_75100 | JGI IMG/M metagenome (GOLD analysis project Ga0075520, IMG submission 75100) | Arctic peat soil microbial communities from the Barrow Environmental Observatory site, Barrow, Alaska, USA - NGEE PermafrostAB12-B | ecosystem: Environmental > Terrestrial > Soil > Wetlands > Peat ... | reverse complement strand
GCGGTGATGGTGCCGACCCTCAGGAGGTGCGATCCGCCGCCGATCGACAGCGTGACGTTGCCGCCCTTGCCGCCGACCGCGCCGGTCGGATCGCTCAGGCCCGCGCCACCTGTCGTGTTGATGGTGTCGGTCGACATGGCGCCATTGGTCGTGCTGAGCGCGACGTTCCCGCCATCCGCCGCGAGCAGGCCGCCTTGCGCAATGCCGCCTGCCGCAGCGATGTTGACGACGGTGATGTCGCCGACCGTCGCGATGCTCACGCTGCCGCCGGCGATGCCGGCTGCGCCGGAGGTCCTGACCGTGCCCGCAGGGCCACTGGTGAACGATGCTGCCGTCGTCCCGCTGCCTGCCGTGCCGGCCACCGTGAACGAACCGCCAGCCAGCAGCACGGCGCTGTTCAGCGAGACGTTGCCGTTGGCGAAGAGATTCAGGCTGCCCGTGCCCGTGCTGTTCGTGATGGCGCTGGCGGCATCGACCGTGATGTCGGTCGCGGCCTTGAGCGTCAGATCCTTGTTCGAGGCCCAGGTGATCGGCGTGCTGACCGTGATCGTGCCGCCGCCCGGTGCCGTGCTCGCAGCTGCCGGTGTCGCGTCGACTGTGACATTGGCCGTGCCCAGCTGCGTCTGCAGCACGGTGACGCTGAGCGTCGAGGTGCCGGTCGGCGTCGTGATGTCGCTGAACGTCTTGTCGGTCACCCCGCTCGGGATCATGCCGGGCGACGAGACCGACGCTGCGATCGTGATGTCGGTCGGGTCCAGCAGCAGGCTGCCCACTTTGCCGAGTGGCGCAGTGGCGTCGACGAGCCCGTCATAGAGCAGGATGCCCTTGCCCGAAACCTCGGCAGAGCCGCCATCGCCGCCCTGCGCGCCGCCCTTCACGCTGGCGGTACCGAAAAAACGGGTTTCGCCATTCGCCCAGACGACGATCCGGCCGCCATCGCCGCGTGTCAGTGCATCGGCTCGCAACTCGGCACCGGGAGCGACGAGGGTCTGATCGGCATTGCGCACGTCCGGATTGGCGCCGTGAAAGTCGCCGCCGATGCGCACGAGGCCGCCGCCGATGTCGCCCGATGCGTCGATGCGCGCGTCACTGTCGATCAGCACCTTCTGGCCTTGCACGGTCACTTCGCCGCCTCGCTCCCCGGCGCCCGCGCCCGAAGCGTCGAGCCGACCGGAGACGGCCGTGATGCCTGCGTCGCCGCCGTCGATGACGATGCGCCCTTCGTGCGAGCCGATCGCCCTGGCCTGGACCACGCCGGCCATGTTGAGCACGGTGTCGGCGAACGCGCCTCGGGCCGCGGCACGCAGCTCCACCGTGCCACCGTCGGCCTGAATCCGGCCGAGCTGCTCGAGCCGGTTCTTCGCGTCGGTGGCGCTCGTCTGGAAAAAGATCAGGCCGTCGCCTTCGACGTCGACGGAGACGGCATTGGCCGCGACCATGCCGACGCGGCCGCCATTGGCCGTGATGGTCCCGGTGTTGCCGACGTTCGGGCCGGCGAGGACGACCGTGCCGCCCGGAGCGGAGATGACGCCCTCGTTGCGAACGGCGCCCCGTTGGCTCGGCGCCTGTGCATCGACCGACGTCAGCCGGTAGCGGCTGGCGAGGAAGTCGCTGTCGGACATCGACAGCGACGACACCACCAGGCCGCCCACGTCGACTCGGGCGCCCGCGCCGAAGACGACGCCGTATGGATTGAGCAGGAAGACGCGTCCGTTCGACGACATCTGGCCGAGGATCACCGACGGGTCGTAGCCCGTGACGCGATTGAGCGTGATCGACGTGCTCGAGGGCGCGTAGAAGCGCACCTTCTCGCCGGCAGCGATCGAAAAGCTCTGCCAGTCGATGATCGCCTTGTCGGTCGTCTGCTTGACGACCTCGGTGCCGGGCGTCGGCGTGCTGATTGTCGCGTTGCCGTTGACCACCTTGCCGCCGAGCGGTAGCGCCAGCGCCGCGCTCGACATCGCCAGGCAGACGGCGAAGCTGAGCGGGTGCAGCACGAAGCGGCGGGTCGCTGCGGCGGGACGGGCGGACTGGCTGGTGCGGGTCTTCATGCAGCGCTCACTCAATGATGACTGTCTTGAAACCGGATCGAACGTGCGCAGAGAGCCGCGCGCCAGTCCTCAGAACGACTTGTTGGCGATCAGATAGATGCGCGGCGACTTGCGCGTGTCGTTCACCGCCTCGCCGCTGATCGGGAACGCCAGCGAGAGCCGCACCGCGAAGTCGCGGGGCCGGTCCCAGACCGCGCCGATGCCGGCGCCGGAAAGGGTCGACCGGTTCACGAAGCTGCCGTTTTGCAGATCGAGCGGCGTCGGTGTGTGCCGAAAGCGGATCGTGCCGACATCGTAGAACGCAGAGAAGACGAACTCGCGCGACAGCCGGCCGAACCAGGCGTCGGGCGGCAGGAAGCGCATTTCGAGCGAGCCGACGAGGCCCGAGTCGCCGGTCCCTTCGCCCGGGCCGAACGCACGCACCCGGTCGGGGCCGCCGAGCTGGAACTGCTCGGTGCTGTCGAGGTTGTTGATCGCGTACTGGCCCTTCGCCGACGCCAGCAGAAGCAGCCGGTTGTTGACGACGTTCTGCAAGCGCGAGAGGTTGAACCGCCCGAGCGTGAAGTTTGCGGGAAGATCGGCGGCGGCGGACTGCGCCAGCTTGAGGTTGCCGCGTACCGCGACAAGCTCATAGGTGTTGACGCCGCCGGTCAGGAGGTCGTCGCGGGCGTCCCCGGAGACGGAGAGCTGCAGGTCGTTCGAGGTCTTCTTGTTGGTGAAGCCGAACAGCTTGTCGTCGAAGCGTTTCGCGTCGATCGACAGGAGCGAGAACAGGTTCAGATTGCGCGAGCGGATCACCGGATAGAGCCCGTAGATTGTCAGCGCGGTGGCGTCGCCGCTCAGATCGGTGCCGGCCAGCAGATCGGCGTTGAGCTTGTAGTGAACGTAGGACGCCGAGACGCCGACCTTCAGGCCATCGGCGCCGACCGGCAGCGTGTAGCCGCCGAGGACGAATTCGAGGCCGCGGGAAAACGACGACAGTGCGTTGATCACCAGCCCGTCGCCGTGTCCCAGCGGGCTGGCGACGTTGCTGATGACGCTGCCGCGCCAGACGCCCGAGTAGCGCGAGCCGAGCGAGTCGACCTCGACCCGGCTGGCGATGCGCTCCTCCGGCTGCGCCGTGACGACGAGCGACGCCGTGCCCGGAGTACGCCCGGCCTTGACTTCGAAGCGGGCATTGATGCCGCGCAGATCGTTGACGAGAAAGACGATGCGCTCGACGTCACGAACGCGCAGGATCTCGCCGGGCTTCAGGCGCGACAGATAGGCTTCGACGACCGAGCGGTCGATCGGCATCTTGTCGGGCCAGTTGAGGACGACCTCGTCGAGGCGACCTTCGAGCACGGCGATGCGGATGACGCCGTCGGCGGGCGTCTGCTCGGGCAGGTAGGCGTAGCCGAGGTAGTAGCCGAGCTCGCGCTGCAGGTAGCGCGTCACCGCCGAGGCGGCGTTGACGAGGTCCTCGTAGCTGCGGCCCTTGCCGGTGAAGCCTTTGGTGATCTGCGGCAGGTCGGCCCGCAATCGTTGCGGCGCACTGTCGTCGACGCTGTAGGCGGCGACGTCGAGGGTCACTTCATCGCTCGGCTTGCCGAGCTCCCGCGTCACGGGAGCAGTCGGCACGACGGCCGTGTCGGGCTTTTGCCGCGCGGCGCGTTGCTGCAGCTCCTCGGGTTGAGGCACTGCGCCGGGCGGCGGCGAAGGCGTGGACGGCAGCGGTGTCGGCGGCGATTGGGCCTGGCTCGCGAACACGACGCTGCCCATCGTCATGGCGATCAAGCCGTGACGGAGCCGAAAAGAAAGACTCAAGGGTCACCTCGACAACGTGCCCGGTCTGCAGCCGGCGCTTTCCGCCGAGCCTACCTCGTCGTGACTTTCTTGCACATCCCCACTAAGACTTAGAAGGCCGGCTTGACGCACTTTGGGTCGCGCTATACAACCTCGGGCCACAAGGGAGCAGGGCTGACCTCTCCAAACAAAACAATGATGGACGACGGCGCGGGCGGCGGGGGTGATGTTGCGGGTTCGCCTGCGCGGCTGGCTATTGTCGACAGCTGGCTCGCGCCGCTGCCCGACACTCCGTGCGGCGAAAGCCTCGAGTACGACGACGACTTTCGGGAGATGGAAAAGGCGGCCGTCGGTCGTCCACCCAGCCAGTTCGAGGCCGAAGGCGTCGCGCCCGACTGGCGCTCGGTGCTCGGCCGCACGCAGAGCCTGTTCGAGCGGACGCGCGACCTACGCGTCGCCATCTACTGGACACGCGCCCGAGTCCGTCTCGACGGCGCCTCGACCTTGCCCGAAGGCCTGCGCCTTGTCGAAGGGCTGCTCGCCCGCTTCTGGGACGACCTGCATCCGGTGCCGGACGACGGCGATGCCTACGCACGCGTCAACGCGATCAACGACATGTGCAGCCCGGCCGGCCTGCTCGGCGACGTGCGCGATTCGCTGGTCCTCGACGACCGCTCGATCGGCGAGCTGCGCGGACGTGACATCGAAATCGCGCTCGGCGAACTGGAGCCGCGCTCGAGCGATTCCGCATTCGGCCGGCCGACGATCGAGCAGATGTTGGGAACGGCCGCCGAGTCCAATCCCGGATTGCGCGAGTTTCCGACAGTCGCACTGGCCAAGGTGGCCGAACTGCAGCAGTTGATGCGCGATCGGGTCGGCTATGCCGCGGCTCCCGAGTTGCAGCCGCTCGTCGGAGTGCTCTCGGGGATTCGCGACGTGATGCCGGGCGCCGCTGGCGGCGCCACCGAGAGTGGCGAAGGCGGCGTGAGCGACGACGGCGCGGCGCCTCGTCGCGGCGGCGCCCGTGCCTCGCTCACGGGCGCGATCGAGTCGAGAAACGATGCCCTGCGGGCGATCGACATGGTCTGTGAGTATCTGGAACGGACCGAGCCGACCAACCCGGCGCAGCTTCTGCTTCGCCGCGCCCGAAAGCTTGTGAACAAGAATTTCGTCGAGCTGGTGCGCGAGCTCGCACCAGAATCGCTCAACGAAGTCGCGCGCGTCATGGGGATTTCCGCGGAGGAACTTTCCGCTCTCCAGGCACAGGAATGATGGCAAGATCGCTGGTTAACGCGGCCGGTCGCCGCGGCGACTCAGGCACGGTAATTCACGAGGAGTAAGCATGGGCAGCAGTCAGAAATTCATCGCGCGCAATCGCGCTCCCCGCGTCCAGATCGAATACGACGTCGAGCTGTATGGGGCGCAGAAGAAGGTGCAACTGCCCTTCGTCATGGGCGTCATGTCGGACCTCTCGGGCAAGTCCGAGAATCCGTTACCGCCCGTCGCCGACCGCAAGTTTCTCGAGGTCGACGTCGATAACTTCGACGCTCGCATGAAGTCGATGAAGCCGCGTGTCGCGTTCCAGGTCGAGAACACGCTCACCGGCGAAGGCAGCCTGCCCGTCGACATCACGTTCGAGAGCATGGACGATTTCTCGCCCGCCGCCGTGGCGCGCAAGGTCGACGGTCTGAGCAAGCTGCTAGAGGCGCGCACGCAGCTGTCGAATCTCATCACCTACATGGACGGCAAGACTGGAGCCGAGGAGCTCATCTCCAAGGTCCTGGCCGATCCGGCGCTGCTCGGCTCGCTGACAGCCGAAGCCAAGCCGCAAGAGTGAGCGGTCCTCGCACAAGTCACCCCGAACTGGAGCTACTCTGATGGCTGAACAGGAAAGACAAGGCTCGGCGCTGGCCGGCATGACGCTCGAGGGCAACGACTTCGCGGCGCTGCTCAAGAAGGAATTCAAGCCCAAGACCGACGACGCCAAGACCGCAGTTGAGCAGGCGGTGCAGACGCTGGCGCAGCAGGCGCTGGCCAACACCAACATCATCAGCGGCGACGCGGTGCGCACGATCTCGGCGATGATCGCCGCGCTCGACAAGAAGCTGACCGAGCAGGTCAACAAGATCATCCACAACGAAGACTTCCAGAAGCTGGAATCTGCGTGGCGTGGTCTGCACTACCTCGTCAACAACACCGAATCCGACGAGAACCTCAAGATCCGGGTTCTCAACGTCTCGAAGAACGATCTCGGCAAGACGCTGAAGCGTTTCAAGGGCACGGCGTGGGACCAGTCGCCGCTCTTCAAGAAGCTCTACGAAGAGGAATACGGCCAGTTCGGCGGCGAGCCCTACGGCGCGCTCGTCGGCGACTACCACTTCGACCACACGCCGCCCGACGTCGAGTTGCTGACCGAGATGTCGAAGCTCGCGGCGTCCGCGCATGCGCCTTTCATCACCGGCGCAAGCCCGACCGTGATGCAGATGGAGTCGTGGCAGGAGCTCGCCAACCCACGCGATCTCACCAAGATCTTCACGACTCCCGAGTACGCCGCGTGGAGGTCGCTGCGCGAGTCCGACGACGCGCGCTACGTGGCGATGTGCATGCCGCGCTTCCTGGCCCGGCTGCCGTACGGCGCCAAGACGAGCCCGGTCGACGAGTTCGACTTCGAGGAAGACACCGCCGACGCGACGCACACGAAGTACAGCTGGGCAAACGCAGCCTACGCGATGGCCGTCAACGTCAATCGCTCCTTCAAGACCTACGGTTGGTGCTCGCGGATTCGCGGCATCGAGTCGGGCGGCGCGGTCGAGAACCTGCCGACGCACAGCTTCCCGTCCGATGACGGCGGCGTCGATATGAAGTGCCCGACGGAAATCGCGATCTCGGATCGCCGCGAGGCCGAGCTCTCGAAGAACGGCTTCCTGTCGATGATCCATCGCAAGAACTCCGACTTCGCTGCGTTCATCAGCGGCCAGTCGCTGCAAAAGCCCCAGGAATACGACGATCCCGACGCGACAGCGAACGCTGCGCTCGCCGCGCGGTTGCCGTATCTCTTCGCGTGCAACCGCTTCGCCCACTACCTGAAGTGCATCGTCCGCGACAAGGTCGGCTCGTTCCGTTCGCGCGACGCGATGCAGGACTGGCTCAACGAGTGGATCATGAACTACGTCGACGGCGACCCGGCTAACTCCAGCGAGGAAACAAAGGCCCGGCGCCCGCTCGCGGCAGCGCAGGTCGAGGTCGAGGAAGTGGAGGGCGCGCCCGGCTACTACCAGTCCAAGTTCTATCTGAAACCTCACTACCAGCTCGAAGGCCTGACGGTGTCTTTGCGTCTGGTCTCCAAGCTGCCGTCGGAAAAGTCCAACGGCTAATTCGTCGCCCCTTCACCAGGAGTAGTTCATGGCAGTCAATGCATTCATCACCTTCTTCTCCAATGCCGATGGCGAGTCGATCCAGAAGGGCAAGGAAAAGTGGATCGAGATCCAGGGCTGGGACTGGGAAATCGAAGCGGAGTCGAGCTGGACCAAGGGCGGCGGCGCCAGCGTCGGCAAGGCCAATCCGGGCAAGATGAACTTCGAGCACTACTTCGACACCTCGTCGACGGTCATCATGGGGTTCATCTGCACGGGCAAGAACTTCCCGAAGATGGAACTGCAGATGATGAAGACGACCGGCAAGGGAAGTCCGGAGACGTACTTCACCATGTCGCTCGAAGGCGCCTACATCACCAAGGTGTCGAACAGCGGAACGGAAGAAGGCAACATCACGCAGAAGGTCGAGCTCGTCTTCAAGACGGTGAAGATCGAATACAAGCCGCAGGACAACAAGACCGGCTCGCTGATGGCGCCCAAGACCTACAACTGGGATATCCCGGCAGGCATCGCGTCACCGTCGGCCTGACGTTTTCGTCCTGTGCGAGCGCAGCAGGTCCGCGGCTCGCACCCGATCGTCGTCGCAAGGCAAATCTCCGCCCTTGCGGCGGCTTGTAGCGTGGGCACGTCCCGGTGCCGCGCATGACTTCGCGGGTTTGAAGACATGGCTTGGTCCAACATCTTCCTGCAGCTCATCACCGGCGCCGGGCCTGTCATCGGCGAAGGCTTGCTGGAGGGTTGGGAAACCTCGATCGAGCTGGAGAGCTTCGAGTGGGGTGCTGAATTCAAGCAGTCACCTGACGGCAAGTCCGGCGGAGGCCTTGGCGGTGCGATCGCCGGCGCCTTGGGTCTGGCCGGCAAGAACATCAAGATGAGCGCGCTGACGCTGCACAAGCGCTTCGACATCGCTTCGTCTCAGATCCATTTCTGCGTCGACCGAAATCTTCCGGTGTTTTCCGCCTCGATCACCGTGCTTTACATGAAGCACGGCGGCCGGGCCATCCACGAGCCGGGTTTCACCCTAGTCGCGACCGATGGGTTTTTCAGGGACGTGAAGCTCAGCCTCGAGCCGGACGGCAGTGGTTTGCAGGTCAAGGAAACGATCACCCTCGAGTTCAAGTCGATCGTCATCACGTATCTCAAGCGGGTCGGCAAGGATGTGATTCCAACCAATCCGTTCTTCTACACGGCTCCCGAACCCGGCCCACCTTCGGGCGGCTTGGGCCTTTAAGGCGGAAGGCGTTCGATGCCGAACTCAGTCGCAGAAGCCTACCTGCTCATTCTTCGACCCAGCTTTGTGCCGGTGGTCGGCGAGGCCGTGCCGATTCCGTTCAACGAGCAGATCGAGATCGACGGCTGGGACTGGACGCTCGAGAACGAGGAGCGGGTCGAGCAGCAGGCGGCGCGCGACAAGGCGGACCAGGCCGCGGTCAGCACGGTTCTGGACAAGGACGACAAGGACAAGAAGCAACGCAACTTCGGTAGTACTCAGGCTCTGAGCCTGCAGAACGAAGTCGCGGAGTTGATGAAGAAACTGAACAATCTTGATCAAAATGATTCGCGAGGGCGAAGAGACCTCAACAAGAAGATACGAGATCGCATCGACGCCGACGTCGGCAAGGTGATACGAGACGACCAAGCCGACCTCGCCGAGAAGAAGAAGACCGGAAAGTACGAAGGCAACGAGAAGCTTCGGTTCACGTTCAAGAAGAATGTCGACGCGGCGACGACGCAGCTCCTGAATTCCTTCAAGAACGGCGACGTCATGCCCAAGGCGGTGCTGACGCTCTTCCACCGATCGGTCAACGCCCCGGTGACGCTCGTGATCACCTTCGGCAAGGTCCGGCTGAAGAAGTACGACCTTTCCATCAATCCGACCGACACGATGTCGGACCTGACGGAGTCGTGGGAGTGCACGTTCGAATCGGTCGACTACGCCTACCAGAACCGGCCGGCGGCGACCGGCCCGAACGGCCTGACCAAGGGCACCGTGCGCGTCTTCAAGATGAAATAGCCCGCGTCACCCCGCACACAACGCTTTCACGACCATGGCCGCACTGACCAACTACCGCGACATCAGCACCAACATGGGCGATGTCGGTGCGGGCTTCCAGTTCGAATTCACCTGCGAGAGTTGCGGCGATGTCTGGAAGACGCCGTTCAAGCCCTATCGCGCCGGCCAGGCGGCCGGGTTGTTCCGCCGCTTCGGCTATATCTTCAACGAGTTCGCCAAGATCAGCGCGGTGAGCGACATCGTCTTCAAGGTCGGCCGCGCCAGCGGCACGACGATCGAGACGACCGGCTCCAAGCCGCGCGCCGCCGCGCTGGAGGAAGCCATGCAGGTGGCGCGCCAGCGCTACGAGCAATGCACGAGTTGCCACACATGGGTGTGCGCCAACTGCTTCAACGAGTCGAGCGCGATGTGCGTCAAGTGCGACATCAAGGCGACCGGCTCCAGCCGCGACGCCGATTCGAATTCCGCGTCGGCCGCGAACGCCTGCCCCAATTGCCAGACCCCGTCGCAAGGCGGGCGCTTTTGCCACGAGTGCGGTTTCGACATGGCGAGCACGTACAAGAGCTGCCCTGGCTGCGGAGTCACGCTGGCGCGCGCGGCGCGGTTCTGCACCGACTGCGGCCACGGTTTCTAGATTTCACGGCGCTTCGACCGAATCGTCGTCCGCCACCGCGAGCCCTCCAACACGCCCATGTCCGACGCCAGAACCGATGCCGAGCTCGCGCTGCGCGCGGGCGATCCCAAAGCCGCCCTCCAGCACCTGACTAGCGCCGTCCGAGCGAAGCCGGCCGATTCGAAGCTGCGCATCTTCCTGGCGCAGCTGCTGTGTGTTCTGGGCCAGTGGGAGCGCGCGCACACGCAGCTCAACGTCGTCGCCGACATGGACGCGGAGACGGTGGCCATGCGCGAGACGGTCGGCCATGCGATCCGCTGCGAGCTGATGCGCGCGAAGGTCTTCGCCGGCAATCGAACGCCGATGGTGTTCGGCGCGCCCGACGAGTGGCTGGCACTGTTGATCGAGTCGCTGCTGCAGACGGGGCAAGGCAATCACGAGATGGCCGGCGATCTCGCCGTGCGCGCCTTCGATGCCGCGCCCGAAGTTGCGGGCAAGGTCGACGGGGCACCGTTCAGCTGGCTTGCCGACGCCGATTCGCGCCTCGGCCCTGTCCTCGAAGCCTGCGTCAACGGCCGCTATTACTGGGTGCCTTTCTCGCGTCTGTCGCGCGTCGAGTTCGATCCGCCGGAAGACCTGCGCGACTGCGTCTGGACCGCGGCGACACTGATGTTTTCGAACGGCGGCGAGACGGTCGCCCTGGTGCCGACGCGGTATCCAGGCTCGGAGTCGAGCGACGACGGCGCCATCCTGCTGGCGCGCAAGACCGAGTGGACCAGTGCCGGTGGCGATCGCTGGCACGGGCTCGGCCAGCGCCTGTTCGCAACCGATGCCGGCGAGCACGCCATCATGTCGGTGCGCACGATCGAGCTCGACGACGTTCCTGCCGCGCCCGAGGCCACCGACGAGGCGGCGTAGTTGGCCAGCCTCACTTCACAGGAACGGCTTCAGCCGTCGTTGCTCGATCGCCTGACGGATGTCGAGCCGTCGGCATCGCGTGAGGCGATCGAGGCGCGCGTGCTCAACAAGCAGCAGCTTCGTCACGCCGTGCTGCGGGATCTGTCCTGGCTGTTCAACACGGCCCGGGCGGAGCCGGACCCGATGCGTGGCGACCCGGAAGCGGTCGCGCTGTGGAAAAGCGTCGCCTTTGTGCGAGCCTCGGTCATCAATTTCGGCATCCCGTCGCTGTCGGGGATCACGATCTCGGCGATGCAGTTCGAAGCGCTGGAGCGCGCGATCCGCCTGGCGATCGTCCAGTTCGAGCCGCGCATCGATCCGAAGACGCTCGCCGTCGAGGTCAACCGGGAGCAGGGCTTCAAGATCCAGCACAACAGCCTGCGCCTGGTCATCCGCGGCCACATGTGGAACCAGCCCGTGCCCCTCGAGCTGCTGCTCTCGGCCGACGTCGACGTCGAGACCGGGATGACCGCCGTGCACGACATGCGCGGCTGAAGACGATGGACCCGAGGCTGCTTCGCTACTACAACCAGGAGCTGCGCTATTTGCGCGAGATGGGCGGCGAATTCGCGCGCGAGTTCCCGAAGATCGCCGGTCGCCTCGGCATGGAGGGCATGGAGGTCGCCGACCCGTACGTCGAGCGGCTGATCGAGGGCACGGCCTTTCTCGCCGCGCGCGTCCAGCTCAAGCAGGATGCGGAATTTCCTCAGCTCGCGCAGCGGCTGCTGGAGATGATCAGCCCCAACCTCACGGCGCCGGTGCCGTCGATGCTGGTCGCGCGCATCAAGCCCAGCAACGATCCGAACCTGATCAACGGCTTCAAGATCGCCCGTGGCAGCGCGTTGATCGGGCCCGAGACGGCGATGAGCCGCACGCGCTGCGAGTTCCGGACCGCGCAGGAGCTCGTCCTCACGCCGATCAAGGTTTCCGGCGCCGAATATTTCCTGAGCGCGCCCGATCTCGCGCTGTCCAACCTGCCGCTGCCGGAGCGGCCGCGCAGCGGCGTCAGGCTCAAGCTCGACCTGCCCGCGGGTCTGACATTCGCGCAGCTCAAGCTCGGCTCGCTTCGCTTCTACATCGGCGGGCTGACGGATGTCGCGTTGCGCCTGAACGAGCTGATCTCGGGCGCAACGGTCGGCATGCTGGCCGGTGCACCGAGCCGCAGCGGCGAATCGAGCCGGCAGTTCGTTGCCGCCGCGAACGTGCGCCCCGCCGGCCTCGGCGACGAGGAGGCGATGCTCCCGGTGACGCTCCGCGGCCTGGCCGGCACCCGGCTCATGCAGGAGTACTTCGCGTTCGCGCAGCGCTTTCTGTTCGTCGACATCGGCGGTCTCGGCGGCGCGTTCGCGCAGACGACGGGCAACGCCTTCGAGATCGTCCTGCTCTTCAACCGCTATGTCGCGCCGCTCGAAGGCGCCGTCGAGCCCGAGAATTTCCAGCTGCACTGCGTCCCGGCCATCAACCTGTTCGAGCGCCGCGCCGACCGGCTCAACCTCGACGAAGGCGCGACCGCCTACCACCTCGTGCCGGAACGGACGGCCGCGCTCGACTACGAAGTCTTCGACGTCCTGAGCGTCAAGGGCTTTCGCGACGACAAGGAGGAGCAGACCTTCCTGCCGCTCTTCGCCGCGCCGCAGGCCGAGCCCGACGACGAGCGCGCGTACTACAGCGCCGTGCGCGAGCCACGCCTGCCGTCGGACCGCGGCAAGCGCGAGGGCCCTCGCTCCGGCTACGTCGGGACCGAGACCTTTCTCTCGCTCGTCGACTCGCGCGAGCGGCCTTACCGCGGGCCGCTTCGCCAGCTCGCGGTGCAGGTGCGTTGCACGAACCGCGACCTGCCGCTCTTCATGCCGACCGGGCAGGCCGGCGGCGAGCTCAACCTCAACGCCAGTGCGCCGATCGAATCGATCCACATCTCTGCCGGCCCGTCGCGTCCTCAGAGCGCGATGCGCGAGGGCGGCATCGCCTGGCGGCTGATCGGTCTGCTGTCGCTCAACTATCTGTCGCTTCTCGAGAGCGACGCGGCAAACGGCGCGTTGACGCTGCGCGAGATCCTGAGCCTGTTCGCCAGCAATGCCGACGTCGGCCTGAAACGGCAGATCGAAGGCGTTCGCTCGGTCAGCGTCAAGCCGGTGGTGCGCCGGCATCCGGTCGCCGGGCCGATCGCCTTCAGCCGCGGGCTCGAGATCAGGATCACGGTCGACGATCTCTCGTTCGAGGGCGGCAGCGCCGCCTTGCTGGTCTCCGTGCTGCATCAGTATTTTTCGCGCCACGTGTCGATGAACAGCTTCGTGCAGACGGTGCTGGCCTCGCTGACCCGCGGCGAGATCATGACCTGGTCACCGCGGCTCGGTGCAAGGGCCATCCTGTGAGCGCGCCCAACGATCCCGACCCCCGCGCAGACATGACGGCCGCTGCCGCCGCCATGTTCGACGGCCTCGAGGAACACGTCGCGAAATACGACCTCTTCGAGGCGATGCGCCGCATCGAGAACGCCCACGCCGACATGCCTCGGCTCGGCGACGCGGCCCGTCCCGGCGATGAGCCGTTTCGCTTCGCCCAGGAAGCCTCCCTCATCTTCGCGCCGACGGCCATCGCCGCGCTCGAGCGCCGCGAGGGTCGCGTACCTCGCCTGGTGCAGCGTGTGTTCGGCTTCATGGGCCCGAACGGCGCGCTGCCGATCCACCTGACCGAGTACGCCCGGGAGCGCCTCCTCTACAACAACGATCCGACCTTCGTCCGGTTTCTCGACACGCTGCTGCATCGCTTCGGGCTGTTCTTCTATCGCGCCTGGGCGCGTCTGCAGCCGGTCGTGAGCCTCGATCGCCCGGCCGATGCGCACATCGTTCGACACGTCGGCGCGCTGATCGGCATCATCGAACCGTCGGCGCGAGACCGCGATGCGCTCGGCGACTTCCCCAAGCTGTTCTTCGCCGGCCGCCTCGCGCGATCCGTTCGGGACGCCGACGGGCTCGAGGCATGGCTGGCGCTGCAGTTCGACGTCCCGGTCCGGGTCGATCAGTTCCAGGGCCACTGGATGCCGCTCGGCCGTGACGAGCGCTCACGCCTCAAACGCGACGGGCAGCCCGCTCTCGGGCGCGGTGCCGTGCTCGGCCGCACCGTCTGGGACGTGCAGCACAAGTTCCGGATCGTCATCGGTCCGCTCGGCTGGGAGCGCTTCGCAGCGATGCTGCCCGGAGGCAAGGCGCTCGAACAGATGCGCGCGCTCGTGCGCCAGTACGTCAGCTTCGAGTTCGCATGGGACCTGAGGCTGATCCTGAGGCGCGAAGACGTCCCATCGTGGAAACTCG
>Ga0075520_1000846_pt1 | contig 14130 bp, 9 predicted proteins | sample NGEPerB_FD_75100 | JGI IMG/M metagenome (GOLD analysis project Ga0075520, IMG submission 75100) | Arctic peat soil microbial communities from the Barrow Environmental Observatory site, Barrow, Alaska, USA - NGEE PermafrostAB12-B | ecosystem: Environmental > Terrestrial > Soil > Wetlands > Peat ... | reverse complement strand
TAGGTGAATTCACCTATATAACTATCCTATCGGTATTTTAACCTATAAGAATGAAAATGCACAAACCACAATTTCATTTATCTGTCAGGATGCAATAAATATAAAATTGACTTAGATCAGACAATTGAACCTCTTCGCAGAAAGCAACGGAGAACTGAGTTTAAGAGCTCGTCGAAGCCAATGGTCTCATGGGGATTCATCTCATGCATAATGTCCGGTAAGGACAGTATGAGCATTTACCCCTCCTGTCTTTTGTCTTCAAAAATGGTTCGTCGTGACTGAATATGATACTGATAAGATCTTTCAGACCAGAAATAAACTCTTCCCTGATTTCCATGTAATTGTCAATTGGCAAATCGTTCCTGGTACCTGAACTTATTTTCAGTCTGTCATCGGTTGAGGCACTATTCAATTTCTTAATCTTATAAATTGATGGTCTTACAATGCTTTCAGGGTTTTCTGCAAGGTATGCCTCGCAATAGAGAATGGTCTGAAGCCATCCATCAGGATCTTTCTTCCTGTCATCGGTAAATAAATCACTTATTTCCTTAATAGATTCTGAAACGATTCCGGTTTTGTAGTCGACAATCCTGGTTACCCTGTTACCAGAATCGATCCGGTCTATATTTCCTCCAATGTGAACATTCAGCTCCGATCCGTTTGATACAAAGGGTAAAAGAAAATTAAAAGTGTCCTCAAGATTAAGGATTATAAATGGTTCCCGCAATTTATCAGCATGTAGAATACGGTTCAGATATGCCATCAATACGTCCCTGACTATAAGTTCGTTCCCGCTTACCGCACCATTCCTGCCGGACTTATAGGTATTATTCAATTCTTCATTAATCATCTTTGCAAGGAACTGCCTGTTGCTTATTATTCCGCTTATTATTTCTCTTGTAAGTTCCTTCCCAACGTATGGCGTATAGAGATTCTTCATTAACCCGTGCAAGATGTTTCCAAGCATAGCCGGATCAATATCTTTAGAAATATTTTCTGGTTCTTTCAGGCGGTTTATATACCTGTAATAGAATTTCATCCGGCAATTCAGCCAGGTGTTTATTGCAGATGGGGAAAGGGACCTTTCAATCTTTCTGTTCAGGAAAAGCGATGCTAATTGTTCTGAATGCTCTTTTTCCCTGTCTATTCTCTCCCCCTGAGCTACAGGTGTTCTGATCTCGAAGTTGAAATCAAAAAAAACCGGCTTCAGTACCACATCATATTTCATTTGAATTAAAAAGCGGCTCATCTCTCCGCTTCTTAGTCCTTCAGAGTTTGAATTATATATAAATGTAACATTTTCAGCTCTTTGAAGAAGCCGGTAAAAGTGATAGGCAAATATGGATTCCTGATGGTTCAGGGATGGAAGACCAAACGCTTCACGTAGACTGAAAGGGATAAAAGATGACCCAGAGGAAATTGCAGGCAAAATACCCTCATTGACTGAGAGAATAATCAGATTCTTAAAATCAAGCGCTCTTGTTTCAAGAATACCCATAATCTGAATGCCTGATAAAGGCTCTCCTGAAAAAGGAACTGATTGCATTCTCAGGAGCCTGTCAAGAATTTTTATGTAAGTATCTAATGTAAAAGGTACATCAGGAGTGTTAACTATCGAATCAAGCCTGTTTAATGAAAGAACCACCCTGTATATAAATTCATTCCTTATGCTTGTCTGGACAAAAATGTTCCGGTCATTTTCAGTATTTCTTTCATTATCTGAAGCAATGAACGACAGGATGTCCTTAAAATAGCCCGACAATTCTGCTGGTGTTGAGATTTTTTTAAATATGCCTGACAGAGTTTCTGATTTTGAGAACTGATCTGAAGAAATCTCTGAAAGATTGGTCCTTGCAACCTTCCTTACTAATTCGTTATCTGATTCATTCAATAAACCAGTCAACAGTGGATGTTTGAGAATGCTTATTACATTTCCTGAAGTGAAATGAACGATACCATCACTTATAGAAGCACCTGTATGAAGATCCATCAGATGCCTGATCAAAGAATAAACCAGGGTTTGCTTCAGCGGATGACCCATCGTTATATTGATATCTCCCATGTTTTCTGGAAGGCTGGTCAGAACAGGCATTAAAAGATTTTCATCAGAAAGCACAACAGCTGTATGATGAGCGTCAGAAATGTTCATATCAGGTATTTCTTCAAGCAACTGAGAAACAAGTTTGACCTGGGCCACATCGGAAGAGGTATCAATTACCCTTCTATAAACTGCAGGAGCATGTTTTGTAAGCATTGTATCAAAACTCCATCCTGATGGCATATCGCTGCCAAACATTTTAATATTCTCCCTGAGGAAAAAGCCTGCCGAATTCAATCTGGATTCCTTGATATAGGAATTATCATAATCCCAGTAGAATCGGGCTTTATCTGCCTTTTTAAACCTTTTCATCAGAACTTTCTCGCAATCATTCAAAGCATTGAAGCCAATAAAATGAACCATGTCCCATCGCTCATCAAAAGTGTTACGAGTTTCAATACTTTGGGCTACATCTCTGAAGACCATACCTTCATATGCAAGATTTTGTTTCCTGAGTGTTTCTCTAAAACCTGTATACAAATATGAAAGAACTGACCAGATGCTGATAAAACTTTTTTTCTCATTAGTTGGTTTATCCCAATTGAAATTTGTCCAGAATCTTCTGATTATTTCCACCTGTTCATCTGTCAGACTTCCAAATTGCGCATCAATATTCTTCAAATCAAGAACATTCCTGAACAGTACTGAGGCATCGACAAGATATTTATCAACATCGTCAAAATCGTTCAGTAGCATATCTCCCCAGTGATAAAATTCATCAAAACTTTCGTGGGGCTTTTTCAGACTGTCGTAAACTTTATATAGTTCAAACAGAAGTATCTCATTGCCTGGTATCTGGAGTAATGAGAATGATCTGAATAACTCATTGATAGTCAGAACTGACGGAGCCCAGACCGGTTTTTCGATCCTTGCTGCAAGATACTTCATGAAATAAATTCCGGCCCGACGGTTCGGAAATACCAGACAGTGACGATTCAGAGTATTTCCGAATTCTTTATAAAGTGATTCTGCTATATGTTCAAGGAAATAGGTCATTTGATCTTTTGAAATAGTTCAGTTTTTTATTTTATATTTTTAAAGAACTTACACAGAGTCACCCAAAGTCCCATAGATATCGGGATCACAGAGTTACACAGAGAAAGATTCTTTTGCTTATTTCTATGTACCTCTGTGCTTCTCCGTGATAGTTCTTCATTTCTTTCGTATTTTTTACTTTTTACTTTTGTCTTTTGTCTTTTGTCTTTTGTCTTTATAAAGTCTTCCCTGCCATGTATTAAGCTCTTCGAGGCGCTTTTCGACAAGGTTTACGATCTGGTCAGTTCGTTTCTTCCCCCATCCTTCTCCTGATAAATAACGCGGAGGAGCTTCACCCGTAAAACGTTCTACAACGATGGCAGGATTCAGCCGTTCAAGAAAGCTAATAAAGAAATCGAGATATTCCTCCCATTCAAAGAGCTCAAAATCGCCTGGATTATTTCTGAATTCAGTTTCCATAGATGTTCCTTTCATTATCTGCAACTGGTGAAATTTTACAGTCCTGATCGGAAGTTCTGAGATGAATTCAACCTGTGCCAGCATTTCTTCACGGGTCTCTCCGGGTAATCCGAATATAAAATGTGCGCCTGTGTTTATTCCAAGAGCTGATGTCATTTCCAGCGCTGAGACGGCATCTTCAAAAGTGTGTCCTCGGTTTATCCGTTTAAGAGTTTTATTATAGCACGATTCAATTCCATATTCTATTGCCAGGTAACATCGCCCTGAAAGATATTTAAGGTATTCAAGTTTTTCAGCATCTACACAATCGGGTCTGGTTCCGATAATAAGGCCAACCACATCTGGATAACCCAATGCTTCTTCATAAATCTTTTTTAAAGTTTCCAACGGGGCATATGTATTTGAATATGCCTGAAAGTAAGCAAGATAAGAAACAGCTTCGTCGTATCTCCATTTATGAAATTTTATTCCTTCCTGTATCTGTTCAGCTACTGATTTCGAGGGATGGCAATAAGAAGGATTAAAAGCATCGTTTCTGCAATAGGTACATCCTCCATAGCTTTTTGATCCGTCACGGTTAGGACAGGTAAAACCGGCATCTATCGAGACCTTCTGAACCCTTGCACCCCATCTGTCCCTGAAATAGCTTGAATACGAATTAAATCGCCGTTCGTTGCCCCACGGATATATATTTAAGTCAGCTTTCATCAGGTTCATTTAAGCGGAGATAATTTTATTCTTGTCAACATACCATAAATAGGCTTCAATATCCTTATATCCCATTTTAATCAGAAGATTTCTGTACTGGTCAACCTGTTCAAGATAGTGAGGATTCTCCTCCCCGAACTTAAAATCTATAATTGTGGTTTTTCCATTTTTAAAAATAACCCTGTCGGGCCGACGAGTAACTCCTTCCGGAAGAAGAATTCCGGTTTCTTTTAATACCTTGTTGTCTTTCATAAACCAGTCAGCTACCGCAGGAGCGGCAATCAGCTCATTAACTCTGTTTTCAAGTTCCATTGATTCTTCCTCAGCCATCTTACCTTCCAGAACAAGTCTTCTGACAGACAGGGAAATGTCGTCAGGAGTATCAATACCTTCAAAGACCTCATGCATTAATTTCCCGTAATTTATCTTTTGCCTTATTGCCTTACTCTCTGATGAAAAATAATTCTCACCATGAAGCTTAAGCTTAAGTGATTCCATAGTCCGGCTGACTTTATAACCTGAATGGACTGTATTCTTTTTTTCAGTTGGCACAATTTTATTTTCCGGTATTTCACCATATTCGAAAACCCGTGTATCATCATTATAGTGACTTTTCAGTGTAAATTCAGATGTATTGTGAACTTCAGAATTTGAAGTAATAGCTTTTTTAAGCAAACCTCCTATTGAATTTTCAGACTTAGGATTATCAACTGAAAACCCTATCAATACATCTTTCGCCCTGGTTAGCGCAACATATAAGAGGTTAACATTATCGAGATACACTGAATATTTCTCTTCTTTGTAATAGTCAGCAAAAATTGTATTTGCAAGTGCTTTGCCATATTTCACAGGGAGAATGCCCAGATCATTGAAAGGAGGTTTATCAGGTTTTACCCAAAGCACAGGTTGTTTAGAGGGTATATGATCAAGATTCCAAGATAGAAAAGGCAAAATGACCACTTTGAATTCGAGACCTTTCGACTTATGAATAGTAAGAATTCTCATTGCATCCTGATTTCCCGGCAGAACTACAGATTTCTTTTTGCCGCTTTCCTCCCACCAGTCAAGGAATGATCGAATATCTGCATTTTTGCTGCCTGTAAAATTTATAATATAATCCTGAAAAGTGTTCAGAAAAGGGACATTCCAGGCAAAATACCCTAAATTGAAAAACCCTATTATACTTTCAGCAGCTTCGAATAATGGCATCTGTCTGATCCTGTCCAGGAAATCTTCATAACCGTCAGGAAAGTAATCGCGCGATCTTTCAATAAGTTTCTCTTTCTGAAGTGATACCTTTTCGGCTTCTTCATGGCCGGTTGCCATCAGAAAAAACCTGAGCATAATTGCCCTGCTTATATAATCCTCCGGATCATTAACAACTGTAATAACGCTGACTATAAAAATAATTACAGGTGAGTTTGAAAGTAGTAATGAGTCGTTAGATACTGCATTGAAATTATAGTAATCACTTTTGTCCTCGAATTTGTTAGCATAGTCAATCAATGTGTTGAGAACGCGGCTTCCCTCATTCCCATCTCTGACAATAATGCCAATATCAGATGCTTTATAGCCCTTATCCTGTAATGATTTAATAACAACTAGTAAGCGTTCGAGCACAACATTTTTCCATTCCTGCTCTTCACTATTTGATAGAAACTCAATTCTTATGAATCCGCCTGCACTTTTGCAGGGATCTGTCTGAACAGCTTCAGCGTAAAGGGTCTTAAATGACACCGGCAAGCCTTCGTCTGATAGCATTTGGTCAACCTGATCAGGAATTATTGTAAAAAGGGTATTATTAAACCTGATGATATCAGACCTGCTTCTCCAGTTTGTTGCTAATGGTTCACTGAATATTCTTTTATTATCCACCATACCCAGCAGAACCTTTCCTAGGATTGTCCATTCGCTGTTCCTCCATCTGTATATCGATTGTTTCACATCTCCGACAACGAGGTTATCATGTCCCTCAGCCATACTGTTCTCAATCAATGGTCTGAAATTGTTCCATTGTATTAATGAAGTATCCTGAAACTCATCTATCATGAAATTTTCAAATCTGTTTCCTACTTTTTCATAGATAAAAGGAGACTGATCTTCCCGTGTAATGAGGTTTAACACTTCACCAGCATCTGAAAGAAGAAAGCTGTTCTCAGATGTGGTAATCATGTGAACGTTATGCAAAACATCTGACAGTATCCCCAGGGCAAAAATGTTTTCGAGAACACATACGGCACTGTGGTAAAAAACAATGTTATCATCCCAATAATGTATTGCTTCACGAAGTGTTTTGTCAAGACCTTCACTGATTGCCTCTTCTAGTTTTTGTGACATTTTACCCGTGGACCATCGCGGAGGATCATTTTCAATCTCACGGACAAATTTGTTTGGCAGCTTAATATCACCTGATGCCAACGACCTTATATAACCGGGTAATCCACGCCCTTTATTGTAGAACATATCGTCTGATAGTTCATACTTCATAAAGATTTCACTAGCTCTTTTTCCAAAAACTATCAGTTGTTTCTTAAATGATTGAGATATCGAACGGATTTTTCCTATATAATCAAGAAGAAATTTTTTATCCTCAAGTTTTGACCGCTCTTCATAAGAAAGTATTTTGAATTTTTCTTTAAACAGCTCATCAGCAAGTCCGGTTATTTCTTTTTTCAGATTCCAGTTCTTATCATCCTCAATGTTCGATATTGCATATTTAATCAGCCAGTCTTTAAGCTGAGTGTCACTGGTGGCCAATGCAATCATCTTATCAACTGCGGTGGAGAGTATCGTACTATGATCCAGTTCAATGCTGAAACCAGACTTTAACCCTACCTCTCTGACAAAAGCACGAAGTACTTTCTGAAAAAAACTATCGATTGTTGAAACTGAGAACCTTGAAAAATCGTGCAATATTGAATTTAAAATCTCTATCGCTTCTTTTCTGATCCATTCTTCTGTTTTGCCGGTAGCTTTAACCAATCCTTCCAGATAATCTGAGTTTTCGCCCACTGCAAGCTTATGCAAGTGATCGAGAATTCGCGACTTCATTTCTGAAGTAGCCTTATTGGTGAAGGTCACAGCAAGAATCTTCCTGTAATTATACCTCGACCCGAAAACGCGGGCAAGGTAAATAGCTGTGAGTTTGAATGTTTTACCTGAACCAGCGGAGGCGCTGTAGATGGTGAGAGTGCCTTGTTCCATGTCATAAAGTTACCTCTTTTTATTTAGTGTATTTAGCGTTTGAGATTAATTGATCGTTTTTGGGACAATGTCTTGGAGTCTTGCAGATACCCTTTTAAAGCCTTTACTCCATATATAGCAGCTAAAGCCTTTTTATATAACTTTGCAGCGTGAATAAAAAAGTAGTTGTAGGATTATCCGGAGGCGTTGACTCAAGCGTTGCAGCATGGATTCTGAAAGAACATGGTTATGATGTTATGGGTCTGTTTATGAAAAACTGGCACGATACTACAGGCCTTCTTCAAAGCGACTGCCATTGGGAAGATGACCTGATGTTTGCAGAAATGGTAGCAAAAAAGCTGCAGATTCCATTTCACCAGGTAGACCTGAGTGATGAATACCGTCAGCGTGTAGTGGATTATATGTTTAGAGAGTATGAAAAAGGCAGGACGCCCAATCCGGATGTACTCTGCAACCGGGAAATAAAGTTCGATTCCTTTGCTGTTGAGGCACGAAAATTAGGCGGAGACTTTGTGGCTACCGGACACTATTGCAGAAAGGATGAAATAAAGCCCGGGAACAAGACTATATACCGACTTCTTGCAGGTAACGACCACAATAAGGACCAGAGCTATTTTCTTTGCCAGGTAAGCCAGGAACAACTTGCGTCTGCGCTTTTCCCGATTGGAGAACTTACAAAACCTGAAGTGCGTGAGATCGCACAAAAACTCGGACTGGCAACTGCTCAGCGAAAAGATTCACAGGGAATATGCTTCGTTGGAAAAGTTCATCTGCCAACATTCCTTCAGCAGAAACTTGAGGCCAAAAAGGGACATATAGTTGAAATTAAAGAAATAAAGTTGTACCCCGATATCGTTGATGGATTGCCCGGGAAAGACGAAACTGACAGGTTACTTTCTGAATTGACGGATCCTTTTAAATATGAACCAACATCCGGTATAACTATTGGAACTCATAATGGAGCTCATTTCTTTACTATAGGTCAGCGAAAAGGAATGAATGTCGGAGGCCATAAAGAGGCTTTGTTTGTAATTGGAACCGATGTGGAAAAGAATATTGTTTATGTTGGTGAGGGACAGTCTCATCCCGGACTGAATCGTAAAGGCCTTTTTATAAGGAGCGAGGATATCCACTGGATAAGACGTGACTTAAGAATGGAAACAGGTGAATGCCGTGATTATCTGGTAAGAATTAGGTATCGTCAGCCGCTCCAGTCAGCAAGGCTTTTTTGCCGTCAGAAAGGTATGTATATTGTATTTGATAAACTTCAGCGTGGAATTGCTCCGGGACAGTTTGCAGCCTGGTATGACGATGATGAAGTTATCGGATCAGGAGTAATAGACCTGTGACTTTGCGTATCGTTTTAATAGGAATTCATCGCTGCTTCTCTGTGTAACCCCAAGGGGGAAGGAGTCGGATTTAGCATTTCCCCCGTGGGGGAAACTGAAAAGGGGGTAAAATCACATTAAAAATTCTGATTAACCCCTAAGGAATAATATATATATTTGAAAAAAATCAAAATGAATAAGATCTCAGTAATAAGTGGAGGAACCAGCGGACTTGGATTGGAAATTGCCAGACTTCTTGTTAAATCAGGTAAAAATGTTCTGATTCTGGGACGAAATAATAAGAAACTTTCAAATGCCTTAAGTGTATTACAGAAAGATTCAAAGAATGTGAAGACCGAATCACTGATCTGCAATATCGGAAAGGAAGAAGACATCAGAAAGGCCGGGGAATTTCTCATGAGTAAATCCTATGAGGTGGAATATCTTTTCAACAATGCCGGCACAGGTCTTTTTACAAAAGCACAAAACTCAACCTCAGCATTAATTGAGACAGTCTTTGAAGCCAATATTAAAGGAATGATACTCCTCACATCGGCTATCCTCAGACTGACTCCTGAAAATCAAGAACTTACAATTGTCAATATAATGTCGACTTCTGCGCTGCTCGGCAGAGCAGAAGAGACAATCTACTGTGCGGCGAAGTGGGGAGCGAGAGGTTATACTGAGGCTCTGAGAACCGAACTGAAAGGTACAAAACGAAATATTATTGCAGTTTATCCCGGAGGTATGAAAACTGATTTCTGGAATATTCCGGGGCAGACCCGCGACATCAGTAATTTTATGGATCCTGCTGAGGTAGCGGAGAAAATTGTGAACGCGGTAATCGTTACCGATAAAATGTTTGTAACGGATATTACAATTAACAGGAAGAAATAGATTTTATATAGTATGGATTTTAACCTCCATGGTTCTTTGAGAAAAAAAGAATTAAGAACTAACACAGAGTTACACGGAGCAGACACAGAGTTGCACAGAGAAATCCAGATCAGGAAAGTCTGTTTTTATAATCTTCATATCCAAATTCCCTTATTAACCTGAATTTCCCTCCTTTTGTCCAGATGCCAATGGATGGATGATGCACTCCGTTAAAGGTGGTTGATTTAACCATTGTATAATGTATCATATCAAGAAATACCACCCTGTCGCCGGGAACAAGCTCCTTTTCAAAAGACCAGTCACCCATTACGTCTCCCGATAAACATGAGTTACCGCCAATTCTGTAAGTTGGTTTCCCCAGAACAGGATCAGTTGCGCCAATTATTTTTGGTTTATAAGGCATCTCAAGACAATCGGGCATGTGGGCAGTAAATGAAACATCAAGAATTGCTGTCTTAATTCCCTGGTTTTCTATAATATCCTCAACTGTTGCAACCAACTCACCTGTCTCCCATGCAAATGCACTCCCAGGTTCCAGTATCAGATGCAGACCTGTTTTTTTACGGAATTGTTTAAGAATTCTTATCAAATGATCTGTATCATAACCGTTCCTTGTAACCAGATGACCGCCACCCATATTGATCCACTTAAGTTTATGGAAAAATTTACCGAATTTTTCTTCAACCACATTCAGAACTTTTTCAAGGGCATAGGAGTCTGATTCAAAAAGGACATGGAAATGAAACCCTTCAATCTCGTCAGGAAGTGCATCCCCAAGATGTTCAGCTGTAATGCCTAATCTGGATCCAGGAGAACACGGATTATATAATCCATGACTTATTTCAGAGAACTCAGGATTTATTCTTAATCCTGCTGAAATCTCCGGATGTTTTTTTATATCAGGTGAAAATTTTCTGAATTGAGTCAGAGAATTAAAGGTAACATGCGAACTGAACCTAATAATTGAATCGAACTCATTCATCTTATATACAGGAGAATATGTATGAGCCGGTGAACCAATCTCTTCAAAACAGAGACGAGCTTCATCAACAGAACTTGCTGCGGCTCCTGATACATATTCTTTCAGAATGGGAAAAACACCCCACATTGCAAATCCTTTAAAAGCCAGAATTATTTCAGCACCTGATTCATCAGCAATATGTTTAATGAGTGATAGGTTCTTTCGGAATCTTTCCTCATCAATTATGTAGCATGGAGATGGTATTTTATTATAATCAATAGACATTTAATCGTCATTTTGAAATCAATTAACCGCAAAGTACACAAAGCTTCCACAAAGGTCACAAAGAAATATCGTCCTTATCATATTCGCCCTCTCTACTCTGTGCTTTTAACCAAACTGCCCTGTGCTCTGTGCCCTGAGCCCTCTTACTAAAGTTCCAGATCCACATCATGCAACTCCACCCACGGTAACCCAAGCCTGTTTAATTCTGCCATAAAAGGATCAGGATCGAACTCTTCAACATTGAACACCCCGGCCTTTTTCCAGATCCCTTTCAGATACATCATCGCTCCTATTGCAGCCGGCACACCGGTTGTATAACTTACTCCCTGTGCTCCTGTTTCCGCATAAGCAGCCTGATGACTGCAGTTATTATATACATAATATGTTTTTTTCTTGCCGTTTTTCACTCCTTTTATACGACATCCGATTGAAGTCCAGCCGGTATAGTTTTCTCCAAGTTCACCTGGATCAGGAAGTACTGCTTTCAAAAACTGAATAGGGACGATCTCTCTTCCTTCGTACATTATTGGTTCGATGCCCGCCATCCCAATATTCTGAATTACACGAAGATGAGTAAGGTATTCCTGTCCGAAGGTCATCCAGAATCGGGCTCTTTTAAGAGTTGGATAATTCTTTACCAAAGATTCAAGTTCTTCGTGATAGATCAAATACGATTCCCTGGGTCCAATTTCTGGATAATTTAACGCCTTATGAATTTCATGAGGTCTTGTAACTACCCATTTGCCGTTTTCCCAAAATTTACCTTCCTGTGTCACTTCCCTGATATTTATTTCAGGATTGAAATTTGTAGCAAAAGCTTTACCATGATCACCTGCATTACAGTCAACTATGTCAAGATATTGGATCTCATCAAAATGGTGCTTTGCAGCATAAGCAGTATAAACGGAAGTAACCCCAGGATCGAAACCACATCCAAGAATCGCTGTTAATCCGGCCTTTTTAAATCTATCGATATAAGCCCACTGCCAGCCATAAGCATATTTTGCCTCCTCAAGAGGTTCATAGTTAGCCGTATCGAGATAAGCAACACCTGTTTCCAGACAGGCATCCATAATATGCAGGTCCTGGTAAGGCAAAGCAACATTTACAACTATATCGGGCTTAAAGGACTTTATAAGCTTAACAAGCTGCGGAACATTATCCGCATCCACCTGAGCTGTATTAATCTTGTTATTGCCTATTTTAGTGGCAATAGCATCACATTTTGACTTTGTCCGGCTTGCTAACATAATTTCAGTAAAAACGTGCGGCAAAGAGGCCATTTTATGAACCACCACCGTACTTACACCACCGGCACCGATAACTAAAACTTTTCCCATATTTCTATTGTTAATTATAATATTTATGGCGACAAAAAACCAATTACCTGATCCAAATATAAAACATTAATACGACTATCAGGAATGAATAATATTTATCTGAGAAATGCTTTTACTATGCATGTACTCATCCCCCCTGCCCCCTTCTCTTGCAGGCAAAAGAAGGGGGAGATATCCTTCTTAGCCCCTCTTTGCGGAGCAGAGAGGGGTTGGGGGGAGTTCATGAGATTATATAATTGATATTTAATCACTTAAAATAGCTTATTATTGAATGCCGATACTTATTAACATTAATATGAAGCATCAATGAGGAAAGGTCATTGGTGAATCGATATCTGAACTAACTTTTTTCAAATAATTTTCTTACATAGTCAAGACTGTCAGGTGTTCCCATATCTATCCAATAGCCATAATCATGTGTAAGCGTATAGATATTGTTCTGTGCAGCCAGATTCAGATAAAGAGTGACCAATGAATAAACACCTTCATTCATATAGTTAAAAATCCCCGGCTCTGCAATATGCATACTTGAAAATGCTATTTCAGAAAGGCCATCTTCCGGAAAACCGGCCAGTATCTGTTCTCCTGTGGAAATATTCCGCCATCCACGAAGCTGACCATCTTTATCTATGAGTAGAAATCTTTTACCCGGGCGATGTCGTACTGCCAGTGTCGCAAGACCTTTTTTTTCAAGATGAAAGGCGTAGAGGAGCGATAGATCAAGGTCAGATATAATATCAACATTATAGAGAAGAAACGGGTGATTATTAAAAAAGTCGCGGGCTTTATAGAGACCACCGCCGTTTTCAAGAAGCTTCTCCCTTTCGTCAGAAACAGTTAGTCTGAATCCTTTTTTATTAAGTCTTTTCACCTCATCTTCGACCATATCTGCAAAATGATGCACATTGATGATTATGTCCTCAAATCCGGATGCAGTGCATTTTTCAACCGCCAGCTGAAGTGCAGTTTTTCCATTAATATCCACAAGAGCCTTTGGAATGCTCTGTGTTATACTCCCAAGTCTTTTACCCAATCCGGCGGCAAAAATCATTGCTTTCATAAAGTTACATTCTTTTTTTCGGGTTAGCGGTTTTATGGTTTTATGGTATTAGGGTATTGCAGTATTGCGCTATTATGGTACTTCGGTCGTGCGGTCTTTTTACTGTAAGTATATAATTTTCAATCTATGGCTTTTCCTTTTCCAGCTCTTTATAAATCTGGACTTCGGGTATCAGGTTCACTGTATGGAACAGTTCTGCAAGTGACAAAGGAAGTTCTTCAGAATCAATTAATTGTACAAACAGTTTTACTGCCGGAACAATGCTTCCCGTAAAAGTCGGCTTCTTTTCATATAATCCTCTGAATCCGAATGCGCCCAATGCCTGCATAAGTCTTATCATGCTGAAACCGGCATAATAGCCCCTGAATTCCTCTTTACTTTCTCCGGAAACGGAACAGAAATTATTTATATGATAGTCGAGAAGTCTTTTCCGTGATTTTTCAGGTATACGGGCTTTGGCATCATATAAAAGAGATGCTGCATCATACTGCGGTGCTCCCTTCCTCCCGCCCTGATAATCGATGAACCATGGTTCTCCCTCAACCAGCATAACATTAGCCGATTGAAAATCCCTGTAGAGGAAATAGTCCTGCCTGGTCTCAAGAAGAAAATCTGCGAGTAGCTCAAAATCATGTTCCAGTCTGCGTTCATTAAACGGAACTGCAATAAGCTTAAGAAACATGTACTTAAAATAATTCATATCCCACATCATCGATTGCCTGTCGAAGCTTTTATGAGGATAACAAAGATCGAGGTTCAATCCGTCAATCCCCTCCAACTGGAAATGTATCAGT
>Ga0075520_1000845_pt1 | contig 14141 bp, 9 predicted proteins | sample NGEPerB_FD_75100 | JGI IMG/M metagenome (GOLD analysis project Ga0075520, IMG submission 75100) | Arctic peat soil microbial communities from the Barrow Environmental Observatory site, Barrow, Alaska, USA - NGEE PermafrostAB12-B | ecosystem: Environmental > Terrestrial > Soil > Wetlands > Peat ... | reverse complement strand
GCCTAATATAGGGACATAAAATGTCCATAATATAGACATAAGTTGAAATTTTTATGACTATTGTTAATCATGAATAATAAACTACAAATAGCTTTAAAATAAATTATTTACACGTTTTGTTCTCATGAACTCACCCCAACCCCTCTCTGCTTCGCAAAGAGGGGCTATCAAGGCACTCTCCCCCTTCTTTTGCTCGCAAGAGAATCCCGCTTGCGGGATCGACGAAGTCAACGGGGCGGGGGGGTTGAGTTCATGCATTTTGCGAATATTTCTAACTTTTTATTATTGATTCCTGATAGTCATATTAAAATACATAATATGAAAGGCAAATTACTGATCGTCGACGATCATAAACAGGTTCTAAAAGCGCTGATTCAGTTGCTTGAACCTGAATTTGATAGAATTACAGGTATATCAAATCCAAATCAGATCATCAGTTATATAAACAAAGAGGAGTATGATGTAATCCTCCTCGACATGAACTTTTCAGCCGGGGTCAATACAGGCAATGAAGGTATATATTGGCTCAATAGGATACTAAAATCAGATCCTCTTGCCGCTGTGGTTATGATAACTGCATATTCAGACGTAAATCTGGCTGTCAGGGCGATTAAAGAAGGCGCCACCGATTTTGTAGTGAAGCCATGGGACAATAATAAACTTATTACCACCATGCAGACAGCATTTAAACTCAGGCAATCAAAGATTGAGAACAAAAAGCTCCGCGAGAGGCAAAAGCAGATAAACAAGGGAATTTGTAAACAGGATACTCCGTTGATTGGAAAATCGCAGCCAATGGAAAATGTATTGAAGGTAATTAACAAGGTAGCCAGGACAGATGCAAACGTTTTGGTCGTAGGCGAGAATGGGACAGGAAAAGAATTAATTGTAAAAGAGATCCATAATAATTCGCACAGAGCCGATGAAGTCTTTATCAGCATTGACATTTGTACAATTACCGAGTCATTATTCGAGAGTGAGATGTTCGGACATATCAAAGGTGCATTTACAGATGCAAAAGAAGATAAAACCGGGTGGTTTGAGACAGCTTCAGGAGGCACCCTGTTCCTGGATGAAATAGGCAATCTTTCTCTTACAATGCAATCCAAACTTCTTACAGCAATTCAAAACCGGGTAATCCATAAGGTCGGATCAAAGACACCAATACCTTTTGATATACATCTTATCTGCGCAACAAATAAGAATCTGGAAGAAATGGTGTCAAAGAATCTTTTCCGTGAGGATTTATATTACCGGATTAACACAATTGTGATTGAAATACCTCCCTTGCGTGATCGTGGTGAAGATATTGTTATGCTTGCTGAGCATTTCTTAAAGGAGTATGCAAACAAATATGAGAAATTTCATTTGAAATTCAGCAGTAAAACCCTCGACAAACTCATGAAGTATAACTGGCCGGGAAATGTGAGAGAGCTGCGTCATACAATTGAAAAAGCAGTGATATTATGTGATTCTGACATTTTAATGCCTGAAGATTTTATAATCTCACATTCAACACTACAACTATCTCTTCAGCAAAAGCCCCCTACCTTTGCCGAAATAGAAAAACAGACCTTGCTTATGGCTTTGAACAACAATAATGGAAGTGTTCTGAAAGCTTCAAAAGAACTGGACATAGCAAGACAAACAATGTACAATAAAATGCAAAAGTATAACTTATAGAAAGCTGTAAACATGTTACTAAATAAATTCTATATCAATGTATTTGTCCGGGTAACTTTTATTGTACTTTCCAGTGTAGTACTAGGACTCGTTTTACCTCATCTTGACCGTGGATACTATTATACCCTGACAGGTATGATTTTCCTGATCATGCTTCAAACCTGGTTGCTGGTAAATCAGGTAAATAAAACAAATGCAGATCTGGAGAAATTCTTTTCATCGGTTCAGGATCATGACTCATCCGTTCGATTTTCTGAAAATTCAAAGAATAACTCATTCGGAAAATTGCATGATAGAATGAACTATTTAAATACGATCATTCAGAATGCTAAAATTGAAAATGAAAGAACAAGCCAGTTCTTACAAAGTATAGTCGCCCATGTTGATATCGGACTATTATCATTTGATATGAATGGCAGGATAGAAATTTATAACAGGGCTGCTAAAAGGTATTTAAACGTTCAACAACCTCAGCAATTATCGTCTTTAAAAACTATGAATGATGAAATATTTAAAATTATAAATACCATAAAACCCGGGCAGGAGATATTGCATAAAATGAAAATAGACAATCTTTTACAAAGTATTTTAGTAAAAGCCACTGAACTGAAATTTGAAAGCAATGTAATAAAACTGGTTTCTTTTCAGGATATTACCAATGAACTCGATAAAAAAGAATTGGATTCCTGGCAAAGATTAATCCGGGTATTAACCCATGAAATCATGAATTCTATAAGTCCGATTACCTCTCTCACCGGGGTGATTTCAGGGTACTTTAAAAAGAATGACGAAGAAAACCCGGTTCCATTGGAAAAAATTGATCGTCAGATAGTTTCTAAAACACTTTCCGGGTTGAATACCATTGAAGAAACAGGAAAAGGACTACTGGATTTTGTTGATAAATACAGAAGGTTAACCTCATTACCAAAACCTAATTTAAGCAAATTCACTATTGATGGATTGTTCTCGAAATGCAAACTCCTCATGGAATCAAATATTTCAAATAACATAAAAATTACTGCAAACGTTAATCCTCAAGATATTGGAATAGTGGCAGACTATGCCCAGGTTGAACAAATTCTTATAAATCTGATAAAAAACTCTATTGAAGCTTTATCCGGTAAGAAGAACGGAACAATTCACCTGAAAGCATTCTATACCGGTGATGGCACATTAATTCAAGTTGAGGATAATGGAATTGGAATATCCAATGATATTATTGAAGATATTTTTGTGCCATTTTATACAACCAAAGAAAATGGTTCAGGAATAGGATTAAGCCTGTCAAAGCAAATAATGCAAAATCATGATGGCACAATTTCAGTGAGCTCTTCTCCGGGGAAAGGATCTGAGTTTAACTTAAAATTCCAATCATAACAATCCACAGACATTCAAATACATTAAAACATAATGTATTTATAATCTTCCAAGATTCTTAATCACCTAATGGAGCTGTTGAAATAGTCCTTTGTGCAACTTTGTGAATACCCTAGTGGCCTTAGTGGTACATCACCAAGGAACACGAAGTATTAAAGCAAAAACGCTAACTTTTTTAACTATCCCTTAAAAATCAACATATTAGATCTGAATAGAATTATAAGAAAGGCTTTATCTTTTAAGGCTCTCTTAAAACTCAGAAATCAGTGAGAACCATCTGGCGGCAGATGATCCCCATACTTCTTTATAGGTAGCAGTATTGAACTGAGGCCAGTATGGTGTATCTTCATTGGCGCGTGTCTGCATACCTACAGGAATCTCACCAACCATTTCCCCAGGCAAAGCATTATACAGTTGTGGATAATTACTGCCTTCTCCCCAGATATATGATTGTCCGAAGGGATTTTTCCCGACAATCCAGAACAATTGCTGTTCTGCAATATTTATCAGCTCATTATCTTTCAGGAATTTACCGCATAATGCAGCTGCTTTTCCGGTTGACAGGATAACAGCAGTATTACCTTTAAATGAGAACCAAACCGGAAAAACCCTGAGATAATGATCATCATCCAGTTTGACCCCGTTCTCAATCTGCTCTTTAAAGTCCTTTGAGACATCCTTCCTGACCCATACCTGCGTTATATAAAAATTTACTGAATCCCTTATTTCGTCTTTGTTGTAAACGCCACTCGGAACCATTCCGTATGGTTTTACATATTGCATAATAGTTTTCAGATAATCACCATATAGCCTGATGGAATTCTCCCATGTTTTATAATCAGGATGGTTAGGCTGTGTCTGACAAAGCTCTGTCAATGCCTGCATATAAACCTGGTCGCGCGATTGATGGTTGAAATGAACTATTGATTTCTTATTCAGATCGCGGTAGAAGAAACCTCTGATCTTATTTTTATCACTCAATGGCTCAAAACGCTGACACTGGATGGTATATTTAATAAAATCGGCTGCTTTATCGGCATATATTTTTTCTCCGGTCACCCTGAAAAGCATACTGGCCGCCCATGATACTGTTGCCATGTACTGGCTTTGTGAAGCCATATAGGCATGTCCTCCCGGGATTCTTTCATTATATCCCAGTTTTTCAAAACGAGCGAGTGCAAAGCCAAAATCTTCTTTGGCTACTTTGAGTAGATGTTGTTTAAGCATTGCATCATCCCCTATTGTCATCGAAGCATAGGCTTCAATACCTGAAAACAGGAAGTTCTCAAAACCGCTGTTGTTAACACTGGCCTGACGTTTTCCTGAATCATCAATAGTGCCTATGAAACCATCGGTCCATAAATTTGTACCCCATGTCTGTACCCGGTAGCCATCACCGAGTCGGGTTTTAAGGATAAAATCAAGTCCCCATTTAGCCTCTTCCATTAGTCTAAGATACAAATCGGTATTGTTCTTCTCCTTAGCCCTGTTTGCCATTTCCATCATTGAAAACGCAATCTCGCCCGTTTGTACTGATTGCTGCGACATATCAGCGGCATCATGCCAGCCGCCATTCACGGGGAAAGTATGTCCATTATATTCACAATTAATATCCGTATGACAATCACCATGTTTCCCCGGCACAGGGTAACCACAACGTTCGCAAAACATGAAATTCAGAACCCGCCATGCCGAGTTAACCCAAATGTTTCTGTTAATATAGAATGGCAGGGTGGTAACATTCCCAACCCTGATCATATATTGCCCATCCTTTTTGAAATCTGTAAAATCAATCGTTTCAAAATCACCGATATAAGTTTTACCCTTATTGATTTTTCCTTCATAAGCCACCTGAGATGTTGTATAATCGACGAGCTGGAACTTCCCGTCATTATTCTTCACCCGTACAATTGCTGATTTTTCACTTTCGGTCCGGTATCCCGTAGTCGAATATATGATCCTGTTTTCAGCAGGCTTCCATCCGCTGACAACTTCCGGATTTTCAATAGTCTGCAACTCTACGGCATCGATATCAAACTTCAGGGAATCACCCATTGTCTGCTCTTTTCCAAAGACTTCTATGGCAAAGGATATTTTAGTGATTTTGTCCCGTGCCAGCTCTGACATCTCAACATAACATTCATTCCACTGACCGTTGACCAGGTTTATTTCATGAAATCCTTCACGTCCGTACTGATCTGGTACCTTGATCTTGCCGTCGTTTTCCACATAAAGATTCAAATATACACTACGGGCGCCTTCACAATCGGGATAGACATAAAAATGGATACGATTATATTTCTCCCAGTTCCTGCCACCTGCTTCAAAGCTCGCCAGGGAAGTCCCTCTTCCTATTCCCCAGCCCAGAAACTCATTGACAACAGTGGGAGCAACCAACTTCAGACTATGGGTTCCGGAAATACTCCTTTCTGAAGTCTGATACATACCACCTATCCCCTTATGCGACCATTTATTCATATCTTCCATATCGCAGAGCATATCTGAAACCAATACTTTTTTTGTGAGTCCCGATGTTTCAAGCGACTTGCTATAATCAAGAGGGAGCGGACTATGAACATACCCGGTATTTCGGATATCAGATCTCAGCTTCTCGTCTGTCTGAGAGAACAGAAAGCAGCAACCGCAAAAAAACAGCAATGCTATAATGGTTAATTTTTTCATGCTTACAGATTGATTTAATTATTAATAGTGATCGATGTTGCCAGGTATTAAACCAGAGGAGGTTAGGTCCTACATTTCCGGGTACAGTTTTATATAATTGATATTATGTAATTATGTAATTAATGAACGATTAACAGTTGTCAGGATAGTAATTAGTTATTGCCGGGCAAAGTTTATATATGATTGTTCCCATTGACCATTAACTCCTTTCCCGGCACTCACAAAAAATTCAGGATTAATCTTCCCTGGTGGTGATTGTAAATACAGGTCGATTGAATCGTTATAGATAAAGTTTACTTTAAATGGAAACAGATTGTCGGGTTTTGTGATTGTTAGCGTAGGTAAACTATTGGTCAGGAGACCGAATGTCCAGTTCATTGGTGTTGAATTAATATAACCTGTACCATTTGCATTTAGAATAATAGATGCACCAGAAACATATGAAGTATCATAAAAATGTGTCTCACCTGCTCCCCTACTATAAGATATCCCCATTATAGTCCAACTACCGAATAAACTATCTCTTGTCACGGTTCGTGCCCATGGCATATCTTCAATCGTTCCACAGGTCAGGTTTTCAAGTTGTGGAGTAGAATTATCTCTTATACAACTTAATAATGTAAACATCTGCACAAGTATAAAAATTAAGATGAGTTGTCGCATTGATAATTTGCTTTAAAGTTTTATCCTTATGATGAATAATATTGCCAATTATATTTCATTCAAAATGTAAAACCAGATTCTTTTATTTCATAGTACTGTAATAACCCTGAGGTTGCTAACTTTTTGTAAGCCACAAAATCCGTTCCTGCAGCTAACTATTTTGTTAGAAAATTTTTATTTCGTTATGTTAATTAATCTGCATGAAACTTGAATGTATGTACCATTTTGATTAAGAATAAGTGAGTCTCCGGATATTTTAAATTTGTGTGTGCCGCCTAATATCCATTCCCACGTATATAGAGCATTTCTGGCTTCTTCATCAGTAAATTCAACTGTATTACTTTTAATCAGATAATTTCCTCTGCCAAAGTCAAGTGCATCTGAACCAGAATAGGAATATGTATAACTGTCAAACTTGATCGTTATAGTGTCAGCCGATTCATGATGTGAATACAAATAATATAAGATTTTTACGCCAGAGTAAGTTCCAGTCGCAAATTTCGGGATTTCAGATTTATCCTTTGTACATCCGTAAAATGATAAAATAATTATCATAAAAAATATTAACTTTTTCATGATGCAGGATATTATTTGATTTTTCTAAAAGTCAGGAGAGATTTTTTAGTAGTAATGTACCTTGAAAACTTGCCAATATTTATTGTTAAATTTGGTTCATCAAACCTGAAATAATAAGTTCCGCCTTCCATTGAATTTGATAATCCATCAACCACTGTAATACTATCTCCTGATATTGTGTATGAATACGAAGTGCTTCCAATTTTGGGTAACCAATATCCATTTGTCATCGCAAACCCTCTGGATAAATTGAAATAACCAGAATCAGTGTTAGTGCTGAAACTTATAGTATCAGCACCAGTATTTACTTCAACCCATGAACCTGTTAGTCCTTTCGGTAGCGTACCTGGGTCAGGGAACGAGGTATAATCTTTCCGGCATGATATTAACATTAGTCCAATTGAGAAGATCACTGTTAGAAATAGTACCCATTTTCTTAATGATTGTGTTTTCATAGTTTGTTGAGGTTAGTAACTTATAAGAATGGCTAATAGGACACAAGTCAAATATTTTAAAAGATTAGTTTTCATATCAGTAGAGGTTCGGTTCAAGATTAATGCAACAAAAATCGTGCTAAAATTCCCACTACCTGAAACAAGACAGTTACATAACTTAATGCTCGCTGACTCCGCAGCAAGCAACGTAGAACCGATCCGCCATCTGGCGTAGAGCTCGGCGAAGCCAATGCGCCCGCGGGAATTCAAAAATCAGAATAGCTGGTTTATTCAACCAATTCAAAACTGTCTTTCAACCGGATATCTTTCGATGAAGCACCTATCATTAAATCAAATTCGCCGGGTTCGGCAACCCATTGCAATTTTTGATTGTAAAAAGAGAGTTTTTCCTGATCTATAATGAACTTAATTGTTTCAGACTGGCCTGCCGCGAGTTTTACTTTTCTGAAGTCTTTTAACTCTTCAACAGGTCTGGCAATCGATCCAACAACATCGTGCAGATAGAGTTGTACAATTTCTTCGCCGTCATATTTGCCGGTATTTGTAATTGTAACGGAAACTTTAATCTGATCATTACTATACATTTTCTTTTTGCTCATCTGTAAATTGCTGTATTGAAATGTAGTATAGCTTAATCCATACCCGAATTCGAACTTTGGGTAGATCGACAAATCATTATATGAGCTGGTGTAGAAACGGTTGTTATCATTTAAAGCCGGCCGGCCGGTATTAAAATGAGCATAGTATATGGGTATTTGTCCAACACTCAGAGGAAAAGTGACCGGAAGTTTAGCAGATGGATTATAATCGCCGAACAAAACGTCCGCAATAGCATTTCCGGCTTCACTTCCAAGCCACCACGTATACAATATTGCCGGTGCATTGTCAGCAGTGTAATTAAACACCAATGGCCGTCCGGCATTGATAAGCACCACTATTGGCTTCCCCGTCGTTAAAAGCGCTTTTAACAGATCCTCCTGAACACCCGGAATATTTATATTGCTGCGACTTTTTGCTTCACCTGTCATATCACGTCGTTCACCAATGCTCAGAATAATTACATCAGCTTGTTTTGCGACATTTACAGCCTCCGTAAAACCGTCTTTGTTGTCTCCTTCAATACTGCAGCCTTTAGCATATAACAGCTTTACCTTATTACCAATCTTATGTTGAAGTCCATCCCATTGTGATACCACATAACTCGAATCAATTCCCGGTACATCAACAGCCCAGAATCCTTTGTTCTGATTCACAGCTTTTACCAATGGACCTATAAAAGCAATTGTCCTGGTGTTTTTAGACAAAGGCAACAGATGATTTTGATTCTTCAGAAGCACAATACTTTTCCGGGCAACAGCTCTTGCTGCAACCGGGTGATCAGGATTGTTCAGTTCTCTCTCTTCTCTTGCAACATCGCAGAATCTGAAAGGGTCATCGAACAAGCCAAGCTCAAATTTCTTTGTCAGGATTCTTTTTACAGCATCATCAATTAATGCAACCGGCACTTTACCATCTTTTACCAGTTGTGCCAGGTTGTTTGTGTAACTCCTGCTCTCCATATCCATATCACAACCAGCAGTAATGGCAGAATATGCAGCTTCATATCCATTTTTGACTGTACCATGATTTATCATTTCACCAACCGAACCCCAATCGCTTACAACAAAACCACCGAATTCCCATTTGCCTTTTAAAATGTCGCGCTGCAAATATTTATTTCCTGTTGAAGGGACGCCATTTATGTCGTTAAAAGAGTCCATAAATGTTGCAACATCAGCATCAACAGCAGCTTTAAAAGGTGGTAAATAGGTTTCCCAGAGGAGCCTTTCGCTCATGTCGACCGAATTATAATCTCTTCCGCCAATTGCTGCCCCATATGCTGCAAAATGTTTGGCGCAGGCCATAACAGAATTTATTTCACCCAGTTTTTTACCCTGAAATCCCTTCACTCTTGCATATGCGACTTTCGAGCCAAGGTAGGGATCTTCTCCTGCTCCTTCCATTATCCTTCCCCAACGGGGATCACGTGCAATATCGACCATTGGTGCAAAAGTCCAGTTAATACCACTGGCACTGGCTTCTGTTGCAGAAACTCTTGCTGATAATTCAATTGCATCCAAATCCCAGCTGCATGCCTCAGCCAATGGTATGGGGAAAGTGGTTTTATAACCGTGAATAACATCCTGCCCAAAAATCAGAGGTATTTTTAATCGCGATTGCATAGCAACTTTCTGCCAGCTTCTGATGCGTTCCGTTCCCATGCAATTCAGCAATGCCCCCACTTTACCACTCTGAATCTGGCTGGTCTTATTAGTGTCTATTGTCATGGGACCTGTAGCCGTCCAATCATCGTTGTACTGGTTGAGCTGTCCAACCTTTTCATCAAGATTCATCAATTTCAAAACTGAGTCGACTTTTTGAGCGATTGATTTTTCCTGAGCTAAAGTAATTTGCAGGAAAAATGAATTTAGGACTATCACGGATAAAATAATAAAAGCTGTTTTTTTCATAGTTAGAAAAATATAATGATCAGGCTAATATAAGAGCTTTTTATCATAATAAAACACTGCATAATTCACCTGAGCGAAATCAGTATTTTTTGATAGCTTCCAACGGCTTTTTTTGTAAGTTTACATAATAAACAGACTACAGTTCAATGACCAACTATAACCGCATTCTATCAATCGATATTATGAGGGGCCTGACCCTTGTCCTGATGCTCTTTGTAAACGATCTTAATATGGATGTGGCCCCTGCCTGGCTCGGACACCATGCCGCTGAATTCGACGGGATGGGACTTGCTGACTGGGTATTCCCGGGATTTCTATTTATTGTAGGAATGGCAATTCCATTTGCATTCTCAAAGAGGTTTTCATCGGGTCAGTCAGTGCGTGAGATCAGCAGGCATATTTTCATCAGATCATTGAGTCTGATTGCTATTGGTGTACTTATGCTTAACAGCGGCAGGGTCAATCCCGAACTCACAGGCTTAAGCGTAAACCTGTGGGCAATATTAATGTACATTGGTGTTTTCCTCTTCTGGAATGATTATCCGGATAAGGAAAATAATTTCTTTACAGTTACCGGGCTTAAATTTACCGGGCTGGCAATCTTTGTATTCCTTATAATTAAGTTCAGATCAGGTCACTATGAGAATAATGGATCACTGATCACAGGCTGGTGGGGTATACTTGGACTGATCGGCTGGGGATACCTTGTATCGGCATTCACTTATGTTCTTTGCCGCGACTCAATATTAAAAACTTCTTTATTCGCACTTTTTTTCCTTATAATGAATATGCTTTCGGATTGGAAATTGCTGGGATTTCTAAATCCGGTAAAACCGATCCTCGGAATTATAATAGATGGAAACGTACCCTTTATCGTCCTATCAGGTTTGATCGGGGGGTTGATCATAAAGAAATTTCCGGTTAAAGAATTCAGAAAGGTCATTCCAATTTTTATTGCTCTGGGAATATTTTATATTATTTCCGGGTTTATCCTGAGAAAGTGGTTTATCATCTCAAAAATCCAGGCTACCCCGAGCTGGGGGATGATCTGCAACGGGATCAGTTTTCTTGTTTTCATATTATTATACTGGATAATTGATGTCAGGAACAAGATAAAATGGGCTTTATTTTTGCAGCCTGCCGGAGAGAATTCACTTACAACATATCTGGCTCCTGATATACTCTATTACCTTATATGGAGTTCTGGTATTCCTATACTTATTTATAAGCAATCGCATGAGCCACTGATCGTAATCGCAGGATCAATTATTTGGGCCCTGTTAATGGTAGGAGTAACAGCGTTGCTGGCACGTCTCAAAATAAGATTAAGGTTATAAATGTAATACCGGGATATAAATAGATAATTTCAAGGACTTAATCATTTTGATATCTGTTTAATTGCTGGAAATAAATAACTTACACACAGTGACAGTTCTTATTATCTGGCTTTTGTACTCATTGAGTAAGGATAAGTTGCTTCTGTTGTATTCCTGGTTTTATCAGGAACACTTTGCATTTTAAAATGAAGCCTTCCTCCTGCCTGCAATTCGGAATGACGGATGTAATTTCTTTTAAGTTCTTTTTTATTTAATCTTATATCCCCTGCATAGATATTTTCCTTCGAGTTGCCGGTCGCGTCAATTACCAGTTTCTTCCCATTTTCAAATTTAAGCGTTGCCCTGCTGAATAACGGAGAACCAATAACGTATTGATCAGTACCCGGAGTTACGGGATAAAAGCCGAGCGCTGAAAACACATACCATGCTGATGTCTGGCCCGTATCCTCATCGCCACAATACCCGTCAGGAGTATAATTATAAAGCTTATCCATAGCTTCGCGGACATGATACTGAGTTTTCCATGGCTGACCGGCATAACTATAAAGGTAGATCATATGTTGAATCGGCTCATTGCCATGGGCATAATTTCCCATATTGGCAATCTGCATCTCACGTATTTCATGAATCACTTCTCCATAGTAAGAAGCGTCGAAGAAAGGCGGCACTGTGAAAACAGAATCAAGTTTTGCAATAAAATTTTCCTTCCCTCCCATTAAATTCACTAGTCCATCAACATCCTGAAAAACGCTCCAGGTATAATGCCAGCTGTTTCCTTCGGTAAATGCATCGCCCCATTTATATGGATTGAAAGGCGACTGAAAGGTGCCATCAAGATTACGGCCGCGCATCAGCTTCCTGCCATTGTCGAAAACATTTTTATAATTCATAGCTCTTTTTGCATACAGGTCAATTTCATCCTTCGGCTTGCCCAATCCCTTAGCAATCTGCCAGATGCAAAAATCCGCATAGGCATACTCGAGGGTACGGGCAGCATTTTCGTTAATGCCTGCATTATAAGGTACATAACCAAGTTTATTATAATAATCTGCTCCCAGCCGTCCGACAGATGACACCGGTCCCGAACCCCTTGTGTTCTTGATTACAGCCTGATAAAGTGTCTCAATGTCATAGCCCCTGATACCTTTAATATAGGCATCTGCAATTAAAGAGGCAGAGTTGGACCCGATCATACAATCGCGATGGCCGGGACTGGCCCACTCAGGAAGCCATCCGCTTTCTTTGTAAGCATTAACAAGTCCTTCCATAATTTTGCTCTCGACATCGGGATACATGAGGGTAAAAAACGGGAATACCGCCCTGAACGTATCCCAGAAACCGTTATCGGTGTACATGTAACCCGGAAGGACTTCTCCGTTATAAGGACTATAATGTACAACCTCATTCTTTGCATTTATCTCGAAAAACTGGCGGGGAAACAGCAGCATCCTGTAAAGACAGGAATAAAATGTTCGTTGCTGATCCGATGTTCCTCCTTCAATATCTACCCGTCCCAGCTGTTTATTCCAGGCTGCTTTCCCTTCATTTTTAATTGTCTCAAAGTCTTTTGTGCCTGCTTCACGAGTCAGGTTTAGCAATGCCTGATCGGGGCTGATGAAAGATGAAGCAATCCGGATATTAATCTTTTCCCCTTTTTTAGTTTTAAACCCGAGAATGGCTCCGGAATGATCACCTTCTTCAACAAGACCATTGAAATCAAGCGTATCATCGTGCCATGTATTCATCGATGAGAAATCATGGTCAAAAACTGCGACAAAGTAATTATGAAAGTTTGATGGAACTCCCCCGTGATTGTTTCTGCAATAACCTATTACCTTTCGCTCCGTGGGAATAATTTTCACCATTGATCCTTTGTTAAAACAGTCCAACAGGATAAATGAGGAATCATTTTCAGGAAAAGTAAAACGAAAGATAGCAGCTCTTTCAGTGGGAGTCAGTTCGGCAGTAATATCATAATCAGCCAAATAAACACTGTAATAGTAAGGTTTTGCCACCTCTGCCTTATGCGAGAACCATGAAGCCCTTTCGTTTTCGCCAATTCTGATCTTTCCGGTGATGGCCATCAGGGAAAAAGCTGCATAATCATTGATCCAGGGACTAGGCTGATGGGTCTGTTTTATTCCCATGATCTTATTATCAGTATACGTATAACCCCACCCGTTGCCCATTTTCCGTGTCTGGGGCGTCCAGAAATTCATACCCCAGGGTAACGCTACTGCAGGATAGGTATTACCATTCGATAACGTGTACTCAGACTCTGTCCCCATCAATGGATTAACCAGATCTGCCGGATCTGGTTCAGGGGTCTTGTCAAAATGCTGTATAATGACAATGATAAATATCACTCCGATAACAACCAATCCTGCAGTAAATCTCCTCATCGATGTTCCGGAAATGAATTTTCCAAAACTACTTTCTGAATGACCTTCAAAGTTCATAATGAAAATATTTTATTATAAATATAGGAATATAGGCTTAATTAAATTCTCCCCTCCTTTTGAAGGAGCTACTCTTTATACACATTTCATTAATTAAGTCTTTGAATCATCAAAATCCATAATATTATTCGTTAGAATTACTGGTCATCAGGATAAGATTCCTCACTTCGTTCGGAATGACAGGGTCTTATTATATATAAAAACGGGAAGAAGTGGCGATTCGCTATGGCAATCTGAATTTTATTATCTGTCTTGTCCTAAAATAGGTTTACACCAAAAAGTGTAAAATGGACAAAAGAATTAAAGTTATTCCAGGTTTTAGAAGTAAGGATTCATTCACAACACATGAACGTCATCAGATAATAAGAGAGTTCTTAAAATCACGATGTTCAAAACGTG
>Ga0075520_1000844_pt1 | contig 14141 bp, 13 predicted proteins | sample NGEPerB_FD_75100 | JGI IMG/M metagenome (GOLD analysis project Ga0075520, IMG submission 75100) | Arctic peat soil microbial communities from the Barrow Environmental Observatory site, Barrow, Alaska, USA - NGEE PermafrostAB12-B | ecosystem: Environmental > Terrestrial > Soil > Wetlands > Peat ... | reverse complement strand
TGGCCGTTCGGGATCGATAGGACGAACACCTCGAACCTGAACTTCCAGGCCGGGCAGAACATCCCGAACACCGTGATCGTCCCCGTCGGGACCGGCGGGAAGATCCAGTTGTTCAACGGCTCCTGGGGCACCGCGCACTTGCTGGTGGACGTCACCGGGTACACCCTGACCGGTGACGACCCCGCACAGTCCGGACTCAACGCGATGGAGGACTCCAGCGATAACGTCTTCGTCCAGTCGACAGAGAATACTGTCCCGGCGGCGGCTATCCAGTCGGGATTCCGAATGTGGCAATCCAACCTCGGTAATCAGTCCCAGACCGCGGCCACGAATGCGACGATCAGTGTCGAGAGCGGCTACAGCGCGTCGTTGTTCGACTCGGTCATCGCGTTCCCGTTCCGCTCCAGCACCCCCATCCTCGCGCCCGGTCAAATGTTTTCTGGCGGCAATTTGCGGCCGAAATTCGGATCACCCGCGAACATGATCGCCGTCAGCTACAGTTTGGGGTTTGACTCGAGTAGAACGGCCGCTTCGACGATCCCTGTCGGTGGCACCCAGCACACCGTTGCCGTGACCGTCAAGCCCACTGACCCGCGATACGCATCCTCCCCGCCGAATGTTTGGGCTGGGTTCAATATCCAACTGAACGCAAACGTGCCAGGCGTGACCGTGGTCTCCACGGCCCCCCCGGGTAACCTCGACGAAGGCGAACAAATTCGGGGTTCGGCGAACCAGTTCGGTCTGTTCCAATGGCAACTCGGAATGCCGCGACTGAACAAGTCCTACACGTTCACCGCAGTGCTCTATGTCCCCAACGTCTCTGCAGCGCCGTTCGTGTTTCAGCCGGCGGTCATGGTCGGCGGCTCACGGCAAACAGTTGTTTGTCAGAGCTGTACCGGGTCTGCGGTTACTGTCATTGACCCGACCCTCGACGGGACCATTCCAGGTTCCGGGGCGGTCACGTTCTCGGTCGCCGAACCCAACTTCACGTGGACCACTTACCACTCGGATTCATTTAACGTCTCCTACCAGGGCTCCATGCCCGCGGAGGGGTGACGACGGGAGAATCCGCTTGCTTTGTGTCAAGTATCCGTCGATGCGATAGTCCGTGGAGGCCGCCGGCGGGTACCTCCAGCGCGACGTCGATGGGTCCGGGCGGGGGGCACCGGGGGTGTCAACTGTCGCGGTAAGTGGCGCAGTCTGGTCTAATTATCTGGCGTAGATTGGTCGGATTATTTGGCGTAGTCGGGTTGGGTGCCAGGGGTGAGGTCGTGGGCGGCGACCCGGTGATCACCGGATGAGCCCATCACACGAACCCGCCGGACCCGTGGAGAGCCCGGCTGACAAGAGGGCGCCTCATCCAGGCCAGCACAGCCGTACCCGCCGCCGGCGACCCCGCCGGCAACCAGCATTCTCTTCCCTGATCGGGATGTGATCGATCAGGATGTGATCGATCAGTTCGGGTTAGCCCTCGAAAACCCGGGGGCAGCAGGTGGCCCGTCCGCGCAAAGGCGTCACCGTCCGCCACGATGCGGTCCATGACCGGTCACGGTACCCGCGGGCAGCAGATCAACCGGCCGCTCGAACACCCGGGGGATCGGGCCGGCGGCCGGTGGCGGGCCCGGATCTGGTGACACCGGCAGGGCCGCCGGCGTCAACCATGACGGACGAATTCCCGTGCGCGGCGGCGACCATCGTGGGGTGATGGAAAGTGACACCGTAGAAATCCAGCGGTGCGGAAATCACCTCCAGATCGCCGTCGCAGATCACATCGTCCGCCACGCCTGGCATCCGCAGAATCTCGTCCGGATAGCTACCGCGCAGCAGCGGTTCGGTGAATTGCCGATTGTGGTACGCGAGGTAACAGGCTGCCGCGGCGATGTCGGACCTGCTGCGGGAGGCCGCGTCGACGGTGGTGTGGTGATTGACGATGCCGATCCGTCCGCCGGTCGCTGATCGCAGCACCTGCACGGGCCCGGCCGTGCGCCAGTATTTGGTGATGGGTGGCCTGGAACGCGCCGCCGAGCAGCGTGAGGGCAGGGGCGTCGATGCCCAGTGCGTGGCCATAGGCCATGTGCAGCAACGGTTCGTCCACCGTTGTCCATGCCGTCACCCGGTCGCCCAGCGAGGACGCAGCCAATTCGGCGTAGTCGGCGAAGCGGTCTGCGGTCTCGCGGACCAACCAACCGCCGTGTTCCATCAGTTCCAGCGGCAGGTCCCAGTGGTAGAGCGAGACGAACGGCTCGATGCCCGCGGCCAGCAACGCGTCCAGGAGGCGGTCGCAGAACCCGATACCGTCCGGCGACGCCGGCCCCCCGAGCCGTGCGGTTGCACGCATGGCCATGACAGCGAGAGCCGGTAGGCGCCAACGCCGAGGTCGGCCAGCAGGGCCACATCCTCCGGCCAGCGATGCAGGTGGTCGGCGGCGATCTGTCCGGACGTGCCGTCGGCGATCCTGCCGGGGATCTGAGAGAACACGTCCCAGATGGACGGCGTCCGCCCACCCAGCGACTGCGCTCCTTCGATCTGATACGCGGCGGTGGCCACGCCGAACAAGAAGCCGGGAGGTAGCCTCCGGCAACGGTTTTCAGTCCCCGGGGTGGTGGACATCGGTCAGACTTGCGCCGCGATCAGCGATCTCGGTCCAGCCGCCGTCGGAGCTGAGCACCGCGAACGCGCAGGCCGAGAAGTGCCGGAGACGCTGCAGGGCAGCGGGTTCCGCGCCGCCGGATGCGAACTCGCTGCCGGTCCGGGCGTCCTGGCCGGTCGCGGTACCGTTCGAGCCGGAGTGGCTCGAGGACAGCTCGGCCGTGGTCGCCAGTTCGTAGGCGGTGGCTGGAATGCCCGGCGCATGTCCGATCACCAGCAGCGTGCGGGCGTCACCCGGCGTGCGGGCGATCACCTCGATGATGTCGTCGATCCCGCCGCCGTACAGCCCGTCCACATACTCGACCGGCGCGGTGATCCCGCTGGCCTCGAGCGTCTGGCGGGTCCGGGTGGCGGTCGAACAGAGCACGGCGTCCACGGGGCTCACCTGCGCACGGATCCACTGGCCGGCCGCCACGGCGTCCCGCGAGCCGTGGGTGGTGAGTGGCCGGTCGTGGTCGCGGAAGCCACCGGGGTGGGCCGCTTCGGCATGGCGCATCAAGATCAGCACTCGGGAATCTGGCATGGATGGCTCCGGGTGTTGGTCTGGTGACGGGTTGTGGTTGTCTGGCTACGGTCTGTCGATCATGCCCTGAATAGGTCCGACGCCGCAGCTCATTCCCCCTTATGCGTATTTGTCCGGTCTGGCTGTCAACGCGCGGCACCCCGCTCGGGGATCCCGTGAAGATTCGGGCCGCGGGCGGGTTGAAACCGGCTCCGCACCGTGGTGTTATGGAGATCTGGTCCAGACAAGGCGCCAGGAAAATCCTTGATTGCCCGGGAGAATCCTGTGCCTCCAGATGACTTGTTCGACGGCTCGACCCTCCAGCTCGCCCGTCCGCAAACCCCCGCACCCACCATCTCCGCCGCGCCCCCGCGGCACCGCGCCATCCGGATGCGGGAGATGCTCGACGACATCACCACCTGTGACGACCCCGTCGAGCAGCAGCGCCGCCGCAAGTCGGTGATCGTGGAGTATCTGCCGGTCGCGCGGTCGATCGCGGGCCGCTACGCGGGCCGCGGCATCGAGCGGGCGGATCTCGACCAATTGGCGTTCCTCGGGCTGGTCAAGGCGGTGCGGCGCTGGCTGCCGGGCCGCAGTGAGGACTTCCTGCAATTCGCGGTGCCGACCATCGTCGGCGAGATCAAGCGCTATTTCCGGGACCATTCCTGGCTGGTCCGCCCGCCGCGTCGGATCCAGGAACTGCGCGCGGCCATCAACGAGGCCGAGCAGACGCATTGGCAGCGGCATGGTGCGCGGCCGACCGACACGGAACTGGCCGAACTCACCGGAGTCAGCGCCGCAGAGGTGTCGGAGGCGCGCGCAGCCACCCTGGTCTGCCGGCCGCCTTCGCTCGACGAGGAGCACGGTGCCGGTTGGGCGATGGCGCAGGGATGCGGTGAATGCGACGCCGAACTCGATCGGGTCGAGGACCGGATCGCCGTACAGCGGCTCTTGGCAACGCTGACCGATCGCGAACGTCAGGTGATCGAGATGCGGTTCGGCAACGGCTGGTCGCAGTCCCGGATCGGCGCGGAGATCGGCGTCAGCCAGATGCAGGTATCCCGCTGGCTCCGCACCATCGGGACGAAACTACGGGACAACTGGGAGGTCTGAAGCACCGCCGGGGACGCCGGCGCGCCTCGCCGCCCCGCTGTGTCCGGGGCGCCGGGGCGCGTCACCTGCTCACTTGTTGGCGCCGCCGGCAGGCGCATGAACCGTCGGGCTGGTCTGGCCACTGCTGGGTCGGACCGCGCCATCGGAAGTGACCGCCTCCCCGTCGAGCTCGAAGCCAGGGTCGCGGTGTTCGCCCGGGAGCGCGCCGGTATTGACCAGGGTGCTTGCAATGTCGTGCAGCTTGATGTTGTGCTGCTGCGAATACCGGCGGAGCACCGCGAATGCCTTCTCGGGGGGCAGCCCGAATCGCTCCATCAGAATGCCCTGCGCCTGGCCGATGAGGTGGCGGGAGTCGATCGCCCGCCAGAGGTCCTGTTCGGCCCGCAGCCGGGCCAGCGCCACCGAGGCGTGCGCGGCGACCACTTTGGCGGTCTCGACCTCGTCTTCGGCGAACTCGTCGTGCGACGGGTAGTAGAGATTGAGGGCGCCGAGCACCCGGTGGTCGGTGAAGAGGTTCAGGCTGAGCACGCTCTGCAGCCCGAGTTCGGAAACGGCCGGCCCCCAGCGGGGCCAGCGGGGGTCGGTCGCGGTGTCGAGGATCAGGTACGCGCCACCCTGTTCCGCGGCGCGCAGGCACGGTCCCTCGTCAAGCTGATACTGCAGCTCATCGGCCTTCTCGACCAGCGAATCCGAGCTCGCAGCGGTTTCCACCACCCCGTCGGCACGGACAAGCGTCACACTGGCCCGTTCGCACCCGCAGCTGACGATCGCCAGGTCGACAACCGACTGCAGTGCCTTGCGAACGTCGGGGTTGTCCGCCACGCGTCGGGCGGCCTCGGCCAATGCCGATTCGGACACGGCACCGGCGTCCGGCATCGTCATGGCGTTCCTCCGTCAGCGAATCCCCCGGTCCATCATGCCTGCGCAGAGTACTTCCGTGCGGATCGAGGGGTTGTTGACCACAGTCGGTTGGCGGAATCGCTGACCGTCACGTATGCGCAGCTGGTGGGCCGACAGCGGTGCTGTGAGGCCTCTTCCGCCGGGTTTCGGCTAGTGCGCATGCGGTATCGGGTTGTTGGTCAATGGTGCGGATGGGCCGGAGTAGTGACGCAATCCGTGCGGCTCCTCACAATCGGGTTCGGCCGCGATGATCTCCCCGGCCGCGGTCACCGTGTCGGCGTGGTCGACCTGCAGGGTGGTGTGATCGATCCGGTAGCTGCTGTTCAGCAGCGCCTCCAGGTCACGGCGGACCTGGTGGCAGTCGCCGGTGGGGTCGACCAGGACGTGCGCGGACAGCGCCGGCATCCCGGACGTGACATCCCAGATGTGCAGGTCGTGGACCTCCGCCACGCCGGGCCGGCCGGCCATTGCGGGCCCGATCGCGTCGGGTTCCAGGCCCTGGGGGGCGCCTTCCAGGAAAATCCGGCCGGATTCCTTGACCAGCCCGTACCCGGCCTTGGCCATCAGGGCGGCGACGATCAGCGCCGCGAGGGAGTCGGCGCGGGTGAACCCGGTGAACACCACGACAAGGCCGGCGATCGCGGTGGCGATGAACGCGTACAGGTCGTTGAGGATGTGCTGGAACGCGCCCTCGACGTTCAGGCTGGTCCGGTTCGCCTTGCTGATCAGCCACGCCGCGGCGATGTTGATCACGATGCCGACCATCGCGGTGATGAACACCAGCAGCCCCTGCGCCTCGGGGGGGTCGAACAACCGGCGGATGGCCTCGTAGACGAACCATGCCGCGAGCAGCAGCAGGGTCAGCCCATTGGCCTGCGCGGACAGGATCTCGGCCCGCTTGAACCCGTAGGTCCAGCGGCCCTGCGCCGGGCGGGCTGCCAGGTTGATCGCCCACAACGCCAAAACGATCGACGCGGCGTCGGTGAGCATGTGCCCAGCGTCGGAGATCAACGCCAGCGATTGCGCGATGATCCCGACGATGACCTCGGCGGCCATGAACACCACGATCAACGCAAGCGCCCCGGACAGGTAGCGCTTGTCGGGGTCCGGGTTCACCCCGTGCGAGTGACCGTCCCCGCCGCCGTGAGTGTGGCCACCGCCGTGCTCGTCCCCGCCACCGTGACCGTCGTGATCACCGGTTCCGTGGGCGTGGGCTTGACCGTCGGTGACCCCCGCGTCGTCGCGGGCACGCCGTTCGGGTCCGGTGTCGCCGGCATGCTGGATGTCGGTCATGGTGTCTCCGCCGATCCGGGACTGATGTGGACGGCGCAGCAGCCGTCGGTGCACACATCGGCAACGGCGGTGTCGCCTGCGGTGGCGCCAGGTGCGGAAAGACTTGGCGCGCAGCAGGTGTCGCCGTGCCAGGCGTCGCGGCCCTCGCGGACGGCGACGGCGGCAATGACCAGCGCGGCGATGGGGTCGGCCCAGGACCAGCCGAACGCCGCGTTCAGTGCGAGCCCGACCAGCAGTACCCCGGAGAGGTAGGTGCACAGCAGGGTCTGCTTGGAGTCGGCGACCGCCGACGCCGAGCCGAGTTCCCGGCCGGTCCGGCGTTGCCCATAGGACAGCGCCGGCATGATCAGCAGGCTGACTGCTGCCAGGATCATTCCAACGGTGGATGGAGATGACTCGCCGACCCCGAACAACCCGCGGACGGCGTCGACGGTGACGTAGCCGGCCAGGGCAAAGAAGGAGAACGCGATGATCCGCAGCGCGCTCGTCTCCCGGGTCTCCGGATCCCTGGCGCTGAACTGCCAGGCCACGGCGGCCGCGGAGGTCACCTCGACCAGCGAGTCCAGACCGAACCCGATCAACGCCGCGGACGAGGCGACCGTTCCGGCGGTGACCGCGACGACCGCCTCGATCACGTTGTAGGCGATCGTCGCGGTCACGAACCAACGGATCCGCCGCGCCAGCACCGCCCGCCGCGCAGGGTCGGCAGCGGTGAGGGTGAGCGGGTCGCCGGGGGTCACCGGGACGGGACCCGATCCCGGGTCGGCGCGGCGCAGTACTGCTCGTCGACCGCCAGCACCACCCCGAGCAAATCGGTCAATGCGTGCCGCAACCGGTCGTCGGCCAGCTCGTACCGGACCCGGCGGCCCTCCGGGACCGCGACAACCAGGCCGCAACCCCGCAGGCAGGTCAGGTGGTTGGACACGCTCTGCCGGGACACCCCCAGCAGATCCGCGAGGTCCGCCGGGTACGCCGGGGCGTCCCGCAACGCGAGTAGCACCCGGGATCGCGTCGGGTCCGAGAGTGCGGCACCGAACCTGGCCAGCACCTCACCATGCGTGACAGCTTCCACGGGCCAAACCATACACTGATCGGTGTATACAGCGATGGGTGGACAGCGTTGGAACCGTGGCGATCCGTACCTCCTTCGCCCGGGCGGGTTCAGGCGTTCTTGTCGCGCGGCCGGCCGGTCCGGGAGACGGCGCTGGACGGGTCGGGGTTGGCCAGGTTCGCCTTGATCACCACGATCTTGTCGCCGGGCTGGAACACCTTGACCCCACCGGAGTCGAATCGGTGCGAGACCCCGTTGCGGATCACCGTGAGCACGATCTCGCCGCGCGCGCTCAGCCGTGCGGGGGCGAGCCCGACGTCCTCCGGCCGGACCTCCCGCTCGGAGATCTGCAGTCCGGCGACCGGTTCGAGCAGGTCCTCGATGAGTTCGCCGGCGTTGGGCGCGATGATCGACAGGCCGAGCAGCCGGCCGGCCGATTCCGCGGTGGGGATGACCACGTCGGCGCCGCCCTGCCGCAACACCCCGATGTTCTGCTCTTCCCTGGCCGCCGCGGCGATCGTCGCGGTCGGGGCGAGTCGGCGGGCGGTCAGCGTCACCAGCACGCTGGTGTCGTCCCGGTCGGCTGCGACGATCACCCGGTGCGCGCTGGGCACCGCGGCCTGCCGGAGGACCTCCTCCCGTCTGGCATCGCCGAGCACCCCAACGCAGCCGTCGGCCGTGGCGGCCTTGATGTTCGCGCCGTTGGTGTCGACCACCACGATGTTCTCCGACGGGTAGCCCTGGTCGATCAGGGCGCGCACCGCGGAGCGGCCCTTCATGCCGTACCCGATGACCACCGTGTGCTTCTTCACGCGCTTCCTCCACCGGGTGGTCCGGAATTGCTGCCGGCTGCGTTCGGTCAGCACCTCGATGGTCGTCCCGACCAGCACGATCAGGAAGATGAACCGCAGCGGGGTGATCAACAGGATGTTGGTGATCCGCGCCGACTCGGTGACCGGGGTGATGTCCCCGTAGCCGGTGGTCGACAGGGTCACGGTGGCGTAGTACAGCGCGGAGACCCAGGTCTGGATGGTGCCGTCCAGGTCGCGGTAGTCGGCGCGTTCCAGGTAGACAACGGTGGTGGTGATGACGACGCACATCACCGCGATGAAGATGCGTAACATGATGGCGCGGAGCGGGCCGTGCTGCTTGTCCGGTAGCGCGAGGCGCGCTGGGCTCTCATCCGCCACAAAACCGCACCCTACGCGGAGATTGAACACTCAACGTGCGGCGCCCCGTGGGTCGGCCGGGGTCAGCTGCCCGGTCGCTCCCGGTCCGCCAGGAACGCCTCGAACTGGGCGCCCAACTCGTCCGCGGTGGGCAGCGGCGCCGACTGGGCCAGCAAGCCCCGTCCGCTGGCCGAGACGAACGCGTCGTACTGCTGCTCCAACGCGCTGACGATCTCCGCCACCTCGTTGCTCTCCGCCAGTTGCTCGGCCAGCTGGGTCCGTACTGTCGCCGCCGCCTCGTCCAATCCGGTGGTGGGCAGCAGCAGGCCGGTGGCGTCCGCGGTGGCCTGAATCAACGTCCGCGCGGTCTCCGGGTACTCCGAGCGGGCGATGTAGTGCGGCACGTGCGCGGCGAAACCGATGGTGTCCCGGCCCGCCTGGCCGAACCGGTACTCCAGCAGGCCGACCGCGTGCCCGGGCACCTGCACGGTGCCCAGCCAGTCCTCCTGCTCGGGCAGCAGCCCGGCTCGGGTCGCGTGGCTGGACATGCCCGTCGGCCGGGTGTGCGGAACGGCCATCGGAATCGCCATCAGACCCACCGTCAGCCTGACCTGGAAACGATCGACAACCTGCCCGACAGCGGCGACGAAGCGTTCCCACTGGGAGTCCGGTTCCGGGCCCGACAGCAGCAGAAAGGTGGTCCCGTCCGAGTCGCTCAGCTGGTGAATGACCAACTCCGGCGCCTGGTAGTCGGTGAACGCATTGGCCTGGTAGGTCAGGATCGGCCGGCGTGCCCGGTAATCGATCAGCTGGTCGACGTCGAAGGTGGCCAGCACGCTGTGCTCGAGGCTGTCCAGCAGCTGGGTGACGGCCAGCCGCACGCCGGCGCCGGCATCGATGTACCCGTCCAGGGCGACAATCATCACCGGTTCGCGCAGATCATCGATCTGCGGCTGTTCCAGGTGCAGCTCGTACAGCTCGCCCGGGTCCGCGGTCATGGTGTCCGTCCTGGTCTGTCGGTCGTTCGTGCTCGTGACCCCATCGTCACCCGCTCCCTGTCCTGCGGCAACGCCGGGTGCCCGCCGGTGATTCCCCGGCCTCGCGCGGCGTGCGCGCGGTCAGCTGAACACGATCGTCCGCGCACCGTCCCGCAGCACCCGATTCTGCAGGTGATAGGTCAGGCCACGGGCCAGTACCGCCTTCTCGATGTCCCGGCCACGCCGCACCATGTCCGACGGGGAATCGCCGTGATCGACCCGGATCACGTCCTGGTCGATGATCGGGCCGGCGTCCAGTTCGGCGCTGACGTAGTGGCAGGTCGCGCCGATGATCTTGACGCCGCGCGCGTAGGCCTGGTGGTACGGGCGGGCTCCGCGGAACGAGGGCAGGAACCCGTGATGAATGTTGATCAGGCGGCCCGCCCACGCGTCGCACAGGTCGGGCGGGATCACCTGCATGTACCTGGCCAGCACGATGGCGTCCGGTTCGTGGGACTCGACCTCGGCGCGGATCTGCTCGAAGGCGACTGCTTTGCCTGCCTCGTCCTTCGGCACCGGAATCAGCCGGAACGGCAGTCCGAACATCTGCGCCACCGGACCGAGGTCGGGGTGATTGCCGATCACCACCCCGATGTCCGCGGTCAGTTCGCCGGAGTGCCACCGCGCCAACAACTCGTAGAGGCAGTGGCCCTCCTTGGACACCATCAGTACGACGGTCTTCCGGTCGGCGCTGTCGGCCACCTGCCAGTGGTCCGCGACGAGCTCGCCGGCCACCTCACCGAACTGGCGGCGCAACTCGTCGATCCCGAAGCCCACCGAATCGGCGCGGATCTCCTGCCGGGTGAAGAACCGGCCCGACTCGTCATCGGAGTGGTAGGCGGCCTCGGTGATCCAACCGCCGATATCGGCAAGGAACGTGGTGATCCGCGCGACGATGCCGGTGCGGTCGGGACAGCTCAGCGTCAGCACGAAGCGATGATCGTCACCCACAGTGCCATCGTGTCACGGCGTCATCGGGTCACGGCAGCTGCGACCGGCGGCAGCCGTCGCCCTGCTATCAGCCCCCGAGCCGGGTCTTGGTGAATTCCTCCTCGTTCCGGAACAGCTTGCCGACCTGCTCCACGACGACCGCTTCGATCTTGGAACCGAACATCGGGATCGGCACGACGGCCTCGCCGTCCACGGTGATCTTCGAGCCGTAACCGTCCGGGAGCAGTGTCATGGTCCCCTTCAGCGAGGCCGGAGCGCCCTTGAGGACGACCGAGAACTGCGCAGAGTAGCCGTCACCATCGGCATGCCAGTCCTCGATCCGCTCGGTGGCGGGGTCGCCGGGGATCATCGAGGCGACCATCGACGGCAACACCGAGGACGGGATGCTCTGCCGGGTGACGATCTTCACCGCGTCGTCGGTGGCGTCCACGCTGACCACGGTCGAGTCGAGGCCACCGGCATCGTGCAGCCGCGACTCGATGAATTCGTGGTCGCCCAACAGCGCGAAAACCTGCGCAGCGGGCGCGTCGTAGTGCTGGGAGATGTTGAGCTTGGTGGGCACCGTCGGCACTCCTGAATTGTTGTTCGCCCACCGGTGCGGGTGACCGGTGGGGCGTGACTGGGGGTGACTGGTAAGTCGCGGCTGATCCGGCCCGCCCGGACAGCCGGGGCAGACAGTCCGGACCATTGGCCCGTCGATCATCACCGGCCCACACTCCGTCCGCAACATCCCCGTTCGGGTGGGGCCATGCGTGCTTCCCAGCCGGGTCGGCCGACAAACGTTACGGTCGTCACGATCGGGTCGACGCGGATCCTGGTTCTCGGCTGTCAGGGGGAGCGGGTGGCGTCGACCGCTCTGTCGCACCGCTCTGTCGCACCGTTCGGCCGCACCGTTCAGCCGCACATCGGTACATGAGGAGCAATGCCAGTGGCCAGTCATCCACTCGATTCCCTGAGTGCCGAGGAGTTCCGGCGCACCACGGCCGCGTTACGGGCCGGCGGACAGCTGACGCCGACCCGTCGGTTCGCCTCCATCACGCTGGACGAACCCGCCAAGGCGACCGTACTGGCCTGGCGTGAGGGCGATCCGATCGACCGCCGGTCGCTGAGCGTGCTGTGGGACCGGTCGGACAACAAGACGTATGAGGCCGTAGTGGAACTAGCCGAACTGGCTGCTGACGGCGACACGGTGGTCTCGTTCGACCACATTCCCGGGGTCACGCCCAACTTCACGGTGGACGAGTGGCACGACTGCGAGGTGGCGCTCAAGCGGGAACCGAGGGTGGTGCAAGCGCTCGCCGAGCGCGGTATCACCGACCTCGACCTGGTGCTGATCGACGTGTGGACCTACGGACACGCGGTGATGCCGGAGCAGTGGCGGGATCGCCGGCTCGGCTGGGCGGACGTCTGGGTGCGGTCAAGCCCGACCGGTAACCCGTACGCGAACCCGGTGTCCGGGCTGAAGTTCATCGTCGACATGAACACCATGGAGCTGCTGGACATCGACCGCGCGCCGGCCGTGCCGCCGGCGCCGGTGATGGGCGAGTACGAACCGGACCTGGTGCCCGGCCAGACCCTGCGCGATGACATCAAGCCGCTGCACATCACCCAGCCGGACGGCCCGTCGTTCGAGATCGACGGCAACGTGATCCGTTGGCAGAACTGGAGTTTCCGGCTCGCCTTCAACTACCGCGAGGGCCCGGTGATCCATCAGGTCAGCTACGACGACCACGGCACCGAACGGGACATCGCCTACCGGATGTCCTTCGCCGAGATGATCGTGCCCTACCGGGACGCCAGCTTCGACCACTACCGGCGCACCGCCTACGACATCGGCGAGTGGGGACTGGGCTACATGACCACCTCGCTCGAGCTGGGCTGCGACTGTCTGGGCGAGATCCGTTATGTGGATGCCACTCTCACCGACAGCCTGGGCGAGCCGTTCGACATCAAGAACGCGATCTGCCTGCACGAGGAAGACAACGCCGTGCTGTGGAAGCACATCGACTCGATCAACGGTCGGGCCGAAGTGCGGCGGCAGCGCCGCATGGTGGTCTCCATCCACGCCACCGTGGCCAATTACGAGTACCTGGTCTACTGGCGCTTCTACCAGGACGGCAACATCGAGTGCGAGGTGCGGGCGACCGGGATCATGGTCACCACCCCGTACGAAGAGGGCACCGATGCGCCCCGCACCGGAACCGTGGTGGACCAGCGCACCTACGCCCCGTACCACCAGCACTTCCTGGTCGCCCGGCTCGACATGGACATCGACGGCCGGACCAATACCGTCGTCGAGGTCGACTCACAGGCCGAGCCGGTCGGCCCGGCCAATCCGTACGGGCTCGCGCTGACCACCAAGGCCACGCCGATCGCGTCGGAGTCCGAATCCGCCCGCGACTTCAACTGGGAGACCCAGCGCGGCTGGAAGGTGGTCAACCCGGAGAAGCTCAACGGGCAGGGCATCCCGGTGTCCTACAAGTTGGTGCCCGGTGCGGCGTTCCCGGTGATGATGGACCCGTCGTCACCGCAGTACCTGCGGGCGCCGGTGATGGGTCACACGCTGTGGGTGACCCGGCACCACGACGACGAAAAATGGCCCGCTGGAACGTATCCCACGCAGAGTGCGACGGATGACGGGCTGACCAGGTGGATCGCCGACGACGAACCTTTGCTGTCAACGGATGTCGTCCTGTGGTACGTGTTCGGTATCCACCACATCACCAGGCCGGAGGAATGGCCGATCATGGCGGTGGACGCGGTGTCGTTCTGGCTCAAGCCCTTCGGCTTCTTCGACCGCAACCCGTCGTTGGACGTGCCGCCGCAACCGGGGCACGGCAGGGCCGTGGTGGAAGGTGCACCGGAGCACGCCACCGGGCACGGGACGGCCGGAGACGGACCGAGCTGCCACTGATCTGTTCGGTGAGTGAGGCGCGGCCCGATCAACGGGGCCGGGCCAGGATCTCACCGTGCGTGCCCGTGGGTGTAGGTCTCCTCGATCCTGCTCACCCCGCTCGCCCGCTCGACCCTGTGCTATCCGCCACCGCCGGCTCCGGACAGCACGGTGAACATGCCGGTGACCAGCAGCCCCAGGATCAGGAACATGATCGTGGTGGTGACCGGCCTCGGGGGCGGCGGCATGTTGGACAGGCCGCCGATCGCGGCCATCAGGCCGGCGCAGATGCCCAATGCGAGCCAGGATGTCAACAGTGGACTCATCAATTCGTCCTTTCACGACCGGCCGGCAGTCTCGGCGTTCACCGCAGGACAAGTGCCACCGTGAACAGTACGGCCGCCGCCAGTGATGCACACCCGCGCACATGGTTCCACCGGGTCCACCCCCGCCGGTAGCTGGCGGCGAGACTCACGAAAACTGCCCGCGAAACGCTCTCCGTGCCTCACGTAGGAATGCCCGCGTAGCGGTGAGCGTGGTAGGGCATGAAGAGTGGGTTGTCGATGACGTCTCGTGCCGAGGT
>Ga0075520_1000843_pt1 | contig 14143 bp, 14 predicted proteins | sample NGEPerB_FD_75100 | JGI IMG/M metagenome (GOLD analysis project Ga0075520, IMG submission 75100) | Arctic peat soil microbial communities from the Barrow Environmental Observatory site, Barrow, Alaska, USA - NGEE PermafrostAB12-B | ecosystem: Environmental > Terrestrial > Soil > Wetlands > Peat ... | reverse complement strand
GTCGAACTGGTCGCGGCGGTGCGGGCCCTGCGGATGCGCCGGGTCGAACCACCCGTTGCGCTGGAAGGTGTCTGGCAGGTCTGCGCCACCCTGCCCGGCGCCACCAAGGACCGGGACCTCAGCGAGGACGTGCGGCTCGCCGAGCAACTGCTGGATGTCATCGCCCCGTTCGTGGCCGGGACGGGTGACGATGGTGAGCACCCAGACCAACCGGAAGAGCCTGCAGAAGGACCTTGATGACCGACGGGCTGTACATGCCGCTGTTGTTCACCCGTGACGTGCTCGACCCGATACCGGAACTCACCGCTCGTCGGGAGAACGAGCCGGTCAGCATCCTGGAACTGCCGTTCGGGATCAAGGCCTACCTGGTCACCGGCTATGACGCGGCCAAAGAGGTGCTCGGCGACGCCACCACGTTCAGCAACGCGTTCGGCAACTTCGGCGAGGGCGACGAGCAGGACCCGGGCGGCCTCGGCATGACGGACCCGCCATACCACACCAAACTCCGTCGGCTGCTGACGCCGGAGTTCACCATGCGCCGGCTGCAGCGGTTGCAGCCGCGGATCGATGCGATCATCGCCCAGCAGCTCGACGCGATCGAGGCGGTAGGGGCGCCCGCCGATCTGGTTCACCTGTTCGCGCTGCCGATCCCGTCGCTGGTGATCTGCGAGCTGCTGGGAGTGCCTTACTCCGACCGTGACGATTTCCAGGCGCTGTCCACGGCGCGGTTCGACCTGGGGAGCGACGCGTCCCCGCTGGACACCATCGGCACCTCGCTGGACTACCTGCAGACGCTGGTGCTGCGTGAGCGGGCCGACCCCGGCGAGGGACTGCTCGGCATGCTGATCCGGGAGCACGGCGACGAGCTCACCGACCGCGAGCTGGCCGGGATCGCCGACGGCATCCTCACCGGGGGTCACGAAACCACCGCCAGCAGCCTGTCGCTCGGGGTGTTGGCCCTGCTGCAGAGCCCTGAATATTTTGCCCAACTCGGCGGTGCTGACGGTGCCGAGAGTGCCGACGGTGCCGATGGTGATGCCGTGCACCGGGCGGTCGAGGAGTTGTTGCGCTACCTGACCGTCGTCCAGGTGGCGTTCCCCCGGTTCGCCCGCACGGAGATCCAGATCGGCGGGGTGACGGTTCCGGCCGGGCAGATGGTGCTGGTCTCGCTGTCCGCGGCGGACCGGGACGCCATCCTGGCCGCGGAAGGTGTCCCCTCGATGGATGCCTTCGACCCGACCAGGCCGGCCAGCTCCCACCTGGCCTTCGGGTACGGAATTCACCGGTGCGTCGGCGCCGAGCTGGCCCGGATGGAGCTGCGCGCCGCCTTCCCCGCGTTGGCCCGCCGGTTCCCGACCCTGCGGCTGGCCGTCCCGATCGCGGACCTGGCCTTTCGCAACTCCTCGATCGTTTACAGCGTTCAGACTCTGCCGGTGGCGTGGTGACCCCACTGTGGCTTCTTGCCCACGGCAGGACACGGCGCGCCGATCACCGTCGGCGCTCACCGAGAAACACGGCTGATCAACGCTTGTGGCCTTTTCGGGTTGCGTCACAACCTGAAAGGGCCAGTAGTCGTGATCATCCCTGCCCGGCCGGGACGGCTTCGCGATGGAGTGTCCGGAAGTGTCCGGTCCGACCCCGCGTCGGCCGGGATCGCACGCTCGCGCAGACTTGACCGCTCAGCGGGCGCCGTAGCATTCCCGGCCACGCCCCGTCCGCCTCGTCCCCCCAAGGAGGCCTGCCATGACAGCCGAACCGTCATATCTGCCCGGCGCCAGCGAACGCGCCAACGAGCAGGTCCGCGTCTACGAGGCCACCGGCGGTGCCGAGCGGTGGGACAACCGCGGGGTGCCCGTGGTGATCCTGTCCACCCGCGGCCGGCACAGCGGCGCCATCCGGAAGATGCCGCTGATGCGCGTCACCGACGGCGAGAGGTATGCGGTCATCGCGTCGCTGGGCGGCGCGCCGAAGCATCCCGTCTGGTACCTGAACCTGCAGGCCGACCCGGTGGTTGCGCTGCAGGACAAGGCCGTCAAGCGGCGGTACCGGGCGCACACCGCGACCGGCCAGGAGCGCGCGGAGTGGTGGGCCCGGGCCGTCTCGGTGTGGCCCGACTACGCGAAGTACCAGACGAAGACCGACCGCGAGATTCCGGTGGTGATCCTCGAACCCCTCCCTGACCAGGACTGATTCCCTGCGTCATCCGGGACCCACCCCTGCCACCCATCCGGCCGCACCTGCCCGCCGCGCGACCGCACCCTTGCCCCGACCCGGGTTGCACCTGATCACGGCGCCGGAATAGCTCCCTTCCCACCGGCGTTGGCTCCAGGCAGGAAGGGAGTCCTGACACATGCCATTACTCCAGGTCACGACGCAGCCGGAAGCGCGGTCCGAGGTGCTGCCGGCGCCGGCAGCGCTCTCGGTGTTGGAGCCCGCTGGGCCGCACGCACCAGGGGCGCGCACCGAGACTCCGACGAATCCGGGCCGGCGCGATCGGCGCCGGCCTCCCGCTCAGACTCGCCAGGTACCCTCACAGCGGCGCCCGGCGGGCCGGCGCGCCCGGGTCGGCGCAACCGCCGTGCTCGCTGACTTCGCTGATCGCGGCACCCCGCCGTCGACCGGCAGCCCGAGGGGGGTGACGCGGATGGCCACATCGGCCGCCGGCGAGGACCTGGCGCAGCGGTTCACCGAACAGGCCATGCCGTTGCTGGATCAGCTGTACGCCGCGGCGTTGCGGATGACCCGCAATCCCGCAGACGCCGAGGACCTGGTTCAGGAAACGTTCCTGAAGGCATTCGCGGCCTACGGCAGCTTCACCCAGGGCACCAACCTGCGCGCCTGGCTGTACCGGATCCTGACCAACACCTACATCAACGGTTACCGCAAGAAGCAGCGACAACCGGTGGTGTCGGCGACCGATGAGATCACCGACTGGCAGCTTGCGGCGGCCGAATCGCACACGTCGACCGGGCTCCGCTCGGCCGAGATGGACGCGCTGGACCGGCTTCCCGACTCGGATGTGAAGGAAGCACTGCAGGAACTCCCTGAGGACTTCCGGCTGGCCGTGTACCTGGCCGATGTGGAGGGTTTCGCCTACAAGGAAATCGCCGAGATCATGGGCACGCCGCTGGGCACCGTGATGTCCCGGCTGCATCGTGGGCGTCGGCAATTGCGTGACCTGCTGACCGAGTACGCCAAGGAGCGCGGATTCCTGCGCCCCCCGCGTCCCGGAGCCGGCGGATCGGCCGCAGCGGCCGGGGCCGGCGGATCGGCAGCCGCAGACGGGGCCGGCGGCTCGGAAGCAGCCGGCGCCCCCGACTCGGGCGCGGAGCCCGCAGCGGTCGGCGCACGGGAATCCACAGGAGTCTCCGTCGGGGATGAGCGGAAGGTGGGTCCCAGCAATGGCGGGCGCTGATCCGGAGCAGGCCAACGGCCGTCACTGCGACCAGGTGTTGCGCGACGTGTGGCTCTTCCTGGACGACGAGATGGACCCGGAGAACCGGGCAGCCGTGCAGCGTCACCTCGACGACTGTTCGCCGTGCCTTGCCGAGGCCGGCATCGACGAGAAGCTCAAGCACCTGCTGCACAGCAAGTGCGGCGGCGAGCGGGCACCCGAGCACCTGCGGGTGAGGCTGGTCGCTCGGCTGGCGACGATTTCGGCGGCACTGCGCGACGACGACGGAAGCTCGGTGCAGGTGACGGCCAGCACGCTGACCGTCACGGCCGAGCGTTCCCAGAACCCGGCCAACCCTTCAGCCCGCTGATTTCCGCCGCCGTGCGGGCGGCCCCCTGACGCCGGCTCGACACAGACCGACCCCGCGCGGGCGCTCCGAGCGGGGTCGTATCTGTCCGGCTGTCGCCGCTATCTGGGCTCCCGGGGTTCCCAAGGGGACAGCCTCGGAATCGGCCGATCAGGAATTGGGCCGCTTGCCGTGATTCGCCGAGCCCTTCTTGCGAGCCTTCTTCTTGCGCGCGCGCTTACCCATGTCGCTCTCCGTTCATCGTTCGAATGTCCCAGGGCCGGTAGCGCTGGGGCCGTCGTCAGCGCCGGGCCGTCAGCGCGGCACGTCGGTGCGAGCTTCATCGTGCCACGTTCGTCAGTCGAGGCCGCGGTTCGCGCGTGACGAGCGGCCGCCCGGCCTCCGCCCGTGACCGCTTCGACGCAGGTGCTGCCCTGCCAGTGGTCGCCCGAGCGTTCGCCCCGCGTTTGGTGGTCACGCAACCACCCGTCGATGATGGGATGATCAGCCGGACGCCGGTGACACCCTGTGCGGTCGGCGGTGCTCGGCACCGTCACCGCCCGCCCGCTCCGGTGCGCACAGGTCCCCTCGGGATTGACGGACCCGCGTGATCCCGGTGATGTCCGATCGCCGGGCGAAGCGGGGACTCGGGTGGGGGTATCTGACGAATCCGACGGAGAGGAACGGCGATGGCCGAAGAGGTACGCGCGGAGATGGTGGCCAACGTCTGGAAGGTGCTGGTGGCCGAGGGCGACACCGTCGAGGACGGCGACACCCTGGTGATCCTGGAATCGATGAAGATGGAGATCCCGGTGATCGTCGAGGTGGACGGCACCGTCTCCAAGATCGCGGTCGAAGAGGGCACGGTCGTCCAGGAAGGTGACTTGATCGCGGAGATCTCCTGAAGGAATTGCCAGGAATCGGCGGCGCTCGGCGAGCCTGACCGGCCCACCGGCCCGGTGCAACCGCAGCCGCCGGCCCGCCGCCCGTACAGACCGCCACCAGGCACCGGAGCCGTCACGGACCGCTGCCACTCAGGCCGTGACGGACCGCATCCCGCTTCCCGGTCCGCCGACGCCCAGATCGGGGACCCACAGCGATGTCGACCCTGTCCGACCTGCTCGCCGAGCACAGCGACCTCTCCGGCTCGGCAGTGGCCCGCCTGCAGGCGGTGGTCTCCGAATGGCAGCTGCTCGCTGACCTGTCGTTCTCCGACTTGCTGCTGTGGGTGCCCACCGGCACCGGCGTGATGATCTGCGCGGCGCAGGCCAGGCCGACCACCGGAGTGACCGCCTTCGTCGACGACCGGGTGTCCGGCACCATCGAGCCGTCCGAATTTCCCCTGCTGCGGCACGCGTGGGAGGAGGAACGGGTGATGTCCGAGCCTCCGCCGCTGGACGCGCCCGGCTCGTGGATCCGCCGCGAGGTGATCCCGGTCCGTCATCTGGACGGCATCATCGCGCTGATCGAGCGGGACACCAGCAGCATGGTCGGCCGGGAGGCCAGCCTGCTCGAAACGGCCTACGTGGACGCCGCCGATGATCTGTTCCAGATGGTCGCCGACGGCACCTTCCCGCCCAGCGAGCACCCCGGTGAGATGCACACCGGCCCGCGCGCCGGCGACGGGCTGCTCCGCCTCGACGCGGACGGCAAGGTCGTCTATGTGAGCCCGAACGCGCTCTCGGCCTACCACCGGCTGGCCTACAACGGCGAGGTGCTCGGCCAGGATCTGGCCGTGTTGACCCGACCGCTGATCGACGACCCGTTCGACGCCGCCGAGCTGGCCGCCCGCATCAACGGGGCTGTCGACGGGCGTGCAGGGCTGCGCATGGAGGTGGAGGCCCGCGCCGCGACCGTGCTGTTCCGGGCGTTGCCACTGCGCCCGCACGGCCGGGCCTCCGGTGCGTTGGTGCTGGTCCGTGACGTGACCGAGGTCCGCAGGCGGGACCGGGCACTGCTGTCGAAAGACGCGACCATCCGGGAGATCCACCACCGGGTGAAGAACAACCTGCAAACCGTCGCCGCGCTGCTGCGCATGCAGGGACGCCGGTCTGCGGACCCATCGGTCCGTCAGGCGCTGAGCGAGTCCATGCGTCGGGTCGCGTCCATCGCCCTGGTCCACGAGACGCTTTCCACCTCACCGGACGACCGGGTGGACCTCGATCAGATCGTGGACCGGCTGGTGCCGATGATCTCCGACGTCGCCGCCGCGGAGACCTCCGCCCGGGTCCGCCGGGTCGGCACCTTCGGCATCCTCGGCGCCGAGCTGGCCACACCGTTGGTGATGGTGCTCGCCGAGATCGTGCAGAACGCCCTACAGCACGCCTTCGGGCCGGAGACGGGGGAGGGACAGGTCACCATCGCCGTCGACCGTTCCGCGAAGGAGCTAGACATCGTGGTGTCCGACGACGGCCAGGGACTGCCGGAAGGCTTCAGTATGGAGAAGGCGTCCGGGCTCGGCCTGCAGATCGTGCGCACCCTGGTGGACTCAGAGCTGCTCGGATCCATCGAGATGTGCCACCGGAACCCCGAGCGGGGGACAGCGGTCAGGATCCTGGTGCCGTTGCGCGGGCGAAGCTGAGCCGGCCCCGGACCGGATGCGCGTGGGCGACTGATCGGCGACGTGGCGGTCCCCGGCGGGCCAGGTTGGCAACACTGTGGGCGACTGATCGGCGAGGTGGCGGTCCCGGCCGGGCCAGGTTGGCGGCCCTCGGCGGGGCAGACGGCCCGGAAGTCACATCAGCCTGGTCCGGGTGATCCCGAACCAGGCTGGCGGCTTCGATTCTCTTGCCGTGCAGTCGACGCTCCTGTTGGGTGTCCGGACTACAGGCTGCGCGCCCGGGCGCGAGCGCGGCGACGCTTGAGGGAGCGGCGCTCGTCCTCGCTCATCGCACCCCAGACCCCCGCGTCCTGTCCGGTTTCCAACGCCCAGGCGAGGCATTCGCTGGTCACGGGACAACGTTGGCAGACGGCCTTGGCCTCGGCAATTTGCAACAGCGCGGGGCCGGAGTTGCCGACGGGAAAGAAGAGTTCCGGGTCTTCGTCGCGGCAGATCGCGCGGTGACGCCAGTCCATGGGTATGCACTCCTTGGTGCGATGCCGGAGGCATGATCCGGCTGAGTATCGGTTGTCAGTGAAGGGAGTCGGGCACGCTCGGGATGACCGAGCGACCTTGTGAATGGTTTCACATGAGACGGTAGTGTCAAGAGTTCGTCATGCCGGGGTTACAAAGGTCACGTCAATGTGGCCCTCCCCCGCCCCATGATGCCTGGTCACCACGATTCAGACCAGACCCTGGGGCAAAGTGACCCCGGTCATGCAATGCATTCCGGACTCACAGTACTAATCGCAACGCGTGAGGTACAGAGACGAACTCGACTTCGGACCGGGTACCGAGGTAATCCCCATCCGCCTGCAGATCGACGGGCTCCTTGCAGCGGACCGTCACCCAGTCCACATCCGGGGCCCTGATGATCGATTTCGAGCTCTTGGCAGCGGCGTTCGCCCGCAGGATCTCCGCGGACGCCCGCAGCGCGGTTGGCGCGCTCACCTTCGTCATGGTGAAGACCCCGAGACCACCCGTCGGCGAGGTGCCGGGGTTGGTCCGCACCGGTCGCTGACCGAAGTACGTCCACGGATCGACGTTGGAGACGAATGCCAGGTAGGCGCCCTCGATCGGGTCCCGGCCGGGTAGTTCGACGGTCATCCGCGGGTGTTTGCGGTCGGATTTGAAGTACCCGCTCACCGTCATCCGGAAATGCATGAAGTTGGAGATGGGGCTGCCGGTGTGCCGGCGTTTTTCCACTGCGTGCACGGCCTCGGCGTCGAGGCCGAGGCCGGCGTTGAAGGTGAAGTAACGATCGTCGGCCCGGCCGAGCGAGACCACGGTGACCCGGTGAGCGGCGAGCGCTTCCAGGATCTGCTCGGTGGCCACCGTCGGGTCGGCGTCGACTCCGAGCGCGCGGGCGAAGACGTTGGTCGACCCGCCGGGTACGACCGCCAGCAGTGGGGAGTCCGGGCGCACCCCGCGGTACATCAACCCGTTGACGACCTCGTTGACCGTGCCGTCGCCGCCGTGCACCACGATCAGATCCACGCCGCTGTCCGCCGCTGCGGCCGCCAGGTGCGCCGCGTGCCCGCGGCTCTCGGTGTGCGCGACCCGCAGCGACAGCTCGCCGGCCAGCGCGTGCGCGAGCAGGTCGCGCCGTCGTTCGTTGGTCGACGTCGCATGAGGGTTGACGATCAGCAAAGCACGCATTGTCCGGCAGCCTACGTCGAATTCTGTGTTTGCCCGGCGCGACCGTTCCAGGTTCGGCTGCCGAGTTCGCCAACGGTGGGCGCGCGGTCCGACGTCCACCGATCGCGCACCGCTCGGTAGCCTGGCGCGCGTGAGCGTCCCCGTCGATCCACCCCCGATCACCATTCCGCCGCCGCGGCCGGTCGCATTGGCGGGGCTGCTGGTGCTGGTGGAGGGATTCGGTGTGCTGGTGCTGGCCGGGGTCACCGTGGTCTCCGGTCTTGTCGCGGACGCACCGTTCGGCCAGGTCGCGGCTCAGGGCATGTACTACCTGGTCATCGCGGCGCTGATCGCGGCGTGCGGCACCGCTGTGCTGCGCGGCCGGCGCTGGGGACGCACGCCGAGCCTGCTCACCCAGATCGTTTTGATCGCGATCGGGATCTGGCTGATCGCGCCGAGCGGTCAGCTGATCTGGGGAGTCCTGTTGATCCTGATCGGTGGCGTCACCGGTGGTCTGCTGGTCAGCCGGCCGGCCAACGAGTGGATCAACCGGTTCCCCGCGCCGTTCGCTCCAGAGCCGGACCGGTGAGCCGGAAGACCGTCCAGCCGTCCATCGCGACCGCACCGAGGGTCCGGTAGAAGTCGATCGACGGGGTGTTCCAGTCGAGTACCGACCACTCGACCCTGGCGAACCCGCCCTCGGCGGCGATCCCGGCCAGCGCGACCAACAGCGCCTTGCCCAGGCCGGATCCGCGCTGATCGGGCCGGACGTACAGGTCCTCCAGGTAGATGCCGTGCACGCCTTCCCACGTCGAGAAGTTCAGGAAGTACAGCGCGTAGCCGACGATGCCGTGCTCCGTGTCGCCGGCATTCTGGGTGGCGACCAGCCCGAACAGCGCAGGCTGCGGGCCGAACAGCGCGGCGTGCAGCTGCTCCTGCGTCAGGTGGCATTCCTCGCGGAGCCGCTCGTACTCGGCCAGGTCGTAGACCATCTGTGTGACGGCCGGCACATCGGCCGGCGCGATCGGCCTGATGCGCGGGTCAGGCATGCCCCAGCTCGACGTCCCCGACGGCGCCGGACGGGACGGTCCGATGCTGGCCGGTGGCCGTCGACGACGGCTTCAGCGCCGGCGGTTTGAAAGGGACAACGTTGGCGTGTTCGATGCACGGCTTCTCGTGATAGGTGCCCAGCACGGTGATCGCGGCCGGGTTCATCAGGATCAGCCCGCCGGCGGCGATGGGCAGATCCACCCATCGCACCGCCAGCGCGCGGGACATGTGGCCGTGACAGACCAGTGCGACGTCACCGTGCTCGAGCGCGACCCTGGCCCGGCTGAGCACCCGGTCGGCGCGCGCGGCGACCTGCTCGGGGCTCTCGCCGCCCGGGGCGCCCTGGGTGAACACCGACCAGCTGGGGTTGCCGACCCTGATCTGCTTGCTGGTGATGCCCTCGTACTCGCCGTACGACCACTCGGCAAGGTCGTCCACGATGTCGTCGATCTGCAGTCCGGCCAAGGTCGCCGTGCGCTGCGCGCGCAGCCGGGGGCTGCTCCACACCGTTGTCGGCACGAGACCAAGGCCCCAGAGCAGGCTGGGGATCGTCATGGACTGATGGACGCCCTCGTCGGTCAGGTCGATGTCGGTCGTCGACGTGTGTTGCCCGGAGGCGCTCCACTCCGTCTGCCCATGCCTGATCAGCGCGATCCTGTGCTGGTACATCGGGTGTCCACCTCTGCGGTTTCTCCGGCAGCGACTGTCCGGTTGTCTGGGTCGATTCGGGGTCGATTCGGGTCGATTCGGGTCGATTCGGGGTCGATGAGTCGGGTTTTCCGTGGTGCTGGCCGTCAGTTCAGGTCAGCCACGTACTTGCGGCACACGTCCCAGCTGGGCAGCAACCCCGACTCGGCGGCCTGGGTGAGCGTGGGGGCGGCCCGATCCTTGTCCGACAGGATGAAGTCGATCCCGCCCGGCAACGGCAGGCCGAGCTCCGGATCCACCGGATTGATGCCGTGCTCACGGCCCGGCGCGTACCCGGTCGAGCACAGGTAGGTCAGCGTGGAGTGATCCTCCAGCGCCAGGAACGCGTGGCCGAGGCCCTCTGGCAGGTAGACGGCGCGGCGGTGTTCCGAATCCAGCCGGACGACGTCGGCCTCGCCGAAGGTGGGCGAGCCGACTCTGATGTCAACGACGTAGTCGAGCACCGCGCCGCGCGGGCAGGTGACGTACTTGGCCTGCCCGGGCGGGACGTCCGCGAAGTGCACGCCACGCAGTGAGGCCGCCCGAGAGACCGACAGATTGGCCTGGGCCAGCGTCAGTGGGTGGCCGATCGCTTCCTGCAGCTTGTCGACCTTGAACCACTCCAGGAACAACCCCCGATCGTCACCGTGCTGAGTGGGAGTGAATTCGAAGGCGCCCGGGACGATCAGTTCGCGAACCTGCATGATTGCGGATCCTATCGGTGACGCGCTGTCATCACCCGCCGGGCGATGATCGTTCGGCTTGTCGGCGTGGCGCGTCGTCGCCCCCCCGGAAGAACGGCGCTTGACCTCGGCCGGCCGCACCGGCAGCGTTGGTCCCATGACACAGCTGCTTCATTCCTCCGAGATCGACAAGGCGCTGGCCGATTTGCCCGGGTGGGAGCGTGAAGGCGACTCGATCCGTGCACGGTTCTCCGCGCCGGACTTCCCGACCGCGATCGGGCTGGTGGACGCGGTGGCCATCGCGGCGGAAGCGGCCAACCACCACCCGGACATCGACATCCGATGGCGCGACGTGCTGTTCGTGCTGTCGACACACTCAGCCGGCGGCGTGACAGACGCGGATCTTGCCCTGGCGAAAATCATCACCACGCAGGCCGCCGAGCTCGGCGCCACCGCCGGCTGACGGCGGGCCGTGCCCCGGTGCCGGGGCTTGCGATCGCGGGCGCATCGCGCTGATCTCGTTGGAGGAGCGTTGCTCTCGTCGTGAGTGCGCTGCTCGTGCTGCAGCAAGAGCAACGCGCGGGCGCGCCGCGAGCATCGTCCGGGATACGGCCGGAAACGACCGAGAAGGCCCATTGACGGGGCCGGCTCGGAGACATCTGCGGCGTCTCGATCGATTCAGTTGTCCCTGACGCCGTCAACATCGGGCATGATCGCAGGTGGTCCCGCATCACCCGCGATTCACCCGACCAGCCCGATGGACCGATCAGGGCGCCGACCAGCAGGCGAACGTCCCACCGCGACGGGAACCCGCAGGGTCGATCAAGGCTCGGATGCGGAGCGCGCACACGTCGCCCGCATCCCGGCTCTGGTAACGCACGGCTGCCTGCCGTCGCGAATGCACAGCGCCCACCCCCGGGGCTTTCGCCCGGGTTCGACCTCGGAGCCGACCATGCCCCAGCCATCGCCCATGCCTGCCGACACCCGTCCGACGTCCGCCCACCGGACCCTCGCACCGGTGATGATCGACGGCGTGACCACCCCAGCGACCAGCCCGCGCCCGACAACCCGCGCGCACAACAACACCGAAAAGAACCACACCGATATGAACCACACCGACATGAACCACACCGATATGAACCACACCGTCACCCATCACGCCCCGCTCAACCACACCGCCGTCAGCGACGACCACGCCGACGCCGTCATCCCCGCGCCCGCGGCCAACGGTGCGAACCACACGCCGACCACCACTCCGACACCGAGCTCGGCTGCCGCGCCGGCGGCCTTCACCGACGCCGACGTGCTCACCGCCCACCTGGGCGGAAAGCTCGGCATCCAGCTGCGGGCGCCCATCGCCGACCGGCGCGACCTGTCGATGCTGTACACGCCGGGCGTGGCCGGAGTGTCCAGTCTGATTGCCCGCGAACCCGCCGCCGCGCGTGCGTACACCTGGGCGTCCCGGGTGGTCGCCGTGATCTCCGACGGCACCGCGGTGCTCGGCCTCGGGGATATCGGGCCGAAGGCCGCACTGCCGGTGATGGAAGGCAAGTCGGCGCTGATGAAGGCGTTCGCCGGCCTGGACTCGGTGCCGATCGTGTTGGACACCACCGACCCCGACGGGATCGTCGCCGCGGTCAAGGCGATCGCCCCGTCTTTCGGCGCCATCAACCTGGAGGACATCTCCGCGCCCCGGTGCTTCGAGGTCGAGCAGCGGCTCACTGAGGCGCTGGACATCCCGGTCATGCACGACGACCAGCACGGCACCGCGGTGGTAGTGCTCGCCGCCCTGATGAACGCCGCCTCGGTCATCCAGCGGGTGATGATCGACCTCAAGGTGGTCGTCGCCGGTGCGGGCGCCGCCGGCATCGCCTGCGCGAAGATCCTGCACGCCGCAGGGGTGCGCGACCTGATCGTTGTCGACTCCAAGGGCGTGCTGCATCCCAGCCGGGAGAACCTGCACCCGGTCAAGGCCGCGATGGCGGAGATGACGAATCCGCGAGGCATCAGCGGATCGCTGGCCGACGCCATGGCCGGCGCCGACGTCTTCATCGGCGTCTCCGGCGGGTCGGTGGACCCGGCGCTGGTCGAGACGATGGGGCCGCAGCCGATCATCTTCGCGCTGGCCAACCCGACCCCGGAGATCGACCCGCGGGAAGCCGCGCGTCGCGGCGCCGCCGTGGTGGCCACCGGTCGCAGCGACTACCCCAACCAGATCAACAACGTGCTGGCGTTCCCGGGGATCTTCCTCGGCGCCCTGGATTGCGGTGCCCGCCGGATCACCGAGGGCATGAAGGTCGCCGCCGCCGGAGCGATCTGCGCGGCCGTGCCGGGACGGGCCAGCGCCGACCGGATCGTGCCGGATCCGTTCACCCCGGGGCTCGCCCGGATGGTGGCGGACGTGGTGATGAACGCCGCGCGCGCCGAGGGTGTTGCCGGGCTGGAAACCTGGCCCTGCTGAGCCGGCCGCCGCGGCGACGCCCTGGCCAGGACGCGCCGGCCCCAGGGGTGATCATCATTGTGGGACCGACCGTGGTCCCAGCGACCCGTCCCGGTCCCCCAACGGTGATCACCGGCAGGACGGACCAACTGCGAGCCGGGGAGTGAGAATGCCGGTCGCCGACCAGAGCCTCGCCAGGCAACTGCAAAGGTCGGTCCGCGGAGCGGTGTCGGACGGCACGCGCCGCCGCGCCGAGTATTCCTCCGACGCCGGCAACTACCGTGTCGTCCCGCAGGTGGTGGTCGAGCCGCTGGACGTCGATGACGTACTGGCCACGCTGGAGTTCAGCCGGGCAACCGGGACGCCGATCACCTGCCGCGGGGGCGGCACGTCCATCGCCGGCAACGCGATCGGCCCCGGCATCGTGATCGACTTCGCCCGGCACCTGAACAGGGTGCTGGAGTTCGACGCCGGCAGCCGCACGGCGCTCGTCGAACCCGGTGTGGTGCTGTCCACCCTGCAGGCGCGGGCCCGGCCGCACGGTCTGCGGTTCGGGCCCGACCCGTCGAGCCAGGATCGGGCGACGCTCGGCGGGATGGTCGGCAACAATGCCTGCGGTCCGCACGCCGTCGCCTACGGGCGCACCGCGGACAACATCGGGGCGCTGACGATCGTCGACGGCAGTGGTCGGCGTATCCGGACAACCGATGGCACGCAACAGGTTCCGGGCCTGGAAACACTGATCGACGCGCACCTCGGGGTGATCCGCACCGAGCTGGGCACGTTCGGCCGGCAGATTTCCGGGTACTCGCTCGAGCACCTCCTTCCGGAGAGCGGCCGCGACCTGGCGAAGGCCATGGTGGGCACCGAGGGCACCCTCGGCGTCACCCTGGACGCCACGGTGAAGTTGGTACCGATCAGCCCGGCGCGGTTGCTGTTGGTGCTCGGGTACCCCGACATGGCGGCGGCGGCGGACGCGGTGCCGGCACTGCTTGCCCATGCACCGCTGGCCGTCGAAGGCCTCGACGCCCGGCTGGTCGACGTCGTGCGCCACGCGAAGGGCACCGCCGCGGTGCCGGACCTGCCCCGCGGCGCCGGCTGGCTGATGATCGAGGTCGGCGGCGAAACCCTCGACGCTGCAACGGCATCGGCGGGGCTGATGGTTCGTGACGGAGCGGCGCTGGACGCGGCGATCCTGCCGGCCGGGCGGACGGCCACCACCTTGTGGCAGATCCGTGCCGACGGTTCCGGACTGGCCGGACGCACTCCGGACGGTCACGAGGCCTGGCCCGGCTGGGAGGACGCC
>Ga0075520_1000842_pt1 | contig 14145 bp, 7 predicted proteins | sample NGEPerB_FD_75100 | JGI IMG/M metagenome (GOLD analysis project Ga0075520, IMG submission 75100) | Arctic peat soil microbial communities from the Barrow Environmental Observatory site, Barrow, Alaska, USA - NGEE PermafrostAB12-B | ecosystem: Environmental > Terrestrial > Soil > Wetlands > Peat ... | reverse complement strand
TCGACCACGTGCCAGCCGCAGCGCTCGAACAGGCGCTCCAGCGTCTCCTCGGTGAAGAACCGGAGGTGTCCGGTTCCGAGCATCCCCGAGTCGGTCGGGCTCCACCGACCGCACAGCAGGCGGAGTCCGAGGTCGAAGTGGGCGACGTTCGGCACCGACACCACCAGCGCGGGCTCGCCGTGCTTCAGGGACCATCCCGACAGTGCGGCCAGTAGCTGCTGGGGTTGGGACAGGTCCTGGAGGATGTCGAGCAGCAGGAGCGCGCCCACGTCACCCAGCTCGTCCAGGACCGCCTGCATCCCGTCATGGTCGGTGATGTCGCAGACGGTGGCGTCGATGCCCGACGCCCGCATGCGCCCGACGGCGACGGGGTCCCGGTCGACCCCGTGGTAGGTGATGTCGGCCTTCCGGAACGCCCGGTTGATGATCGCGCCGCCGGCGCCGAGGTCGACGACGGTGCGGTCGCGACTTCTCACGAGGGTGCGGACCAGGCCGGCGGCATTGCCCACGGCGCTCTCGTGGCGGAACGGGTCGACCATGTCGTAGTCGGCCGACTCCGACGCCGCCGCGCTGTCGGCCCCCTGTCCGAGTGAGACCCCGTGGCGCAGCACGTTGGTACCCGGGCCGTGCAGGAGGACTGCCCTGGTGGCCTCCAGGAACGCACGACCGTACCGCTGGTCCGGTTCGAGGTGATTGCCCTCGGCCCACTCGTTCCAGGCGATGACGAAGAGGTAGTTCTCCTCCTCGCACACCGTGGACACCGAGGCGGCGGCCTGCCTGAGCCACCGCTCATAGGCCTCGGGGGTCGCCCCCTCGTAGATGGTCGCCCCGTGGGGACGACGCGCCGTGTTGTCCCAGCCCGCCATCACCGTGGGGAAGCGCTTCCACGGATCGGCCGGCCGCCGTAGCTCCTCGGAGTAGGACGTGGGGTAGTCGAGGATCCGATGACCGCGGGCGCCCTCCAGGGGAAGGAAGAGCTGGTCGCCCCATTGCGGCATGAAGCCCACCGTGGCATCGAGCCCGAAGGCCTCCGGGCCGCCGGGGGGCGGCCCATGGCTCTCGACCCAGCACAGATAGAGGTCGGGGAACCCGTGCTTCTGCGCCTCGGCCCGCCAGATGTCCGCGGTCTTCTTGGCATCGGGGAGCTTCTGGGCGCGGTAGATGAGGAGCAGCGGGCGCCCGTCGATCTTGATGTACCGGTCGTCGGCGAATGCCGTCATCAGCCATCGGATGTGGGCGAGGTCGTCCTCGTCGCCGAACCCCTGGCGCACGAGGACCTGGCCGCTCCGGGCGTCCCAGTTCCGGGTCCACTCCTCGTTGGCCCAGCACAGCGCGAACGGGAAGTCCGGGGAACCCGACGCCAGCACCTCGTTGAAGGGCCGCTCCAGCAACCGCTTCCCGTCGAACCAGTAGTGGTAGTAGATGAAGCCCGAGATCCCGTGCTCGGCGGCGAGCGCGGCCTGGGCCTCCCGCACCTCGGGAAGTCGGAGGTCGTAGTAGCCGAGCTCACCGGGGACGTGCGGCTGGTAGTGCCCGGGATACAGGGGCCTGGCCTTCGTGACGTTCGTCCACTCCGTGAACCCTTTGCCCCACCACTCGTCGTTCTCGGGGATCGGGTGGTACTGGGGAAGGTAGAACGCCAACGCCTTCGGCATGGAGAATTGCCTGGACCTGCCCCCCGGGTCTGCCATCGGGCCAGTGTAGGACAGCGGTCGATCCCCGATGCAACGGGCGCGGCCCGAGGCGGGTCCCGAACGGTCGCCGGGTGGCCCCGTGCGTTCCCGCAGGATTCGACTTCCCCGGGGTCGACCCGGACAGTACGCTCTGACCCCACGACGGCGGTTGCGGTCGCGACCGGGGGCACCGCCGACCGCCGATCGGGAACGGGGGGGCACGTGATCGAGGACGGTGATCCGGCAGTGGTCGACACTGCTGGCCCGACGCCGTCGGCGGTGCCCGGCGGGCGATCCGGGGCGTCGACCGACGACACCGGGACGGCCGGGTCCGAGCCCTCCTCGGACGCCACCGCCGGCCCCGAGCGGTCCCCGGACGCCACCGCCGAACGCTCCCCGGCACCGGACCCCGTGGTGGCGATCGACCTGGTGGTGAAGCCCCGGCACTTCGCCAACTTCGACGGGCTCCGGGCGATCGCCGCGGTGTCGATCCTCCTGCTGCATACCGCCTGGGTATCGGGCTTCACCGTCCGGGCCAGCCTGGGCGCCTACACCAGCCGATTGGAGATCGGTGTCTCCGTCTTCTTCCTCATCTCCGGCTTCCTGCTCTACCGGCCGTTCGCCGTCTCGCACCTCACCGGCAGGCGCTCCCCGAACGCCCGGCGCTTCTGGGAGCGCAGAATCCTGCGGATCGTCCCGGCCTACTGGTTGGCGCTGACCCTGCTGACCTACGTCTTCCACCTCGTCACCATGGGGCCCGGCATCGGCGAGGCACTGATCCACTACTTCTTCCTGCAGATCTACTTCCCGAAGGCGGTGTTCTTCGGCATCACCCAGGCGTGGTCCATCTGCACCGAGATGAGCTTCTACCTGTTCCTCCCCCTGTACGCGGCCGTGGTGGGCATCCGTCGGCTCGCCCAGGCGCGCCAGCTCGTCGTCGAGCTCGTCGGCATCGTCACCCTGTTCGCCATCAGCCTCGCGTTCCGCTGGTGGTCGATCCATCTTCCCGTGATCATCGTGGTGCACGGCCACTTCGAGGCGGTCTGCTATCCCAACTGCTCCACGACGGCGCCACTCCCGGCCCTCATGGTCGACTGGCTGCCGGCGCGCCTCGACCTCTTCGCCTTCGGCATGCTCCTCGCCGTCCTGAGCGCCTGGTGGGCCGAGCGCGACTCGGAGCCCGCGTGGCTGTCCAACCGATGGGTGCCGTGGCTGAGCTGGGGAGGTGCCGCCGTCGCCTTCTTCTGGTCATCCCACCTCGGCGTCAGCCGGTCCGTGCTCTTCCTGACCACTCCGTGGCAGGGGATCCAGCTGCAGACGCTCTACGGGGTGTTCGCCTTCCTGCTCCTCCTGCCCGCCGTCTTCGGTCCCCAGGGCAGGGAGACGTCGCTGATCCGGCGGCTCCTCCAGAGCTGGCCGGTGGCCAGCATGGGGGTCATCTCCTACGGCATCTACCTGTGGCACCTCGACCTCATCCACACGGTGCTCTCCTGGACGGGCTACAAGCCGCAGGCGACCCCGTACTGGATCCTGGCCCTGGCGGTGCTGGCGCTCACCACCGTGGCCGCCTCGATCAGCTACTTCGGGCTCGAGCGCCCGATCCTCAGGATCAAGAACCACCTGGGGTGGTGGAACCGCGCCCCGGGTCCGACCGGCGCGGACAGTGCCGAGGTCCTGACGAAATGACGGTCTGCCGGGGGTGGCCCGTCGTCGGCCACGTTCAGCCCACGAGCCGCCGGTAGAGCGATCGCAGGCCCCTGCCGGTCCCGGTCTCGGTCCGTACCGCGGTCGTCGGCGGGACGACCTGGTCGGTCGGACGAGGGGAGCGCCGTAGTACGAGCAGCGCGATGTCGACATCGCTCGCGCCCCAGTAGCGGACGGTCTCCTGCGCCACCAGCTCGAGTCCGGTCCGGGCGGCCTCGTCGACGATGTCCGCCAGTGTGCCGTGGACGAGTGGGTCCTCCACCTCGACCCCCAGGTTGCGGTTCCACAGGTCGTCGCATCCACGGACCAGGTCGACCGTCAGGACCACCGGACCGCCGTCGCGCACGCGGTCGGCGAACTCGTGGAGCAGTGCCCGTCGAACGGTGCCGGGCACGTGCTCGATGACGCTGACCGAGCACAACCCGTCGAACCGTGCGGTCGGGGGCAGCTGGTCCAGCGTGCAGTTCCAGGAGCCGCGTGCGAGGCCGGCGGCGGCGTAGTCGAGGTACCCCCACTCGTTCCAGTCGTCCGCCGGCGGCCACCCCCGCACGTCGGTCGACGGATCCACCGTGTCGACGCGGTAGCCGAGGCCGGTGAGGAACGGGGCCAGCGGGGTCGTGCCCGCTCCGACGTCGACGATGGCACTCCCGAGTGGGAGCTGGTGGGCCAGCAGCTGCGCCACCACCGGGTACTCCCACAGACGGGGTGCGTGGTCCGGGTAGAACCCGAGTGTCCGCCACGCCGTCACCCGCACGGCGGCCAGGGCGAGCGGGTCGGGGTGCCGCCCGACCAGGGGATCCAGCGTGGCCGGTCCGAAGTCGCGGGGATGGCGGTCACCGGGTGGCCGCAGGGCGAGGAGGAGGGTGCGGTCGTCGGTGCGGATCGGATACAGCTCGACCTCCGGGTCCAGCCGTCGGAGCGCCCCCTCGAGCCATCCGGGTGCTGCTGGGGGAGCGGCCCCATCGCCGGCCGGGACGGCATCGCCGGTGAGGAGCAGGGCCGTGCCCGCCGTGGACCACAGCGACTGGAGGCGTGCCTCCCGGGTGGCCTCATCGGCTGCCGGGTCGACCGGCTCCAGGCTGATGGTCAGGTCGGCGGAGAGGCGGTGGTCGTCGAGGGTCCCGTCGAGGAAGCTGCCCCCGGGTCGCTCGGCGCGTGCCTCGCCCTCGTCGTCCACGGGACCTTCGACGCCCACGTACGCGGTCGGCACCAGGCCGGCGGTCGCCCCGCCGGCCCGGTAGCCGACCTCCAGGACGGACGCCGGTGCCAGCAGGTCGACCACCGCACCGACGACCTCCCGGTCGCTGCGCCGAGCGACCGGTGCCGCCGCCACGTCGTCGAGGGTGTCGAGCCATGCCTGATAGGTGCGTCCCGGGAACGCCCGCTGCCACTGGACGTCGACGGCACCGTTCGCCCGACGGATCCCCGAGTCGATCTCCCGCCGGCCGCTCAGCCGGAGGAATCCCTGCCGGTCGACCTCCTGGTGGTAGTGGACGATCGCCGGCATGGGCGGGTCCGGAGGGATGCGGCCCGGGTCGTGGACGGGCAGGTTCCAGCGCACGTCGAGGGCCACGGGGACGATCTCCTCGGTCGCCAGCGCCAGTGCCATCGCCACCTGGTCCACGTAGGTGCCCCACTCCTCGAGGAGGGTGCGTCGGTCGAGCAGCCAGGTGGCCCACGTCGACCAGGCCGAAGCCACCCGACCCAGATCGACCCCGGGGACCAGGTAGAGCCCCCCGTTGCTGTTGCCCGCGCACGTCGACTCGCCGGCACCCCAGGACAGGGGCACGTCGGGCGGGACGGGGACGCCGGCTGCTCCGAAGATCGCCTCGAGGACGGGTCGGGGTGGGATCTCCCGGTCGACCGGCTTTCCCGCGACCTGTCCCGGGGCCACCGCGAGCCGGCGGGGGTCCTCCAGGACGACGGTGTCGGTGTCGCACAGCACGGCGAGTCCGTCCACCCCACGCCGGGCCAGCGCCAGTGCTCCGGACACCTTGTTGCAGTGCGGGGAGCGGGCATCGAAGGCGTCGATGCCGACGACCGCGACCCCGGCCGCCCGTAGGAGGTCGAGCGCGTCGGACCCCTCCGGCCCCACCACGTGGACGACCAGGTCGGCCGGCCGGACGCCGGCGACCTCCGTGAGCGTGGCGAACCAGCGGACGGCGTCGAGGTGGAAGCGGGGGTGCCCGTCGACCACGCAGCTGAAGGTCCCGGGTCTCGGGTCATCTCCCGGGGGGACCGGCGCGGCGTGGCCGGCCGAGTCCCCGGGGTCGGGGCTCACGTCCCCTGCACCAAGGTCCGGCAGAGCTTCGTCGAGGCCGGTTGGACGGGCACGTCGGCCACGGTGACGACGGGGGTCGCCCCGCCGACGGACGTCGGGTCGGTCTGGACGGTCGTCCCTCCGACGGGGGTGATGTAGTGGCCGATCATCTGCAGTCCGTACCAGGTGACGTCGATGGAGTCGAGGTTCTTGTCGATGGTGACCGCGGCCACGTACTGCTCCCCCAGGAGATGGATCGGGACGATCCAGCCGGTCGCCGGCGGCCACGGGACAGCGGTGCCGGAGTTCTCGACCACCAGCCGGACGGAGTCACCGCCCAACGGTGTCATCACCAGGCTGCTCGTCCCGTGGGTCAGCAGGGTGACCGGGCCGGTCAGCTCGCTCGCCGGTCGGTTGAAGGTGAATCCGACCAGATGGGTGAACGACGGGCTCTGCTCGACCGGGATCCACGTGTAGTGCTGGATCTGCTGTCCGGGCACGTCCTTCTCGGTGTTGCCCGTGGAGAGGTAGAGGCCCGTGCACTCGTCGGTGGCGAACAGGGTCCCGGCCGGGGCCCAGTAGGGGAGGGCGGCGCCCCGGTGCACGGAGGCGCTCAGGGAGGTGATGCTGGCTCGCTGGGCGAAGGAGACGAAGGCCGACGTCTGGGTCCTGTTCCACTGCTGGGCCGGGAACACGGCGATGGCCAGGTTGGCCACCACGCCGTACGCGGCCGCAACGGTGATGACGGCCAGCACGTTGCGGCGGGTCCGGCGGGACCGGCCGTCCAGCCGGCGCCAGATGTCGATGAGGCCGATGGCGCCCCCCATGACCAGGAAGGGCATGAAGTCGGCCATGTAGCGCTCGGAGATGTACCCCCACAGGAGGACGCCGGCGGCGCCCGCGGCCGCACCGAGGAGGACGATACGGGTGAGGCGGACGAGGCCCGGCCCGTTCGGCCGGAACGCCGTCACCGCTCCCCACAGGCTGAGGAGGAACAGCAGGGGCATGGTGGCGGGGATGCTCGCCGTGGGATAGGTCTGGTCGAGCACGGCGCCGTTGAGGGCCGCCGCCGGAGCGGTGGGGGTGGTGATGAACGGGAAGATCGTGGTGAACCGGATGCCGAAGGGCTCGAGGTAGGCCCACACCGTGCTCGGCAGGAACCCGAAACTGAACGCCTTGCCGCCGTTGGCGGCGAGGAAGTGGCGCCGGTGGGCGTTCACCGTCGCCCACACCTGGTCAGCCATGGGCAGACCCACCGGCAGCCCGAACTTGGCATAGGTGACGGCGCAGTTCGCCAGGAACGGGACGAGCCCGGCCACGGCCACCGGGATGGCCCACCGTCGGCCGGACGGGCCACCCCGACCGAGGGCGAACCACCCGGCGATGAGGAAGGCGGCGATCGTGCACGCGTAGCCGGTGGGCGTCCGGTTGAGCGTGGTGGCGAGGATCAGGACGAAGCTGGCGACGACCCGTCCCCACGACGGCCGCTCCACGACACCGAGCAGTGCGAAGAGGCTCCCGATCGTGAGCGGGACGCTCCAGGCGAAGTCTTCGCTGTAGACGAACGGCGTGGCCGCCAGGAACAGGACCACGGAGCCACCCAGGATGACGGCCATGAACACGCCGTAGGACCAGGCCTCGGCCCGTCCCAGCAACGCATCGCCGCGGATCAGGATGCGGAGGCGCCACAGCAGCACCGACGAGAAGAGGAAGGTCGCCAACCAGGCGAGGAGGATGGACGGAGCGGTCATCCGGCCGTCGAGGGAGCTCGTGACCAGCAGCACCGGCATGCGCAGGAGCGAGGGGAAGATGCCGAAGTACGTGTAGTCGTGCCCGGCGTGGACGAAGGCCTCGATGCCCATCTTGCCGGGGGGCAGCCACAGGTGGCCGTGGAACATGCCCCGGGCCTGGAGGTCGTAGAAGTTGTCGTAGGGAACGGCCCGGAGGGGATTGAGGGATCCGTTCCACAGGTCCCAGAGGACCCACAGGTACGGAATGGTCACGACGGCCGCGCCGACGGAGACGCAGGTGGTGAACCGGCGCCTGGCCAGCTGCTCGGGTGTCCGCTCCGGCTTCGCCGCCTCCGCTTCCGGATCGGGTGCGATGTCGGTGACGCCCGCCTCGGTGGCGACCGTGGCTTCGATCACGGGCGCGGGGGGCTCTTCCGCCGCAGTCGGTCGGTCGTGGCCAGGAGCTTCTGGGCGAAGTCGTCGGACAGGCCGAGGTGCCGCTTGATCCAGTCGTAGGACCGCAGGACCAGCTTGTCGGCCCAGATGGCGAGCGCTCGGAGCTCGCCATCGTCGGGCCGTGCACGGTACTCGGTCGAGCGGACCACCGGCGCGTCCTCGAGGCTGAAGTAGTACAGCGCCAACGAGCGGCGGGTCATGCCCTCAGGGCAGGTCATGGGATCGGGATGTCCGTGGAACGAGTCCTGCTCGGTGGAGAAGATGAGCACGCGGTTGGCGACCGGGGAGACCTTCTCCACGCATCCCGTCATGTCGCGGCTCCACAGTTCGAGATCGCCCCCGTACTCCGGCTTCCACTCCGGGTTCAGGTACAACAGGATGTTGGCCCGCCGTTGCAGGTTGCGGTTGTGTGGGTGCACGGTGAAGTCGGCGTGCACGTTGAGGAAGCCTCCGGCGGGGGACTGGTGCAGTCCACCGCCCTCGAGGGTCGGGTCGGCGACGAGGTTGTCCACGCCGATGAGCTGCCCGACGAAGGCGACGAACCGAGGGGAGTTCAGGACCTCCAGGATGGCCTGGAGGGTCGGCCCCCACGTCTCGGGCTCGGTGTTCGAGAACTTGCGCTCGTTGGCGTGGACGTAGTTGTTCCACTCCGTCGTGTCGAGGGGCGGGAACTCCTCGATGGCCCGCGCCACCACGTCGGGATCGAGGAAGTCGTCGAACACCATGTGGGGGTACGCGGGTGCCGCCATGTACTCGGCGTGGAGCTCGCCGACCCGTGCTTCGAGGGCATCGAGGTCCAAGATGTCGGCCCGGGCCTCGCCCGAGGTGGTGTCGCTCGTCATCAGCGTCCAGGGTGGTGTCGGGCTGCGCACGTTCCGGAGTGGGGAGGGGCTGTGCACGGAGTCGTGGCACGTGCCGGTACGAACGAACTCTTCATGGTGCCCCATCCCCTCCCGTGACGCCGGCTAGGGCCCAGCGTCGGTTCCAGTCACGACATCGTATCCGCGCTGCGTGCGCCGTATCACTCGGTTCGTCGGGGTCCCCCTCCCTGGTGGACAGCTGCCCGGCAGGTCCTGCACCCCGCAGCGAGCCTGTGGCGTCCAGCGGCCTGAGTTGCTGGGGTCCGCATCGTTAGGAACAGGAGGTCATCCCGTGATCGAAACCGTGAGCTCCCGCGGACCTCTCTACGTGGGGCCCGGGGTCAGAGCACCCCTACTACGTCGAGTAGTTCGGTGAGACGTCGCCGACGGTGGACATGGCTCCACCGCGGTTGCGTCTACCAGGGCCTCTGCCGGCCTCTTCCCCGTGAGATGTTCGCTCAACTGGGCGGCCGCCTGACCGCCAGCAGTGCGCTGAGTTTCATCCAGAGTCACCAACAGGGGCATGGCGAGTGGGAACTGCATCTGCTATCGGTCCGTGGGCACGCAGCCGTGGACGGGAAAGGCGGTGCGAAGTGGACTCCGGCGCAGAACGATGTTCGTCGAACAGACGGATGCGCCCCGAGCGCCAGGCAACATCTCCGAGGTTCCGGTGTGTCCGTCCGGTGGTAGTGTCCTGCCGTGCGAATCGGGGGATTCGGTCGGCCCAAGGCCACGTTGTCGTCTATACCTAGCGCGTCCCGAACGACTCGCCCAACGGTGGCCCGGCCCCCGGTAGTGCGGCGCGGTTGACTTCCTGGCGTCCTGCAATCCGTGCCGAGGGAAGACCCGGTCACGTCATCCGTGACGCCCTCGGGCTTGCCTGGGTCGTGGCCGCCGGCCTGGCCGTGCTCGTGCCGATGCTGCACGACGGCAGCGTCCTCGGCCAGTTCGGCAACCTGTCCCAAACCGGTCTGACCATGCAGGCGGGGGGGGTCCACCTCCACATCTTCGGCACCTCCGACCTCGTCAACTCCTTGGCGCCATGGACGAACCTGGCCTGGCAACAGGTCCATCAGGGACACCTTCCGCTGTGGAACCCCTACGGCGGACTGGGCATGCCGCTGGCCTTCAACTGGCAGTCGGCCCCCTTCGGCCTCCCGGCGCTGGTCAGCTACCTCGGCCCGCAGCGAGACATCCTCACCGTCGAGGCCGCCGTCAACCTCGTCGTCGCCGGCACCGGCGCCTATGTGTTCGCCCGGGTCCTCGGGATGGGAGCGATCGCCAGCGCGGCCGTGGGAACGGTGTTCGAACTGAGTGGGCCGTTCGTGGCCTGGCTCGGGTACCCGTTCCCCTCGGTGCTGAGTTGGGCCGGTTGGATCCTGGCGTTCGGCCTACTCACCATCCGCGGCCGCCATCGTGCCGCCAGCATCACCGGCCTGGCCGTCAGCATCGGGTTCTCCCTCTGCGGCGGGGCCCCGGAGGGCTTCGTCGTACTGGGTATGGCGGCAGTGGTCTTCTTCGGCGTGGTCCTGCTCCGACGCACCCACTGGCTGCGGGGATCCGGACCCATCCGCCGTCCGATAGCGGGGCTCGTCGCCGGGGCGCTCGCCGGGTGCGCGCTTGCTGCCCCATTCGCGTTGCCCTCGCTCCAACTCGCGTCCCACTCGGTGCGGAACGGTTCCACCGGGAGTACCGCGCTCCCCGCACACGCTGTTGTCTACCTGGCGATGCAGGCGTTCGACGGACTGCCGATCTTCCACCACGGGACAGTGGTCGTGATGTCGGGTGAACCGCTGTTCTACGCCGAGACCGCAGCTTATGTGGGCGTCATCACTCTGGTCCTGGCCGTGATCGCAAGCGTTCGATCCTGGAAGCGACCCGTCGTGTCTGCGCTGATCGTCGCATTCCTTGTGTGTCTTGCCTTGGTCTACGTACCAGAGGTGTCACAAGTCATCTCGAAATTCCCCGTGATCGGCTCCGTCAATTGGCTCCGGGCACTCATGCCCCTGGCCATCCTCGTCGCGGCACTCTCCGGGTTCGGCCTGGACCTCGTGGCCAAGGAGCCACGTGCCGGCCGGACCGCCCGCTGGCTCGGCGTCGGCTTCGGGGGCGCCGCCGTTCTACTGCTCCTCACCTGGATCGTGTCCCGGAACCACCTGACGGCAGCCCAGGCATCCGTCAGGGACCACAGCTTCATCTGGCCGGCGGTCACCACCGCCGCCGGTCTGGGTGCCGCGGGCTTCCTCTGGTGGACCGACCGACGTTCCCGAAATGCCAGGCCGGGCGCCGACACGGGAGATCCGACCGCCCAGGTGTCGGCCACCCGCCGTTCGTGGGACACGCATGCCGGCGCCATCGCCGCCGTCTTCCTCCTCGCCGTGGAGACCGTGTTCCTGGTGAGCGCCGCCACCACGATGATGCCGTCCAGCTCGCACACGTTTCCGCAGACGTCCGGCACCCGGTCGCTGGTCGCGTCCGTCGGTTCCGGTCTGGTGGGAGTTGGGCCCGGTGGCTTCTCCCTCGGACTCACCCCCAACATCAACGACGTCTACGGACTGCACCAGCTGGCGGTGTACGACCCCATCATCCCCAAGGACTACTTCACGGCGTGGCCGGCCGACGCCGGGACGGCTCCCGGTTACACCGGCCTCAACCTCTTCACGCCCGCCGTCACGTCCGTTGCCGTGGCTCGGGAGTTCGGGGTGCAGTACCTCCTGCTACCCGGCGGCCACCCCCCGCTCCCGGGAACGGTCTTCGTCCGCGCCATCGGGAACGAAGATCTCTACCGCGTCCCTGACGCCGGGCAGGCGACGGTCGTGCCGGCCTCCGGGGGCGTCCTCCCGCCCGCATCGGTGACGGGCACACCGGTCCCCGTCACCCATCCTGGCCCAGCGGCCTGGAGGGTCACCACACGGACGACTGCACCCTCGGTGCTCCGGCTCCACCTCACCGACGTGCCAGGTTGGAGGGCATCGATCGACGGTCGGCCACTGGCGTTGGAGACGTATGCGGGCATGATGCTCCAGGCCCGGATTCCTGCGGGTGTGCACGAGATCGAACTTCGGTACTGGCCCGAGTACCTCACCTATGGACTCGTCCTGGCCGCCCTCAGTGTCCTGTTCCTGGCAGCGATCCTGATCGTGTCGTCCCTTCGGCACCGGCGGCTGCGGGGAGCAGGTTCGGGCTCCGGCCAGAGTGGTACACAGGCGTGACCGTCGAGCCAGCGGGAGCACCGGTGCGCCTGGTGGAGATCGTCGTGCCCTGCTTCAACGAGGCAGCGCGTCTCGACGAGCGCGCCTTCCTCGATCTGGCCGGTGTGGACGGGGTGGTCGTGCGCTTCGTCGACGACGGTTCGACGGACGGCACAGCCGCGGTCCTCCGACGCCTCCGCGAGGCATCCGACTCCGTCGAGGTGACCGAGCTGTCCGACAACAGGGGCAAGGCGGAGGCCGTGCGGTTGGGTCTGCTCGACGCGGCGGCATCGGGAGTCGACCTGGTCGGGTATCTCGACGCCGATCTGTCGACGTCGGGAGCCGAATTCCTGGCCATGGTGGCGATCCTGCGGGAGCGGGACGACCTCGCAGCCGTCATCGGGTCGAGGGTTGCCCGTCTCGGCAGCCGGATCGATCGGAGCCCGCTGCGGCACTACAGCGGGCGTGTGTTCGCGTCCGCCGCGTCGGTGGCGCTCGGTGTGGCGGTCTATGACACCCAGTGTGGGGCGAAGGTCTTCCGGGCCGACGACCACCTGGCCGCCGCCATCGGGACCCCGTTCCGATCCCCGTGGTCGTTCGACGTCTTCCTGCTGCAACGCCTGCTGGTCGGAACCTCCGAGCGACCGGGCCTCCCGATCTCGGCCTTCCTCGAGGTGCCACTGACCGAGTGGCACGACAAGCCCGGATCGAAGGTGAAGCCGGTGGCCGGATTGATGGCACTGGTCGACGTCCTCCGTCTGGCCTGGGATCGCCGCGCCCGCCGAGCCGCCGGAGGAGCGGACGGCCCCTGAAAGACATGCTTGGCGGTGGGCAGGGGATCGGGCGTGCGGCATGCGATGTTCACGCGGTCCCCGTGCTCTCGTCGTGGAGCTCGGCCTCGGCGATCTGGGAGAACAGACGGTTCAGGATCAGGAACTTGAGCAGCCACAGGATCCCGAAGGCGGCGATGTTGGCCCCGACCACCAGCACGGTCCGGGCCAGGTGGTGGAGGTGGTGGGCATTGGCGAAGTTCTTGGCGGCGTTGGCCGTCACCAGGGCGAAGCCGATCCCGGTGAGCGACATGACCCAGAACGGCAGGACCTCGCGCCACCAGTGGGATCGCCCGGACTTCCCCCACACCCAGCGTCGGTTGAGGATGTACGACGGCACGCCGGCGACGACGTTGGCGAACAGGGTGCTCGGCACCGGCGCCCACAGCTGCAGCACCCCGTAGACGATGGTGAGTACGACCAGCGACGTGAGCGCCGAGATGACGGACACCGTCGTGTACTTGATGAGCTTGAGCCCCTCGGGAGTCCCGGCCAGGCGCCACAGCTTGCGGACAGCGTCGACCATGGCGTCCACGCTACCTCCGGTGCCGCGAGCGACGCCCGGGTGATGCGGACGCCCGTGAGCACGCGTGTGGCGGCGACCGGTGACGCGGGCCATCGGCCCGGAGTCGGTCACTACACTGTCCCGCGATGGGGGAGCAGATGGTGGAACCGGGCATTGATGCACCTCGCTCGGGGGCCATCGCGCTGGCTGATCCGACAGTGCCGACGGACCACGACGAACCCGGCGATCCCGGTCCTCCGAGCGCCGTCGGACACCGGGCCGCCCGCCGGCGCTTCACCGTCGCCTCGATCGTCGGTGCCGCACTGGCCGCAGGGCCGTTCCTCTGGATCCTGTGGGGCGCATGGGAGCCGCCTTCCTTCCTTCGCAAGCTGAATTTCGAGGCCAACTTCTACGACCTCCAGACGCGCGCCATGCTCCACGGCTCCCTGGCCATCCCCAAGGGCTCGATCGGCGTCGAGGCCTTCGTCCACGACGGGCACACCTACACCTACTTCGGCCTGTTCCCGTCCATCCTGCGCCTGCCGATCCTGGCCGTGACCCATTCGCTCGACGGGCGACTGACAGCGCCGTCGACCCTGGTCGCCTGGCTCGTGAGCGCCACGTTCTTCGTGCTGCTGGCATGGCGAGTACGTCTGCTGGTCCGCGGTGACGCGCCGCTGGGCCTGGCCGAGGCCACGTCCTTCGGCATCCTGACCACCACGTTCCTGGCCGGTTCGACCTTCCTGTGGCTGGCCTCCACCCCCTACGTGTTCTCCGAGGACCTGGCCTGGAGCGTGGCGTTGACCGTGGGCAGCCTCTTCTGCCTCCTCGGCGTGCTCGAGCGACCGTCGTGGGGCCGGGTGGTGGCCGCGGGCCTGCTGATGATCGCGGCCAATCAGGACCGGTCCACGACGGGGTGGGCGGTCGGTGTCGGGG
>Ga0075520_1000841_pt1 | contig 14148 bp, 12 predicted proteins | sample NGEPerB_FD_75100 | JGI IMG/M metagenome (GOLD analysis project Ga0075520, IMG submission 75100) | Arctic peat soil microbial communities from the Barrow Environmental Observatory site, Barrow, Alaska, USA - NGEE PermafrostAB12-B | ecosystem: Environmental > Terrestrial > Soil > Wetlands > Peat ... | reverse complement strand
CGCGAGAGATGCGGCGGTGCTCTCTCCAAGCCCTCGAGCTCTCGGAGATCGTCTTGGAAGTACCGTGAAGGCGAAAGCCCGACCAGCACCTGTCCACGCGATCGAGGCGCAGGCCCGCCTTGGCGATGCGGATCCAGTAGTCGTAATCCATGGCGTAGCGGTGGTCGGGATTGAGGTATCCCGCCCGCTCGAAGACCACGCGACGGAAGAACGTCGAGGGCTGCGGAATGAGATTGCCTTGGTTCAGCATCCGTTCCAGGTCGAACGGCACCGTCCGCACCCTCGCTCGTTCGCAGTCGTCGGCCTCGATCTCCATGAAATCGCTGTAGACGAGCGCTGTCTCGGGGTGAGCCTGGAGGTACTCGACCGCCTCGCGGATGGCGCCGGGGTAGTAGACGTCGTCGGAGTTGAGCCAGCCGATGATCTCGCCTCTGGCCTTCTCGAAGCCCTTGTTGATCGCTGAGGACTGACCGTCGTCGGGCTCGGACAGCCAGTCGAGATGGGGGTGCTGCTTCAGGATCTCGATCGTCCCGTCGCTGGAGCCTCCGTCGATCACGATGTGCTCGACGTTCGGATAGTCCTGGCTCTCGACGCTCGCGATTGTCCGCTCGATGAACGACGCCTGGTTGAACGAGGGCGTGATGATCGAGACGAGCGGTTGAGCTCGCTTCTCATTCATGCGAGCGCATCACCGTTTTACGGTCAGTAGGAATCCTTCGAGATCTCCGAAAGGCAGCTCTCGCGCCGTGTCGTAATCACGCTCCCACAACGCCTTGAGAGCATCTCTAGTGCGGACGTAACCGGAGAAGGTGAGAGGCCGGCGGTGGATCTTGTGCGACAAATAGATACGCCGTACCCGCTTGCGCTTCTCGGGTGTGAGCAGCTCGCACGCCACGACGAAGACGGGAGAGATCGCGCTTGCCGCCATCCGCGCGAAGCAGCTCCGCCAGTCTTGATCGGAGAGCTCGGCGTCGATGCGGTGGAGCAGGTACAAGGTGCCGGGGGCGGACGGCCACTCGTCGCGCATCATGTCGAACACGAAAATGTCGTCGCATTCCTCGAACACGCTTCTCAGTCGGGCGGTCGCTTTGGGTGCGTAATCCGTACAGGTGAGATGCAGTGCCGGGTCCTCGGCCTTGATGAAGTACTCGAGCGCGGCGATGCCGGCGCCGACGGAAAAGACGCGTTCCAGCCCTTGCTCGCGGCACAGGCCGACGATTACTTGCGCACGCTCGTGCAGGTACGCGTGATCCCCGAAGGAATCCAGCCAGCTCTGCCTGCGATCGGAGAGGGAGAAGGACTCCGCGCCGCTCTCGCGCAGGGCGTCCCACGCTGCCGGACTGTGTAGATCGGAGCCGACGACCCCCGAATACTCGGCGAAGTCGTAGTAGTTCCGAATGCTTCCTCTCACTCGAGTCCTCCCTCCTAGCGATGGAGACGCTTCCGACAAGCGCTCGCGCTGTCGCGACACGCTCAAGCCTATCGCGACCGGTCTCAGCCTCGGATGGCCGAGGAGCGAAAGTGGGAGAATCCGCCTGTCCAGATTCGGCGACGCACCGTCCCCGCTCCCGGGCTCCGGTCGGTTCTGCTGCACTCCTCTTATGGGTACGCTCTACTCGTGCTCGGAGAGCGCCCTAAGAACAGCGACCTAGTCGGTGAGGAATCGTGGCTCTACGCTTCCTGATCATCGACGCCTATTACCCGCGTTTCCTCGACGACTTCTATGCGAAGCATCCGCAGGCCGTCGAGGCCGGCTACGACGAGGTTCATGCCGCGCTGATGGCGGAGTGCTTCGGCACCTCCGACTTCTACTCGAGGAATCTGCGGGCCCTTGGCAACGATGCGCGAGAGATCGTCGCGAACGACCCGATTCTGCAGGCAAAATGGGCCGCCGAGCACGGAAAGCCTGCAGGTAGCTCGCGAGTGAGAGCGATCGCCGGCAAGGTTCCGTACCTGCGGCGATTCGCTGCATCTGAGCCGTGGCTCGAGTCGCTACTCCTGAGCCAGATCGAGGAGGAACGCCCCGACGTTCTCTACATCCAGGATCTCACTCTCTGCGAGCCCAGGTTTTTCGAGCAGGTGAGGCCGTTCGTGAAGACCATCGTCGGGCAGATCGCATCCCCCTTGCCCGCCGATCGCTTCTTGCACGGATTCGACGTGATACTGACTTCGTTCCCTCATTTTCAACAACGCTTCCGGGCTCGAGGCATCGCGTCGGAGTACTTCAGGATAGGCTTCGAGGCATCGCTCCTGGAACGGCTCGAGAGGACTCGAGTCAATAGCGATGTCGTCTTCGTGGGAGGTATGACGCATCTCCATCTCGGCGGCAATGCTCTGCTCGAACGCGTAGCCGACAAGCTGGAGCTCGATGTTTGGGGCTACGGCATGAACGGCATCTCCGCCGATTCTCCGCTCCGGCGCCACTACCACGGCGAAGCCTGGGGGCTGGAGATGTATCGCGTGCTGCTCAACTCGAAGATCGCGATTAACCGGCATGTAGATGTGGCCGAGAACTACGCCAACAACATGAGGCTCTTCGAGGCGACCGGCGTCGGGACTCTACTCATGACCGACGAGAAAGAAAATCTCGGCGAACTCTTCGAAGTCGGGAAGGAGATCGTGACCTATAGCGACGCGGATGATCTGGTCGATAAAGTCCGCTACTACCTAGAGCACGACGAAGAACGCGAGCGCATTGCCCAAGCCGGCCAAGCCCGTACGCTGAGAGACCACACCTATCTGAACCGGATGCGGGAGCTCGAGCAAATACTGTCCGGCTACATGTAGAACGGGGACGCTCTGGCAGCGCATGCCAAGGATCTGGTCCCTGCACGATGGGATCTAGACCAATACTCTTCGGGCATGGGCATCACTCACGCGTACGGTGCAGTACCAGGGCGGCGAGCCCCGAAGTGGGCCCGGATAGATACTCCTCCGGCAGTAGCGCGCCGGCCAGGCGCGGAAGCGCGACCATGACGCTCGACGCCGTGAGAGAGATTGCCTTCGCCGATGTTGGCGACGACCGGGGAAGACTCACGGCGGTCGAGGGCAACGTCCACCTACCGTTTCAAGTTGCGCGGGTGTTCTACGTCCACCAGGTTAAAGAGGGCGTGCCGCGAGGCGGGCACGCCCACCGGGATACCGATCAGGTGATCGCCGCGGCGACCGGTCAGCTCATGCTCGCGGTATCCGATGGTCTCGACTGGCGCCGTTTCGACCTGAACGACCCGGCGCGCGGCATCTACGTACCGCGGATGCTCTGGATCGATCTACTCGACTTCTCGCAAGGAGCCGTCTGCCTCGTCTTTGCCAGCACCGTCTATGACCGGTCGAAGTCGCTGCGAACCTGGGACGACTATCTCGCCGCCCGGGCGCTACCGGCCGAGACGCCTAGATGGCCGGCCTTCGTCGGCGAGCGAGGCGGCGGCGAATCCCGTGAGTAGCGCGAACCTGCACAAGTGGCGAGAGATCGCCTTCTTGCGCTCCGCACTAGCACCAGCCGGGGTCGGGACTACCGATGAGTTCTTGGACTGGTTCGCGGCGCGCAGCGCAGCCAACAACTTCGAAGTCCAGCGTGTACCGATCTCGAGCCTCGAGGGCTGGCGAGTCGAGCCCCAGACCGGCAACGTGGTGCACGAGTCAGGGCGGTTTTTCCGCATCGAGGGCATCGACGTGGCCACCAACTTCGGTCCCACACCGGCGTGGAGCCAACCGATCATCAACCAACCCGAGATCGGCATTCTCGGTTTCCTCGCGCAGGAGATCGACGGTGTCCTGCACTTCCTGGTCCAGGCCAAGATGGAGCCCGGCAACATCAACCTGGTTCAGGTCTCACCCACCGTTCAGGCGACCCACAGCAACTTCACCCAGGTGCACGGGGGCTCTCGGCCACCGTACCTGGAGTACTTCCTCGACGCCGGAAGAGCTCAGATCGTGGTCGATCAGCTTCAATCCGAGCAAGGTGCGCGCTTCCTCAAGAAGCGCAACCGAAACATGATCGTGCGGATCCCGAGCGACGAGTCGATACGGATCGGAGACGACTTCCTCTGGCTCACTCTCGGGCAACTGGCGCAGCTTCTCCAGAGAGACAACGTCGTCAACATGGACACCCGCACGGTGCTGTCGTCGGTTCGCTTTGCCGGACTGGGGAGCCGAGAGTCATTAGGTCCCCTCGACGCGGCCGATCAGCCTTTCGCAGAAGCTGTTCTCGGCTCTGCGACGGCCGATTCCGACAAGGCCCTGAACGATTTCGATTCAGCCGTCTCGTGGTTTACTCGCATGCGCGTGGAGTTCAAGCTCGAGACGCGGTCCGTGCCCCTCCAGTCGCTCGATGCCTGGGAATACGACGGACAGACCATTCACCACCGTGACGGTCACTACTTCACGGTGATAGGTGTGTCGGCGGTCGCGAGCAACCGCGAAGTCGGCTCCTGGCAGCAGCCGTTGATCGAGTCAGCGAAAGGCGGCATCATCGCCTTCATCTGCCAGCGGCACAATGGAATCCTCCATTTTCTCGTTCAGGCGCGAGTCGAGCCGGGCAATTTCGACGGCGTGGAAATGGCACCGACGCTTCAATGCACTCCAAGCAATCACGAGCGCCGAGACGCATCGGACCTCCCACCATTCTTCAACGAGGTCATGAGCGCGCCTCCAGAGCAAATTCGCTACGACTCGCTGCAGTCGGAAGAAGGCGGGCGCTTCTATCACGACCAGAATCGCTACCTCGTCCTGGAGATCGACGAGCAAGACCGGCTGGAGATCCCCGCCAACTACCTCTGGATGACCATCCGTCAGTTGAAGGAGTTCATCCGCTTCAACAATCTCCTGAACATCGAGGCGCGAGGCTTGATCTCCTGTCTTCCGCTGGCGGCGCTGGGCTCGACTTCCGCATGAGATCCGATGTCTTGATCATCGGAATGGGCTCGTTGGCCCAGCGTCGGGTTGTTCCTGCGTTGCTGAAGCTCGATCGAGTCGGCAAGATCCACGTTGCCTCGCCCGGGCCCCTGGATAAATCCCTGATCCCGCCCGAGCGATTGGGAAGCTGCTGGCAGAGCTACGAGGAGGCGCTGCAAGAATGCTCTCCCTGCTTGGCCTACGTCTCTCTTCCGAACAGCATGCACGCCGATTGCGTACGGGCGGCGCTCACGAGCGGCCACCATGTCATCGTCGATAAACCGGCGGTGACCGCGGGCTACGCGTCGGCGCAAGATCTGGTCGACTTGGCCCGGAGCAAGTCCCGCGTTCTGGCCGAGGCCAATGTCTGGCCCGGGCACGCCCTGGCTCGGCGGGCAAAAGAGGCGATGGGAAGCTACGAGCTCGCTCCGCGAGCCGTGATCGCGACATTCACGTCTCCTCCGATGAATCCCGAGAACTTCCGCTATCGCAAAGACCTGGGTGGGGGCGCGCTCCTCGACCGCGGTTCGTATGCGGCGAGTTGCGGCCGCTTCTTCTTCGCCGAGCAGCCGCTCGATGTCTCCTGCACGATCCTAAGCCAGGCCGAGAACGCCGGTGTGGACGCGTCGTTCAGCGCGGTCATTCGCTATCCAAGCGGCATCCTGCTCAGCTACTTCAGCCTCGACTCGGAGTACCAGAACAAGGTCGATATCATCTGCCCCTCGTCGGCATGCTCTGTGGAGAGGGTGTTCAGCCCACCCGCCGACTACATCGGTAGCGTTTCTGTCCGGTCGAGAAACCAGCTCAGTCGCATGGATGTGCCGGCGGAAGATAGTTTTGCGCTGTTCATCGACGATGCTCTCGATGCCATCGAGCAGCGCGACCACATTAGGCACTCGAGCCTCCTGCTCGAGGATGCGAAGGTTTTGGAGTGGCTGGTGGAATCGGCCGACGGAGGCAAAAATGCCAATTAGGGTCTGGGATTACCTCGACGAGTACGCTGACGAGCGCGCCGAAATCCTCGCGGCCGTCGACCAGGTGTTCTCATCCGGGCGCCTGATTCTAGGCGAGAGTGTGCAACGCTTCGAGAAGGCATTTTCGAGCTACTGCGGCGTGCGTCACGGGGTGGGCGTCGACAACGGCACGAACGCCATCTTTCTCGCGCTGAAGGCACTGGGTATCGGCACGGGCGACGAGGTTCTGACGGTATCGAACACTGCCGTGCCGACCATTTCGGCGATCGTGTCTGCAGGGGCGACGCCACGCTTCGTCGACATCGACCCAAGCACTTACCTGATCGACGCCTCTCGGATCGAGACGGCGATCACGCCGCAAACCAGATGCATCCTGCCGGTCCATCTCTACGGCCAGTGCGCAGACATGGAGGCGCTGCAAACGATCGCCTCCAAGCACGGCTTGGCGGTCGTTGAGGACTGTGCACAGAGTCATGGCGCGACGAGCCGCGGACGCCGCGCGGGCTCGATGTCGGACGCGGCGGCGTTCTCCTTCTATCCCACCAAGCCGCTCGGCGCGTACGGGGACGGTGGCATGGTCATTACCTCGAGAGACGATGTCGACAAGTCGCTTCGGCGGCTGCGCTTCTATGGAATGGACGATGTCTACTACGCGGAAGAGCACGGCTACAACTCCCGCCTCGACGAGGTCCAGGCAGAGATCCTCTATCGCAGGCTGAGCAGACTTGACGGATATATCGCCGCCAGGAGGAGACTCGCAGCCCGGTACCACGAATTGCTCGCCGACCTCCCGCTCGGTTTGCCTGTGACGGGAGAGGGCAACGAGCACGTCTACTACCTGTTCGTGGTTCGCTGCGAAGAGCGCGAGAGGGTGATCGCAAAGCTGGCCGAGCGCGATATCCATCTCAACGTGAGCTACCCGTGGCCCATCCACACGATGAGGGGCTACGCCTACCTGGGCTACTCCTGCGGCGATTTCCCCGAATCCGAGCGCGCCGCGAACGAGGTGCTCTCGCTGCCGATGTACCCCACCCTCGCCGTCGAGGATCAGCTCCGCGTGTGCGAGGCGCTCAGCGAACTACTGTCCTAGTCGGCGCGTGCCTCGATGCCAAGCGCATTTACGGAGCACGGCGTCTCGTCCGCGAGGCCTTTTTACCGGCCGATCAATCGCTTGACTCGGCTGCCCGCCCGGCGGAGGAGCGGCACCGACCTCAGAACGTTGCCGACCTGGGTACGGAGGCGCGTTAGAAGTCGCTTGAGATAGCTGCCTCGTACGTCATCGCTGATTCCGAATGCATAATCCGGCGCGCTCCTTTGCACTCGCGAGATCGCCTCCTTCACGACCCGGATGTACGGTGAGTAGAGCAGTTTTGCGATCTCCCTACCGATGCGGTAATCGGTGTAGGCAAGCTGGAAATCTTTCCCACCGTTCACGATCGCGAGCGAATGGAAGTGGTAGAAGATGAGCGGCTGATCGTCGACGCGGATCTCGCCGTCCGTCTCCCTGACCGTGTACCTCGCGAGGTTCCAGGGAGCAAGCCCCGCCCCCTTGTGCTGCAAGACGACGACGCCCGCGAAGCGTTCGGGCCAGTCGTCGAGGTACTTCTGATCACCCATTTTCCCGTCCTCGACCCGGTGGTAGCACCACTCGTTGCAGCGATCGCGCCACCATCGAAGGGCCGTTCGCGCCCGCTCATCGTTGCGAAAAATCATCAGCTGGACGCAGTAGATGCCAGAGGTCTCCAGGAGGTGCTCCCATGCAGGTGCGTAGCGATGCTCGATGATGGCGATGGAGCCGTCGCCGAGTTCGGCGAATGCGGGAGCCGGATCGCTGAAGAAAAAGAGGTCGGCATCGAGGTAGGTGATCGACTCCAGCCCGGGTTCGTGCTCGAGCAGATAGAGCGGCAGACTGGGCGTGCAGGTCCAGTAGTACTCGTAAGCCGTGCGCGTCTTCTTGGCCGCCAGCAGTTCTTCGTCTTCGAACTCCGCAAGGGATAGAAGCCTCACGTTGGGCAGCTCCATCCGGTCGAGCACGTCGAATGACGTGTCGTCCATACACAGGATCCAGAGCGTGAAGTCGGCGGCGTGGTGTTGAAGAGACTCGTGTAGGGCGAGCCCCCTGAACAGGTAATTCTTGTCGAACAGGGTGCAAAAGTCGTAGTGCACTGCTTCACCTTCCGTGCGTCTGGCGCCGGCCGCGGGAGACGATGCCGCGCGGCTCGCCTCGCTCATTCGCCACCTTGCGCCTGAAGCACCATCGCGCCGAGGGCGTAGTAACGAGCGCTGCCGGTTTCCGAAAGAGCTTCCTCCTTCTCGCAGACGACCCACTCGTTGCGTGCGTTCTTGCGTAGGTACGACGACTCCCGGACACGATAGCCGTCGAGCAGTCTGGGAAGTCGCTCCGGTCCGTAAACACGGTGGAACGGGCGGAAAGCCTCGTCCTGCCCGACGGGTAGGACGAGGACCATGTGTCCGTTCGGAGCCAGGAGGCTTCTCAGCTTGGCCATAGCCTCGATATCCCCGTCTGGCCGGTCGGTCGATCCGTACCTGCCGGCGAGGCCGACGTGTTCGATCGTCGAACAGTTCATGATCAGATCGTAGAGACCGTCTTCCTCGTGAAGGTCCATGACATCGAGCTTGCGGAACTCGATGTTCGAGTAGCTGAGCGGGAACTGCAGCGGCATCAGATCGATCGCGAGCACGCGAGCTCCGGTGCTTCCCGCCGCGAGGGAGAGAACACCCGATCCGGCGCCGAAGTCCAATACGGTCTTGCCCGGTCCGGCGAAGCGGCCGATGCGCGCCGCGACGTAGCTCCATTCGATATCGCGATCGCCCGTCAGGTCGAGAGCGAGCGAGCCTGTCTCGGGAACGTGCTTGCCGCAGAAGGCATGGGCAGCCGCCGCCGATTGCTTTGCGAGCTTTGCCCAGCGACGCTGCTCGTCTACGTAACGCCGATTGCGCGCTCCGAAACCGCAGACCTCACAACGGGAGTTTCCGGCCAAAAGCCGGGAAATCAACTTCTTCGCGCGGAGCAGCAGCATTTATCTACCTCGTTTCATGGCGGCGATATCGACTGGACTCTATCGAGGCGGCCGTAACCGGGAGTCTCGTCCGCGATTGCTTACGTGTAAGCCTCGACGATCTGCTCGAGCTCCTTCATTCTCTGTAGATAGGTGTAGTCACGTAGCGTGCGTTTCTGGCCGGCGCGAGCAATCGACTGGCGCTCCCGTTCGTGCGTCAGGTAGTACGTAGTCTTCTCAACCAGATCGTCTGCGCTTCGATATGTGATGACTTCCGAGCCCACATCGAAAAGCTCGCCCAGGTTGCTCTTCTCCTCGGTGAGGAGCATCGTGCCGACGCCGGTAGCCTCGTATAGACGCATGTTGTTGCCGTAGTCTTCATATTCGGGCTCAACGAGCCCATGACGGTTGATCGCGATTTTGGAGTTGAATAGCACGCTGTACATGTCGATACCCCATGCCTCGCCGTGATAGTGGCGTCGAAGTGGAGAGTCCGGCTTGACGTTCTCGGCACCATATCCCCAAACGTGCAGTTCGACATTCCTGGCGGCTTCTTCGAGAATCGCTGTAGCCCGGTTGTGAACATTGGCAAACCCGCCGACGAAGACCGCACCATAATTCTCGCGATGAGTAGTAAGCCTGTCGAGAATCGTCGACTCGAAACCAATACCGAGATCCTCGCTGGCTATACCCATCTTCCGAAACCGCTCGATGTAGGGTTTATACGAAGTAAGGACGAGGTCGCAACCGCGAAGAAACGGCTCGGGAGGGAGTGAAGAAGCTATCTGCCCGACTATGAGTTTGACGAACGGCCGAATCGCGCGTATCAACGAAGGATCACATAAGCCGAGATTCTGAAAGTACAGAATATCGGGTCGTTCTGCCTTCACTCGTTTAGCGAGAAACTGTAGATCGCGGTCGAAATTCATATTGAGCCGTCTCGCGCCTGGGACGTTCTCTTCGAACGCGTTTATTAGCGAGGTTGTAGCGGTCCGAAATCGGTGCTCGTGAGCCCATTTCGTCTGCAAAACGCGATCGTTGGCGATTACGTCATTTGCGTCGTGGCCGAGCAGACGAAGGTTCGAGGTGTAGAAATCAGACGTACCGAACCCCTCAGCCACCAAGGCCGCGAGCGTTCTTTCGTAGCTCGCATCGGAGAGCTCGGGGTGTTGGTCGTAAAACGCCGACAGAAAGGCGGGGTAGTACGTATCGACGATCAGGAAGCTGAAGGCCAAGTCCGGCGCTTTCCTCGAGAGATGCGGCTTGCGAGGCGGCGGAAGCGACGCCATACGTACCTGACGGCGGTTGCGATGCGATACAGGGGGACGAGAAGTCGTATGGAAGCATGCCGTTCGGGTGGATAAAGAAGAGGCCAGGTATCAAGGGCTCGGAGCAAGTGACGCCATGCTCGTACGGGCCTGCCGCCGGGGCGTCTGATCCTGAACGTAGCGTCAGAAAGCAAGAACTGCGCCTTAGACGGGTGATCTAGCAAATCGAGATTGGCAATTGATTCCGGATCGCGCCACGTGCCCTTCTTAGGACCGGCGTGATGAGAATAGTCGTGCGTTTGGTGAACCAACGCGACGACTCGCGATGCATCGATGACCGGAATCCTCGAAAATCGCGCATTGTACACCATCCAATTGTCCCATCCGGCGCGGCCGACCACGAAGCCGGGCATATCGCTGATCATGCCGGTTGGAAATACGAAGTAATCCATACCGGAGGGGCCGTGCGCTGAACCGTATTTGCGCGAGCGTGCCCGTAGACGCTCTTGCCAACCGTCACCGAAAACCAAAGGCTCGGTGATGTCCAGGTCGGTTCGCTCCCCGATCATCAAGAATCGGGGGAAATCAATTCGAGACGCAGTTATCGGTAAGTCGTTGAACGCAATGACGTCGCTGTTCAGATAGCAAGTCAGCCGATGTTTTGCTAGTTGCTGCGCACGACTAAAAGCCCAATCCAGTCTCGGCGTACCGTGCTCATTACGTTCGATCTCAGCCACGTGGATGGAACCTGTTTCAGCGGCGGCTTCGGCGATGCCGGTTTCGTCACCGAACAACACGATCTGGCACTTCGGTTCGAGTAGCGCCCAGCTACGGATCGCGTTCATTTGGATACGACCTATGTGGCCGATAAACGGCTTAGGTATTGAAAATATCGTCACCATGTGGTTGTTTCGGCGGAGGGGGCACTCAGCAGCGGCAAGATCTCAAAAGAGGTACGAGATGTGCTCGTTATGCCCCATCCCGGCTAGCCTTGTTGGGGGTAAGGCCATTTCGGTCATCCGGGCCGCAACTCCACGATTGGGGTACGAGCAATCCACCGTGCGAGAGGGAGGGCAATTTCCCGGTTCCGAAGAAGTCGCCCGCTTCCACGTCGAACGTCACTGCGTTTTGAACCCAGTCAACGATCTCACCGCTCGCCGTACAAAAGAGATTGAGGTAGTACTGCCCGGGAGCCAGAGGAAGTCGGTCGAGACGGCACGAGAAATGTCCGCTTTTCGGCACGGTATCGAGGCTGACGCCTGACATCTCGCAATCCATGACTATCAGGCACTGCCCGGTGGGCGCGTAGATCACCATGCCCGGGTTGACCTGCCTGAGGTTGCCGGTACTGGTGAAGCTGGCTACGAACTCGAGATCCCGACCGCACTGGATCATGTCCGAGTACTGACCCTCCTGTTCCGAGCGCAGGCTGACGCCGGTGAAGCGGAGCCGGCCGCTGCCCTGCCGGTCGGTACGATCAGCGAGGTTCTGGCTGGCAGTCGTCGACGCAATCGACAGGTACTCCTTGATGACCTCGGTCGTCTCGCCCATCTTGACCAGCCGGCCGCGCTCAAGGAACATCGCGCGCGTGCACAGGCTCTCGATCGAGGCCATGTTGTGGCTGACCAGCAATACCGTTGCGCCGGAGGTCGCAGCGTCGCCCATCTTTCCAAGCGACTTCTTCTGGAAGCGTGCGTCCCCGACCGAGAGGACCTCGTCGACGATCAGAACGTCCGGCTCCAGGTGGGCAGCGACCGCGAAGGCGAGGCGAACGTACATTCCCGATGAATAGAACTTGACCGGTGTATCGAGAAACCGATCGATCTCGGAAAAGGCCACGATCTCGTCGAACCGCCTCTCGATCTCCTGCTTTCTCATGCCCAGGATGGCGCCGTTAAGGAAGATATTCTCGCGACCCGTGAGCTCTGGGTGAAAGCCGGTTCCGACCTCGAGGAGACTTCCCACTCGACCTCGCAAGACCGCGCGCCCCTCCGTTGGGCCGGTGATCCGGGAGAGGATCTTCAGCAGGGTGGACTTGCCGGCGCCGTTGCCACCGATAACGCCGAAAATGCCTCCCTGCTGGACTTCGAAGCTCACGTCTTTCAGAGCCCAGAGCGTTTCCCGGTTCGAGCCCTGAGTTATGTGCGGCTGGAACGGGCGCCGAAGAAGGCTGGTGATGTCGTCGCGGAGAGAGCCATAGTCCGCCTTGGGCTGGTGGCTGATGATGTAGGACTTCGACAGGCCCGCGGCTTCGATAATCGGTTTCATATGAAGTCCGCGAAGCTTCGTTCTTGCCGTCTGAAGTAGATGAGGCCGACGACCAGGGCGCAAACGGCACTCGCAACCGAGATGGAGAGCATTCCCCACTGGATCGCTCCCTCGCCGAGCGTACTGTTGCGAACCGTCTGGATTACGCCGGTCATCGGATTCAGATAGAGGATCCATCGGAAACGGGCTGGCACCATAGACACCGGGTAGATCACCGGCGTCAAGAACAAGAACGTGCTGATCAGGAACGGCGTGATAAACCGGACATCGCGGTAGCGAACGTTCACAGCAGAAAAGAAAAGGCCCAGGCCGGTGGCTGCGATAAACGCGAGAAACAGCATCGGTAGGAAGAGCAGAACGCCGAGAATGCCGGGGGTGATCCGGTAATAGACGAGGAGGCCGGCGTAGATTAGGAAGGCGAATCCGAAGTCGACCACGTTGACGATGGTGGCCGAAAACGGAGCGATAACGCGTGGGAAGTAGATCTTGGTGATCACGGACTGCATCGAAACCATGCTGTTGCTGCATCCCAGTAGCGCATTACTGAAGAAATTCCAGAACAACAGCCCGGTATAGGAGAAGACGGCGTACGGAATGACTCCCGACTTGATACCCGCCACGCGATTGAAGAAGACGGTGAAGACCACCATGGTCACGAACGGCTGAAAGATCGCCCAGGCTGCACCGAATGCCGTTTGCTTGTAGCGGACCTTTATGTCGCGCCAGGCGAAGAAATAAAAGAGTTCGCGATAACTCCAGAGCTCTCTGAAGTTAAGTTTCAGCGCTCGCTGGGGCTCGATGACGAGCTCGATCGGCTTTGACTCGATAGGTTTCTCGCCGATTTTTGACGGTCGTTTTGTCTCTTCGAGTTCCATATGTTCGTCTCGGCCGGTAACTAAGCTCGGTCTCGGGTAGTAGAAGCCGGCGCTATGAGAGGCCACTCCGGAATCGGGCAGCCTCAAGCAGAGGATACCGAGATCACCGAAGCGACGGTGGGGAAGTCGAGGGAGGATCTAGTAGGCGCCGCGCCGCGTCACGATCGCCGACACCGTCATCAGCATAATGCGCAAGTCGCGGAAGATCGACATGTTCTCGATGTACTCGCGCTCGAGTGCCAGGCGCTCGTGGAAGTACAGGGCGCCGCGACCGTTGACCTGCATCGGGCCGGTCAGCCCGGGCTTGACCGAAAGCCTGAAGAGGTGCTCGGGCTCGTAGCGCTCGACCAGGTCGAGCTGCTCCGGACGAGGCCCGACCAGGCTCATGTCGCCCTTGAGCACGTTCCACAGCTGCGGGATCTCGTCGAGGCTCGAGCGGCGCAGGAAGCGGCCTACACGCGTGATGCGGGGATCGTTCTTGATCTTGAACATCGGCTCGGTGAGCTTGTCGAAGGGAACGATCTCCTGCAGGTGATGCTCGGCGTCGGCGACCATCGTGCGGAACTTGCGTATGCGGAACGGTCGCTTGTTGTGGCCGGCGCGCACCTGCGAGAAGACGACCGGGCCGCGGCTGTCGAGCTTGATCGCGAGCGCGACGACGAGCGCGACCGGGGCGAGCAGGACGATCGCAACACTGCTGACGGTGATATCCAGGACGCGCTTCAAGAGCAGCGTCGAGCGGGGGATGTTCCAGGTTCGGTATTCGAGCACCGGGAGATCCGCGATGTGGTTCATCTGCACGGCAGCCCCGAAGAGGTTCCTGGCCAGCGGAACCACGCTCAGCCTGATG